>Ga0335085_10011927_pt1 | contig 12836 bp, 7 predicted proteins | sample Lox_Sample_45_FD_206712 | JGI IMG/M metagenome (GOLD analysis project Ga0335085, IMG submission 206712) | Soil microbial communities from Loxahatchee National Wildlife Refuge, Florida, United States - Lox_Sample_4.5 | ecosystem: Environmental > Terrestrial > Soil > Wetlands | place: USA: Florida...
GGTTCACCTCGCTGTCGGAGTCGCGGGATCCGGAGGAGGTGCGGGAGCTCTTGTCGCGCTACTTCGACACGTGTCGGCGGCTGGTGGGGCTGTACGGCGGCACGGTGGAGAAGTTCATCGGCGATGCAGTAATGGCGGTGTGGGGGACGCCGGTGGCGACGGAAGACGACGCGGAGCGCGCCGTACGAGCAGCGCTCGACCTCGTGGCGGCGGTGTCGGCGCTCGGGGACGAGGTGGGTGCGTCGGAGCTCCGAGCTCGGGCCGGTGTCCTCACCGGTGAGGCCGCCGTGAACATGGAAGCTGTCGGCGAAGGCATGGTGGCGGGGGATCTGGTCAACACCGCTTCTCGGGTGCAGTCGGTGGCGGAGCCGGGCTCGGTCTTCGTCGGCGAGGCGACCCGCCGCGCAACCGAGCGGGCGATCGTCTACGAGGACGCGGGCTCGTTCGAGCTGAAGGGCAAGGAGGGAGAGACGTCGCTGTGGCGCGCGTTGCGCGTCGTTTCGGGGGTGGGCGGCGACTTGCGCTCCGAGGGCCTCGAGGCGCCGTTTGTCGGCCGGGACCGCGAGTTACGGCAGATCAAGGATCTCTTCCATGTCTGTGCGGAGGAGGGGCGGGCTCAGCTGGTCTCGGTGACGGGGATAGCCGGAATCGGCAAGTCCAGGCTGGCCTGGGAGTTCTACAAGTACTTCGATGGGCTGAGCCAGATCGTCTACTGGCACCGGGGTCGCTGTCTCGCCTACGGGGAGGGAGTGACCTACTGGGCGTTGGCCGACATGGTGCGGATGCGCTGCCGGATCGCGGAAGACGACCCCCAGGATGAGGCGCTGCGGAAGCTGCAGGCGGCGCTGGACGAGCACCTGCTCGATCCGGAGGAGCGCCGATTCGTCGAGCCGCGGCTGGCGCAGCTGCTCGCTCTGAGTGAGGGGGCTTCCCATGAGCGGCAGGATCTGTTCGCGGCCTGGCGGCTGTTCTTCGAGCGCCTGGCCGACACCTATCCGACGGTGCTTGCCTTCGAGGACATGCAGTGGGCCGACGAGAGCCTGCTCGACTTCGTCGAGTACCTGCTCGAATGGTCGCGCGACAAGCCGCTCTTCGTGGTGACCCTTGCGCGCCCGGAGCTGCTCGAGAAACGGGCTACCTGGGGGGCCGGCCATCGCAACTTCACGTCTCTGTATCTGGAGCCGCTCTCCGAGGATGCGATGCAGGAGCTTCTCATCGGACTCGTTCCGGGACTGCCACGGTCGCTCCGCAAACAGATCCTCGACCGCGCTGAAGGCGTCCCGTTGTATGCAGTCGAGACGGTCAGGATGCTGCTCGATCGCGGTCTCCTGGTCGAGGACGGCTCCGCCTACGAGGTCGTCGGCGAGATCGAGACACTCGAGGTGCCCGAGACGCTGCACGCGCTGATCGCCGCCCGCCTGGACGGGCTCCCGGGAGAAGAGCGGCGGCTGCTCGGCGACGCCGCCGTGCTGGGCAAAACGTTCACGCCACAGGCGCTGGCCGCCCTGAGCGGGCTCGAGAGCGAACAGCTCGAGCCGCTGCTCGCAGGCCTGGTGCGCCGGGAGGTGCTCGGGCTGCAGTCGGACCCGCGCTCGCCGGAGCAGGGCCAGTACACGTTCCTCCAGGACTTGTTGCGGTACGTCACCTACGAGACGCTGCCGAAGCGCGAGCGCAGGGAGAGGCACCTCGCCGCCGCTGAGCATCTGGCGGCGACGTTGGGGGAGGAGGAGGTGGCCGAGGTTGTCGCCTCGCATCTGCTTGAGGCCTACCGGCTCGACCCGGAAAGCTCGGACAGTGAAGTCCTCCGGCAACGAGCGTACGAAGCGCTTCTGCGCGCAGGCGAGCGCGCTCACTCGCTTGGTGCCTCGAACGAGGCGCAGCGCTACTTCAAACAGGCTGCCGAACTCGCCGCCGCACCGCAGGAGCAGGCCGCTGCGCTGACGCGAGCCGGCGAAATGGCCCAAGCGGCGGGCGAGACTGATGACTCTTGTGAGCTGTTCGAGCAGGCGATCGGCCTCTACCAGGCCTCTGGCGACACTCACGGGGCGGCCCGCGCGTCAAGCTGGCTCGCTGTGTCGGAGCAGCGGTTGGGGCGAATCGACTCTGCGATCGAGCGGATGGAGCAGGCCCACGCTGTTATCAGTCGCGACGATCCGGACCCCGACCTTGCATTCCTCCTCAACCGCCTCGGCGGCGCGCACTTCTTCGCCGGCGATCTCGAGCGTGCAGCCGATCTCACCGGGCGAGCATTGGATCTATCGGAGGCGCTTCAACTCCCAGACCAGCTCGTTCGCGGCTGGACAACGAAGAGCTATCTGCTCTCGCTCGCCCACCCTGAAGAAGCGCGCGGCCTCATTAACCTCGCGTTGGAGACCGCACTGAAGCACGAGCTCTACCCAATGGCCGCATCGGCCTACGGCAACGCGTCCGACCTCGCGCTACATCGAGATCGCTACGCCGAGTCAGTCACCCTCCTCGAACAGGGGCTCGAACTGGCGCGACGCATCGGCAACCGCCCGCAGGAGTGGTTCGCCCTGAGCGAGCTGACCTATTCACTGACAATGCTGGGCCGCTGGCATGAGGCGCTCTCAAGGTTCGGTGAGCTCCCCGAGGAGCAACTCGGCCTTTCGACCAGCTTGATTGGCCCGGTGGCTGGAGTGCTGGAGATCTACCTCCACCGCGGACAGCTCGACGAGGCTCGACAGCTACTCGCCCGCTTCGAGATGCTCAGCCACTCCGGTGACACACAGGCCGAAAGCTGTTATCGGGCGGCACTCGCTGCGGTACGCCTTGCCGAGGGGGATCAGCGTGCTGCCCTGGCCGCCGCCGAGCAGGCGTTCGCAACCCGTGAATCTCAGGGCGTCACCAGCCAGAACGTCAAGCTCGGTTTCCTGCACGCACTCGAAGCAGCCCTGGCCCTCGGTGACCACTCGAAGGCGAACGCGCTGCTGGAGACTGTCGAGGCGCTTCCCCCGGGGCTGAGTGCCCCGTTCCTCGACGCCACCGCCCATCGCTTCCGCGCCCACCTCGCGGGCGACGACCCCGGCGCCGACCGCCGCTTCACCGCAGCCGAAGCCCAACTCCGCGCCATAGAACTCCCCTTCCACCTCGCAGTCGTCCAACTCGAACATGCCGAATGGCTACACCGGCAAAGCCGCGACACCGACGCCGAACTGTTCCTCGCCGAAGCCCGCGACACCTTTGAAGGGCTCGAAGCAACACCCTGGCTGCAACGAGTCGACGCAGCCCAGGCGAGCGCGCCGGCCGAAACGCTGGCCTGACTCTGATCGGCAGCGGGGCGGTGTCGGAGGGCGGCCACCGTCGTTGGCCGCCCTCCAGCCCCCCTCTGGGCAGGTCGCGCTATCCGGTCATCTCGGTCAGTTGCCCGCACAATGTGCAAGCGCCGCCTGGTCGTCGATGCGGTTGCCGGTCGTTGGATCGATCGTGATCGTGCAGCTGACGCCCTGGTAGTTGGTCGTGTTCCGTACGGCGTTTGCGAGCGCTGCCCGGTCGATCACAAGGTTGCCGTTCACGATCTTCGACACCTTTTGCAGGTCGCTGAGAAGCAGCGAGGCGGCGTCGAAGTTGAGGTCGGTGTAGTCGAGCGGTGCTGCCCCGAACTCGTTCTGGTACTTCTGCTGGAAGGCGAGATCGGATGGGAGTGCCGTGACCTGTGCGTACCAGGCGTCGGCAGCCGGATCCGCCAGGATCGTTCGGTTGAACACGTGCGGGGCGAAGCTGGGAAGGTCGGCCTCGGTCGCGCTGCCGCTGAGCGTCACGAGGTCTGCGGCCTCGTAGATCGGTAGCGCCGGCGCGAAGCCCGCGGAGCAAGGGTTGCCGATCACGGCCGTGTTCTGGGTGTTCGAGACGATGGCGGTCGCGGCGGCGACGTTCGCGTCGGCGTCCCCGCCGCAACTCGAGGGGTCGGACTCGTTGATCTTGATGGGGAAGCCCCTGATCGTCGGCTGCTTGTTGATCGCCATCTGGATGGCGTTTCGGAAGTCCTGCGAGTAGTCCGGGAGGTCGCTCGAGCCGACAAAGGCGATCTGGACGGGCTGCCCGTTGGGCACGACCACGGGGCCTGCAGCGTTGAACTGGATCGGCGCCGAGCTCGCGGTGAGGTCGACCGGGTTGCCGTTCAGTGTGCCGTGAATCTTGTACGTGAAGATGTAGGTCCCTGCCGGATCGATGTTGGTGTGAATCCAGCCCGCGTAGAAGGGGGCGGTGTCCTCGCCCGGGAGGACGGCGGGGTTCTGCACGTCGGTGCAGGGCGGACTGCCGTCACAGACGACGGTCGCCGGCCAACGGCCCGATGAGCTGTTGAAGGGCGTGACGTTCGGGGGCGGCGTGAACTGGCCATCCAGGTTCGGCTGGTGGACGCCGTTCACGGAGGCGGACGTGTCGATGCTGTTGATCACGAATGCGTTGGGTACGGTCGCTCTCGATCCGCCCCTTTCGTTCAGGAGCGGATTCCGGTTGACGACGTGGATGTAGTCCCAGACGGTGTTCGCCGGTCCGCAGTCGCTGCCCCCCGAGCAGGCCGCGAGCGGCCCGCGGTTCGTGGCGACGACGTAGGCCGAGAGCCCTTGGGTGAGCGAACCGGCCCGAGCGGCTGGTGTAACAGCGCCGCTTACGACTAGCACAGCGGTGACGACGACCGCGGCAAGCACGGCCGCGACGGCGATGAACAATCGCTTGCGCAACATCTTGCCTTCCTTTCGGCTGTACCCGCGACGGCTTCCGGCCGGCGGATTCAACCGACTCGGAAGTCACGCCAGGGCGACTTGACGCTTGTGTAGTCCTCGTCCCCCTTGAAGCGCGCCTGAGCTCGAAACCGGCCCGTCACCTTGACGATGACCACGCCGATCACGATCCCGCTCGCACCGACCTGGGCCTGGCCTCGCAGGACCGGCCTCCAGCCGCCGTGAGGGCGCGCTCGGTCGATCTCGATGGTGAGCGACTCACCCGGGAGTGCCGGCTTGCGACCCACCGCAATCCCGACCTTCTCGCCGTGGCGACGAACCATCTGGGGACTGACCCGCTTCGTGGCGACGACGAGCACGAGAAGCGGACGCACGGATACCGTCACGTTGTTCGATGCGGCGGACTGATCCGAGCGTTCCGCGAAGTAGGTCGCGTTGCGCTTGGGCGGAAGCGTGAAGGTGGCGGTTGTCTTACCGGCAGGGACGGTCACCTTCTTCGCGAGGACCGGCGCGCCGCCTTCGGATTGAGCAAAGAGCTCCATGATGCCCTGTGCCTTGTTCACGGTGAACTTGACCTGCTTGCCGTAGGTCACCGTGCGCTGTGACACGGAGATCGGCAGCGATCGCGGCACGACGGTGACCAGGACGTCGTTGCTGGTCGACGACGGGTAGTCCGGGCCGGCCTCGAGCACCGCCGTGTACGTCGTCGTCGCCGTCGGGGTGATGTCGAACGTCGCGGTGTTCGCGGAGCCGACGGCGGCGGTGCTCACGAGCGTCTTGGGGCCGCTGTTCTGCGACGCGTAGAGATCGACGGTCCCGGTCGACGGCGCGGTTCCCGTGACGGTGGCGGTCAACGTCGCCTGGTTGCCCGCGAGGACGGATTGCTGCTCGGGCGCCAGCGACGTCGTCGTCTCGATGGTCGGATCGTCGAGGACGTGGAAGTCCATGTGACCGCTGCCGGGGTTGAAGACGACGGCGAAGAGCTCGCTGGGGCGGGAGGGCGACGGCGCGAAGGCGAGCGCGTGCGCAGGCAGGGCGTTCTGCGTCTCGAGTGACCACGTCCGCACGGGCGTCCGGACGAGCGGGTCTCCTGCGTTGCCCTCCGGATAGACCGCGATGTCCGGGCCGCCGCTCGTCATGGTTCCGGCCGCCACGTAGCCCGACATTCCTGTGACCGAGTCGGGCTGTGCGCCGATCGGGAACTCGGCGTCCAAGGCGAAGCCGCCCGTCGCCAGGGATGTCACGTAGTCGGGCGTGGTGCACGCGACCGTGACGTTCGCGGCGTCGAGGATCATGTCCTGCAGGTCTCCACCGCCGTCTCCGCAGCCTCCGGTGTCGGTGCTGGCGAGGATCGCGGGAGGATCCTGGGAGACGTCGTAGGTCGCCAGCGGGGTCGAGCTGGAGTCGTGGACTCCGAGAGCCAGCAGACCGAGGCCGTCCGTCGCGAGGGCCGTGTCCTCCGCCGTGCTCCCGATGCCCTGCAGGTCGGCGGAGGCGATCCCGCTCCCGTCGAGACCCGCCGACGCGACGCAGCCGACACCGGTGTCTGCGCACGAGAACCACAGCTTCTGCCCGGCCGGCGACTGGCCGGCAATGACGAGGCTGGTCGGGGAGTCGAACGGGTCAGTGGAGAAGCGGGTGCTCTCCGTCAGGGTCTGCGTGTCGATCTCGCTGATCGCCGACGCGTCGTGCAGAGCGACGTAGAGCGTGTGCGTCCCCGTGTCGAGAGCCATCTGGGACGCACCTTGTTCATCCGACTGGGTCCGCGGCGAGCCAGAGCGGACCGCTCGTGAAGGGGAGTTGCGTGGTCGCGTCGGCCTGTGCCGCGCTGACCGGACCCGCGAACAATGCTGCAAGGCCAAGCAAGAAGAGGGGCAATCCCTTCCGCAGGCGACCAAGCGCCGGGGCTTTCATGGTGCGAGTTTGGCCGGTGGGTCTTTCTGCGGTCTGTCTTGTGGCTGTTTACAGGCGAGAATCGGCTCTATTCAGCCGCGAATTGGGGTGCTACGGTGGCCCCTTCATGGACTTCCGGATTCTCGGGTCGCTCGAGGTCTGGGACGGCGAGCGGCAGCTTGACCTGGGCGGGCAAAAGCGCCGGGCAGTGTTGGCGTTTCTGCTCTTGCATGCGAACGAACTGGTTACGGTCGACCGGCTGGTCGACCAGCTGTGGGGCGAGAAGGCTCCGCAAAACGCGGCCGGGGCGTTGCATACGCATGTCTCGCGGCTGCGCAAGGAGTTGGGGCCGGAGGTGCTCGCAACAGGGTATGTCCTGCGCGTCGAGCCGGGCTCGCTCGATCTGGAGCGATTCGAGCGATTGGTTGCGGAGGCCGAGAGCCTCCCGGCTCGTGAGCGGGCGAAGACATTGCGTGAGGCGCTGGGGCTGTGGCGTGGGGCGCCGCTCGAGGACCTGGCGTTTGAACCTGCGCTGGCGGCCGACATCGCCTGGCTCGAAGAGCTCCGTCTGTCGGTGCTCGAGACCCGGATCGACGCCGACCTGGAGACAGGAAACCACGCGGGCCTCGTCGCCGAACTCGAGGCGTTGATCGCCCAGCGGCCGCTGCGGGAGCGGCTGCGCGGCCAGTTGATCCTGGCCCTCTACCGCGACGGCCGCCAGGCGGAAGCGCTCGAGGCCTACCGCGAGACAAGACACGTGCTCATGGACGAACTCGGGCTGGAGCCGAGCCCGGATCTGCGCGAACTCGAGCGGGCGATCCTGCAACAGGACCCCGCGTTGCGAAGGAGTGCAGTGCCAGCCGGCACCGCCGTGGTGGCGGAGTCGGGTGTGCAGGCGGGCCGGCGCCGACACATCCTCATCGCGGCGACCCTCGCGCTGCTGCTCGCCGGCGTGGGTATCGCAGCCTCCGACGTTCTCACCACCCACACCACACACGCCGCCGCCCGGCCGCCGATCACCGTGGTCAAGGTCGTGACGGACAACAGTGGGGAACAACGCCGGACCTACACCACAACCACGATCGAGAAGTCGACGAACAAGAAGTCGTCGAACAAGAAGTCGACGACAACGCACGCAACGAACAAGCCGTCCTCCGGAAAGAAGAAGACGACGACGACCACGACCACACCACCCGCCCGGTCGACCCGTCATGGGCGTTCCTCAAAGAAGGTGACGAAGGGCCTGAAACCCGCTCCAGTCCGCGTAGCTGACTCCTTCAGCGGTTCGACGCTCGACAACTCGATCTGGACAACCTGGAGCAACGGCTCAGGCTCGAACTACACCCAGGCGAACGGTCAGGCCGTGTTCTCGATCGCGGGCGACGTTAGTTACGACCCGCAGTGGAACAACGTCGGTACCGACATCGGCACGCAGTGCAAGTTCCCCGGCGCCTTCGACGCCCGTGTCCACTTCTCGCTTCCCCAGTGGCCCACCGGCAACGGAGCAGACATCGAACTCGACGCCCTCGGAGACAACGGCGCAGTCGACACGATCACGCGATCGACGACGACGCAGTTTGACGGCTACACCATCTGGCCAGTTCCCTTCGGCGACTCCGGGGCCACCTCTATTCCCGACACCTCGGGCAGACTCCGGATTACGCGGTCGCATGGAGACCTCCAGACCTACATCTGGCACCGCGGCCACTGGAAGGAGTTGGGGCGACAGTTACTGGATCACGGCGAGATCTGGCTCGCGATCGGCATCGGGACGGATCCATCAAACTGGCAACAGAAGGACGTCTCCGCCGCCTTCGACAACTTCAAGGTCACCGCGCCGAACGTGTGTTGAGCCGCTGGGGACTTACGCGCGGGAAGGGGAGCTCTTCGACGAGCGTTAATGGCTAGAGCCGGTTGTCCCAGGGACCCCATGCGACAGAAGGAGTGCACAGATCGGTGAAAACGCTCAACGAAAGGCAGGCGGCGCTCTTCACCGGCCGCAACTGGGGTGTAATCGCGACCATTCGGGAGGACGGATCACCGCAGGCCACTCCGGTGTGGATCGACTACGACGGCGCTGACGTACTCGTCAACAGCGCCCGAGGGCGGACGAAGGTGAAGAACATTGAGCGCGACCCGCGAGCGACAGTCACGGTACTACCCGCCGAGGACCAGCAAAGCGGCTATGTGATGGTGAGCGGCCCCGCCACGGTCGTCGCGGAAGGCGCGCTCGAACACATCGACATGCTCGCCAAGAAGTACCTGGGCGAAGACAAATATCCCTATCTGGGGCCGGGAGAAGAGCGCGTGATCATCAAGATTCATCCGGAGCGCATCGACGGCTTCGGCGCCGGAGGCTAGGACACCAGGAATCGCGGCGCTCGCCTGCCCCAGCGTTTCGTGATGACCCGGTGCAGGCGGGTCACGTCTCCTCGTCCAGTTCCTCGCATTCGAGGCAGACCCATTCGCCGCCCTGCTTGTCGTCGGCGCTGAGCGCGGCGGGCGCCATGGTCACTCCGCAGCGTGGGCAGATCGGCGGGCGGTCTTCCGCATCCACTTCCCTGAGTATCCCGGGGTACCGACTAACTCGGACGTAGGCGAAGAGCCTCCGCGCTGAACCGGCGCCGTGGGCGCCTCCTCGGTCAGGGTTCGACGACGAGACGCGTGTGTACGTACGAGCGTTTATCGACGCGATGAGACCGCTCGTCGCCGGCCGTCCTCAGTGACGTCCAGCCCGACCGTCAAGGGTGACGCCTCCGGCAAGATCGCGCCGAACAGCGACCTTCTGTTCATAGAAAAGGCCGCGTTTCCAGGGCCTCTCAGGTCTGAGGCGTCGCGAACGTCTTCCAGTAGCCCATCATCTGGTGCCTCACCTGGGCGAGCTTGGTGCGGACTCGGGCGGGGACGGCACTGCTGTAGTTGATCGCAATGGCGCCGCGTTCGATCCCGATGTCGAAATGGTGATGCTTCAGCCCTTGCAAGGTGCCTTCGAGGTACTCGGTGATGACGGAATCGGTCGCTCTGCCGAGCCGCTTCACCGTGGAGCCGAGTATCCCGGGTCCGCGGTCGGACGGGCTGGATCCAATGGCCCAGACGCCCCGGGCCTGGGCCGCGGATATGGCCCCCGCGCTGCAGGTATCTCCTGCGTCGGCGTAGACCGTGGTCGCTCCCTCGTCGATCAGGTGTTTCGCGAGCCGTTCACAGACCAATGGGTCGGAAGCGTCGTTCGCGGAGGCGATGGGCAGGACAACGGTTCCCTGGCCAGCGTCGGCCACGCCGTCGGTGAAGCCTGAGATCTCGTTCTGGTTCAGTCCGTCGTCGCTCACGATCATCGATACCACCGTCTGACGCCTGCCGGGGTCTGCTCGTTTCCCCATGAGTGCGCTGAGATAGCCCGCCAAGTACGCGGTTGGTCCGGTGGCGAAGAAGACGTCGTCCGCGTTCGCATCCCTGGTGATCGCATTGCCCAAACGAACGTCGTGGTCGTTGGGGGCGTCCATGAGAACGAAGCGGGTATGAGGGTGTCGTGCGATCACGTCGGCGAATCGGTTGTCCGCGAGGCCTGCCGCCAGGAGTACGAGGCCGAAGCTGCCGATGCTGCTGCGCAGGTTCTGCGGCAGCCCGGGCCCCGAAGGATTGATCGAGAACATCTCGGTCTGCACGCCGTCTTCGGTCCGCGCCTGGTCGAGCGCAGCCTGGTACCGGGCGACGGCAGGGTCGGTCCTGCTGCCTAACGGCGTCGGCGGTACAACTAGAGCAATGCGAGGCATGCCTGCAGCAGAAGGAGATCCGGCTCCGCCCCCGCGCGTGGCGACGACCACGATCGCGGCTCCAACCGCGACGAGAGCGGCGAGTACAGCCACAAGGAGAGCTGGACGTATTCGGCGGGACGTCGAGGCAGCCGACGCTTCCTCCAGTGACGTCGGATCCAGGGTCGAAGCGGCAGGTCGCCCGGCCGGTGCCTCGAGCAGGTCGCGGTAGATCGACTCGGTTTCCGGTGAGGGGTAAGCGCCGAGCTCGTCGGCCAGAAGCCGCCGGCAGCGCTCGTACACCTGGAGCGCCTCGGCCCGGTTCCCGGCGGCGACGTGCGCCTCCATCAGGCGGCGGTACCCGCTCTCGCGGAACGGCTCGGCCTCGACCGCCAGCTCGGCCCAGCGCCCCGCATCGGCAGGGTTGCCGGCCTCGAGGCTCGTCTCGGCGAGGACGCCGAGCGCCCGCGTGCGGACCTCGGCCAGCTCGCGCCTCTTCGCCTCGACCCATGGCCCGTCGTCTCCGGGAAGGAAGGGGCTGCCTGTGAGGGATTCCGCCTGCGTCGCGGCAGCCGCCGCCTCCTCCAGCTTCTCCGCAGCGAGGAACCCCTCTGCCTCTCTTACCGCGGTCTCGGCGGCGAGAACGTCGACCCAAGTGCCGTCCGGTAGCTCGAGCCGGTAGCAGCCGAAGGCGGCCGTCAGGGCGCTCGCGCCGTCGATCCCCGCCTCCGCGAGCAGGGCGCGGAGCTTGCTGGCGAGCACGCTGAGCGCCTTCTCCCAGGTCGCGGGCGGTGCGTCGCCCCAGAGTACGTCCGCCAGCTCGTCTCGCGGCACCCCCCTTCCGTGCTCGGCCACGAGGTAGGCGAAGAGAAGCCGGCCCTGCCGGCCCGGAAAGTGCCGCTCGTCGATCACCACGCCCTCGGCTTCGACAGCGATCCGACCCGCGAGGAAAACCTTCAGCGGAGCCTCCCGCTCGTTTCTTGCCGTGATCTTGCCTGGACCTTGCCCCCGATTTCTAGCGTCGCCGGCATGAACAGATCACTTCTCATCCGTATGGCGGCGATGGCAGCGCTCCTGTCGCTGGTCGCCGTCGCGAGCACCGCGGCTGCGGGGCAGCTGCCGCTGCCCCTGGGTGCCGGCCGTCAGCCGCTGACGCCGGGCGTTCAGGTGCTCGACCTCGTCTCACGCGAGACGAGCCCGGGCGGGCCGACACAACTGCCCCAGATCGCGATCACGGTGCCCAGGGGTTGGTTCAACTACGACGGCTGGGGGATGGACGACGGCGGCGACCTGATCGTCTCCTTCTGGGACGTCAACAAGGTCTATCCCACAGGCTGCCACTGGGCGAGCAGGCCGATGATCGACCCCGGTCCCACGGTCGACGGCCTCGCCAGAGCGCTGGCCAGGCGCCCGCTCCGGCATGCCAGCAAGCCGCGGCCTGTCACCCTCGGGGGCTTCCACGGCAAGTACCTCAAGTGGTCGGTGCCACGCAGTCTCGATCTCGCAGAGTGCCGGCAGGGCTACTTCGAGAGCTGGACGGCGAAGGGCTGGGCGAGCGACCGCTACCAGCAAGGCCCCGGCCAGGTCGACCGGCTTTGGATCCTCAACGTGGACGGCCAGCGCCTCGTCATCGACGCGGCGTACCTGCCCCCTACGACCCGGAAGCAACACGCCGAGCTCAACCGCATCGTCCACTCGATCCAGTTCCTCCCCGGCTCGACGCAGACGCGGGCGCCCGCGTCATCGAGCTCCGACTCGGGCTCGATGGTCTCGGCCTCCGCGATCAACAATCGCGCCAGGTCATCGGGACCGTGACGCGGCGGGCCATTGGGACCCTGACGGGGTACGCGAACCACAGATCGTCGGCGACGACTGTCAGTGCGGGCCCCCGTCCTGGTGGTCTGGTTTTTCGGGTGGGACGAGCAAGTTCGTCGTCCTCTGGAAGCTGGGGCCACTCGGCACCAAGACGCGTCAGCTCGTGCCCCGGCCGCACCGATCCTGACAAGACGACTGATGGCGAATGATCCGGGAGAGCGCCGAGAGGCGCTCCTTTCCGCTTGGGCTGAGAGAGCGGGAGCGACGGGACTCGAGCCCACATTTCCCTACCGTCGAAGTGGACTGCGAAAGGAGTGCGACCTCCGGCTCTATCCGCCGGTGGTCGCTGATCTGGTGCATCACGGCTGGAGGTGGATGACCCTGGCCACCGGTGCAGCCGCCGATCGCCGGCGCTAGGACGGTCGGCCGAATCGGGGTGCTGAGGACTCGTGAGAGTCGCCGCGCTATAGATCTATGCCGAGTCGGCGCAGTTCGATCGTCGCAGCTCGGCGCCAGCGGGTCGTGTCGGGAGAGAACGGCAGCATGAAGGGCATGCCATTCGCCTTACGCAGCGGCTTCCCGTCTCGCAGCACTCGGTAGTGCCCTGGTGTCGGCTCGACCGTGAGGCCGGCGGCCTCGAGCCGGCGGATGAACTCGCGGACGTCCTTTCTCATCC
>Ga0335085_10011928_pt1 | contig 12836 bp, 13 predicted proteins | sample Lox_Sample_45_FD_206712 | JGI IMG/M metagenome (GOLD analysis project Ga0335085, IMG submission 206712) | Soil microbial communities from Loxahatchee National Wildlife Refuge, Florida, United States - Lox_Sample_4.5 | ecosystem: Environmental > Terrestrial > Soil > Wetlands | place: USA...
CCACTTCAGTGCGGGCTTCTCAAGACGCAGGGTTGCAAAACGTTTGCAACCGGGCTGTCGTCACCTCTGTACAACCCGGGGATCACGAGGCTCTGTATTGCGCTGCCCAGCACCACCGCGTCGCCCAAGGCACCCCCCTCCTCGCCAGAGGAGGGGAACTCTTAGGAACTCCCCTCCTGAATCAGGAGGGGTGGCGCGGTGGCGCCGGGGTGGTTTCCGGCAGCCCGAGCCTGACCCCACGCAAACGCAGAAACTCCAGAGCTGTAGGTTTCACCTACGTCCAATGATATTGTCCCCCTCCGAGGTACATCGTCGCGGCACAAGGGTCATGGGATAACGCCTGTGGCGACGAATCTTTCCCCAATCTGCCAGCCTGCGGATATAATCGCTAATCTTTTCTTGAGCCTTGATCTGCCGAGCCTGGAGCGCATGGAAGAAAATCCGCAAGCCCGCCGCCGCGGCGAGCCTTGGGCACTGGGTACTGTGCTGGGCTACGCATCGGCGAATATTTTCGATGACGCCGCCGTAAAGATTTCCGGGCCTTTCATCGGCCCCCTGTTCCGGGGATTGCCGAGCCTGGCGCTGGGCATCACCCTGATGTGGAAGCACCACACCCTGGACCAGTTGCGCCCGGGGTCTTCCCAGTATATCGGCCGGCGCCCCATCCTGGCCTTTGTGGGCGCGGGGGTCATCTCCACCATCGGCCTTTTCCTGTATTACCTGGCGATGCGCTATGGCGGGGTGGTGATCACCGTCCCCGTACAGGAAACCTATGTGATCTGGGGCACGCTGATCGCCTGGATTTTCCTTCACGAGAAAATTCATCGCTACGCCCTGGCCGGCGTGGCCTTCATCTTTTTGGGGTTGGTGGGTCTTTCCTACGGACAGCTCCACGGGCAATCCCTGTCGCCCCATTGGTATTGGGCGATTCCGCTGGCGCTGGCCACGGCGCTGACCTATGGCGTCTCCGGGGTCTTGTGGCGCGACGGGCAGCTTCGCGGCGCCCACCAATCGGTGGCGATTTTTCTTCAGTTCATCACCAGCGTTATCGTGGCTATCGTGGGGTTATTGCTGACGGGGCAGGTCGCCTCCCTGCAAGCGGCCACCGGGCGAGCCATGGCGGCGCTGCTGGCCAGCGGCGTGCTCTCCGGCGTGTTTGCCATTTACTGCATGTTCACTTCACTGCGCCTCATGGCCGTGGCGCGGGTTTATGCCTATTCCTCCCTGACTCCTCTGGTAGCCACGCTGTTCGCCCACTTCTTCCTGCATGAATTCATCAATGGGATGATGTTGGTGGGAATCGTTTTGGTTTCCATCGGAGTTATCCTGACGCAGATCTTTCGGCCCAAGGACGAACGGCAGGCTTAAGTACAACAAGAGAAAAATTCTCATAGGGGCGAAGTGAGGTGGACCCACGGCCGAAGTAACCCCTCACCGGTCGGCGCATGGCCGACACCCTCTTCCCGCGGGAGAGGAGAAGAGAGGTTTTCCGTTCCTTCTCCCGAGGGGAGAAGGTGGCTGAGGGACGAAGCCGAATGAGGGGTCCCTTCTGAGAACTCTGCGTGAAACAGCCCGCCCTTTGCAGGCTGCGATTATCAGATTGCCCCTATGTCACGACACGAAGCCGAAGGCCCTCTTTATAGCCGTGGACGCGGTGCTGCACGCCTGGTCAATCGGCATGGCCCGCAAGACGGCATTAAACGGTTCAGCCTGAACCGGGCCGTCGTAGCCAATCTGCACCAACGCGCCCAAAAATTCCTTAATGGGAATAACTCCTGTTGCCGCCGGCAGTTCGCGATGATCGTCCTGGTACTGGTCCAGGGAAAGACCCGGGGGCGCATCGTTCAAGTCTACGGTCACAACATCTGATTCTCGTAAGGTTAGAAGGTCTTTCTCCGTTTCCTGCGCATTAAACCAATGCCAGCTATCGAGCTGAATACCCAGGTTGCCCGTACCGATGGCCACCAACAGTTCCTTCGCTTCGCTCATCGTGTGAAGGAAGGAATGCCGCTGGCTGCGCCATAGCGTGCGCGGCGCGACGTATTCCAAGCCCAGCTTCTGGCCGTGGTCGGCGAGAATCTGCGCGCATTGGCGCAACCGGCAGGCGTGCTGGCGGAAATTCTGGGGATACGTCAGCTCATTGCTGCAAGGAGGCAGCCATGTGCTGACCCGCCCAACACCGGCTCGCTGCAAAATCTCGGCGGTGGCGGGGAGCTTCTTCAGCCCCTCGCTGAACGCCCCCTCCTCTTTGCGAAACTCCACCGGCAGGCCCGCAGCGCCGAACTTCAGGTTTTTTGTTTGCAGGTCGTCCAAGAGGCGCTTGAGGCCGTCATCACCCAGTGAAGCGAAGTAGTTCGGATCGGGATCCAGGCCCTCAAAACCGTGCTTGGCGGCAAGCTCCAGCGACTCGGGGAAAGTGGCGCGGAACCCCAGCCGCCCGACGCTCAGAATGGCATAGAACCGGCGCTGGGGCGGGCCAGCAGAGGGTGCGGCTTCCGCCAGCTTTTCGGAAACGCTTCCCGCGGCAAGGGTCGCGCCAGCGCCCGCCGAGAGGAATTGCCGGCGTGTGAGTTCGTTATTCATATTGGGCCTCCGGGCGTGCAGTGTAGCACGTCTGGGGCAGGGTGTACCGGGAACGATTGTCGGTTTCCGTAGGTTTCAGCTACGGCTATTCACGGTTTCCCGCTTCGCGGGAACGAAGGCATCGAACCAAGAATGCGCTTAACCTAGCGCCGATGGGCCTAGCCGGTCCGCCGCGAAGCTATCCAGGCAAAAGCTGAAGGTTGAATGCGGGTTCGTCTCTCCCCACTTGTCACTCTTCACCATTTTCAATAGTTCTCCAGCATCCACACGTTGCTGTCGTTGGTATAGCCTAACACCGCCAAGTGACGACCGTCTGGAGACGGCACGCCCTTGGTACCCTCGTAATTCCAGCCGGTAATCCCCTTGTGCTGCCAGACAACCTGAGCGCGACCTTGCAAGTCCACCCGGAGGAGCAGATCTCCTGGAGGAGCAGCTCCAGAGGCTGTAGCCCATAGGGCTTTGCCGTCTGGTTCCCAGTACAACGGCGAAAGATCAGCCCACCCCCCGACACTAACCTCGCGAGCCTCCCCGCCAGCCAACGGCAGGAGTTGAATTCGGCCCTCGTGGTCCTCCCGCTGTGCGAATGCGAGGAGCGAACCATCGGGTGATAGGTCCCAGCCGTATCCGGCGACCGGCTGCTTGAGATTAACCCGAGTTAGCTCCCGCCTTCTCGGTTCCGGCGACGGGTCGAAGGCCGAGAAGATGAGTTGTTTGTGGTCCGGACTCTCCTCGCTCAAGACGCACAGCGTCGCTGGGGACCGGGCACAGGCCAGGTGGTCCATGCCTCGTCCTTCCAGAACCAATTGCGGTGCGCCTCCCGAGGTGGGCACGCGCATCACGCGCACCAGAATCGCAGCGCTAAAGGCGCGCCATGCCGGGGTCGAAACGATGGGGCCGCGACTCGGCGTGGATAAGTACAAAATCCAAGAGCCGTCTGGGCTCACCGCAGGCGAATACTTATAGTCAGGACCGGTGGCAACCGGTTCGGCGGCGTCCTGGTCTAACGCCTGCTTGAAGATATCCCAATTACCGCTCCGATTGGATTGAAACAGGACGGCTCTGCTGTTCGGCGTCCAGACGCTCGGAAAATCACTACTTTCGTCGAGTGTCAACCGTCGTGGCTCCTCCAGGCGACGTCCGCCGGCTTCTAGTTCCCCGACGTACACATGCGCCTGGGAACTCGCTCTCGAAACGGCCAACTGCTTTCCGTCGGCGGTTGCACTGAGATGACCAACCTGGACTTCCGCCCAGTTTGAGATTCGTCGGGGTTTGCTGTCAGGCTCGCCAGTTTTCGTACCCACTGTGATTTCCCTAATATTGGTGTATCGTCCCAGCATCTCAGGCTCTAGCATGGTGTAAAGAAAGCGACCACCCGGAAGCCACAAGAGGGGGAGGTCCGCGTCACACAACCTCGGGTCAGACAGGATGAGGGTCGGCTGGCCTCCATTCAGATCACGAGACTCAATTGAGCATTCGAGTCTATCTGGCGTGCGGTGAAATCTTTCATAGGCGATTCGCCGGCCATCTGGCGACCACGCTGCATAAAAGAATGCGTCGTCTTCCGAACCGGATACAAGCTTGTGCGGTTCTCCACCCTGCGCGTTCATCAACCAGATCTCGCGGTCGCGAAGAAAAGTATCGCCGGCTCCGAAGGCGATCAAAGTGCCATCCGGCGAGACAGCATAGGGGTGGGCATCATCGCGGAGTTTATGCGGCGGCCCACCCAGAGCGGAGATAACCCATCCGGTGGCGCGCCTCCCGGGCTCGAGTCCCACCGCAATGAACCTGGTGCCATCTGGGAACCATTCATTGATCCACCAGGTAGCACGGGTGGGTGCCTGCCCTCCGGGTTGAGGAATATCAATCGTCTCCCCGGTTTGAATGAGCTTCAGATGCATTCCCTTTTGATCGCTATAGGCCAGGTACTTCCCATCCAGTGAAATTGCACCGATATTCACAGCGTTTTCGCTGGGATTGAAGGTGAGTCTGCGTTCCTTCAGTTCGGGCGGGGCGGAAGGTGGCCGGTGGGTGGCCAACCAGGAGACGGCGAGGACGAGTAGGCATGCAGTCAATACTCCGCCCAAGAAGAGCGTCCTGCGTCCCTGTCGCGGCGGTGTCCCCACCGCCGCTCGGCGATCAGAGATTGCCTCTACAGGAATAGGAGGTGGGGACACCGGCGTTACAGTGCGTGCACTGCTGTGCGCCCCTACAATTTCAACTGGGGCAATAAACCGGTACCCACGCCGCGCCACCGTCTCCACGAAACGGGGGTTCTCCGCCGAATCGCCGAGGGCTTGGCGGATTTTGTTGATCGTTGTGTTCACGCCATGATCGAAATCGACGAAGGTGTCTTGGGGCCACAGCGCCTCTTGCAGTTCCTCACGGGTCACCACCTCGCCTGGTCGCTCCAAAAGTATGATCAGCACTTGGAAGGGCTGCTCCTGGAGTCTGATCTTTAACCCGCCTTTGCGCAGCTCACCTGCGCGAAGATCCACTTCGAAAATTCCGAATCGCAGCGAGTGTGGAACGGAGGCACTGTCCATAAAAAGCCACCCGGTAACTTTGCGGCGGAGTTTACCACTTTGTTGACGGATTGCAAGCCCCTCCGAGAATGGAGGCCTTTACCTACGTTCTTTTATTTCAGTACATTAGAAAGCGTGACGCCCCGATGCATCGGGGCCGTTCTTCCGGTGTCAAATGAGTGGATGTATTTTGGTGAAGTAGTAGATGTGGGTCACCCGCCCGGGTTTGAGATTTGCGGTTATCCAATACGAAGAACCGCGGACCCCAAGAACGGGGGACCGCACTACGCTTGCTACTTGGGGAAATTCATGCAGCGCAGGTGGTCCTCAATGCGACGGTCGGAACGCAGGGGTTATTGCAACTTGGCGTATTCCGCCTTGGCTTGCTTCAGGATAGGGAGGTCGGGGTCAGCGTCTTTCCAGAGGGTGAGGAAATCCTGATAGGCGGAGCAGGCTTTGGCGCGGGCGTCGGGATGTAGCGGTGCTCTCTGAGTGTCGTCTTCTTTTCGGCGGTCCCCGATTGCATCGGGGCGGGCGCCGACCGCCGCTACAGTGGGACCCGCCTGCAGGGCGTAAGCGCGCGCCAGTCCGAGGCGGGCCAGCGCGCCCCAGGGAAAGTTCCCCACCAGTCCCCGGTGGTCGATGAATTTCTGAAATTCCGCTGCCGCTCGGTTGCCGTCGTGGAGCATGAGATAGGCTTCCCCTCGCACATAAGCGGGGCTCATGAATATGGCGAGGCTCGTTGTTAGACCGCTAAGTTCTATCGTGCTCGCCGCCTTCAAGAGTTCGATGGCCCGGTTCGGGTCTTTGCGCTCCAGGGCTACCCCCGCCCGGATGGTGGGCAGCCAATACCTCTGCACCAGCGTGCCCAGCGGGAAGGCCTTGTCGAGCTCGGCCGCCACCTTCTCCGCCCCTGCCGTATCGCCTGCCCGCGCGAGGGCCAGCGCCACCATGGCCCGCACGTCACGATTTGGGGCCAGCTTCACTGCCGCCTTGGCCTCGGTACGCGCCTGCTCCCGGTTTCCCGCTTCCACCTCGCGCAGCGCTGCCGCTGCCCGATAGGCTGCCGCACTTTCCTTGGCGTCGTTGTGCTGGGCTGAATCCATCGCCCGCCCGGTCAGCTCGTGCGCGTTCTTCAGCTTGCCGTACCAACCTTCCGTGTCCGCTTGCGAGGCCAGCAAGAGGTCTTCCGAGCCCGGCTTTCCCATGGCGGCTGAGACCAACTGTGCCATCTGGGCTGCATTGCCCTTCAGAAACGCCAACCGGTAGCGGCCCTGGAGCAGAAGCGCGGCCTCCAGCTTGCGCTCCTCCGCCTGCCTGTATACCGCCTCCGCTTCATCCAGCCGGTTGAGGGTCGTGTAGGCGATGCCGAGGTTGCGATAGTTGTACACACTATTTGGCTCCAGGCGCAGCGCCTCTCGCAATTCCTCCAATGCTTTTTCCCAGTTTCCCAGGAAGAGGGAAATAAGTCCCAGGCTCCTGTAAGGCTGGGCGTCTCTCGGGTAGGTCTGCTGCCACAGCTCGCAGGTCTGCGCCGCCTTGTCCAGCTCTCCCGTCGCCATCAGGTAGTAGCCCCCCTCGATGTATAACCGCTCCCGTTCGCTTACCTTCTCCCGCAGGTCGTAAGCCTTGCGTACATTTTCGGCCGCTTGCGCCACTTCGTTTAGGTCCCAGTAGACAGCCGACATCCGGCGGTAGGCCATGGCAAAATTCGCGTCAAGGTCCACCGCCCGTTTGAAGAAGGGCAGAACGGCTGTGTTCCCTTTCGCATAGACCGTCTTTACCCCCAGGCTGTAGGCTTTCAACGCCTCCAGCGACGGCGTGGTCGCTTCCTCCACCGGCGCGGCGTATTTCTGCACCGAACTCAGTGACTCACCCAGCCTGCTCCGCAAGCTGACTGCCGCAGCGTCCAGAGCCTTGAGGACCGCTTCCTTGGCCGCCGCCTGCTCCTGCGCCTCGGCCAGCACGTCGCCCGTGTTGCAGTTCACGGCCTTCAGGCCAATCACGTACTGGCTGCCCAGCCCCGCAATCGAGCCGGTCAGCATGGCCTTGCTGCCCGTGCGCTCGCAGATCTCGCGGGTGACCTCCGGCGTCAACCGGTCACCGGCTGGACGGCCCATCAACTTCAATGTCTCATTTACCCTTTGCTCGGATACTAGAGCGAGAAAAGGTGATTGCTCAAGCTGGACTGAGAGCCCCTGCTTCAGCGCATCATCGAATACGCTGTCGCCGGTCTTGTTGTCGAAATCGGAAAGAACAATGGTGTCCTTGTCGGTCAGGCGGGTCGCGGTCTGGCGCCAGCGGAAGTACAATGTTCCCCCGAGGGCAGCAGCGATAAGGATCAGAGCGGCGGGAACCAGAACCTTCCAGTGATTTCGTAGGGGCGCTCCGCGTGTGCCCCCTTCTGGCGCGGGCAGTTGCCGCGGCGACCCCGCCCCTACAATTTCAACTGGGGCAATAAACCGGTACCCACGCCGCGCCACCGTCTCCACGAAACGGGGGTTTTCCGCCGAATCGCCGAGGGCTTGCCGGATCTTGTTGATGGCGGTGTTCACACCGTGATCGAAATCGACGAAGGTGTCTTGGGGCCACAGCGTCCTCTGCAGTTCCTCACGGGTCACCACCTCGCCTGGTCGCTCTAAAAGTATGATTAGCACTTGGAAGGGCTGCTCCTGGAGCCTGATTCTTAGCCCAGCTTTGCGCAGCTCACCCGCCCGAAGATCCACTTCGAAAATTCCGAATCGCAGCGAGTGTGGGACGGTGGCGTGTTCCATAAAAAGCCACCCGGTGACTTTGCGGCAGAGTTTACCACTTTGTAGACGGATTGCAAGCCCCTCCGAGAGTGGAGGCCCTTAACTACGTTCTTTTGTTTCAAGGCATTAGCTGGGGATTGGAAATGGTCCCAAAATAGCGCCACGGTGCATTGAGGTACCTGCTTAGCTACTAACAAATAGGCGTCACCAAGCGGCCCGCACGGCCACCAGCCAAAGCCGGCGGGCAGAGAGGTGATGACCATGAACTGCTCCCTTGTCAGTTTTCTCGTGTCTGGTTTTCTTCTTACTTTCAATTCCCCATCCCTTGCGCATGACAGCAGCCAGAATACGGGTGTGGTAATGCCGGGAATCAGCGTGTTGGTTTACAACCAGGCCCATGTGCCATGGCAAATCCTGGATCGAGCGGAAGGGGAGGCAGCGAGGATCTTCCACGGCGTGGGAATCGAAGTCATCTGGACGAACTGCAACACTGCGATTACAGGCATCCCCAACGGGGTCAACTGCACTCAAGAGGTAAGGCCAACCGAGCATATCGTAAGAATCCTTCCGGAAATTGCCGTCGTATCGGGGTTTACCCATGACAGCACCATGGGCTTTGCCTTTGGTAACCTTGCCAGCATCTCATTCTGCCGGGTCAAAGCCGAGGCGGCAGAGTTCGGTGTTAGTCCCTACGCAGTGCTCGGCCCTGCCATCACCCACGAAATCGGCCACCTGCTGGGGCTGCGGGGACATTCTCCCACCGGGATCATGCGGGCACACTGGCAACGCAGGGACTATCAAGCTCCCCCACTGGACGCCCTCAAGTTTACCCCTAATCAGGCTGCCCAGATGCGTGCCGAGGTGAGGGAACGCGAACGACAACAGGCAGTAATGGCATCCAGCCTAACCAGACGCTCAAACTGAGCGTCGAGGTTGGATCGCTGGTCATGGGTTATGGAGAAGCGTGGAACCGTGAGAAGCCGGAAGCGCAAATTGAGAAATCGATAGTCCGAAGAAGATTCTGTCGCAACGATGTGGACTATCCCACGGTCGACCTTTTGTTGGGGCTGGCGGATGTACTGAATTTGGCGATCCGCCCCGACTAATTCCCTCAGGGTGGCTACCCACAGTGGGCCATCGCCAATACGGACAAATGGTCACTTATTGTGCTTCCTAGCCTCGTTGCAAACGCAGGGTGAAAGATTTTTTCCTACCGGTAGGAAATTCCGCAAAATTTCCATTGACAACATGCCTTGTCTTGGTGCTAGCCTTAGGGGCCGGCAAAGCGGCCTCGGCCCCCGGCAGGGGTGGGCGTGCTTTGGGCGTCAGCAGAGATTCTCTCGCCGGTGCACGATTGCAGCGAAAATACACAAAAACGCGTGTATCCCATGATGTTTAAGAAAATAAAGCCAGTTCGTCCAAATTCGGGAAATTGGCCTGAAATTATATCTTATTCAATACAATGTATTTACCATGCCCTGCCCGACCGGATTTCGGGAAAAAGGGGATTTAAAAATGCAGGCTAGTCCCATGATGTATATGAAAACAAAGGGCCGAAAAAATGGCATGGGGCTAGTCCTGTGATGTGTATGAAAACAAAGCCAGTTAGCATCCGGTATCCCATGATGTTGATGAAAACACAGGGTCGGCGTTTGACCCCTAGGGGCAGGGGAGTATTGACCTGGGGCCGCTGGAAGTTCGAAAAAAATGCTTGACAGAGGGCATGTGATACAGTAATTTCTGTACAGACAGAATTTAACGGTTGAAGCTTTATGGCCAGCCTTGATCCCATCACCGAAAAGTTCGTCCTCCACTGGGGAGAGATGGGCACGCGCTGGGGCGTGAATCGCACCGTGGCGCAGATTCATGCTCTGCTTTATCTTTCGCCCCAGCCGCTCCACGCCGAGGACATTGCCAAGACGCTTTCCATCGCGCGCTCGAACGTCAGCACCAGCCTGCGCGAGCTCGAGAGTTGGGGGATTGTCCGCGCTGTGCACCTGCTGGGCGACCGGCGTGAGCACTACCAGGCGATGAAAGACGTTTGGGAAATGGCACGGATCATCCTGGATGAGCGCAAGCGCCGGGAGATTGATCCGACGCTGGGGGTTCTGCGCGAATGCCTGCACGATTTGGAAGGCAAGGGTTCAACGGAAACGGAAATGCGGGAACGGCTGAACTCCATGCTGGAGTTTGTCGAAATGCTGACCTCACTTTATGCGCAGCTTGCCAAGCTGCCCACGGGGACGGTGCGGGGCTTGCTGGCGGCGCAAGGAAAGATGCGGCGGCTGCTGGCGGGGGGGCGCCGCGCCGGGCCGGCCGGGGCGTAAAAATTTTTGACTGGAGATTTCAGTGCTTACAGAAATATCTGATAATGTCGATAGGGCGCGGCTGCGCGGATGGGTTCTCTATGACGCCAGTTGCCCCTTCTGCCTGCGTCTGCTGGCGCGCTTCGAGGACACTCTTCGGGCAGGCGGATTTCGAGCCGAGCCGCTGCAATCCCCGTGGGTCAGGGATCGTCTGAATCTGCCCGAAGATCAACTGCTGGTGGAAATGCACGTTCTGACGCGCCATGGGCGAGTGCTGGGCGGTGCCGACGCACTGGTTTACTTGGCAAACCAGTTGAGGGCGGCGCCTCGACCGTGGTGGGCGTGGCTGCTGGCCATCGCCAGTCGAATGCCGCTGGCCATGCCCGTGCTCCGGCGTGCCTATGCCGGGTTTGCCGCGCGCCGGCATTGCCGCTCCGGCGCATGTTCATTGGGCAAAACGCAATCTTGGGAAAAGGAGGAAATGCCATGAACATTATGGTGCCTTTCATTTGGACCGCGGGCGCGGTGCAACTGTCAATTGCGGTATCAAACCTTTGGGTACCCGGGATCCTGCACTACCGGGAAAACCTCTCCAAGTTAACTCCCATCGTCCGCCAGGTCTTCGTGGTCCACTCGATCTACATGGTCCTGGTGCTGCTGGCGTTCAGCGCCCTGTGCTTCTTCTTTGCTCCGGAATTGACGCAAAGCGCTCCGCTTGGGCGGTTCTTGAGCGGCTTCCTGGCGCTCTTCTGGCTCTTGCGGGTGGTGCTGCAATTCGCCTACTACGATCGCGAGGTGCGCGCCCGGCATCGCTTGGGAGACGTAGCTTATACGCTGGCTGTATTGAGTCTGGCCGCGGTATTCACCGTCGCGGCGCTGGGGGTGGTGAAATGACTTCCATCTGCACACCTTCCCTCGCTGTGGCAAGAACCGCCCCCGCCTTCGACCGGCAGTGGAACACCTGGAGTGCCAGCCTGGGCGCCTTGATTTGGGCCGCGTGTGTGGCGGCGGCCGCTGGGGGCGGGTGGCAATTGGGCGCGGCCGAATGCCTGTTTCTACTCGCACCTTTGGTAACCATCCCATTGGGCTTGCGCCTGGCATTCGACGCGCAGGGGCAGGGAATTGGCCTGTATCGGCTGGCCCTGCTGGTTCAGCCCGCGGGCGCACTGCTGGCGGCCGGTTCGTTCGCGTTCCCCGTGGGGCGGGTCGCAGGCGCGCTGGCAGTGGTCTGGCTCGGGGTGACCGGTTGCATCGGGCTATGCGGGGTCATGGGAATGCTGCGCGGCGGACTTCCGTGGTTCGAGCGGGTGTGCTTGAACCTGGGTTTGGTCTACCTGCCGTTTGGGGGATTGTGGCTGGCCGCCTCGCGGTTTGGCCTGAGCCCGGCGGGATTCCACGAACCCATCGTATTCCTGACGGCCGTGCACTTCCATTATGCGGCGTTTGCCTCACCGCTTTTGGCAGCGATCACCGGGCTCGCCGGGCGTACCGCGGCAGGCGCGCGCCACAAACTGTTCCCGGCGGCCGCGATCGGTGTCATGGTTTCACCCGCGCTGCTGGCGGCAGGATGGGCGGTAGGGTCGCCCCTGCTCAAAATCGCGGCAGCCCTGGCCCTGGCCGCGGGACTGCTCGGCGTGGTGGGTTTGTCGTTCCTGGCCATTCCCCATTTTCGCAGTCCGCTGGCCGGGGCGCTGCTGGTCGTTTCAGGGTTCGCGGTGGCCGCGGGCATGTACCTGGTGTGCGCCTACGCGGGAGGAGAATACTTCGGCATCAAGCTCATCACCATCCCGCAGATGACCGTCACACACGGAGTCCTTAACAGCCTGGGCTTCACGCTTTGTGGGCTGCTGGCTTGGCGGATAGAAAATATCGAAAGGAGTAAATAAAAGATGCTGACCGGCCGTCATCATTCCGAGGTTTGCTGTCAGGTCGGCGGCAGGCCGCTCAATGAAGCAAGGCGGGAGATGTCAACACCGACTTCTGGCATGCCTTTTTTGCTTCTTAGCGGCCGGCGACTGGGGGTTGTTTCTGTGGCACACGTGGTTGAAGGCGCGGGGCTGAATTCGTTAGGAGGTACGCCATGCAGAGCAGGGAATTCGACGTTGTTACTGGAGCCTTCAGCTATACGGGCAGATACATAACGCGCCGGCTGCTAGCCATGGGCCGCGGGGTTCGGACACTGACGGGCCATCCGGAGCGGGCGGAATCCGCCCAAAGCCAGGTGGAAGTGGCGCCGCTTCAATTCAGCCGCCCCGCCGCTCTGGTTGAGAGTTTGCGCGGGGCGTCGACCCTTTACAATACCTATTGGGTGCGCTTTGCCCACGGAGCGATTACCTATGAGCGGGCGGTGGAGAATACCGGCATCCTTATTAATGCGGCGCGCACGGCGGGGGTAAAGAAGGTCGTCCACCTGAGCATTACCCAACCGTCGGAAGAATCGTCTCTAGGCTACTTCCGTGGAAAGGCGGTTATTGAGCGCATCATAAAGGCTTCAGGGCTCGCCTATGCGATCCTTCGGCCGACGGTCATCTTTGGCGTCGAAGACGTCTTGATCAACAACGTCGCCTGGCTCTTGCGTCATTGTCCCATCTTCGCGATTCCCGGGTCAGGCGAGTACCGGTTACAACCTGTCTACGTCGTCGATGTGGCGGAGATGGCAGTCGCGCTGGCCA
>Ga0335085_10011929_pt1 | contig 12835 bp, 14 predicted proteins | sample Lox_Sample_45_FD_206712 | JGI IMG/M metagenome (GOLD analysis project Ga0335085, IMG submission 206712) | Soil microbial communities from Loxahatchee National Wildlife Refuge, Florida, United States - Lox_Sample_4.5 | ecosystem: Environmental > Terrestrial > Soil > Wetlands | place: USA...
GCATAATCACGCTTTACGCCAAGCCCGCACTGGTAGAAATATCCGACTTCCTCCTCTGCATCCGGGAGATTCTGGTCGGCTGCCTTGCGGTACCAAGTGAAGGCTTGCTTGTAATCACGATGGACGCTATGGCCGGCCTCGAAGATAGCCGCCAGATGGTATTGCGCGAGTGCATAGCCCTGATTTGCCGCTAGACGGTAGTAGCTTGCGGCGCTCTTGTAATTCTGTGGTAGTCCAATGTTGTTCTCATACATGCTGCCCAGCTGGTTCTGCGCGGGAGCAAAGCCTTGGGCAGCGGATTTGCGATACCAGGACAACGCCTGCGCGTAATCGAGGGTCACATACCGAGTACTAAAATAGCAGTCCCCGAGAGCAAATTGCGCCTGCGCATCGCCCACAGCCGCTTTGGTGAGCAGAAAGTTGCATTCAGTTCCCAACGGCGGCATTTGAGTCGGAATCTGCGCCGGTAACTGTGCTCGCGCGACGGCAACCAGCCCGAACAAGAAGAAGGCCGCGCGCATGGCTGTGGTCCGAAAGTTCATGGAGATCGCCCCTCAGCGTGAGCGGCAAACTCGCATCACACTGCAACCATCTGCTAGCCTGGCACACCGAGGTTCCCTTAACGATAGACTGCTCGTACTAAAGGGACCGAATGTGCTTAATGTTGTATTCGCAGTCGCAATGAAAGGATTGAGACTATCCCTTTTCGCAAAAGATGAATTCCCGAGCGAGTGGTCGGCTACTCGGAAACCATTTTTCACGTTCACCCGGATGAACAGCAGGCTCTCCGGTTAATTCGAACTGCATCTCAAAACCAGGAGCTTCAAGCGCGAGATTCCGGACAAATTGCCGCCGACTGCCAAACTTGCCCATGGCTATTTTGGCTTCCCACTCCTCGGCAGAAAACATACAATGTCTTCGCCTCTGGCCCGCGCCTCGGCCCGGTGACTATCGAACAATGATTCGCTTCTTCAAAAATCGTGCCGCTCGTGGCGCCAGCACAAGCCAGTCCCTGGCTCTCGGCAGCCTTGAGCTCGAGCTGATGGAAGTCCTGTGGTCGTGTGGAGAAAGCTCGGTGCGCGATGCCGTCTCGAAGCTCAGCCGTCCTCTTGCCTACACCACCGTGATGACCACACTGGATCGCCTCTTCAAAAAGGGTCTTCTCGACCGCCGCAAATCGGATCGCGCCTTTTATTATTCGCCCAGCTTCTCTCGCCAGGAATGGGAGCGAAAACGCGCAGGCAGTTTGGTCGCCGGTTTCCTCTCTGGCCCTCACCCTTCTCGCGAATTCCTGCTCTCTTGCCTCCTTGACGCCGTCGGCCAGCATGACGGCACTCTCCTCGATGAGCTTGAAAAGAAGATCCGTACTCGCCGAAAAGAGCTTTCCCGGGAGAATCGCCCATGACTCTTCCGTATCTCTTGCGGCTCTTCTGCCTCTGCTTTGCCTCTTTCTTTGTGTTGAACGCCGCTGCCGTTCTGCTAGTGCGTCTCGCCTGCAAATCCGCCATTCGATTTGCCGAAAAAAAACCGTCCGTCGCGGCTGCTCGTTTTCTCTTTGTGCTGCGTCTGTTTCCCTTTTTGCTGGCGGCCCTCTTTGTGGCTGTTCTCTGTGTTCCCAGCTATCTCTGGCTTGAGCCTTCCGGAGCAGCCGAGCAAGTCGGCGCCTTCTGCGCCATCCTCGGATTTCTTGGTGCGGCGGCTTGGGCCTGCTCAATTACAAGGGCTGCGCGAGCCGTCCTCGCCAATCTGCGCCATCAGCGATGCTGTGTCGCTCCATCAGGCGATCTTCGTCCTTCCGCTCCATCTCTTCCATTTGTCGTCGTCGAGCAAGACGCTCCACTGCTTGCCTTGTCCGGCCTTCTTTCTTCGCGTTTGCTCGTCTCCCGTGGTGTCCTGCGCTCGTTTTCCCCCGATGAACTCGACGCCGCTTTGTCCCATGAGCTGGCCCACCGCGCTTCCCGAGACAATGCCAAACGATTCCTGTTCCTTCTCGCTCCCGATATTTTTCCCTTTGTCCGCCCGCTTCGAATCTTGGAGCGCGACTGGTCAAAATTCACGGAGTGGTCCGCGGATGACCGGGCCGCTGCGGGCGACTCTCGCCGCGCGCTTTCCCTCGCGTCCGCTCTCGTTCGCGTTGCCCGCATGGGCTCGGCTCCGCGCTTGCCAGTGCTCACCACTTCGCTCCTTGCCTCCGACGCCGAGCTTTCTGCCCGTGTAGACCGCCTGCTGCATCCAGCACTAAAAGCGCCGGTGCGCACTCGCCAATACCAGATGCTCTTGCGAATTGGCGGAGTTTTGTTTGCCGCCTGCCTCGCAGGCTTGCTTCTCGCTCCTCCGACTCTCGCTGCCGTCCACGAACTCCTCGAACTCTTCCTCCGCTGATCCCCATCGCAATTCGCGCCATTTACTTGCACGGCCGCAACGTGTTGCGCACTTGCATGGAGCTCCTTCAATCCGTCCAGGTGAGAGTCTGCCGGATCTTCGAACGAAAAACCTCTGATCAGCCGCGCGGCCTTAATCGAGGTTCAAATACCCCACCTCGACCTACGACCTGTGGTAGTAGTCCCTCGCCTCCAGTAGCCTAGCGTTCGACATGAGCACCAATTCCTCAGCCTGCAGATCGTCGTCTACGCGGATTATCGCCGTCTTCTCTTTGCTCCTCATGCCCTTCAGCGCTCGAGCGCAAAATCCCCGCGGCGCCCTTCGCGGCATTGTCCAGGACACCACCGGTGGCCGCATCTCTTCGGCAACGATTCTCCTTCAGACCACAGCATCAACTTTTCAAAGAGAGGCCAAAACGGACGATCGCGGGGAATTTTTAATTGAAAACCTTCTCCCCGGCACGTATCAAGTCACTGTAATCGCCAAAGGTTTCGCAGAGGCTAGTGCGGACCCAAGAGTGCTGATCAGTTCCGTCCGCGACTTGACCGTCACGTTGGCTCCCTCCCCCGTGCAGCAAACTGTCAACGTTTCGGGTCAGGCCTCCTCGATCACCACTCAGCCGCTCGACTCTGCCAGCGCAGTACATCAGGCTGTGATCACCGCACAGGACTTAGACACTATCCCCCTCGCTGCTCGCAGTTTCGCAAACATTGCTTACCTCGCTCCCGGAACCGAGCCCGTCGAACCTTCCGATCCCACCAAGGCTCGCATCACCGCCGTTTCTACCGGGGGAAGTTCCGGCTTGAACAACGATCTTTCCGTCGATGGTGCCGACAATTCAGATGACTGGATCGGGGGATTCCTCCAGAATTATTCTCCCGAATCAATTCAGGAATTTGCTGTCCGCACGGCTCAGGAAGACGCGGACACCGGCCGAACGACCGCTGCCTCTATCGTTATTTCCACGAAGAGCGGCACCAATCAATGGCATGGGGATGAAGCCTTCTATGAACGCGCCGCATCACTCAATGCACGCTTTCCGATCGAAAATCCCGCGCCCGATCCCAAACAACCCTTCTCACGCCAGAATTATCTGGCAACGCTGGGCGGGCCTATTGTGAAAGACAAACTTTGGTTGTTCTCCTCATTCGAATACGTGCACGAAAATGCCAGCATCGCCTACAGCCCGGACAGCCAGAACGAATTTAACGCCCTCGCGCAGCTCGCCGCTGATGGTCTTATCAATGACAACGGCACTGGTGTAAATTCGATCGCTGTTCCCTCCAGCGTTCCCGTCCCGTTTCGAGATTATCTCGGACTGATCCGGTTCGACTGGGCGCAATCTGCAAACTCCCAATGGTTTTTGCGCGCCGCCTTCGATAGTTATACGACCTGAAATGCTCTGGTGCAGCAGGCTACCCTGCCCTCAACCGGAGCCACCACTCACAACAATTATTTGAATCTCGTCCTCAGCAATCAGTTCTCATTTAGCCCCTCATGGGTGGGCTCTTTGGTTCTGGCCGGCAGCGGATTGCATCTCGCCCAATCACGGAATTCAGATCTTGGCTTCGCCCTCGCCTTCCCTTTCAGCTCTACTTCCGCCACCACTTCGGGTTTCGAAACCTTTGGCGACAATCAGTTCGTCACCGCCATCACCGCTTTTCCCGTCCTTCGAAATCAAGAGAAGTATCAGCTTCGCTACGACGTCAGCCATGCGTCCGGACGCCATGCTCCCCGATTTGGCATCAACTTCATTCACGAGCCTGTGCTGAGCGGCGCCCTGACCGCGACAGCAGAAACTTTGCTCTCCTATTCGAATGATCCATCTTTTTACGCGGCCAACCCTTCGCAATTTTATTTCAGTCTCAGTTGTGCGCCCCCGGTTCCTGCCGGCGTCGATTGCGAAGCCACGCCCGCAGGCGACGGCAGTTTTTCACAAAATGTGCAACGCCTCGGTTTGTACGCCGAAGATTCCTGGCGCATCACGCACGCACTAACTCTGAACTATGGCCTGCGTTATGACACGACGTTCGGCCTCTTCCTCGCTTCCGGCCATGACCAGAGCTTCAACCCCGCTCTCGCAGGCAACGGCATCATCTCCGGAATTCCTCACGATTACCGAAAAGCATTCGCACCGCGCCTCGGCGCCGCCTACAGTCTTGGTTCATCAGGGAATACAGTCTTGCGTGGCGGCGTCGGACTCTATTTCAACGACCTCGCACAGAATGGCTGGGTAGAAGCTTTTAACGCGGTGAACAATTTTAATATTCAAAATTTATCAGGTCCGCCGGCATTGATCGATCCGAACTACCACACTCCGTATGCGTTGCACGCAACGGCGGGAGTGGAACACGCCTTCAATGCCCACTGGATTTTGAGCGCCGACTGGACGCTCGAGACTGGGGTGCATGGTTATCGGCGTTACGATTACTCAAATGTATCTGTTTTCAGAAGCGATAATCGATCCAGCTATAAAGCGTTTTCATTGCATTTGCAAGGAAACATTGCCAAGCGCCTGAGCCTCGTCGCCAATTACACGCTTGCTTCCGCAAAAACGTGGGGCTGCGTTCTGGGCGAGCTCTTCGATTACGTCAACGGCGTTTGCGATCCGTTCAACGCATTCGCGCCGGGAGATTATGGACCTTCCGGCGAGGACGTCCGGCATCGCGCGGTGCTCGCGGGAACTTTTCATATGCCGGCGGGCTTCGAGCTGACCACGCTCATCCAGGCGGAGAGCGCGCGGCCCTTTGTGATTACGACGGCGGATAACAGCGCTCGCATTTCCGTAAACGGAGTGCCGACATCTCTCGACGAATTCCGCGGCACGCCATATATTCAGGCCGACTTGCGCGTCAGCCGCGCGTTTCAGTTTCGCGAGAAGTGGAGCGTCTCGCCGTTCATCGAATTCTTCAACCTTTTCAACCGCAACAACCCAGGCGCGAACTTTGTGACCAACGTTGCTGCGTTGCCAGTTCCGGCCCTGCAGGCGGCGTCCGGCAATGTGACGGACATTTGCACGAATGCCGCGTGCACGACCATTGCGCCGGTGACACGGCTCAACCAGTTGGCCATTCCCGCCGGCGGGCTCGGCGATTTCTTCGGGCCGGGCACGACCGTCGGCATTCCCTTTGCCGCGCAGGTTGGCGTGCGGCTTACGTTCTAGCCGACGCCGCCGCGCCCCTTTCAAATTCCAAACCTGCTACGGCGGCCGACAACCTCTTCACAGCGAATCGGCGTGGCGCAGGCCGTGGATGCGGAGGTCGATCAAGTCGTCGATGGACGGATTTTTGTATCCGTGATCGCGGGCTTCCTTGACGAAGGCGGCGTCCACGCCATGAATGCGCATGGAGACGAGCTGATCCGGCGAAATCTTCGGGTATCCGGCGTCCTTCATTTCCTTTACAAATTCGGGGCTGACGCCATGGATGCGGAAAGCCACAAGATCATCCGACGAAATATCCTTTTCGACGAGTTGCTGGATTTGCTCGGTAAATTCGGGGCTGACACCGTGAATTCGGAAGGCGACGAGATCATCCACATCGAGATGGCGGCCCATGAGCGACGTCATGGCTTTGACGAATTCGGGGCTGGCGCCATGAATGCGCATGGCGACCAGATCATCGGAGGATACGGTGCTGGAGACGGACTCGCGGACTTGGCGAACGAACTCAGGCGAGACGCCATGGATGCGGAAGGCGACGAGGTCGTCGACAGAGAAGCGCTTGCCGAGGAGCGCGTTGATTTCCTTGGTGAATTCGGGGCTCACGCCATGAATGCGCATGGCGACGAGATCATCAGGCGAGGGCTTATTCGGAAGCAGGTCGAGCATGGCGCGGGTGAATTCCGGCGAGACGCCGTGAATGCGAAACGCCACGAGGTCGTCGGTGCTGAGATCGCGATAGCCGAGATCGCTCATGTCCTTGACGAACTGGCGAGAAACGTCGTGGATGGTGAAGGAGAAAAGATCTTCCTGAGAGAGGTTTGAGTAGCCGAGCGATTTCATGCCTTGAATGTATTCAGCGCTAGAGGCAAAGGTGAATTTGCCGCTGCCTTCGCCGTCGTGGAAGCGGCCATCAAAGCTGATAATGCCGGCATCGCGGCGGAGCTCGAAGTGGACGGCAGCGTCTTTCGCTGTGGCGATGCTGGAATCGAGGCCGGCGAACTCGCTGATTTTGTGCGTGTTGCCCCAGGTCTGACGATGGCCCCAACTGGATCGCTGGACCTCGAGATCGAAGCAAGCGCAATCCTTGCCGGACATGAATTTGGCGCGCCAATCGCCCCGGATGGAGTCGTCCGCGAAGCCGCGGCGCGGGTGGATGGTCAATGCCGCCGCAAAAAGCATCACCACGCCGAGCGTCATCATGGATTTACGCATGGAAATTACCTCCGCAGCTGTGAAGACGTGCGGGGAGAGGTTTTGTTCCATGCGGAATGAGGGGCGAAAATCGAAATTGGAAACGCGAAATTCGGCGAGTCCAGGGCAAAGACAAGAGGGGAGAGCGAGACAGTCTGGCTGGAAGGGGGTACCGCCACCCGGGTGTTTTGTGCAAAGAGTGCGGAAGAGCCTGAAATGATTGGAGATAGCGTTCTGGGCGGTGCAAAAGAGTGCGTAAGAGTATGAAAACAAAGGAAGCGTAAGTTCCATGGAATGATACTGATGCGGACTCCGGAAAAGAGTGATGCGGAGTAGAGACACCCCCGAGGTTTTTTCGGAAGTGTTCATTTTAAAGGATTTTAAGTCCTGTGTTTTGGAAGAGTTCATTCTAAACAGGTTGTGGGCGGATTTTATGGAAGTGCGGATTCTAAAGGACTTGGTGAAGAGCCGGGAGCCGATTGGGGCGCAGGCATGCGGGACCGAGACAAGACACGGGTCTGAAGACCCGCCTCTACAAGGCCGCAAGCACCGGGCTGAAGCGCCACGGCCGCGAAGGATTGGGAGAGTGTTTCGCGCGGAGACGCTGGGAGCGCGGAGGCCGGAGGATAAGGAGGATGGGGCGGGGCGGATTCGCGAGCGAAGCGCTTCAAGGGCCAAAGTGACCCCTTCGGATATTTGCGAGACAAACATAGGACATGATAGCAGGGTTAGTTACTTGTTGTCAATAGTTTTTGTGTTTACTGAGTAGGTCATTCGAACGGGGAGGCGGGGATTGGAAGGGGAGTGGCGGAAGTCGAGGGGTTTGAGGGAGTTGGGTGGGGTTGAGGCGGTTTGGTGAGGCTGTGGGGATGCGTGGAAAAAACGGAAACAGCGGCCTCTCGCCTCAGTCCCTGCCACGCTATCACGTTTCAGGCACTTAAATAGTGATGTAGAATGTCCCAGCCCTTGATCGTCTTTAAGGACGGATGACTAGGCGTTTGAACTCCTGCGGCAGTGAAGGCTGGGCTGCTGGTTGACGATGCCCTTTCCGACCACAGAAGAATTCTTAGTTATGCTCTACGAGCGCAATCACGCCGAGATCGTAGAGGAACATTTGGTTAGCGGCCTCCCTTTTGCGTTCCGAGAGGATGCCACTACATACGATCTGCTATTGGACACTCTTTCACAGGAACTCCATTTGGGCCGTGAATCGATAACCATGGTGGGCAGCGGGAGAATTGGTTTCAGTCTTTCGCCGGAAAAGTTTGGTACACCGTTTTCCCCTGAATCCGACTTAGACATGCTCATCGTGAGCGAGGAATTCTTTGATAAGGCTTGGTTCGACATGCTCAAGCTCGGCCGTAGGTACCCGGGATTGGAGTTGAGAGTGCGGAATTGGGTGGACGCTCATCGAGAGAATCACATTTATTGGGGGTTCATCCAGCCAGACAGGCTTCCGGGAGTGGTCCAAATCGCGGCGGAGTGGTTTCGAGCTTTTCAAGGGCTGTCTCGTCACATGGAACTGGCTCGCCACGAGATTAGCGGTCGTCTTTACAGAACGTGGGACCACGTACGAGTGCATCAGCTCCACACTTTGAGGATGATTCAACGCTCGCGAGCTTCGGAACAGAGGGGGAGCCGATGAACTACAACGCCAGCGAACAAACTCTTGGATGGTTCCGCGATAGGTATATCGAAGGAAACTTGGAAATCAGGCCGCCTTATCAGCGGCGGCCTGTCTGGGCCCCGCGGCAGAAATCAAACCTGGTGGAGTCCGTCTTGATGAGTCTCCCCGTGCCCGAGATTTACGTTCACTCCACTACGTCGGCTGAAGGCAGAACGAACTATGCGGTTGTTGACGGCCAGCAACGCATTCGATCGATTCTTCAGTTTATTGGTGTCGAGCAAGAAGAGGGAGAGGAACAGTTTAACAGCTTTGCGTTGGAAAGCCTGGAAGAGGGATCTAACTGGCGCAATATTACGTTTCAGGATCTAACGAAGCTGCAGAAAGAAGCCTTTTTCGGGTACAAGCTTGCGGTTCGGTTCCTGACCAACGCCACAGATGCTGAAGTTCGGGACATGTTCAAGCGCCTGAACAAGTTTCTCACGAAGCTAAGCGACCAGGAGCTGAGAAACGCTATATACTCTGGTCCCTTTGTTGGTCTAGCTACCGCACTTGCTGACGACGATTACTGGGCCGAGAACGGGATTGTTTCTCCCGGGATAATCCGGCGCATGAAGGACATTGAATTCATAAGTGAGCTCCTGATTGGGCTTATGGATGGGCCACAAAGCGGGTCTGGGCAGACAATTGATGAATACTATCGGCAATTGGAAGTCTATGACGATGAATTCCCCGGCCAAAAAGCGGTGAAGCGTTTGTATGACCGCACGTTAAATCTAATACAAAACGTGTTGCCAGGGATAAAGGAATGCCGATGGGCTAATAGAACGGATTTCTATTCATTATTCGTGGCTATTGGCAGCATTCTTGAGAGAGGTGGCGCGACTTACTCGTCAGCTGCACTGCGAAAGACCTTGTTGTCTTTTGCGGAGCAAGTCGATCGACGCCTATCAGATGATGAAGCAAAGGTTTCGGTGTCCGCTGTGGAATACGTTTTGGCTGTACAAAAAGGGAGTTCCGACAAGTCGCGTCGAGCCACGAGGCACGAGGCTGTCTTGTCCGAAATTGGGCTGCTCTTCAAAAAGAAGAAGTGAGGGCGAATACCCGAGAGGCCGTCCTCTAAGATCTTGCCGTAGCGTGCCTCGCGTCCATTGTCAGCCTAGAATAACAAACCTGAATAGGTTGTGCTAGTTTCATTTCGGGAATAAGTCGGGGTCGTGACTGACGGCTCTCTCGGGGAGTCTTGGCTTACGGCTCTGCGAACACGTGGAATCTTTGGTTTGGCTTGCTTTTGCGCTCGCCCGGCAAATTGGCGTTCGACTTGCTTGTAGTTGTTTGGGGAGAGCGCATTGGTTTCGTCCTTGACCTCTTCGCCTTACATTCGATATGGTCGATAACAACGACATGCCATCGCTCGGAAGATTCGCCCTTGACTACGCCCACCGGAGCTTAGGGAACTCGCTCATCATTCATGCGGACTGTTTGGAATGGATGGGCCGGATTCCCGGGAATTCCATTCATGGAGTCGTTACTGATCCCCCGTACGGAGTCAAAGAATACGAATTTGAACAGCTTGAGAAGCGTGCGAATGGCAATGGAGGCATCTGGCGAATTCCACCTTCCTTCGACGGCTCAACCCGACAGCCCCTGCCAAGATTCACCGCATTGAACCAGAGAGAGCGAGAGCAATTATTTCGGTTCTTCAAGGAGTGGGCCGCGGTTGCCGTTCATGCGCTCCGCCCAGGGGGTCACGTTTTTGTCGCCTGCAACTCGTTCCTATGTCAGTTAGTCTACGGTGCTTTGGTTGAGGGTGGCCTTGAGTTCCGGGGACAGGTGATCAGAGTTGTGAGGACACTCAGAGGAGGGGATCGGCCAAAGAACGCCGAGGAGGAGTATCCGCATGTCTGTTCCATGCCGCGGGGAAGCTATGAGCCCTGGGGAATTTTCAGAAAGTGCATTCCGCCTGGTATGAAAGTCAGCGACTGCCTTGAAAGATTCGGGACCGGCGGCCTTCGCCGACTTCCCGAGGGACTGCCGTTCAACGATCTCATAATCTCTGAGCGCACGCCAAAAGCGGAACGGGAAATCGCGGCTCATCCGAGCCTCAAGCCACAATCTTTCCTGAGAGAGGTTGTTTATAGTGTCTTGCCATTGGGAAAGGGAATTATCATGGATCCCTTTATGGGCTCTGGGTCAACCATCGCGGCCGCGGAGGCACTTGGTCTCTGCTCGATTGGTGTGGAGAAGCATCGAGAATATTTTGAAATGGCCGGGCGAACTGTTCCGCGTCTATCAGCCGTCAGCGTGCCTCGTGACCAAGTCAGTTTAGCCTTCGCGTAGTTCTCTACATTTGTAGATCCAATTCGCCATCATCTTATCGAGCCCGCTTCTGGTCACACTTGCGGTAATTGTCCTACGACTCGTGCCCGACCGGCCAGCAAAGAGCCAGTCCTTCTTAGACAGGAGAGCGCCGACAACCATCACGAAGCGAAAGCGGACCTGCTCAATCCCTTTTACTTTGTCGGTGGGCCTTCCGCCCTGGAACACAAAAACCATTAGCCATGCATCTTCGGGATTGTGTCCTTGCCAACCCCTAACATAGCGCGATGCTTTGATTTCAATCCCGTCCCTCCCAGCGTGTTGCGCGGCGTTGCCAGGATACTTGTCCGCAGCTAGCAGATCCGGGTGGTCGTTGTGGTATTGATTTTTGACCACTGTCTTGCAGTGCTTGGGGATGCCTGCTGACATGAACTCCCCGACCATGCTGCTAAAATTAGCTGGCATAAGCATGTCCTCAAGCCGCGCCGTTCCCTTCTCAACTAGCTGGGTGTCAATGAATCCCAGAAAATCTGTGAACTCGTCCATCGCTCTCTTTATGTGATTTGTCGTAACGCCGAACGGAATGATGGCTCTCGAATTGAAGCCAGCTTCATCGGGCTTCTCGGGCGTAAGAGTTCCCATATGTGGACGTACCACAGGCATTTTTGTTAATCCTCTGAGAGGTTATGCAGGCCCTTAGAATCTGCCGGGGCGGAGAGAGAGTCAAGCTGTGTCTGGACGCCGCGCGGTAGTCCAGAGGATGTCGAGGAGTTTTTGGACGGAAGCGAAGTCGCGGTCGCTGGTGGCGAGGGAGGCTTTGCGGTGGGCGGCGAGTGCGGCGGCGAAGCAGTCGGTGTAGGGGAGTTTGTGATTGGAGCGGAGTTCGGCGGCGAGGCGGGTGAGGTCGAGATCGGCGGAGACGAGCTCGATGGGGAGCTTGCCGATGTCCTCAATGATTTTGCGGGCGACGCCGGGGCCGTGGGCGCGCCAGGTGGAGTAATAGACTTCGCCCCAATTCACGACGGACATGAGCAAGTGGCGTTTGCCGGCGACGGCGAGATGAATGAGGTCTTCGACTTTGTCCGCGCCAGGACGGTTTTCAAAGAAGGTCATGAGGGCGCTGGCGTCTAAAACGATTCTTTTCATGGCGCGGGCTTCATGACTTCGGGTTGAAAAGTTCCGAGCTTCCTAGATCGCGCTCTTGTTTGCGGTCCTCGAGGAGAGTTTTTAGGGCGGAAGGCTCGGCTTTGAGAGAGCCGCGGAGGCTACGGACGAACTCGGGAGTGAGCGGCTGGAGGACGAGGCGGTTGTCTTCTTCAACGAAGGCGACCTGAGTGCCTTTGCGGATGGAGTATTTGCGGCGGAGTTTTGCGGGGATGACGAGCTGGCCTTTGGTGGTGACGGTGGAGAGTTCAGTTTTCATAAGATTGCCAGATTCGTAGCCCAATGAATAAGAAGTATACCATAGCAGAAAAAGTAAGGCCATTTTATTTTGGCTTACTTAGAGCAATAAAAGATGCGGAGACCAGAACGCGGGTGCTCAACGGGTAGAGCGGAAGAGGTGGTCAGGGGCTAGGATGATTTTTAAACTTTTTGGGTCGGCACATTGCCAGACTCAGCTGCAAGAATGACGCGGTATTGGGCGTAAGTTAAGATTTGCTGCGATGCGGCGTCCTTATGGATGATTAGGAGTGCTTCGGGCCGGGGAGTCGAGCGGCAGGGGATCAGACTTCGCGGGAAGTGAAAGCCGGGAGGGATGGCGATGATCGAGAATCGGTCGGTGCCGCCGGATACTGTTTTGCCGCACGTCGTGTATCAAGATTTGGTTGGCGCGATTGCGTGGTTGAATGCGGCGTTTGGATTTCGAGAGCATTACCGGTATGGAGCGCCGAGTGGAGCACAGGTGCATTTGGGGAATGCGTGGATGATGCTGAGGCAGGCGCGGGAAGGAAGCGCGAGTCCGGCGAAGCTGGGATGTGCGACACAGAGCTTGACGGTGTTTATCGAGGATGTGGAGGCGCACTACCAAAGAGCGAAAGCGGCGGGGGCGAAAATTGTGGAGGAGCCGCACACTACCGAGTACGGCGAATTTCAGTATGGAGCCGAGGATTTGGAGGGGCATCACTGGTTGTTTGCGAGACATGCGAAGGATGTGA
>Ga0335085_10011930_pt1 | contig 12835 bp, 11 predicted proteins | sample Lox_Sample_45_FD_206712 | JGI IMG/M metagenome (GOLD analysis project Ga0335085, IMG submission 206712) | Soil microbial communities from Loxahatchee National Wildlife Refuge, Florida, United States - Lox_Sample_4.5 | ecosystem: Environmental > Terrestrial > Soil > Wetlands | place: USA...
GTTTACCCGGCAGGCGCTGTGGCACCGCGCGGGGGACTACTTCGAGCGGACGCGCACGCCACGGGAAGAGTGGAAGAGCCTGGAGGATCTGGGCCCGCAGCTGGCCGAGTTCGAGCTGCGCTGCCAGCCTCGGAATGTGCTACGGCGATCTCGGCCAGATCGCCCGGGCCATCGAGCTGTACGAGCAGGCACTGGCCATCTCCCGGGAAACCGGTGACCGGCTGGGCGAGGCGGCCGCCCAGGCCAACCTCGGCGAGCGCTACTCCGAGCTCGGCCAGATCGCCCGGGCCATCGAACTGTACGAGCAGGCGCTGGCCATCACCCGCCAGATCGGTTACCGCGACGGGGAATCCCTGATCCTTTCCAGACTGGGAGAGGCGCACGGCGATCTGGGGTTGTGGGACCAGGGCATCGGCTACTGCCAGCAGGCCATCGAGATCGCCGACGAGATCGGCGGCGCACAGGCGCAAAGTGAGGCCCGCCGCATCCTGGCACGAATGGAATTGCTCATCGGAGATCTGGCGGCCGCAGGCCAGGTCATCAGCGCCGCCCGCGATCACGACTACCCACCTGAGCGGGCGGTCTTGTCGTTGCTGTCCGGGATCGCCTGGCTCAGGCAGAACGAGCCCGCGCAAGCGGCCCCGGAGTTTGAGGCAGCGGTTACTCAGGCCGACCAGCTCCTGGAGCAGTCCGGCGGCGGTTATCGGGCGCTGGACACCAAGGCGCTGGCGCTGTGCGGGTCCGCGCTCACCACCGATCCCCGCATGACGGCCGAGGCCGCGATGATGTTCCGCGCCGCCAGGAAGATCACCAGCGCCGACGGCATTACCAGGCGCGCCCTGGCGTTGATCAACGCCCTGGCAGCCGCCGACCGAGGCGGCATCCTCGCCCGCATCCGCCCGGCCGCAGAAGGCCGGACCATTTAAAAGGAGGAGGGGCGCAGCCGTCGGCCTGGGAGGGACATCATGCACCCGATGTTCGTGAAGCTGTTCATCGAAACCGACGCTGATGACCTGCCTTCCGAGGAGGACCGGCGGCGCCGCGCGCGCCGGTCCCGGCGAGCCCGGCCGGCCATGGCCGTCAGGCCCGCGCCCGTGGCCGGGAGCACCCGCCGCGGCCGTGACCGGTGACCCACCCGCCGTTATCGTCCGCCGATCCCAGATGCGGTGTAATCCCCGATGCCGCTGGATGGCAACCTGCCGGCATCAGCCGTGCGGCGGAGCTGCCGATGGCCGTGGAGGACCGGCGGCCGGCCGGGAAGGAGCTCAGCTATGACAGACCAGACCGCCGCCCTGACAGGGCTTGATGCCGAAGCAGCGGAGTGGCCGCGGGCGCTCGCAGGCACCGGCCCGCGGCAGGAGGAAGCGCTGGCACAGCTGCAAGGGCTGCTGGTGCGCATCGCCCAGAGGGAGGTTCGGCGGCGCGGCCCGCGGCTGCGGATCACAGGCCCCGAGCTCGATGACCTTGCCCATCAGGCCGCCGCTGACGCGCTCGTGGCCCTCACCGGCAAGCTCGGGCAGTTCCGAGGCGAGTGCCGGTTCACCACCTGGGCGTATAAGTTCGTCATGTTCGAGGTGTCGCGCAGGGCACCACGTTCGCCGCCAGCGGCATCATCGTCAACTGCCCGATCGTCGCCTTCGCCTCGTCCTGACGCACCAGACTGCACCAGGCTCGTCACACAGGGGCCACCGGATCACGCGCTCCGGTGGCCCCTCAACCGGCACACAAGACGAACCGGAAACCATGAGCCCGCGCCATCCGCACCTTGGGCGCCAAAAGCGGCGTTGCGCTACTTGGCCGCGGCCCGCTACCTGGTCCCGGGCGGGCACTTCTGTGTGGGCGCAGGTCTCCCCGGCCTGTCCGGCCGCGATATCCCCTGCCTTGTCTTCAGCCAAACGGCCAGCGTATTCTCACGAATTGAGATCGATTTTGGGGGGAGCGGCGTCGACGGATGGGTGAACAAGCCGTTCGTGATCGGGGCGGCCCGCCGCGTCGCGCGGGGAGGCCCGTATTCGACCTGCTGGCGTCGAAGCTCCGCCCGCCCCTGACGCGGCCCGGCACTGTCGTTCGCACGGCGCTCGCGTCGATGAGCTCGCCGGTCGTCTTGGTCCTGGATGACGTGCATCTGCTGCATAACTCCGAGTGCCTGGCCGCGCTGCCGGTGCTGGCCGATAACGTGCGGCGGGCGCGACCGAGGACGAGATCGCCGACGTGCTGGCGGCCATCGCTCCGGTGGCCGGGCTCAGCCGGGTCGTCGCCGCCGCCCCTGAGGTGGCGATCGCACTCGGCTATGACGTCGCGGCCGCGCTGGAGGAACCAGACGGTTGGTGACTTCCACCAGTCGTTAAGCTCAGCCGAGCCGTAGTGCTCGCCCATGCCGGGTTCCTTTCCGGAGCCGGCCAGGTGCCACCGTAGCCGTCACATCAGGTGCCGGGCATCGCTCCCGGCGAGCGATCGGAGCGAGCCGCCGCTCTCAGCCCGGCCCTCGATCTGCCGCTCCAGCGCGGGCGGTCCTTCTCTTGGTGTCTTGCCCCGGTTAGCGTCGCGTCGTATCATCCGACGCCCTCGCCACCAGCATTCCGCTGGGCACGCGTCCGGCACAATCCACGTCAAGGGCTTCACCATGCGCCATCCGGGTATCCCTCCGGAACTGCGCGGGACCTACGCCGGCCTGGGTCACGAAGCCGCCATCGCCCACCTGACCGGCCTGGGCGTCCCGCGCCATGCTCACCACGCTGATGCTGTCCTTCGGGGTACCGCTGCTGCCCGGCGGCGACGAGATGGGCCGGACCCATAGGTGCTCCTCGCGCGAGATTGCTGGCAGGCCGCGCCGGCGCGGTCATCGCGGCGCTGATTCGGCGTGGATGCCCCTCCCATGTTGTAAGAACGGCATGAACGAGGCATCCACGCCGTATGCCGGGCGCCTGTGCGGCCGGACCCATCCCTGACCTCCGCCGTTGAAAAGCAATAGGCAGAATTCAATAGACAGAATTCACCTTCCGTTCAGATGCGGTTTACCCCTTCCAGGGTGATGCCCTGGCGGCGCGCCCGGGCGATTCTGGGGTGGTCGGGCAGGGCGGGTTAGCCAGAGCGTTGGCGCCTGCGAGGTGGCCGTGGCCCGTGGAACGCGGAAAAGGGGTGCTAGATGACCAACCAGCCAGATGAGCTCGCGCCGCCTTCGGAGCCTGACCGGCGGCAGGCGGTGCGCCATGCCGAGGTGGCCCTGCGGTCGATCGGGCAGCCGAACTCGGTGGCCGGCGAGTTCGACTTCTGGAACGACCGGTACGAAGGACGGCGCCTGTTCTCGGAGCTGCTGGGCACCTTCTTCCTGGTCCTGGTCGCCGTCGGCGGCGGCATGGTCAGCGCCAGGTTCGGCGGCAACGCGGTCCCCTACGGCGCGAAGGTGGTGGCCCCGGCGCTGATGGTGGCCGCCATCATCTTGTTCATGGGGACGGTCTCCGGCGCGCACCTGAACCCGGCCGTCAGCGTGGCCTTCGCGGCCCGGGGCGACTTCCCGTGGAAACGCGTCCCGGCCTACATCGTCGCTCAGTTCCTCGGCGCCATCCTGGCCACGCTGCTGCTGTGGGCGTTTCTCGGCAAGCAGGGCAGCGCAGGCCTGACCCTGCCCGGGGCTGGCGTCTCCACGACCACCGCGATGCTGTGGGAACTGGTCCTGACTGCCGGGCTGGTCAGCGTGATCCTGGGCACCGCCTCCGGCGCCCAGCAGATCGGGCCGCTGGCCGCCATCGGCGTGGGCAGCTATATCGCTCTGGCGGGGCTGTGGGGCTCCCCGGTCAGCGGCGCGTCGATGAACCCGGCCCGCTCGCTCGGCCCGGCCCTGGTGAAAGGCGACTGGACCGCGTGGTGGGCGTATCTGGTCGGCCCGGTGGTCGGCGGTGCCATCGCGGTGGGTATCGCTTATGTGCTGCGGGGCCGCGGCGGCGGCCGCAGCGGCGTGTCGGCGGCACAGGGCACGCTCGGCGTGGACTGGCAGACCGGCTCCCATCCGCGACCCTGAGTTCGGGGCTTGTCAGGAGTTCATGGTTCGGCCCGCGACGATGGTCATGCTCACCGGCCTAGACGGAAAGGGGTAGCCATGCCCGTGAAGAGTAAGGATGGCGTGCGGACATCCGTTAGGAGTCCCCGGTCGGGCGGGACGGAGGTGCGGCTGACTCGTGCGGACCGGGTGGCCCGGGGGAAGGACGCCAGGGTCGTGGCCCCGCTCGAGTCGCACGCGGAGTTCACGCCGGACACGTCGCGGGATCCGGTCGGCCTGCTGCTGGAACAGGCCAAGACCCGGGTGCCGGAGCTGGTGCCGGTCCGGCACGGGCGGATGCTGGTATCGCCGTTCACGTTCTACCGGGGCGCGGCCCTGCCGATGGCGGCCGACCTGGCCACCACGCCCGCGTCCGGGTTGCGGGTGCAGCTGTGCGGGGACGCGCACCTGTCCAATTTCGGGGCGTTCGCCTCCCCGAGCAGCTACGTCCGCGCACCGTAGGCTGGCCCTATGGCCGAGCTGACCTGGCAGCACCGCAGCTACGCCGGCGTGACGGAACCTACGCCCTACGGTGAGACCAGCACCTACGAACGCGGGTTCGCCTGGCTGGCCGAGGCCTGCGCGACGGTCGAAGACTGGGGCTGCGGATCCGCGTGGGGCCGCCGGTACTGGACACCGGGCGGCTACACCGGGATCGACGGCAGCCCGGAGGCTTCCCGGTTCGCCGACGTGGTCGCCGACCTGCGGACCTACTCCTCATCCCGGCCGGACGGGATCTTCATGCGGCATGTCCTGGAGCACAACGGCGAATGGCCGCTGGTGCTGGCCAACGCACTGGCCTCGTTCCGGTGCCGGATGGTGCTGGTGCTGTTCACCCCGTTCGGCCCGGCGACGGCGCGGCTGGATGACGGGCCGGTGCTCGACCTGTCGTTCCGCCAGGAGGACATCACCGCATTTTTTGACGCCGTCGGGCTGTCGTGGCGGCTGGAGACCCTGACCACCGACACCCAGTACCGCATCGAGCACATCTTCTACGTCATGACTACCCGGAGCGGGCCTCGGTCACCCCATCCGGTGTAGACAGTCCAACGGTTCGCCGCAGGTGATTGTCCTTCCGTCCGTACCGGACGGCCTCGGTCGCATAGTCAGCGAGATTTTCGCTATACGTGCACGCGGCCTGCAATGTTACGGCGAACCGGCCCGTCGCGAGTTCGAGGTGATCACCGTAGTAGGAACCCTGGAGGACCTCGGCGAGGTTATATCCGAGCTGGATGGTACGCCGGATGGGACTCCCAGGCTCCACCAGGCTCGCCGACTGGTATTCGACTATGTCGTTGAGAAGCGCCTGCGGCATGCCAATGCTGCGTTTCGCGATCACGGACCCCAGGAATTCCCTGAGCTCGGCGTAGAGCCGTTCCTTCTGCTGCACCAGCCGCAGGAAGGCAGCCTCTTCGGGGTGCCAGGCCGTCTCCCCGCAGCCGGCGACCTGCTCCCCCATCTCGTCGCCGTGCAACCCGCGGATCAGGCCATCGACCGCCCTGGCGTAGGCTTCGCCGCACAAGCTGCCGGGGTGGCTATGGAGAAAGGCCAGCAGCTCCTCATAGAAAACCCGGTAACCAAGCCCGAACCGGTCTCGCAGCAGCACGGCGAGCGACTGGGTGAGGTTCAGGCAGTGGAAGCACTGGACGACCCAGGACAGCAGCCAGCCCCGCCGCCAGTCTTCATGGCTCATCGTGGCGGTCTCGATCACGATGTCGAAGTACTCGGGTATCCCGTCACTGCCCTTGGCCGCATAGCTCAGCGGCGAGGGCATCCGTGTCGTCCTGACGCCATGCAATTCGCGGTAGGCCGGGTCGCCAAGCTCCGAGTTCAGCAGTACCTCGCACGGATAGATCAGGAGGCCTTCATGCTGCCCGGCCGCCAGCACCGCTTCGATACCGTCGCCGAAGCTGTGGTACGTCTCGCCGGGCAGCCCCAGGATCAGCTCGGTATACGTGGCGATGCCCAGGTGCCGGTACTTCTGCACCAGGCCGCGGAAGTCCTGGATGCTGATGTTCCTCCGGCCGATCTTGGTCAGGCACTCGTCATCCAGGCTCTGCAGGCTCAGCGTGACGCCACGGGCCAGGCCGGCCGCGTGCAGTTCCTGCGAGATCTCGAACACCCTGGCGTTGCTCTTCTTGGCGTAGGCCACGCGGAACTGCTGAGGAAATCCGTGCCGCCGCCGGGCGGCGGCCAGGTCCCGGGCGAAGCCGAAGTCCCGCCCGAGCATGCCGTAGTTCGCGTCACATCCGTACACCACCTCGATGTGGTTCCGCCCGAACCAGTCGATCTCGGCGCGCACGCGTTCCTCGGCAAAAAGCCGCACCTTGCTGAAGACCGCCGAGCCCCAATCGCAGAATGCGCACGAATACGGGCATCCTCTATTGGTTTCCTGGCTCGCGCTCCAGGCGAACGGCAGGTCCAGCAGGTGGTCGAAAGTTCCGGCGAGATACGGTGATGGCAGGGATCCCAGGTCGTCCTGCTTCGCCTCCGGTCGCGGCTCGTGATCGACATTCCCCTCGACCGGCAGGCTGAGGCCCGGGATGCCCGAATAATCAGGCCGGTCGCGGAGCCGCTCGCGCAGGATCGAGGCGAAGGCGCGTTCGCCCTCGTTATGGACCAGCACATCGACATAGGGATACCGCCGGAAGAACCCCCGGGACCGGAACGGGACCTGCGGTCCGCCCATCACGACCAGGGCATCGGGAAACTTTTCCTTGACCGCCTCGCCCAGGGCCTTGTTGTACTCCCAGTTCCAGACGTAGCAGGAAAAGCCGATGACGTCCACGTCATCCAGTCTTTCGATCACCGCGCATATTTTCTCGCGCATGAACATCAGCGGGGCAAAGCTGTAGTTTTCCGACAGGCTCTTGTCGGCTTGCGCATAGGCCTGGATAGCGCCGGCCGAATAAGGCAGGAACGCGTGCCGCCCGAACAAGTTGTTGACCTGCGCTAGATAGATTCTCCGCTTTGTCATCCACTTGCCCTTGCCGTCATTATGAAACTTCAGGGTATTTTAGTTGACATGCCCGGTACGTCGCCAGGGCTTCCCATCGCCCCGTTCGGGGCAGAAGAATAGGATCATGATGACCGACGGAGGCTCACGTGGCTGAACTGGGGCTAGCGGAAGCGGTGAAGGCCTTGCGCGCCGAACTGCAGGAGGCCGTCGCCCAGGCCAGTGACGAAGAGATCCGGTTCGTGGTCGGGCCGGTCCAGATGGAGTTCAACGTCGCCGTCCGCCGCGAGGCAGGCGCCAGCGGCAAGGCCAGGTTCTGGGTTCTGGAGGCGGGGGCGGATAGCAGCTACTCGAAGGAGACGATCCAGCGGGTCACGCTGACGCTGCAGGCCGTCGGAGAGGACGGGGAGTCGGTCCGTGTCACGCGCGGTTCTGCCGAGAGGCCATAGCCGCGGGGCGGCTCGGTGATGGAGCTTTCGCGCGTCCTCGAAGTTGTCTGCGACCGGGGCGCGAACGTCCGTGAGCGCTGGTCGGTCGGCTCGGGATACCTGGTCAGCGAGCGGGTCGTCCTCACGGCGGCGCACGTCGTGACCGGTGCGCAGAGCATGTGGGTCAGGTTCGGCGGACAGCGCGAGTTCCCGGCGGCACCCCTGCTCGTCACCCCGGGCGAGGTCGACCTCGCGTTGCTCGAGACCACGGACGGGCCCGCGGCGGAGCGGCCAACTCCGTGCGGGACCATCGCCCGGGATGCCCCGGGCCAGATCGGGGAGTGCCGTGCCGTAGGTTTTCCGCAGTTCAAGGAACTGCGGAGCGAGGGGGGCCGAAGGCTCAGGGACTCGGTCCAGGTCGACGGCTACATCCCCATCGCGGAGGGGCTCATCTCGGGTTTCCTGACGCTGCGCGCCATGATGCTGCCGCGGGCCCGCACCGGCGAGTCCGAATGGGCCGGCATGTCCGGGGCCGCTGTGTTCGCCCGGGACACCCTGGTCGGCGTGGTGACCGAACATCACCTCGCCGAGGGCGAAGGATCCCTGACCATCACGCCGTTCGACCGGTTGCATCTCGTCGACGAGCAGACCCGGCACCGGTTCTGGAAATCGCTGAGCGTGAGCCTGGACTCGCCGCTGCCGGTGCTCCGCCCCGCCGAATCCGGCGGGTCCGGCGCCCCGTCCAGGAAGGCGGGCGTCTCGCGGCTGACGCTGCCGGACCAGCTGGCGGACTTCATCGGGCGCGACGGCGAGCTCGAGCGGATCGTCGGGCTCCTGGCCGATGCCGACGGTGCCGCCAAGCGGACGACCGTCATGATCTGGGGGCAGCCCGGCGTGGGCAAGTCGCAGCTCGCCGTGCACGCGGCGCACCAGTTGCTGGCAGGGCGTACGGCCGCCTTCTACATCGACCTCCAGGGCTATTCGTCGCGCAGGCTGACGGCGGAGACCGCGGCCGTTCAGCTGCTCGGGGCCATCTCCCCCGACCAGGACCCGCCGGCCGACCCGGAGGCACAGCTCGCGGCGTGCCGCGAGGCCATGCGAGCCGGGCGGTATGTCGTAGTGCTTGACAACGCGGGCAGTGCCGCGCACGTGCGGCCGCTGCTGCCGGGACGCTGCCAGACGATCGTGCTGATCACCTCGCGGTCGGCCCTGCCGACCCTGGACGGCGAGCTGATCCCGCTGGACATCTTGCCGACCGGGCAGGCAGCCCAGCTGATCCGGCTGATGGCGGAGCGAGAGGACGGCGGACCGGCCGAGGACGACCTGGCGGAGCTGGTCGCGCTGTGCGGCAACCTGCCGCTGGCGCTTCGCATCGCCGGCGCCCTGCTCCGCGGCCGACCCGACTGGACCGTCAGGCATCTCAACCGCCGGCTCCGGGACGAGACCCGGCGGCTCGGCCTCCTGCAACGCGACGACTTGGCGGTGCGTACGGTGTTCGAGAGCGGATTCACCGAGCTGACCGACGGCGAGCGTCGGCTCTTCGCGCTCCTCGGCTCGATGCGGGCCACGCGCCTCGCTCCGTGGATGGCGGCCGCCCTGCTGGATGCCGAGGCCGAGGACGCCGAGGAGATACTGGAGCGGCTCGTCGACACGCAGATGCTGCTCGCGGCGGGCAGCGATCTCGGCGGCGAACCCCGGTACCGGTTCCATGACCTGGTGCGCCTGTTCGCCCGGGAAAAGCTCCGGGAGCTGGACGCGGACGACGTATCCGGCGCCGAGCTGCGCGTGCTCAGTGGCTACCTGCGGCTGGCGCTGGCCGTGTCGCACGGGCATCCGCTGGACATGAACTACGCCGTGGCCAAGTCGGTGGACACGTCCTGGGGCCCCCCGCCGTCCGCCGTGCCGGACCTCGGCGACCCGATGGAATGGCTCATCGAGGAGCGCAATGACATCGTGGCGGAGATCCAGCACGCCCATGAGGCGGAGCACTGGCCGTACGCCTGGGGCCTAGCGAACATCCTCGACCCTGTCTTCATCCTGTCCAGTCACGGGTCGCAGTCGCATCAGGTCAAGGAGCTGGCGCTGTCCGCGGCCCGCGCGGCCGGGGACGTGCAGGCGGAAATGGACGCCCGCTACGCCTTTGTCGGGCTGTTCCTGAATGAGAACGAACACGGCAAGGCGATCGACGAACTGCTCCGGCTCCGGACGTCCTACCTCGGGCACGGCGACCTGTTCAAGGCCGCGCACATGGACGAGTCGCTGGGGGTCGTGCAGCGCGACTGGGGCCAGCTCAAGGTGGCCGAGGACAGCCTTAACCGGAGCATAGAAGCCTATGCCCGGCTCAACGCCGCCGGTCCGGTGCGGCGGGGCATCGACGCCGGCGCCCTGCATAACCTGGCGATCGTCTACCGGGAAGAAGGACGCCTGCGCGAAGCCGAGGAACTGCTCGGCCGGTGCATGGCCATCTTCGAGGAGTTCGACGACACCATCGCGTTCGGCCGGTCGCTGCACACGCGCGGTGTCTTGCACGCTTACATAGGCGATTACCCCGCGGCTGAGACCATGCTCCGGAGAGGGAACACGATGTGCCGCGCCGTCGGCGATCGCCGGTGGACGGGCATCACGCTGCTCGGACTGGCCCGCCTGGCGGGACGGCGCGAGCAATGGGCGCAGATGCATGGCCTGCTGGACGAGTGCGCGGAACTGTTCGGCAGTATCCCGGAGCCGCACGGAGCCGCGCAGGTCCTGCGCAGCCGGGGCAGCGCGTTCCGCCGCATGGGCCAGCTGGAGGACGCGGACCGGACGCTGGCGCAGGCCCACGATGCGCTGGCCGAACTCGGCGACCGGCGATCGCACGGCCGGATCCACTACTCGCGGGCGCTCCTGCAGATCGACAGGCTCGGCTGGGACCGGACCCTGGAGGAGCTGGCGTCCGCCGGCGAACTGCTCACCGAAGACGACGACGCACCCTGGCGCAGCCGGGTTCGGCTCACCACACTGAGGGCCGTGACGCATGACCAGGAGCTTCGCCCGTATTCGGCCGATGAGCTCGAGAGTGTGCGAACCGACCTGGACAGGTTCGCCGCGCTGGCCGGCGACGGTTTCACCCCGACGTGGATAACCGTCGCGCGGCGCCGTTTCGGGATCCAGGGACCGTGAGCAAGGCGTTGCCCGGGTCGTCCGCGCCGCGCTGTGTCTACGTGTGCGCGGGCGCCCGGGTGACCGCGACCGCCGTCCGGCAGGCACACCAGCTCGCCTCCGCCTGCGCGGCCCGCGGGCATTCGGTCTCCCTCCTGCTGGAGCCCGGCGCGATCGGCCAGATCAGGACCGTCCAGATCCAGCCGACCGAGAACCTGACGGTCCAGGTCATCGACGGCCCGCGTCGTGCTCACTGGTATTTCTGTGCCGAACAGGCCGATGCCGACCGCGTCTTCGACACGCTGACGCGGCGGGGCTGGCCGCGGCGGGCCGCCTCGATCTTCTTCGTCGACTGCGCCGAGGCCGCGCTGACCACGCTGCGGGCCCGCCGCTTCCTGGGCACGTTCCGGGACGCGGGCGTGACCATCGTCGACGGGAAGGCGACGCGCGCGGCCCTGGTGTCCGACCCTGGAACGCTGCCCGACGTCTACCGGCGCTGGGCCGTCCGCTATGTGCTCGGGCAGGCCGACGCGGTATGTGCTGAGATCATCTCCCCCGCTCACCCCCGGCCGCCCGCCCCGGGCCCGGCCGAGAGCGAGAGGAAAACCAGCGTCTCGGTGGTGATACCCCTGTTCAACCAGGGCCGCTACCTCTCGGAAGCGGTCGCGTCGGCCCTGAGCCAGGGCGTGCCCCATCTGCAGGTTGTTGTCGTCAACGACGGCTCGACGGACCCGGAGACAAACCGGGTCTTTGACACCCTGCAGGGCATCACCAAGGTGGCGCATGAACACCAGGGGCTCAGCGCCGCGCGGAATGCTGGCATCCGGCACTCCAGCGGTGATTACATCGTGCCGCTGGACGCGGATGACCTGGTCGCGCCGGGGTTCCTGGCCAGCGCCCGGGCGGCCCTCGACCGGCATCCTGACATCGCGTACCTGGCCGGCTACGCGCGCTATACAGGCCTGCTGAATCACACCTACGTCCCGGCCGGCTTCATCCCCGAGCTGAGCCTGTTCCTGCACACCGACGGCAAGGTAGCCGGGATGTACCGCAAGGCCGCACTGGAGCAGGTCGGTGGCTACGACGAAGACTTTCCCGCCTTCGAGGACTGGGACGTGCAGGTGGCTCTGCACCGGGCCGGCTTCCAGACGGACATCATCCCGTGCCCCGGTCAGATTTACCGCAGGCACGCGGAGTCAATGTCGTTCACCACGAGCAACGCGATCCGTGACCAGCTGGTGCAGCAATTGCTGCGCAAGCACGCGGCCATGCTCAGCGCCGAGGAACTCCGCACCGCCTTGCTCGTCCTGACCCATTTCTGGAAGAACGCCTACGAGCCGAGCACGTCGGTGTCCCTGCAGGCGTACCGATAGCCCGCTCTCCGCAGAGATAGCAGCGGCCGGGACCTCTCGGCGAGCCTTCCCGAGAGTACTATCAATAGAACTTCGGAAAGGGCAAGGCCATGAGCGGCAACGCCGAGACCGCGGTCCTCGCGGGAGGGTGCTTTTGGGTCATGCAGCAACTGCTGCGCTCTCGCGCCGGAGTCATCTCCACTCGCGTGGGATGGACTGGCGGTGAGAACGACAACCCGACCGAGGAAAATAATTCCGGCCACGCCGAGGCGGTCGAGGTCACGTTCGATCCGGAGCGGATCTCCTACCGGGAGCTACTTGAGTTCTTCTTCCTGATCCACCGGGCCGACCTTGGCGAAGGTCTCGTCGGGTCCGGCTACCGCTCGGAGATCTTCTGTGCAAGCGAGGAGCAGCGCCAGGTGGCCGTGGAGACGATCCGCGACGTCGATGCTGCAGGCCACTGGCCCGGCAAGGTTGTCACGAAGATCAGCGAGGCCTGCCCCTTCTGGGAGGCCGTGGCCGAAGATCAGGACTATTTCCAGCGCTATCCGGGCAGCTGCGCGCCTCCCTTCCCACGGCGCGGCGTGGAAGCTGCTGCGAGCCGGGTCGGCTGAATAGGACCGTTTCCACGTCCAGGCTGCACTACGCCAGCTGGTCAGGCCACGCCGGTCAGGGTCGACGCACTCGTCACGCAGAACTCATTTCCTTCTGGATCACGCATCACCGTCCAGGTGTCCGGGTTGTCGTACGACGCCGGGTCTTGCCGCACCTCGACCACCTGGGCTCCCGCCTCGACCAGCCGGGCGACCTCGGCCTCCATCGACCCCGGCGTCACCAGGTCCAGGTGCAGCCGGTTCTTACCCACCTTGGGCTCGGACACCTTCATGAAGTACAGCGATCCGGCAGCCGCTGGATCACCCCAGAA
>Ga0335085_10011931_pt1 | contig 12834 bp, 11 predicted proteins | sample Lox_Sample_45_FD_206712 | JGI IMG/M metagenome (GOLD analysis project Ga0335085, IMG submission 206712) | Soil microbial communities from Loxahatchee National Wildlife Refuge, Florida, United States - Lox_Sample_4.5 | ecosystem: Environmental > Terrestrial > Soil > Wetlands | place: USA...
TGCGCTGCTTGCGCGGCCCCAGCTCGGGCGGCTTCCCGACGCCGGGCTCGACCAGCCGGCGCAGGTGGACGGGCCGGAAGTCGATCTCGACGCCGAGGTCGCGGAAGTAGGCCTCGGCGCGGCAGGAGCCCAGGTAGGCCCAGGGGCAGGCGTAGTCGAAGTAGAGCGGAAGCTGCATCGCGTCGTCCTCCGGCCGGAGCGTACCACCGCGAAGCCGCCCGCGGGCCGCGGCGCTGGCCGGCGCCGGCGGCGGCCGCCATCCTCCCGCCTCGACGGGAGGGGCGCATGGGCCGGCTCGAATCGAAGGTCGCGATCGTGACGGGGGCGGCGCGTGGCACCGGCGAGGCGACCGCTCGCCGCTTCGCGGCGGAGGGCGCGCGCGTCGTGCTCGCCGACGTCCTCGACGAGCCCGGCCGCGCGGTCGCCAAGGAGATCGGCGACGCCGCGAGCTTCGTGCATCTCGACGTCGGCGCCGAGGCGGAGTGGCGTCGGGCGGTCGCGGAGGTCGTGCAGCGCTTCGGCCGGCTCGACGTGCTGGTCAACAACGCCGCCGTGCTCCACATGGCGGCCATCGCCGACACCGAGGTCGCCGACTTCGAACGCGTGGTGCGGGTCAACCAGCTCGGCACCTTCCTCGGCATCAAATCGGCCATCGAGCCGATGCGCGCGGCCGGGGGCGGCTCGATCGTGAACGTGGCCTCGGTCGACGGGCTGCGCGGACAGAACGGCATCGTGGCGTACGCCGCGAGCAAGTGGGCCGTGCGCGGCATCACACGCGTCGCCGCGCTCGAGCTCGGCCGCTACGGGATCCGGGTCAACGCCGTGTGTCCCGAGGCGGGCAGCGCGCACATGATCCAGCCCTACATGCCGCCGGGAGTCGACGTCGAGAAGGTGATCCCGCGCCTGCAGCCGCACCTCGCGACGCAGCGCGCGCGCAGCCTCGACGAGCTGATCGGCGACGTCGCGAACGCGATTCTCTTCCTCGCGTCCGACGAGAGCCGCTCCTGCACCGGCTCGGACCTCGTGTGCGAGGGCGGCAACCTGGCGGGTCGCATCACGAAGGGAGCACCTGGCGCTGCGTAGACCGCCCCGTCCCCTCCGAGGCAACCCGCTCGCCTGGATATCCCCGCAAGCGCCCGCGAAGCGGGCGCGCGCAGCCGCAAGCGCCCGAAGGGCGCGCGCAGCGAGGCGAAGCCGAGCGAAGTCAGCAGCTGGAAGGCGAGCGAAGTCAACAAGGACGTGCTGCAGCTCAGCAACCCGATCGGCCGGAGGCCGATTTCGCGCAGAGCTAGGCCGCCCGGCGCAGCTCCAGGCTGCGCGGGCCGCGCACCAGGAACGACTCGACCATCTCGCGCGTGGCCGAGGCGCGCTCGAGCCGCGCGAGCTCCGGGACGAGCGCCGCGAGCGCCTGCTGCGCCTCGAGCCGCGCCAGCGCCGATCCCAGGCAGAAGTGCTCGCCGAAGCCGAAAGCGAGGTGCCCGCGCGCGTCGCGCGTCACGTCGAAGCGGTCGGGCGACTCGAAACGCCGCTCGTCGCGGTTGGCGGACGCGAGAAGCACCGCGACCGTCGACCCGGCCGGGATCGGCGTGCCGGCGACTTCGACGTCGCGCGTGGTGGTGCGGAACACGGTCTGTACCGGCGCTTCGTAGCGCAGCGCTTCCTCGACCAGGCTGGGAACCAGCGAGGCATCGCACCGCACGCGCTCGAGCTGATCGCGATGGTCGAGCAGCGCCTGGACGGCGTTGCCGATCAGGTTCGTGGTGGTCTCGTTGCCCGCCACCAGCAGGAGCTGGACGAAGGCGATCACCTCCATGTCCGAGAGAGCCGCGCCGCCCGGCGCGTCCGCGATGATGCGGCTGATCAGGTCGTCGCCCGGTGCCCGCCGGCGCGCCCGCACCACGTCGCGCAGATACGAGAGGAACTCGAGCACGGTGTCCACGAACTCGGGCGCGAACGGCCGCGCGCGGCCAGGTCCCGTAGCGCCGGCGATGAAGGCGTCGCTCCAGCGCTTGAAGTCGTCGCGCCGCTCGCTCTCGATGCCCAGCATCTCGGCGATGATCGTGACGGGCAGCGGGATCGCGAGGTCGCGCACCAGGTCGAAGGGCTGGCCGCTGCGCAGCGGCGCGACCTGCTCCGCGACGATCTCGCGGATACGCGGCTCCCAGGCCGCGATCAGCCTGGGGGTGAAGCCCCGATTCACGACGTTGCGCAGGGTGGCATGGATGGGCGGGTCCTCGGCGATCAGGTTGCGCGCCTTGGGGAACGCGAAGGGGTTCATCCGGATGCGCAGCGGGAAGAGCACGAGGAAGCGCAGGACGTCCCAGTTGAGCGGCGGGAAGCCCTCCTTCCCGTTGTTCATCAGCATGGTGAACATCGCGCGCGAAGAGAACGCGTCCGGATGCTTCAGCACGAAGAGCGCGTCCTCGTAGCGCGAGATGCACCAGACGCCGGATCCGGGCGCCCGGTGGACCGGCGCCTCGTCGCGCAGCACCCGGTAGGCGGGATAGGGATCCGGCCAGAACTCGGGAGCCATCGGATCGTAGTTGCGCATTCCCGACCTCCGGGTGCTCCTCGGATGTGTCAGGAAGGCATCGGCCCGCCCGGAGGCCGAGTTGAGCGCCGTCAGCCCAGCTTTCTGATGACCTCGTCGCCGAACCGGCGCATGGCGTCGCGCTTCTGCTGGAGGGTCGACGTCGGTCCGATCGTGTAGCTGAAGGGCCAGGCGGTCGTCGCCGTCATCCCGTCGGCGGCGAGCGAGCGCAGCACGTCGCGGTCGGCCGGCACGGCGAGCGGCACGATCACCTCGAAGGGCGTCGAGGCGCGGCCCGCCTCCTGGCGCAGAGCCCGCATGCGGCCGAGCAGCGCGCGCGCCTCGTCGGGACTATGGCCGGTGCCGATCCAGCCGTCGCCGAGCCGCGCGGCGCGGCGCATCGCCGCGTCGCTCGTGCCGCCCATGTAGATGGGGACGGGCTCGCGCGGCGCCGGGCTCATCTGGAAGGAGCCGAGGTCGAAGAAGCGGCCGCGGTGCTCCACCATCTTGCCGGTCCACGCCTTGCGCATCACCTCGATCATCTCGTCGTAGCGCCGGCCGCGCGTCTTCCAGTCGACGCCGAGCGCGTCGTACTCCTCGCGGATCCATCCCGCGCCGCAGCCGAGCATCACGCGCCCGCCCGAGAGCACCGCGGCGGTGCCGACCGCCTTCGCCACCTCGAGCGGATGGCGCAGCGGCAGGATGTAGACGAGCGTCCCGAAGCGGAGCTCCTTCGTCACCGCGGCCATCGCCCCGATGGCTGTCCACGGATCGGGGAACGGCATCGAGCCGTCGAATGCCGGCTTGCCGTCGGGCGAGTACGGGTACTTCGAGCGCAGCACGCCCGGGAAGAAGAGGTGGTCGGAGACGAGCACGCCGTGGAAGCCCGCGTCCTCCGCGCCGCGCGCGATGTCGGGGAGCTGCTCGGGCTCGCTGAACGAGGCCACCTGCCAGAACTTCATCGCGCGCCTCCCGCCGCGGGGTAGTAGCGGCTGATGGTGTCGACGACGCAGGCCGGCCGCTCGCTCCCCTCGATCTCGACCGTGACCCGGATCTTCGCCTGCACCGCGCCGTCCTTGGTGTCCTCGACCTCGACCAGCTCCGCCCCGCCGCGGATGCGCGACCCGACCGGCACCGGCGCCGGGAAGCGGATGCGGTCGGCGCCGTAGTTGACGCCCATCGAGATGCCCCGCACCTCGACGATCTCCGGCAGGAAGCGGTTCACCAGCGAGAGCGTCAGATAGCCATGCGCGATGCAGGCGCCGAAGGGCCCCTTGCGCGCGCGCTCCGGGTCGACGTGGATCCACTGGTGGTCGTCGGTCGCGTCGGCGAAGCCGTCGATGCGCTCCTGTGTCACCTCGAGCCAGTCGCTGTGACCGAGCGTCTGGCCGATCGCGCGCTTGAGATCCGCGGGCGTCTCGAACACCGTCGCCACCGGGGCCTCCTTCAGGGGTGCTGGCTGCTGACGGCGAGCACCTCGCCGGTCAGGTAGGACGAGAGGTCGCTCGCCAGGAACACGATCGCGTTGGCCACCTCCCACGGCTCGGCCGCCCGGCCGAAGGCCTCCTTGCGCTCGAGCTCCTCGAGCAGCCCCGGTGGCGTCACCTTCGAGAGGTGCTCGTGCCGCGCGAGGCTCGGTGCCACCGCGTTGACGCGCACGCCGGCCGCGGCCGCCTCGATCGCGGCGCAGCGGGTGAGCGCCATCACGCCCGCCTTCGCGGCCGCGTAGTGGGCCTGACCCGCCTGCGCGCGCCAGCCGAGCACGGAGGCATTGTTGACGATGGCGCCGCTGCGCCGCTCGGTCATGTGCGGCAGCACCGCGCGCGTCATGCGGAACGTTCCGGTCAGCGTTACGTCGAGCACCCGGCTCCACTGCTCGTCGCTCATGTCGACCAGGTGCGCGAAGCCGCCGAGCCCGGCGTTGTTGACGAGCACGTCGATGCGGCCGAGCGCGTCGATCGCGCCGTGCACCAGCGCGTCGACCTCCGCCTGGCGGGTCACGTCGCACCGCTGCTGCGCGGGCCGCGCGCCGGTGGCCGCCTCGATCTTGTCGACGGCCTCGGCGAGCCGTCGCTCGTGGAGGTCGCTGATCAGGATGCGAGCGCCCTCCTCGGCGCAGCGGCGCGCCGTGGCGAAGCCGATGCCGGTTCCCGCCGCGGCGGTGACGACCACGGTCTTGCCCGCGAGCAGGCCGCGGCCGGCGGGGTAGGGCGGCGCGGCGCTCACCGCGGCTCTCGCGGCAGGCCGAGCGCGCGCTCCGCGATCAGGTTGCGCTGGATCTCGTTCGAGCCGGCGTAGATCGTGTCGGCGCGGCTGAACAGGAAGAGTCGCTGCAGGCGGCCGAGCTGGTACGGCGCGCCGTCGGCGATCTCGGCGTCGGGCCCGAGCACGTCCATGGCGAGCTTGCCGAGCTCGCGGTGCCAGCTCGCCCAGAAGATCTTGGTGATCATCGCCTCGCGCGAGAGCTCGGCCCGCTCCTCCCGGCCGAGCGTCCGCAGCGCGGTGTAGCGCTGGATCTGGAGCCCCATCCAGGCGTGCGCCAGCCGCTGGCGCATCACCGGATCGGCCGCGGCGCCGTTCGTGCGCGCCGCCGCGAACACCTGCTCGAGCTCGTTCTGGAACTGGAGCTGCTGGCCCAGCGTCGAGGCGCCGCGCTCGAAGGCGAGCGTGCCCATCGCCACCTTCCAGCCGTCGCCGGGCGCGCCCACGACGTGCTCGGCGGCGGTGCGCGCGCCGTCGAAGAAGACCTCGCTGAACTCCGAGTCGCCGGTGATCTGGAGGATCGGCCGCACCTCGATGCCCGGCTGGCGCATCGGCACCAGCAGGTACGAGAGGCCGCGGTGGCGCTGCGAGCCGGGCTCGCTGCGGCAGAGCACGAAGCACCAGTCGGCCCACTGCGCCCACGAGGTCCACACCTTCTGGCCCGAGAGGACCCACTCGCCCCCCTCGAGATGCGCGCGGGTCTGGACGTTGGCGAGGTCGGATCCCGCGTTCGGCTCCGAGTAGCCCTGGCACCAGATCTCCTCGCCGCGCGCGATTGCCGGCAGGAAGCGACGCTTCTGTGCGTCGCTGCCGAAGGCCAGCAGCGTGGGGCCGATGAGGCCGGCGCCGATGTGCCCGAGCCGGCCGGGGCCGCCGGCGCGCGCGTACTCCTCGTGGAAGATCATCTGCTCGACCAGGCTCGCGCCGCGGCCGCCCCACTCGACCGGCCAGCCGGGGCAGCAGAGGCGCTCCGCGCCGAGCGTGCGCTCGAACGCGCGGCGCTCCTCGACGAAGGCGTGCTCGTCGCCGGGGCCGCCGCGCCCGCGCAGCACACCGAACTCGCCCTGCAGCGTGGCTTCGAGCCACGCGGCGATCTCGCGGCGGAAGGCCTCTTCGGCCTCGCTGAAGCCCAGACGCACGCGGCCTATTATGATACGCTCCGTTTCGTATGCAAGCAGCGCAGCGCGCGCTCGCGGCCGAGACCATTCCCGAGGTGGTCCTGCAGGCCGCCGCCCGCTTCGGCGACCGCCCCGCGATCGAGGACGGCGCGGCCCGCCTCTCGTTCGCCGCGCTCGCGGACGCGATGCTCGGCGCCGCGCGCGCCTTCCTCGCGGCCGGCGTCACCCGCGGAGACCGGGTCGCGATCTGGGCGCCCAACCAGTGGGAGTGGATCGTCGCCGCGGTCGGGCTCCAGGCGGCCGGCGCCGTGCTGGTGCCGCTCAACACGCGCCTCAAGGGACGCGAGGCGGGCTACATCCTGCGCAAGAGCGGCGCGCGCATCCTGCTCACGGTCGGCGAGTTCCTCGGCGTCCGCTACCTCGACCTCTTGCGCGGCGAGGAGCTGCCGGCGCTCGAGCAGGTGGTGGCGCTGCGCGATCCGACACCGGGGGCGGTCGCCTGGTCCGATTTCCTGGCCCGCGGCGCGGCGATTCCGGAGCGTGAGGTGCGGGCGCGCGCCGCCGCGGTGTCGCCCGACGACCTCTCCGACCTGCTCTTCACGTCCGGCACCACCGGGAATCCGAAGGGCGTGATGACCGCGCACGGGCAGAACCTGCGCGCGTTCGCGAGCTGGGGCGAGGTGATCGGGCTGCGCGAGGGCGACCGCTACCTGATCGTGAACCCGTTCTTCCACGCCTTCGGCTACAAGGCCGGCTGGCTCGTGTCGCTGCTCCGCGGGGTCACGGTGCTGCCGCACGCCGTGTTCGATGTGCCGGCGGTGCTCGAGCGGGTGGCGCGCGAGCGCGTCTCGATGCTGCCGGGCCCGCCGACGCTGTACCAGTCGATCCTCGCGCATCCCGACCGCGCGCACTTCGACCTCCGCTCGCTCCGGCTCGCGGTGACCGGCGCCGCGGCGATCCCCGTGGAGCTGGTGCGCCGCATGCGCGAGGAGCTCGGGTTCGAGACGGTGATCACCGGCTACGGGCTCACCGAGTGCTGCGGCATCGTGAGCATGTGCCGCTACGACGACGACCCCGAGACGATCGCCACCACCTCGGGCCGCGCCATCCCCGGCATCGAGGTCCGCTGCGTCGACCGCGACGGCAAGGAGGTGCCGCGCGGCCAGCCGGGCGAGGTGGTGGTGCGCGGCTACGTCGTGATGAAGGGCTACTTCGACGACCCGGAGGAGACGCGCCGGACGGTCGACGCCGACGGCTGGCTGCACACCGGCGACGTCGCGGTGATGGACGAGCGCGGCTACCTGCGCATCACGGACCGCATCAAGGACATGTTCATCGTCGGCGGATTCAACTGCTATCCGGCCGAGATCGAGAAGCTGCTCTACGACAGCGGCCGCTTCGCGCAGGTGGCGGTGATCGGGATCCCCGACGAGCGGCTCGGGGAGGTCGGGTTGGCCTTCGTGGTGCCCGCGCCGGGCACGCGGCCGACGCCGGAGGGCGTCATCTCCTGGTGTCGCGACAACATGGCGAACTACAAGGTCCCGCGCCGCGTCGAGGTGGTCGAGTCGCTCCCGACCAACGCGTCGGGCAAGGTGATGAAGTTCGCGCTCCGCGAGCGCGCCGGCGGCACCTCGTGAGCGCCCGGCCCGGCGCGGGAAGGCGATGAGCGGGCTCGCCCCCGCGTCGCAGCGCGCCTTCCACGAGCTGCTCGATCTGCTGCGCGAGATCGGCGACACGCACTTCACGCCGCAGCGCGGGGTCATCGAGGAGGGGACCGCGGCGGAGGGCTTCCGCTACCTGCTGCACCTGCTCGCGGCCGGCTGCGAGCATCACCTCGAAGGCGACCCCGATCGGCCGATGTTCACGCGCGTCGTGTCCCCGCAGCGCAAGGTGCTCGGCGACAACCCGGACGCGATCTACTACTGGACCCGCGTGCGCGGCGACCGCTCCTACCGCATCCGCGGCGCGATCGGCGGTGCCGCCTACACCTCGTTCACCGTGCACGGCCGCGACGCGGCCGGCGGCAGCATGGAGCGGGTCGTGTCGGACGTGAGCGATCGCGACCTCGCGATCGGTGCCGACGGGCGCTACGAGATCGTCCTCTCACCGGAGCCCGCCGCGGGCAACTGGCTCCGGCTCGAGCCCGACGCGACGTCGCTCGTGACGCGCCACTACTTCGAGCGCGCGGAGAGCGTCGCGGCCGACCCGGACGTGTCGATCGCGCTGCGCATCGAGCCCATCGATCCGCCCACCGCTCCGCCGCCGCTCGACGACGCAGCGCTGGCCGCCCGTCTGCGCGCTCTCGCCGCGTACCTGCGCGCCAACACGCTCGGGATGCCGGCGCCCGCGGAGGCGCCCGCCTATCCCTTCGTGTCGCGAACGCCCAACGTGCTGCCGCGGCCCTCGAGCTTCCGGGCCGCGGGGACCGCGACGCTCGGCGCCGTCGACATCCACTACGCGATGGCTCCGTACCTGCTCCAGCCCGACGAGGCGCTCGTGATGGAGGGGCGGCTCCCGCCCTGCCGCTTCGCCAACGTGATGCTGTGGAACATGCACATGCAGACGCTCGAGTACCGCTTCCACCGCACGTCGCTGAACCGCCGCCAGATGTCGCTCGCGCCCGACGGCTCGTTCCGCGTGGTGATCGCGCACCGCGACCCCGGTGTTCCCGACTGGCTCGACACCGAGGGGCATCGGCTCGGGACGGTGTTCTGGCGCATCCTGCTGCCGGAGTCGCCGCCCGAGGAGATCCGGTCGCGCGTGGTTCGGCTCGACGAGCTGGCGACGGCGCCGTGAGCCCGCCGGGCGCGGGCGGCGCGCGGGTGATCGTGGTCGGCGCCGGGCCGGCCGGCGCGGCGCTCGCGTACCTGCTCGCGCGGCGCGGCGTCGAGGTGACGCTGCTCGAGCGCCACACCGACTTCGCCCGCGAGTTCCGCGGCGAGGTGCTGCTGCCGGGCGGGCTCGACGCGATCGACCAGATGGGCCTGTGGGACGCGTTCGAGCGCATCGACCACGTGAAGCTCGAGGCGCTCGAGGTCTACGTGAACCGCGAGCGGCGCCTGCACATGCAGTTCGCGCCCGAATCCTTCGGGCGCTTCGCGCCGCGCTGGGTGTCGCAGCCGGCGCTCCTCGAGATGCTGGTCGGGAAGTCGGCCGCCTTCCCGGGCTTCCGGCTCGAGCGCGGCGCCACGGTGCGCGCGCTGCTCGAGGACGGCGGCCGCTGCGCGGGCGTGCGGGTGCTCTCCGCCGCCGGGGAGAGCGAGCTGCGCGCCGACCTCGTGGTCGGCTGCGACGGGCGGGGCTCCGTGGTGCGGCGCCGCGCCGAGCTCCCCGAAGCGCAGGACCCCGTCCCGATGGACGTGGTCTGGTGCAAGCTGCCGCTCCCCGACTTCGCGGCGCGCGACCGCAGCTTCCGCGGCTATCTGGGTGGCGGCCACCTCCTGCTCGCCGCACCGGTGTACGGCGGGCTCATGCAGATTGCCTGGATCATCCGCAAGGGCGCCTTCGGCGCGCTCCGCGATCGCGGGATGTCTGCCTGCCTGGAGGAGATGGCGAAGCACGTGTCGCCGGACCTGGCGGAGCACCTGCGGCGCCATGCCCACGACGCCGTGCATCCCTTCCTGCTCTCGACCGTGTCGGACCGCGCGCTCGCCTGGACCCGCCCGGGCGTGCTGGTGATCGGCGACGCAGCGCACACCATGTCGCCGGTCGGCGCGCAGGGCCTCAACATCGCGCTCCGCGACGCGCTGGTCGCGGCCAACCGACTCGTTCCGGTGTTGCTCGAGGGGGGTGGTGCCGCCGCGCTCGACGCCGCCGCTCGCGCCGTGCAGGACGAGCGCGCGCCCGAGGTGCGCGAGATCCAGCGGCTCCAGGCGCTGCCGCCCCACGTGCTCTTCCGCGACGTGTGGTGGACGCGGCTCATCCTGCGGCTGGTGCCGCTGCTGCTCGGCTCCGAGCTGGCGCGCGGCCGGCGCGCGCTCGTGGTGCGGCGCTTCCTGTTCGGGGCCCGCGAGGTGCGCCTGGCGGTGTGAGGCTCAGCGCGCCTCGCTCCGCGGCCTGCGGATCCCGCCGAGCGCCATCTCGACCAGCGGATCGACGAGCTTCGGGTGGATCTTGCGGCCGGTGAAGAAGAGCCGAACCGAGATCGGGCCGACGATCAGGTCGGCGGCGAGGTCGAGGTCGAGGTCGGTCGGCAGCTCGCCGCGCTTCTGCGCGCGCTCGAGGGCGGCGACGAGCGGCCGCCGGCGGTGTCGCAGCACGGGATCGAGCAGCTCGGTCAGCTCGGGGTTGTGGCTCCGCTCGCCCACCAGGCTGGGGAACACGCCGGCGAGCGGCGTCTGGTTGAAGAGCTGGAGGTAGCTCCGCAGCATGATCTTGAGGTCGCTCACCAGGTCGCCGGTGTCGGCCTCCTCGAGCGCCGGGAGCTGGCCGAACGCCTCGACCACCAGCGGCAGCTTGGAGGGCCAGCGCCGGTAGATCGTCGCCTTGCCGACGTGGGCGCGCGCGGCGACGCCCTCGACGGTGAGCGCCGAGAAGCCGACCTCGGCCAGCAGCTCGAGGGTGGCGTCGAGGATGCCCTGATGCGCCTCTTCGCTGCGCGGCCGTCCGGCGCCCGAGCCGCCCGGCTTTCGCTTCGCCGCAATCCTCTCCACCGGAATCCCTTGGGTCGGTTCGCGCATTACGATACTATACGTCTCGTTCTCAATCATGACCCGGGGGTTGCGTACCCTCCTGTCGGTCCGTCATCTCGATCCGTCCTTCTCGCGTCGATCTCCTCGACGGATCGTCTCGCGACGGGAGCGCGGCGATGGCTGAAACCGCTTCGAAGCCCTGGGACCTCGAGGTCGACCTCGTCGCCGTGGGGTCCGGCCTCGGCGCGATCTCGGCCGCGATCGCCGCGCACGACCGCGGGCTGCGCGTCGCGGTGCTCGAGAAGGCGCCGCGCCTCGGCGGCGTCTCGGGCTTCGGCGGCGGCGAGGTCTTCGTCCCCAACAACCGGCCGATGCGCGAGCTCGGCATCGAGGACTCGGACGAGGCCGGGCGGCGCTACTTCGAGTTCCTCTCGGCCGGCTTCGCCGATCCGAAGCTCCAGGCCGCGCTGCTCGAGAACATGAAGCCCGCCATCGAGTACATGGGCAAGGAGGCCGGGGTCCGCTGGATCGCCGTCGAGGGCCTGCCCGACTACTACTACCCGGACGCGCCCGGCTCGCACGCGGGCGGGCGCTACCTGTCGGTCGATCTCTTCGACGGCAAGACGCTCGGCGAGTGGCAGACCCGCACCTACCCGATGACGCCGCACGTGCCGCCCGGCGCCCTCCACCGCGAGATGTACGCCTGGGGGGGCCTCGCCTGCGTGACGACGTGGGACTACCAGCTCATCGGCCAGCGCCTCGCCGACGACCAGCGCAGCTTCGGTCCCGGCCTGATGGGCTGGTTCGTGAAGGCCGCCATGGTGGACCGCGGCATTCCCGCCTTCGTCGGCGCGCCCGCCCGCGCGCTGGTGTCCGACGCCGGCGCGGTGATCGGCGTGGTCGCCGAGCGCGAGGGGCGCGAGTTCCGCGTCCGCTCCCGGCGCGGGGTGGTCCTCGGCGTCGGCGGCTACGACCACAACCGCGAGCTGGCGCGCCAGTTCGAGGCGATGCCCGACTGGAACTCGGCGTGTCCGCCCTATCTGCACGGCGATCATCTGGTGATGGCCGGCGAGGTCGGCGCGGCGCTCGCGGCGGTGCCGCCCACCGATCTCGCGATGTTCTACGGCTACCGCATCCCGGGCGAGGAGAGCGACGGACAGCCGCTCTACCGCTCCTCGTGGGAGTGCGGCTGCCCCCACGCGCTCTGGGTGAATCGCGCCGGCGAGCGCTTCTGCGACGAGTCGTTCTACAAGGACTACCAGCCGCGGCTGCGGCTGTGGGACGGGCAACGGCAGACGATGCCGAACCTGCCGCCCTTCCTGATCTTCGACCAGGGCTATCGCGACCGCTATCCGCTCGGCTCGTTCATGCCCGGCCAGCCGCTGCCGCCCGAGCTGGTCGCGCAGGCCGAGACGCCGCGGGAGCTGGCTCGGCAGCTCGGCATCGACGCCGACGGGCTCGAGCGCACGCTCGCGCGCTTCAACGAGTTCGCGCGCAAGGGGCAGGACCCCGACTTCCGCAAGGGCTCGCGCCCCTGGTCGGTGCGCCTCACCGGCGACCAGAGCTACCCGAACCCGTGTCTCGGTCCGGTCGAGAAGCCGCCGTACTACGGCATCCGACTCGTTCCCGTGTCGGTCGGCATCAACTCGCACGGCCTGCGGACGAACGAGTCGGCGCAGGTGATGCACGTTCGAGGCCGGCCGATCCCCGGGCTGTACGCGGTCGGCAACTCGGCTGCGCTGCTCGACATGGGCGGCGGCTACCAGAGCGGGACCTCGAACATGCGCGCGATCACCTGGGGCTGGATCGCGGGCCGCCACGCCGCCGGCAGCCGCTGAGGGCGCCCGTGGCCGAGGCCGAGTACTCGACGACGACGCGGCTCTCGGCGGATGCCGTCTGGCGCTTCGTCGAGGACATGGACAACTGGGCGCGCTTCGTGACCGGCTACCAGCGCCACGAGAAGCAGAGCAACACCGATTCGACGTGGACGCTGAAGGGCGACCTCGGCGTGATGGCTCGCACGCTCACCTTCAAGGTACACATCACCGAGTGGAACGGGCCGAGCCGGGTGGCGTTCCAGCTCACCGGCGTGAACGAGCCGATGCAGGGCGAGGGTGGCTTCCGCATCGAGGGGGAAGCGGCCTCGGCGCCTGAGCCGGCGCCCCCGCCCCGCCGCGGCCTCGCGGCCTGGCTCGAGGCGTTCTGGCGCTGGCTGCTCGGGCGCGCCGGCGGTCCGATCGACCGCGCGGCACCGCCCGCCGCGGGTGCGCCGGCGACCCGCCTCGCCTTCCGG
>Ga0335085_10011932_pt1 | contig 12834 bp, 9 predicted proteins | sample Lox_Sample_45_FD_206712 | JGI IMG/M metagenome (GOLD analysis project Ga0335085, IMG submission 206712) | Soil microbial communities from Loxahatchee National Wildlife Refuge, Florida, United States - Lox_Sample_4.5 | ecosystem: Environmental > Terrestrial > Soil > Wetlands | place: USA: Florida...
GTCGGTCCTAAGGGCGCCTTCCACGTGGACTGCCAGAGCGCAGAAGATCGAGCCGCTTCGCGCCGCCGCCTGCGGCACTGGGACGAGGCGACGGGTCACGACCGTGAGGTCGCCGATCTCGGCTCCGAGGGCGGTCTCGTCATGGGCCTCAGTGCCTCACCCGACGGGGTGAGCCTCCTCTATTCGCCCGTTAGAAGCACATCCGACCTGATGATGATCGAGAACTTCCGCTGAACCCCATGACCCTCGCTGCCGGGACGGAACTCGGCCCTTACGAGATCGTCGCGCCCGTCGGCGCCGGCGGGATGGGTGAGGTGTACCGCGCCCACGACACCCGCCTTGGTCGCGACGTGGCGGTCAAGGTCATCCCTGAGGAGCTGGCCGTGCACGAGGACCGCCTGCGGCGCTTCGAGCAGGAGGCCCGGGCAACGGCGGCGCTGAGCCACCCCAACATCCTGGCGGTCTTCGACGTCGGTGTGGAGGGCGAGGTCCACTACATCGTCGAGGAGCTGCTCGAGGGCCAGACGCTCGCCGAGCGTCTCCGCAAGGGTCCACTCTCACTGCGGGAGGCGATCGAGACCGCGGTGCAGGTGGCTCGGGGCCTGGCCGCTGCCCACGCAAAGACGATCGCGCACCGCGACCTCAAGCCCGCGAACGTCTTTTTGACCACGGACGGGCGGGTGAAGATCCTGGACTTCGGACTAGCGAGGTGGGAGGGGCTGGGTCCCGAGGAGGCGACGGCCTCCGCGGTTACGGACCCCGGGACGCGGCTGGGGACGGTGGGGTACATGTCCCCGGAGCAGGTGCGGGGCGGACGGGGAGATCACCGGTCCGACATCTTCTCGCTGGGGGTCGTGCTCTACGAGATGCTGGCGGGGCGCCGGGCGTTTGCGCGCGAGAGCGCGGTCGAGACGCTCAATGCGATCTTGAACGAGGAGCCGCCGGAGCTTTCGGGACTCCGGACGACGATCCCGGTGGCTGTGGACCGTCTGATCCGCCGGTGTCTGGAGAAGCGGCCGGAGGTCCGCTTCCAGTCGGCGCACGACGTGGCGCTGGCGCTCGAGGTGGCATCGGCGACCGGAGGTGGGCTCGCGGCCGTTCCCACGAACATGCTGGACATGAAGGTCGAGCCGCAGGAGGTGAAGGAAGAACCCGACTCGCAAGCCACGGCGCCGGGGGGCGTGGCCGCTGCAAAGCGCCGGTACCGGCGAAGATGGGTCGCCCTGGTCGCGGTCGGCGTCGTCGTTCTGGCCGCGGTGACGACCGTGACGCTCTGGCGCCTGCACCGGAGCGAGCTTCCCGCGCCGCGCCTCGTCCAGCTCACGTGGACCCCGCAGGCCGGCTCGGGCAGCTTCTCTCCCGACGGCAGCCAGTTCGCTTTCGCGTCGACCGGTGATCGGGGGGACAACTGGGACATCTGGCTGAAGATCGTCGGGGAGGCGGAGGCCCGGCGTCTCACGACCGACTCTGCGACCGACAAAGACCCGGCCTGGTCTCCCGACGGGAAGCAGATCGCCTTCGTGCGGTTCGCCCCCGGCGCATCCGCCGGGATGGTCCACATCGTGTCGACCCTGGGCGGTCCGGAACGCCGGCTGAGCGACTTCCCGACACGGCATCAGCTCTCCTGGTCGGCCGACGGGCGCTGGCTGGCCGCGGCCCATGCCCGCGAGGAGGATGAGGTCCCGCCGGAGTCCCGTGGGATCCATCTGATCCCTTCCGGCGGAGGCCAGTCGCGCCCGCTGACGTCACCGAAGGCTCACGCGTGGGACACGGACCCGGGCTTCTCGGCGGACGGCCGGGCGCTGGCTTATGCCTCGTGCGAGGGCCCGCGCGGGATGCCCGCTTGCGACGTGTACGTGCAGCCTCTCGACGGCGATGCCAGTCCTCGGGGAGCCGCCCGGCGGCTGACTCGGCAAGGATTCGCCTGCGCGGGGCTCGCCTGGGCACGCGATGGCCGGTCGATCCTCTACAGCAGCGCGGCGGGCCCGAACAGCCACCTGTGGCGGGTACGCGCGGACGGGAGTGCTCCTCCCGAGCGGCTGGAGTTGGCCGGCGCGGGAGCGTACCGGCCCTCGACCGTCAGCTCCCGAGATCGACTCCTGTTCACTCGGGCACGTGTCGACCAGCACATCTGGCGTCTCAAGGTGGGTGCCACGGCCACGCCGTTCATCGAGTCGAGCTTCCGTGACTTCAACCCGCAGTACTCGGCGGACGGCCGACGTGTCGCCTTCGAATCCGACCGGGCGGACGAACGATGGGACATCTGGCTCGCCGACGCCGAGGGAACGAACTTGACACGGCTGACCCGCGGCCCGGGTCGCGCGCAGGGTTCGGCCCGCTGGTCGCCCGACGGACGCACGATCGTCTTCGACTCGCAGGGTGAGGACGGCCGCTTCGACATCTGGACGATCGGCGTGGACGGCTCGGGGCTGCGCCAGGTGACGCGCGACCCCGCCGACGAGAACATGCCGAGCTGGTCGCGCGACGGCCGCTTCCTCTACTACGGTTCGAACAGGACGGGGCGCTACGAGATCTGGCGCGTTCCGGTCGCGGGCGGTCCGGAGGAGCAGGTGACACGGGAGGGCGGCTTCCTGCCTTTCGAGAGCCTCGACGGCCGGACCCTGTACTACAAGCGGTCTGAGCACGACAGTCAGCTTCTGGCGAGACCGACCGCCGGTGGAGAGGAACGAACCCTCGCTCCCTGCGTCCCCAACTGGGCATATGCGGTCGGTCCTCGGGGCGTCTTCCATGTGGACTGCACGACCGGGGAAGGTCCAGCCGCTTCGCGCCAGCTCCTGCGGCACTGGGACGCGGCAACGGGTCGCGACCGCGAGGTCGCCGTTCTCGGGTTCGGGGAGTTCCTCATTCACGGCCTCAGCAACTCACCCGACGGAACGAGCCTTCTCTACCAGTACGGAACCAGCTCATCCGACCTGATGATGATCGAGAACTTCCGCTGAGCCCCATGACTCTCGCTGCCGGGACGAAACTCGGCCCACACGAGATCGTTGCGCCCCTCGGCGCCGGGGGCATGGGCGAGGTCTACCGCGCGCGCGATACGCGCCTGGGCCGTGACGTGGCGGTCAAGGTCCTGCCCGGGGAGGTGGCCGGCGATCCCGAGCGGCTGCAGCGCTTCGAGCGCGAAGCGCGGGCGGTCGCCGCGCTCAATCACCCCAACATCCTGACGGTCCACGACGTGGGCACGGACCCCGCAGCCAACGGCATGCCCTACGTGGTGACGGAGCTGCTCGAGGGCCAAACGCTGGCCGAGCGGCTGCGCAAGGGTGGCCTGCCCCTGCGGGAGGCTGTCGAGACGGCGGTGCAGGTGGCTCAGGGTCTCGCCGCTGCCCACGAGAAGACGATCGCGCACCGGGACCTCAAGCCATCGAACGTCTTCCTGACGACAGATGGACGGGTGAAGATCCTGGACTTCGGACTAGCGAGGTGGGAGGGGCTGGGTCCCGAGGAGGCGACGGCCTCCGTGGCCACCGACCCCGGGACGCGGCTGGGGACGGCAGGGTACATGTCCCCGGAGCAGGTGCGTGGTGGGCGGGGAGATCACCGGTCCGACATCTTCTCGCTGGGGGTCGTGTTCTACGAGATGCTGGCGGGGCGGCGGGCGTTCGCGCGCGCGAGCGTGGTTGAGACGCTGAATGCGATCCTGAACGAGGAACCGCCGGAGCTCTTGGGACTCAGGACGGCGATCCCGGTGGCCGTGGACCGTCTGATCCGCCGGTGTCTGGAGAAGCGACCGGAGGTGCGTTTTCAGTCGGCGCACGACGTGGCACTGGCGCTCGAGGTGGCATCGGCGCCCGGGAGCGGTGTTGTGGCCGTTCCCACGAAGCGGTGGCGGCCTTGGCAGGAGTGGGCACTACGCGGCGCGCTCGTGGCTGCTGTCATCGCCGGGCTCGCAGGTGCCTTCGCCACCGGACGGCGCTTCGAGCGCCAGCCGGCGCCGTCCTACCGCCAGCTCACGTTCCGTCGCGGGATCGCGGGCACGGCTCGCTTCGCGTCGGACGGCCAGACGGTGGTCTACTGCGCCGAATGGGAGGGCAAGCGCCCCGAGGTCTTCACGACCCGTCTGGACCTCGCGGAAGCCCAGGCCCTCTCGGTCGTCCAGGACGCGTATCTCGATACCGTGCACGGGGGAGAGGCCCTCATCAACTTGGGTGGGCGGGAGGCTCGGATCCCTCTGGTCGGCGGAACGCCGCGCGACATCGCAGAGAACGTCAACGATTCAGACTGGGGACCGACGGGCGATATCGCCGTCATTCGATCGCAGCTCGTTCCAAAGGCCCGCTCCTGGCTCGAGTACCCGATCGGCAAGACCCTCCTGGAGTCGCCGGAGGAGCGACCCCTGCGGGAACCGCGTGTCTCTCCCCGGGGCGACCGCGTCGCGTTCATCGCAGGCCAGGAAGTGGCGGTGGGTGGACATGTGGCGATGGGTGGAGACGTGGTCGTCGTCGATCGTAGCGGCCATCGAACGGTCCTCTCCACCGGCTGGGTGGAGGTCGACGGCCTCGCCTGGTCTCCGGACAGCCGGGAGGTCTGGTTCACCGCCGGGGGACTCGGCCGCAGCGGCGGTGCATCCGTGGGCACGCTCAAGGAGCTGCACGCGGTGTCCCTCGCCGGGCGAGAGCGCCTGATCCTGCGCATGGCCGGCGATCTCACTCTCCGAGACATCTTCCGGGACGGGCGCGTGCTCCTTTCCCACGGCCGCACGCGGGGCGAATCCCGAGGGCGGCTCGCCGGAGACGAGAAGGAGCGCGATCTCACGTATCTGGACGGGACATTCGCGGTCGGCATTTCGGCCGACGGCCGCGCCCTGCTCTTTCAGGAGACTGCCCAGGCCGGCGGGCCGCAGAACACGTCCTATCTCAGGCGCGTGGGCGACAGCAGCCCAATCCGTCTCGGTGAGGGCCCGGCCGTGGCTCTCTCGCCGGACGGGGGGCGCGCCGTCGCCGTCAGCAACATGTTCCAGAGCGGCGGCCGGCTCATGCTCCTCTCCGCGGGCGCAGAGCCGTCCCGCGAGCTGCCCCGGGGCACTTTGGACGCCGTCGGCTGGGCCTGGTGGACGCCCGACGGCCAGCGGGTGATCTACAGGGCCCGGGAGAAGGATCACGCCTGGCGGGACTACATCCAGCAACCGCCGGACGGCCAGCCACAGCCGATCTCCCCGGAAGGAACGCAATGCGTGGCTCCCGGTCCAGGGTGGGTCTCTTGCTTCCGGTTCGAGGAGGACAAAGGCGGCCCGACTCCCATCTGGGAACTCTATTCACTGGACGGCGACAAGACGCGGCCGGCCCCGTGGCAGGGCCGGTGGGAAAAGGTGATCTCGTGGAGCCCCGACGGACGCCACGCCTTCGTGGCGGGCTGGTCACAGCCGCCGTTCCGTGTGTTCCGGGTGGACGTGGCCACGGGGCGTCGCGAGCCCTGGCTCGACACGAGCCCTTCGGATCCGGCGGGTGTCGACCGCCTCAACATCGGCGCCGCACTCACCCCCGACGGGCGGTACTACGCCTACAGCTACCTCCGGACGCTCTCGGATCTCTTCCTCGTCGAGGGGCTGCGCTGACGACGCTGAGGACTCGGCCGGGCGGCGTATCATGGGGGGCACCGTGACCGAGGTGCCGAGGGACGAGGAGCCGAACCTCTTCGTGCAGAGCCTGCCGGGGTCCTTCGCCGACCTCAGCCCGCTGGGCCGCGACGTCTCGCTCGAACCCGGGGCCGTGCTCTGGAAGGAAGGCGACCCCGGCGACCACGTCGTCCTCCTCCTCGAGGGGCGCCTCGAGGTGACCCACCAGACCCCCGACGGCGAGGAGATCACGATCCGCCACCTCTACCCGGGTGCGGTGGCCGGGGAGATGGCGGCCCTCGACGGCCAGGCCCGCTCGGCCACCGTCCGCGCCCGCGGCGCTTCGCGGGTCCTGCTGATCCCCGCTCCGAGCTTCCGCGAGTTCCTCCGCAAACGGACGGACCTCCTCGAGCAGCTCTTCTGGCTGCAGGTCGAGCGCGTGCGTAGCCTGACCTGGCGGGTGAGCCGTACGCACCACCGCGCGATCACCGATCCCCTGACCGGGCTCTACAACTACGGCTTCTTCCGCGAGCGCCTGGCGCTGGAGCTGGAGCGCGCCCAGCACACCGGCGACGTCGTCGCCCTCGCCATGCTCGACATCGACCACTTCAAGAGCTACAACGACGCCCACGGCCACCAGGAGGGCAACCGGGTCCTGCAGAAGGTGGCGGAGCTCCTGCGCAAGACCGGCCGCCGTGGCGACGTCGTGGCGCGTTACGGGGGCGAGGAGTTCGTGGCCCTCCTCTACGGCGCCACCGCCTCCGACGGGTGGCGCTTCGCCGAAGCCTTCCGCTCCGCGGTGGCCACCCAGGGCTTCCCCGGGGAGTCGAGCCAGCCCCTCGGGCGCATCACCGTGAGCGGGGGCGTCGCGATCTTCCCCGCCGACGCCCAGGACGACATTGCCCTCATCAAGGCGGCCGACACCCGGCTCTATCGGGCCAAGGGGGCCGGCCGCAACTGCACGGTCGGGCCGGAGGCCGAGCCCCGGTGAGATCCGCCGCCGCGCGGGCGTCGGTCGCAGCCTTCGTCCTCTCCGGCGCGTGGGGCGCCCGGGCGGGCGACATCCCGGACGCCTCGATCGTCCTCGAAGCACCGCCCGGGACCCCCGGCAGCGATCCGGCTTCGGCGCCGCCACGGTTCGTCCTCCTGAAGGACGGGCAGGTGTTCGTGGGCGGGACGTCGCGGGTCGAGGCCGGCCGTCTCGAGAAGGCCGAGGCCGCCGCCCTCCGCAAGCGGGCCGAGCAGGCGCGCAAGGGGCCCGGGCTCACATCCCCGGTGACGCTGGGCGGCGACACCTCGCGGACGCTGCGCCTCCGCCTCCCGGGGGCTGAACCGTCCGAGATCGCCGCCATCGGCGACCCGGCCGCCGCGCCGCCGTCGCTCGCCCCCCTCGCCACCCTCCTCGCCGACCTGCTCCGCTTCTACCACCCGAGCCTTCGCCCCTACGCGCCGACGAGCTACGCCGTCGCCGTTCGCGAAGCCCGTCTCCCCGGCGGGTGCCGCCCGTGGGGGTTCGCGTTCCCGATCGCGGAGGCGCTCGCCGGCCCGAGGATCGTGACCGCCGCCGAGGCCGAGGGCTGGCCCACGGGCGCGGTGCCCGCCTCCGTCTGCACCGACGAGGCCGGTACCTCGGCCAGTCCCGGCCACCGCTACGCGGTCACTCTCCGCCCGCTGCTTCCCGGCGAGCGGCCGTAGCTCCCCTCGACTTGACAGGCCGGGGGCCAGGCCCCATAGTCGGGGCTGGAGGAGACGATGAGCCATCCGCGGAGGGTGGCCCGGCCGTGAGGCACGGGCGCCACTCGCGGCGCCATCGTCACCATCGACACAGCGGACCCGGAGGACCTCCGCAGGGTCAAAAGGGTCCGCGGGATCCCCGCCAGGCCCCCATTCCGACCGAGGGGCCGACCACTGCGGTCGAGGGCGTCGTCGAGCTCGCCGAGGGGGCGGGGGGATACGTCAGGCAGGCGGCACAGAACTACCTACCGCAGCGCGACGATGTCGTGGTCCCGTACGTCATCGCACGGGACTCCGGGTTGCGCGACGGCACGGAGATCGAAGGCCTCGCCCGCGATGGTGGCAACGGACGCCGCGTACTCGTAGAAGTCGGAAAGGCCGGGGGCATGGAGCCGGAGCGATACAAGGCCCTCCCCCATTTCCAGGACCTGATCTCGATCAACCCCACCGAGGCTTTCGAGCTCTCGGGCGAGGGCTCCGAGATCAGCCTGCGCGTGATCGACATCATCGCCCCGGTGGGCAAGGGACAGCGAGGCCTCATCGTCTCCCCGCCCAAGGCGGGCAAGACGACGCTCCTCGAGCACCTCGGCAAGGCGATCACCGTGCGCCACCCCGACGTGCACCTCATCCTGCTCCTCGTGGACGAGCGGCCGGAGGAGGTCACCCACTTCCGGCGCGTGGTGCCGGCCGAGGTCCTGGCCTCGACCTCGGACTCCTCGTCCGACTCCCACATCCGCCTGTCCCGGCTTGCCATCGAGCGCGCCAAGCGGCTCGTGGAGGGCGGCCGGCACGTCGTGATCCTGCTCGACTCCCTCACCCGGCTCGGCCGCGCGTCGAACCGCGAGATGGGGCCGGGCGGGCGCACGATGTCGGGCGGGGTCGACAACCGCGCCCTCCAGTTCCCGCGACAGTTCTTCGGGGCCGCGCGCAACTGCGAGGGATCGGGGAGCCTCACCATCCTCGCCACCGCCCTCATCGAGACCGGCTCCCGGATGGACGAGGTGATCTTCCAGGAGTTCAAGGGCACCGGGAACATGGAGCTCATCCTGGACCGGGCGATCGCCGACCGACGCATCTTCCCCGCGGTGGACGTCCTCCGGTCGGGCACCCGTCGCGAGGAGCTCCTCGTCCCCCCGGAGGAGCTGGCCAAGCGTCACCTGCTGCGCCGCGCCCTGGCCGACCTCTCGCCGGTGGAGGCCGCGCAGTTCCTCATCGACAAGTTGCAGAAGACGCCGTCGAACGCGATCTTCCTCGGCAACCTGGTCGCGCCTTCCTCGATGGCCTCGCCCGCGCGGCGGTTTCGCTAGGGGGCACCCGGGGCGGGGGGCGCCCGAGCCGTCGGTGATCGCCGGGAGCACAGGGCATGAAGGTCGAGCACCACGTCTGGCGCACGGCCCGGCTGGGCCGGGACATGGGCGTGCGCGTGTACGGTCACTGGGGCGCGCCCATCCTCGTCTTTCCGACGAGCGGGGGCGACGAGTTCGAGTTCGAGCGGCAGGGGATGCTCGACGCCCTCGGCCACCACGTCGACGGGGGCCGGGTCAAGCTCTTCTGCGTCAACTCGGTCAACAACCAGAGCTGGTACGACAAGGGAGCGCACCCGCGCCATCGTTCGTACGTGCAGGCGATGTACGACGCCTACGTGACGGAGGAGGTGGTGCCGTTCGTGCACACCCTCTGCCAGACGCCCGGCATCGCCATCACCGCGACCGGGGCCTCCTTCGGCGCGTACCACGCGGTGAACAGCCTGCTCAAGCACCCGCAGACGTTCCGCCGCTGCCTCGGCCTCTCCGGCGTCTACGACCTGCGCCGCTTCATGGACGGGGACTACGACGACAACTTCTACTTCAACAACCCGGTCGACTACGTGGCGAGCCTCACCGACCCCTGGTACCTCGACCAGCTCGCCCAGGACGACATCCGGCTCGTCACCGGGTGCGGTCCCTTCGAGGACCCGCGGCCGAGCTACCAGCTCTCGGGCGTCCTCTGGTCACGGGGGATCCGGCACTCGGTCGACGACTGGGGGCCGGACGGGGGTCACGACTGGCCGTACTGGAAGCGCCAGCTGAACGAGTATTTCGCGCAGATGTACTAGGCTCGCCGGCGCGGGACGGGCGTTCACCGAATTCCACGGCCCGGCCGGGAGGGAGGCCGTAGTTCCCTCCGGACCCGACGGGCCCCGATGCACGAGGAGATGAACGTGACGGACCTCAAGGGCGAGCTCGCCACCCTCAAGATCGACCGGACCCGGAGGAAGTCCAGCCCCTGGCGCTGGCCGCTCCTCCTCCTCGCCCCGGTGGTCGTCGTCCTCCTCGTCCTCTACGCCCTGCGCGCGCAGCAGGCCTTCTCGGCCACCGAAGTGGAGACGACGACGGTCGTGGTCAGCCGCGACGTGGCGCCGAGCGCGGGCACGCCGATCCTGACCGCCTCCGGCTACGTGGTGGCCCGCCGCAAGGCCGTGGTGTCGGCCAAGATCCAGGGCCGGCTCTCGGACCTGCGGGTCGAGGAGGGCAGCGTGGTGCGGGAGGGCGAGGTGCTCGCGCGCCTCGAGTCGTTCGACTACGAGGCGTCGGTCGTCCGGGCCCGGGCCGCGCTCCAGAGGGCCGAGGCCGACCTCGCCGAGAACGTCCGCCAGCTGAAGCTGTCCGAGGACCTCGCCGCGCAGAAGATCGTGTCCGTGGACCAGCGCGACGCCGCGGCGAGCCGGGTGAAGCTCGCCGACGCCGCGCTCGCCCAGGCGAAGGCCGACCTCGGGTTCGCCGAGGCGCAGCTCCAGAACACCGTGATCCGAGCCCCCTTCGGCGGAGTCGTGGTCAAGAAGATGGCCGAGGTGGGGGAGAGCGTCGCTCCCATTCCCCCCGGGGTCAACATCTCGACCTCCTCGGGCGCGATCGTGGCCCTCGCCGACCTCGCCACCCTCGAGGTGGAAGCCGACGTGGCCGAGGCGAACGTGGCCAAGGTCGCGAACGGCCAGCCGGCCGAGGTGACGGTCGAGGCCATTCCCGACCGGCGCTACAAGGCGATCCTGCGGCAGGTCATCCCGACCGCCGACCGGACGAAGGCCACGGTGATGGTCAAGGTCACGATCCTCGACAAGGACAAGGACCTGAAGCCGGAGATGAGCGCCAAGGTCACCTTCCTCGAGCCGGAGAAGAACGGGGCGGCTCTCGTCGCCAGCGGGGCGGCGGTGGTGCTCGTCCCCCGCGACTCGGTCGTCACCCGCGACGGCAAGCCCACCGTCTTCCTCGTCCGGGAGGGCAAGGCGACGGCGCGCACGATCACCCTCGGCACGGAGCGCCAGGGCCAGGTCATCGTCCGGGAGGGCCTGTCCGGCGGCGAGACGCTGGTGGCCCGCCCGAAGGACGATCTGAAGGACGGCGCGACGGTCAAGGTGAGAACCGGGTCATAATAGGGCCTCAAACCCCGAGAAGCTGGGCAGTCCGGGAAAAGCCGACCCTCGAGTGGACGGTTCGGTGAAACAGCCCCCAACGACAGAGTACGGAATCCCTCGGCGCCTCGACGCGGTCGGAGCGCCTCGGGATGGCAGGAGGACAGTCTCGATGGCCATGGTTGACGTGCGGAACGTCACGAAGGTGTATAGACGCGACGCCGAAGAGCTCGTCGTGCTCAACGGCCTCAGCCTTCAGGTCGAGGAGGGCGACTTCGCAGCCCTCATGGGGCCCTCGGGCTCCGGCAAGTCGACCCTCCTCAACCTCATCGCCGGGATCGACAAACCCACCTCGGGCGAGGTGCTGGTGGCTGGGACGGACGTGGCCCGCCTCGACGAGACCGGCCTCGCCGGCTTCCGCAGCCACAACGTGGGCTTCATCTTCCAGTTCTACAACCTCATCCCCGTCCTCACCGCGACCGAGAACGTGGAGCTGCCGCTCCTGCTCACGCACCTCTCGAAGAAGGAGCGTCGCGAGCGGGCCACGACCGCGCTCAAGGTGGTGGGCCTCGCCGACCGCGCCGGCCACTACCCCCGCCAGCTCTCGGGCGGGCAGGAGCAGCGGGTCGCCATCGCGCGGGCCATCGTTACCGACCCCAAGGTCCTCGTGGCGGACGAGCCCACCGGCGACCTCGACTCGAAGAGCGCGACCGAGATCCTCGACCTCATGGCCACGCTCAACCGCGACTTCCGGAAGACGATCGTCATGGTGACCCACGATCCGCGGGCGTCGGAGCGAGCCCACACCCAGCACCACCTCGAGAAGGGCGTCCTGCGGGACTAGGAGGAGCCATGAAGTTCCTGCCCTACCTCCTCAAGCACCTCCGCAAGAACTGGTTCCGCACCGCCCTCACCGTGGGGGCCATGGCCCTCTGCATCTTCCTGTTCTGCACGCTGCAGTCGGTGCTCGCCCAGATCAACGGCCTCCTGGACAGCCGCAGCGCCAAGCGCCTGGTGACCCGCAACTCGGTGAGCATCGTGTTCGACCTCCCCATCGCCTACGAGGCTCGGATCCAGTCCGTGCCCGGGGTCACGCGGGTGGCGATGAGCAACTGGTTCGGCGGCTCGCTTCCGGCGAAGAAGGAGGGCAAGGCCGAGGAGGGCTCCTCCTCCACCACCGACTGGAGCAACTTCTTCCCGAACCTGGCGGTGGAGCTCGAGCCCTTCCTGGCGATGTACCCCGAGTACCAGATCCCGCCCGACCAGTACCAGGCGCTCCTCCAGGACCAGCGCGGCTGCGTGATCGGGAGGAAGCTCGCCCAGAAGTTCGGCTGGAAGATCGGCGACACCTTCTACCTCGAGAGCTTCATCCCCACCCACCGCAAGCCCGACGGCCCGTTCGAGTTCGTCGTCCGGGCGATCTTCGATACCGACCCCGTGAAGTACCCGGGCAGCGACACGAACCTGATGTTGTTCGACCGCAAGTACCTCTATGAGGCCACCGGGCGCACGCTCCAGGCGGGCGTCTATTACGTGGAGATCAGGGACCCCGACCAGGCGGGCGGGGTGAGCGCGGCGATCGACCGGCTGTTCGAGAACTCCGACCACCAGACCCACACCGAGACCGAGAAGGCCTTCGCGGCGAGCTTCGTGGCCATGGCCGGGAACCTCGCCCTCCTCCTGAACGGGATCGGGGTGGCGGTCACCTTCACGATCCTGCTCGTGGTGGCCAACACCATGAGCATCGCGGTCCGCGAGCGGAGGACGGAAATCGGCGTCCTCAAGACCCTCGGCTTCACCAGCCGGCAGGTGATGGGCCTCGTCGTCTCGGAGTCGGTCCTGATCGGCCTCATCGGGGGCGCGCTGGGGGTCTTCGGCAGCCAGGGCATCATGTGGATCCTCACCCACGCCCCCGGCGTAAAGAGCCTGCTCGGCACGATCGGGCTCACCGAGCTGAACCTCCGTCCGCTGGTGGCCGGGCTCGGTCTCGCCAACGCCCTCTTCCTCGGCTTCGCGGCCGGCTTCGTCCCCGCCCTGAACGCCTACCGCGCCCGGATTACCGACATGCTGCGGACGGTCTAGGCCATGGCCCTCCCCCTCTCCTAGAACGTCCGCAACGTCCGGGTCCGCTGGCAGG
>Ga0335085_10011933_pt1 | contig 12832 bp, 13 predicted proteins | sample Lox_Sample_45_FD_206712 | JGI IMG/M metagenome (GOLD analysis project Ga0335085, IMG submission 206712) | Soil microbial communities from Loxahatchee National Wildlife Refuge, Florida, United States - Lox_Sample_4.5 | ecosystem: Environmental > Terrestrial > Soil > Wetlands | place: USA...
CCGCTGCGCTAACAGCGCCTCGACACCCTCCGGAACGGGGCGTGCCCATATCCGCACTCGAAACTAACGACGTCAAACGCGACCAACGCGGACCCTGCACTGGCGCGTCCCATCCTCACTGGGCATTCTGTGCGCGTGAACGCGCCGGAGCTTCGCTGGGGTCGGAGCATCGGCGTTCGACAAGATGCTCCTTCGGAGTTCCGTCCCGGCGCGGCGGTCGGAGTGTTATCGAGCCTTGAACCGAGTGGCGGCGAACCCGACGCTGTCGTGGTCGAGTACCTCGTCGGCGGCGAGCGCGCGGAGGTGCCTCGACGGTGGTTGGAGGCTCTCGACACCGCCACGTGGTTCGACAAGCTCGGGTTCCGAGTCGTGGTGAACGAGGACGAGAGTGGCGGCTACCAGGCCGACTTCGTCAACTCGTCGAGCACTAGATCGGCAACTCGCCGATACGGAGTCGGCGAAACGCCGGAGGCCGCAATCGAGAGCGCGCGGGGTCGATACTTCGTGGAGGAGATCGGCTCCGAAGCCGAGCGGAGGCCACGGCGACCGCTGCCGTGAGTCGCACAGTCGCAGCCGATCCGCGCCCTCGACCGGCCGTCCTCGCAGGAGCAAGCTGTAGTCGTGGACCCGGAGGGACGGACGCCTGACGAAGAGGCCGAGTTCCGTCGTCGGCAGGCAGAAGCGCGGGCGATGGCGGCCGCGAAGCAACAGGAGATCGAAGAGCGTGCACGTCGCGCACGAGGCGACGGCCCGGACGATGACGGACCCGGCGGCGTTCGGGAACCTCGTCGGCCGATTGGCCCAACACCCGAGGATTCGGGCGCCGTAGCTGACGATTAGCGCGCGCCAGAACTGCCGATCGGTGTCGCTGTGACGACACGTGATCAGGCATTGCGCCTGCACTTGTAGCAGCCGAAGTACGTTCGTCGTATCGCTCGCGCGGAGCTATTCGTCGGCGTCGATGATCGTTCCCTTGTTCTTCTTCGCGCCTTTGGTTCTCTGGTGAGCGAGATGCAGCACGTCGTTGTTCTCGGAGGACGAGGCGACGCCGCCGGAGAACGACACGCCGTGTCCGGCGACGATGAGGCGGTCCTGGCAGCGCGCGAGCACAGCCCGTAGACGCTGGCTGACCGTGCTCGGTGAAGTGGTGCCGGGAACGATGACGATGTACTCGTCGCCGCCCCACCGTCCGACGTTGTCATCGCCGAACTCGTCGGCGAGGAATCGGGCGAGGCCGGTTAGGGCACGGTCGCCGTTGTCCCATGACTTGTCGTCGGCACCATTGAGGACGCGCAGATTGTCGAGATCGATGAACGCCAAGGTGTAACCGTCGGTAAGTGTCTCGAGCCGGTCGCGCATCCAGCGGCGATTCTGCAGGTTTGTGAGCGGATCCCGATACGCGATGCCTTCGAGAAAGCGCACCCGGTGCCGCAATCCGAGGGACTCGTCAAACGTCGTGCCCGTGAGGTCAGCGAAGACCTCTTCGAGGCGGTGAAGTCGCTCCTTCAGCCCGCGTTGCGCGTCCTCTACTGCAGACCGCTGAACGCGCCACAACATGTTCGCGGACTGCGGCCAATCAGCATCCATCGCGCAATCGCCAATCATGGGGCCGACTCGTGCCGTCAAGTGATACGTCACCTCGATGACCTCGCCATCGTGGTCGACGGGCTGATCGAGCACCTCTCGACGAAGAGCACGGCACAACTGACCGCCATCATGACGACCAATATGTCGGACCAACACCGCGAACTCGTCGGCGCCGACCCGCGCGACGACCGCGTCGCGGGTGCGGGTGGTGAGCCGCGTCGCTGTCGCGCGCAGAACTTCGTCGCCGGCATCGACCCCATACTTCCGGTTGATGTACCGCAAGCCGACGATGTCGACCAACGCCACTGCATACCAGCCGCGCTCCGGCGCATCCGCTGGCATGTCCGACGCTGCCGTTTCCGCGAGTCGCACGCGCGCCAACCGATCACATTCATCAAGATGCCGAAGGAACTGGCCTGCTCGGCCAATCCGTGTCTCAAAGTCAGCGAGCATCACACTCCAGTGCGCCTGCGGATCGACACCATCAAAAATCGACCCCAACTCCTCAACTCTGAACGCTTCCCCAACCCCAAGAACGAGTCATCCGTCACATCCGCCCGCTCGAGACGCAGCCCGTTCTCGTCGGCAGCGCCGATACGGCGGGAGAAGGATCACGTCGGGCCCGGTCGTAGGCCGTGTCATGACCCCGATCTGGCATCGCGCGTTACGCGCTTGCTCGTCGCGGCGATCAGAGATCCACCGTCGTGCTCGGCGTCATCTGGCTACCGTCACGCGTGCTCGGTCTCGTAGCGCAGTCTGGTTAACGCGCCGCCCTGTCAAGGCGGAGGCCGCGGGTTCAAATCCCGTCGGGACCGCCGAGTCCGGCACCACGCCATAACTGCCGATCGGCGTGGCCGCGTCGGCGCGAGAGCGGGCATTATGCGTGCGTGGAACCGGTCGGCGGCTGGCACCGTCGGATAGGCATGAGGTGGCTCGCGATTGTCATCGGCGGCGTCCTGCTCAGCTGTGCGACGCTGGCAGCCTGCGGTGGTACTGCGAAGGTCGTCGCCTCGCCGACTGCAAGTCAGGCGACATCGACGACGTTGCGACCGATAACCAGTGTCAACCCGTGTGTCGTGCCTGACGGAATGGTCGTACCGACGCCGGGCTTCGACCCGCTGACTGCGACTGGGGCTGAACTCCGCGCACAGGACTTCCCGCCTCGCCCGCGACCGGGCGAGGGCGGCTTGGCCGCTTGGGAGCAGTACGCGCGTTGGTACATGGCCGGGCAGGTATACCGCTGTGGCACAGCGCGGGTACCTCAGACCTCCGGCGTCTACTACGGCGTTCACAATCCGCCTACGCGAAACGGGAAGCCATAACTGCCGATCGGTGCGGGTCCTGTTTCTCCCCGTCGGGTCAGTTCGTACTCGATTGTCTGAGTCGCACGACGGGACTGAGAACCTCCATCATGGGTGCGTGACAGGAAGGGAACGGCGCCGCAGATTCGGGCTAGGAGTAGTCGGCGCGGGCGTTCTCGCTCTCGGTTGCGCGGCGATCCTTTTCGCCCTGAGCGGTATGGGCAACGCGGCCGCGGCGAGTCTTCTCTCGGGAACGGGCTTGTGCGCTTCCGGTTACTCACTTCGACACTGACCCTCGCGCCGACGCTCACCCCTGCATAACTGCCGATCGGCGCTCGCCGCGCCGACGCGAGATCGGGCATTCTGTGCGCGTGGGAAGAGGGCGAGGTCGTGTTGCTGGCGCTGTCACGTGTGTGGTGTTGGGCGTGGCGGCGTCCGCGTGTAGCACCATCGTTCGTCGGCAGGCCGATGTAACCATCGATGGCATTGCGAGCGGCGTCGCGAACCGCATGGATCTTGAAAAGGACTACCTCCAAGAGAATGCCCTGCCCGACACCACCGCCACAGGAGCGCTTGCCCGAGATGCACAGGGCGGGGGCGGCGAGGTGTTGCAAGCTAGTGGCGATGTGCGGGACAAGTCGGGCGCTGTGATCGTCGCCCGCTTCTCGACGACCGAATCCGTAAGTCCTGGTGGCAGCGAACGAACGGTCGTTCAGTGCCGCAAGTTCACCGTGACCACCTGGTTCCGGGTAGCCGTCAACCGGGTCACTTGCCCACAGGGCCCACCGTTATCGATCCCGGCTGACCATCGCGGATGGCGGAAGTGTCCCAAGGTCGCGATCTGGCGACCAGTCGATGCACCGCCACCCTGCGCTCCGGGCGAGTAACGCGACGCCAGAACTGCCGATCGGCACTCGCCGCGCCGGCGCGAGATCGGGCAATATGCGTGCGTGGAGGCCGTCGAAAACGACGACGTGCTGGTGCCTGTCGTGTTTCGCTGTCTTGGTCTCAACCTTGGCGTCGCGGTGTTGGTGACGATCTGGACGATCGCTTCCGTGGGGATCACGACCTCGCCATCAAGCACACTTTCCGATCGACTCATGGGCCCGGTCTTCGCAATCGTCGGGGCATGGACGCTGGTGACCCTGCTTCGAATGGAAGTGCGCATCTCACCCAACGGCGTGACGCTCCGCCGCGTCCGGACGCGCTTCGTCCCCTGGGAGCAACTCGGGGATGTACGTGTGGTTCGAGGTGTGTGGTTCGACGCAATACGCGTGCACATTGCGAAACGACGACGCTCGTTCTGGATGCCAGTCGGCGGTTTGACGATGGGCGGCTTGCTCCTCTTCCGGGGGATCAACGCGGACGACGATTCGCGATCAATGCGTGTTGCCCGCGCACTTGATGAGTACCGTCAGGTCTAGCGACGGGGCGCGCGCCATATCTGCCGATCCGCGCTGCTGCTCGTGGGCGGCTGAGGCATGATTTGAGCCGTGCGGTTCGCTGTCCTCATGGTGTTGGCGCTCGGTGCTATCGCAAGCTGCAGCGACCCTCCGCAGTCGCTGGACGCGCACGATGCAGCGCAGGTCGCGAGTGGATTCGGGTGCGGTCAGGCCATCCGCCGCGAGGTCGTGAAGACGCCCGAAGCCGAAGCCGAAGCCGCTTGTACGGTTCACGGTCAACCGATGGTGGTCGACGTGTGGACAACACGCGCCAACGCAGCGAATGCGCTGCGCTCCACAAGTGTCGGCTGCGCCGTGGCCGCTGATATGCACGCGCACAAAGTGTGGATCGTCTCGCACGTCAACTGGGCCGCGACCACCTCGTCCCAACACGAGGCAGAGTTGCTTCACGAGACGTGGCGGTCGAGTCTGAAGTCGAACGACTGCTGATCCCCACCCGCGCCAGAACTGCCGATCTGCTCGTGGCGAGGACGCGCAAACGGCCGCCAACGCGGGTCCGGGCGGCCGTTTGCATCTCGCAATGTGACGACGGACCCCGGCCGAGGTGCTTCCCCCCGAGGTCCAGGGCATCATCGACGATGGTGCGACATCGCTTGAAGGGAAACACCGGACGGCGTGACAAGTGGTACGCCGACGCCATAACTGCCGGCCGCCGCCGCACCGAGAAACAGCATCATCAACGGACCTCCCACTTATCAGACTTGGAGGAGCTTCTTCTTCACGGCGTCGTACTCCTGCTGGGTGATGAGGTTCGCCTCCTTTTCGTCGTTCGCTCGTCGAATTTGTTCGTCGATCTCCGGCGTGAGCGCGAAGGCGGGCTGCACCACCGAAGCCGGCGACACAGGAGCCGTGTCGCCTTTCGAGGTGCAGCAGAGAAGGTCGAAGAAAGCGACCGTTACCTCGGCGCGAGCCGCGTAGACCCCGGTCGCACCGAGCGCTCTGCCGCGGACGTCTGAACCGATAATGATTGCGAGCGCGATCAATGCCGCGGCAATGACCCCGGCCGTCGAGGCGACGAACGCGATTCGCGTTCCGCCGGTTTGAGAGTCCCAGAAGTGCGTCACGGCTGCGGCTACTGCGGTTGTGCCGCCGAGGGCACCAATCGCCGCGGCCCACCATTTCGCGAGAGCCGTGGCCGTGGATTCGATGATTGCCACGCTCTGGCCGGAACCTGCGAGGGGACCATTTGCTTGCGCGTCTGCTGGCGTCTGAAGAATGAGCAGGTCTTGGAGTAGTGATTCGAGGGGTGGAGCAATGTCTTGTCCGCCCACAGGCGGAGCGGGAACAGTGACGGGGTCAGGCGGCACGCGATACCTCATTTCTGCAGTCCGTCGTCGTCGGACAGTCCGGAAGCCTTGGAATGCAACTCCTACGTCTGCTGGCGATCCGTGCCCACCATGCGAATCCGTTCAGGTCGGAGTCTGCGCCCAGGCTTTCGACGGGGGTTCGACCCGTGCTCGACTGTTCATCGCCGCGACGCCATAGCTGCCGATCGGCATTACGAGCGCTGGCGAATCGAGCGCGTTGTATCGCCCCAATCGTCTCGATGGCGCGGGTTAATTCGTTACGGGTCCAGTTACGTGACGGTGACCGTGAGCGGCATCGCCGTCGTGACCGCCATGTCGTTCGGATCGTTGTTGTAGTCGGCCGTGATCGGGTGCGAACCGACCGTGAGGCCGCTCAGCGTCAGCGATGCCTTGCCGGCACTGAGCGGGACCGTTCCGATCGGGACGCCCTGGTCGTAAAAGGTCACGGTGCCCCCCGCTTGTCCCTTGGCCGGGGCGACACGCTTCACGGTCGCTCTGAGCGCGACGGTCCTGGTGTGGGAAACCGGGTTCGGGGCCGCAGTCAGGGTGATCGAGGTCGCGGCGGGAGTGACGGTCTGGTCGAGTTCGCCAGACGTGGATGCCTCATCGGCCACGCTGCCGCTGTAGGCGGCGGTGATCGGATGTGTTCCTGCGTCGAGCAGCTTGGTGGCGAACGACGCCGCTCCCCGCGAGACGGGCTTCGATCCCAACACGGTCGTCCCGTCCAAGAACGTGACCGTCCCGCCTGCAACCGTTCCTGTCGCCGCGCCCGATCGCGTCACGGTTGCTCGCAAGGTGACCTTCTGCGTGTCGATCGCCGGGTTCAGGTCCGACGCAACCGCGGTCACGGTCACCGCCGGGTCGACTTGCTCGGTAATCGCGGTGGACGACTCGACGGTTGCCGATCCTTTGCGGGTGAACGTCGCGGTAATCGCGTGCGCGCCAACCGCCAGCTTCGCCGTCGAGAATGATGCAACCCCCGCCGTGACCGCCTGGCTGTGCAGCAACGTCGCGCCATCATAGAAACGCATCGTGCCGGCCAGCAGCGCGTCCGGCGTTGTGACCGATGACGCGGTCGCGGTCAGTGTCACGGTTTGGCCGATGACCGACTCGAGTGGCGACGCACCGACACTAACGACGTCGCTGTCAACGAACGGCGCACACGAGACGTTCACGCACTCTTCGGGGTTGCCGTTCTCGCTTGCTTGGTTGCCGCCGCCGTCGGTAACGACAATGTCGGGGGGCGATGAGTTGAGCGCGTTGATACCGAGGCCCGCGTTCCCGATCGTGACGTTGTTCGCCAAGGTCGTGTTCAAGCCCTGGGCGCCGTCGAACAGTGGCGTCACGTGGATTCCATCGCCGCCGTTGGCGAGGACGACGTTGCCGGTGATCGGAAAGCCGATCCCAGGAGGATACGTTCCTGGGCCCAGACCGATCAGAATGCCGTCGCCAGTGTTGAACATGACCCGATTATTAGAGATGTGTCCGCCGGTGTCGGTGAGACCGTAGCCGCCGATCTGGATGCCAGTCCCGTTGTGATCGAAGACATTATTTTCGACGATCGCGCCAGAGGTGTCATCGGCGACGAAAAGTCCCGTGTCGTAACCGCTGACGGTGTTCGACATCACCGTCGCGTAACTCTGCTTGAGATGCATTGCAAACGATCCAGGGCCCTGGAACACGTTGTCCTCGATGATCGGATTCGCTTGCGACGAGTAGATCCCCGACCCGCCAAGGAAGTGGTTTGCGCGCACGAGCGGAACACCGCCGGCCGGCTCAAGGGACAGGCCTCCGTCTATGAACGTTAGGTCCTGAAAAGTGTTTTCGTTTGTACTGTTGGCGACACCACCGTCTACGGTGCCGTCTTGCAGTGTGGCTTGGGGACCAACGCAGATTGCCCCGCCGTAGCAGCCCAGGACTGGTTCTGGGCTTGTTGATGTCACCGTATGACCGCCCAAGTCGAGCACGACGGGAGACGCGTCGGTGCCATCAACGACCAACGCGGTACCTGGGCAAGAAAGATCTTGCGTCAAGGTCCAGGACTCGTTCAGTGTGATTCCGCATCCGAAGACTCCCGTCGTTGCCGGCGAGGGTGCCGAAGGGCTGCTCGTACCGAACTCGTTGGTCGCAGTAACGGTGAAGTTGTACGCGGTGCCTTGAGTGAGGCCGTAGACCGTCACCGATGTCTGTGGCCCGTAGACGGGTGTCGTCTGGTCACCTGGCGACACCGTCACGGCATATGACTGAATCGGTGATCCGTTGTCGTTTGGAACACCCCACGAGACGACAGCTTGCTTCAGGCCTGCCACCACCGAGAGAACGATGGGCGCATCCGGTGCTGACGCTGCGGCTGCGGCTGTCGTGCCCGCGATGAGCACGCTGCCGGACGTTGCCACCGTGGCTGCCAACACTGCCACGGCGCGAAACAATGAGGCGCGGCGCGCGCAAATGATCGAACCCACCCGAGGACCTCCCGCCGACGGAACTGGGTCGGTTCTACTCCGGCGACTGACGAGTGGCAAGCAATCGCGGGACCATTCCGATCGGGCTGCTTCTCACTTGCGGGAGAGGATTTGGCGGATCGTCATCGGATACCAGTGTTTCCCGCGTTTGGGTCGGAATCCCTCGGTCTGCAGTGTGTCGGCGATACGGCGGTAGGAGGCGCCGGTTTGGCGGAGTTCACGCATTCTTGCGAGCGCGGCTTGTTCGTTTTCGTCCTCGATGAGGGTGCCGCCGTGGCTGCGATACCCGTACGGGGGTGAGCCGTATGCGTAGCCGCCAGTGTCGTGTTTGCGTCGGCGACCAGCGCGGAGGCGGAGGGTGATCATTGCCCGTTCGTATTCGTTGACGGCACCGAGGACTTGGCGGATGAGTTTGCGGGACGGGTCATCGGGATCGTCTGACAGGTAGGACGCTTCGGCGTTCGAGGTCGAGAACACTTCGGCGCCGTGGCGCCGAACGTCGGCCAGGAGTTGCTCTTGCAGGACGAGATCGCGAGCGAGGCGGTCGAGCCGATACACGACCAAGCCGCGCGCAGTGCCGGCTTTGAGGGTTTCGAGCGCGTCGGCGAGGCCTTCGCGATGCTCGAGGCCATTGCTGCCGCTGATCCCTTCGTCGCGATGCCACGAGCTGATCCGATGCCCGTGCGTGCGGGCCCATTCGCGGATCGCGTGTTCTTGGACCTCGAGACCGAGTCCTTCTTCGGCTTGACGGTCGGTCGACACCCGCAAGTAGGCAGCGACCTTCATGATCGGTCACCTCCTTTCCGCCCGAGAATCGCCGCGGTTGCAGTGTCGATGCGTTCGGCCAGGTCGCGGACGCGGTCGGCGTTGCCTTCGGTCCACGATGCGACGTAACCGACCGCGGCCGGTCCGGCGTCGAGGCCGAAATGCGCGGTGACGACGTACGCGACCGCTTCGGCGACCGCTTCGCAATCGCCGCGATGGCCGCCGTACAGGTGTGGGTCCGAGGCCAGGACCGGGTCGAAGTAGTGGCCCAGCTCATGCGCGAGGACCTTGGCGCGCATCGCCGGCGCCTGGTCCGGATCCACGACGATCAACGACTCCGAACGACGCAAGTAGCCGTGCGCGCCCGCGAGCTCGGGAGCCCGGTACTCGACCCGCAAGCCCGCGTTCGCGGCGACCTTGTCCAACAACTCGACCAACTCCGCGGGGGCGGCACCCGCGAGCGGCCGGTACTCGAGCTCAGGCAACGGCTCGCCGTCGGTCTGGGTGACGTCGAACACCCCGACCGACCGGAAACCAACCACCCGGAACGCGTCGCCGCCGCCGTCGTCGTCGGCTGTCTTGATGCGACAAGGGGCGAGGATCCGGATCCCCCGTTCACCCTTACGGACTTGGCGGCCGAGCTTCTGCCAAGCCTTGTAGCCGGCGACCTGCGTCGCGTCGGGTCGCTGGGTGACGATCAGACAGATATTGCCGAAGCTGTAGTCATGAAACGTTGCTCGGGCGCGCAGCCACGCTGCGAACGTATCGGAATCGGCCATGCGCTCGACGGCCTCGGCCAGTCGTTCCCGCGCATCAGAAGTAGCGTGAACGTTGCTCATGGGAGCTATCCCTCCTGTGAGTACGGGCCGTCGAGAGTTCCAGCTCTCGGCGGCCCACTTGTTTGAGTTGTCAGTCGATCACAACAACACGCTGATCAGCGGTGTAAACGTGATCGACATTAACGATACGCACGCACGCTCGAATGTCAATACGACGCGACTCAAACGAAGCAACGAATCGCCTCGATTCCGAATCACATGCAACACGTGACACGCGCTACTAACTCACAAATGGAGACGCGCCAGCACTGATCCTTCGATTCTTTGACTGGGGTATGTGCCGAGGGTGGCCCGTGCAGTGTGGTGGGGTGTGACCTCGTCGACATATCCGTTAAATCAACGCTGGTACGTTGCACATCGTCCTCACATTCCGAGTCTCGCCGGACGAAACGGTCCGCCGCGCGCCGAACGGGGTAACGCGAGTGCGACCCACGGTGTAGTCGTACGTTTGGCTTGTGCAGGCTTTCGCGGGTAGAAACATCCCTCAGAAGGAGTTGCGACAGAGGCGGTCAAGTCATGATTCCGCGGGGTCCGCACGATCAACAGCCAAATGAGCCGGGTTGGTGGCAGGCATCTGATGGGAAGTGGTATCCACCCGAGTCAGCGCCCGGCGCAGCGGCTGTGCTGCAAGTCGCAAACACACAAACGGCGGCAATGCCCACGGCAATGCCACCCCAGCGGTCGGCGGGTTGGTTCGACACTACGTGGTTCTTTGTTGTCTCGCTGTTGTTCTGCTTCCCGCTCGCACTAGTGCTGTTGTGGCGCAAGCCGTGGAGCAGGGGCGTCAAGATCGGCGCCACCGTCGCCATCGCCGTTGTCGCCATCGGGGTGGGTGCAGCGAGCGCATCGTCGAACAACAATAAGACGACGTCGACGGTGCCGAGAGTGCCTGCCACGGCTGCAGCGCCCACCGCTGCTCCGCAACCGACGAGACCGCAACCGACAGAGCCGACGACAACTCCGAAGCCAACAGCGCCACCGACCACGCAGGCACCGAAGCCCACGGCCCCGCCAGCTCCGGTGGAGACGGCCAGCCAAGCCAACGCCCGACGGAGTGCGGAGCAGTACCTGAGCTTGGGCAACGGCTTCTCGCGAGCTGGGCTGATCGCGCAGCTCTCGTCTTCGGCGGGTGAGGGTTACTCGCTCGCAGATGCGACGTACGGCGTTGACGCCACCCACACCGACTGGAATGCGCAAGCGTGCTTGTCGGCCAAGAACTACCTCAAGCTGCAGCCGTTCTCACACGCAGGCCTCGTTGAGCAGCTCTCGTCATCAGCTGGAGACCAGTACACGCTGGCGCAGGCTGAATACGGCGTGACGTGCGCTGGCCTCTAGTCGAGTCGATCCGGCGCGGCGAGCGGCCCGATCGGCAGTTATGGCGTTGACCGATCGAGCATCATGACAGGCGCTTCACGGCTCGCTGGCACGTCGACGTTAGGAACGTTCGATCTGGGCTGGCGGTACCGCCAGCGAGCGGAGTGACTAGCAGATGGACGAAGCGGCTACCCAACGCGAGGTCGAGGTTCGCCGCGGAAGTGCCGGGCTTGACGACGGTGACAACCTCGACACCCTTGCCGCAGCTGACCGGGTTCGTCCGCACCATGCCTTCGCTTTCATCCTCGCAGCTCTGTGCACGCAGCGTCGTCACCGCATCTCCCTCGCGCCGAAAGATGTCGACGTGCTCCTCTACCACGACGGCCGGAGTATGTGATCCCAGTCCGACGTCCGCCCATTCATCTCCGGACTTGATGGGCGGGCAGCTTGCGACGAGCGCACCCGACAGGTTCGGTCCCGGAGGATTGATTGTGGCCTGCACCGAGCCGGGCACGACGTACGCGGTGGCGCCAACATCGTCGGGCTGCAGAAGGTCCGCTGTGAGTTCCTCTTTTCCGAGAAACCGCGTCGCTCGATCTGCGAGTCGGGTGGCGGGAGTTGTCGCTGGCGCCGACGATGCAGCGGAACTACAGCCCGCGAGAAGCGGGACAAGTGCGGCCGTCGCCAACACCAACAGAGTGCTCCGCACGCACGCATAATGGCACCGATCGCGCGCCCCCCTGCGAGGCGACCCGATCGGCAGTTATGGGGCTCTCCTGTCACTTGTGTGGGTCATGTTCGGCCGGGGAGGTGGACCTGGTGCGACAGCTTTCAAACCCGGGTGGATCGCCGGTCGCCTGCCTCCCAGGCGGAAGCGAGCCCAACGACGAGCGGTGCTAGCTGGTGGTGTAGGCGCCGATGCCGATGAGGTTGCCGGCGGCCGGCCGCCGCGAGCCTGCACGCCGACACGTGCGTCGAGGACGAGGTCACTACGTGGTTCGCCACCAGGCGTCGTCAACGCAAAGTCGCCCGTGGAGTTGGCCGGCCATCGCGGACTGCGGTTTTTCCTGCACGTAGGCGTTACAGGAGCATATTCCCACGAACCGTGAGAATTCGAGGGCGCCACCCAGCCCGCTTCATCGCACAGAGCAAGATTGACCGGCGCGACGACTATCCATAGCATCCGCTTGAGCAAGGTCGGGGGGCGGAATATGCAGCAGCGGACTCGTTTCTGGCCTCGGCTGCTCGTAGCGGGTTTGTGCGGTGTTCTTTGTCTCGGAATGGCGTGCGTACCTGCGTCTGCGACTGGTGGGGATTCGGCAGCGCCGCAAGTGACCGGCCTGTCGTTTAGCCCGACGTCGATTGACACCTCTGCAGGTACCGCGACGATCCTCTTTACCGTGCATGCGACCGATGATCTGTCTGGCGTGAGCGGTATTTCGGTCACTGTGAAGGCTCCGAACGGAACGGGCCGGACAAGCGGAAATCCGACGTTGGTGTCCGGAACCACGCTCGACGGGACATGGCAGACATCGATCTCGTTTCCGCAGTACTCACCTTCGGGCACTTGGTCTGTCCAGTACGTTGCTGCTTGCGACTACGTGAGCAACTGCGGCTACACCTATACGGCTGACCTAGCCGCCGCGGGCTACCCGACGATGTTCACCGCGACTGGTGGGGATTCGGCAGCGCCGCAAGTGACCGGCCTGTCGTTTAGCCCGACGTCGATTGACACCTCTGCAGGTACCGCGACGATCCTCTTTACCGTGCATGCGACCGATGATCTGTCTGGCG
>Ga0335085_10011934_pt1 | contig 12832 bp, 8 predicted proteins | sample Lox_Sample_45_FD_206712 | JGI IMG/M metagenome (GOLD analysis project Ga0335085, IMG submission 206712) | Soil microbial communities from Loxahatchee National Wildlife Refuge, Florida, United States - Lox_Sample_4.5 | ecosystem: Environmental > Terrestrial > Soil > Wetlands | place: USA: Florida...
ATTACTAATTACTAATTACTAATTACTAATTACTAATTACTAATTACTAATTACTAATTACTAATTACTAATTACTAATTACTAATTACTAATTACTAATTACTAATTACTACCTACTTCCTAGGAGATTCGATCATGCGTCATTGTGAATACGTCCAACCGAACGGCCGGTTCTGCGGCTCGCCCGCGCTGCGCGGCCGCGACTATTGTTACTGGCATCTGACCTGCGTCGCCCGCCGGGCGCGCGTGGAGAAGCAGCAAGCCACCTGCGACCCCACTCCCCCGGAGCTGCCGCCGCTGGAAGATGCCAACTCCATCCAACTCGCCATTATGACCGTCATGGACGCCATCCTGCACGACCGCATTGGCCCCAGGAAGGCGAACCAACTGCTCTACGCGCTGCAACTGGCCAGCAACAACCTCAAGCAGGGGGTGAACCTCCAGCCGGTCAAGCAGACCGCGGCGGAGAACGAGGACGAAAACGAGACGGAAGACGTCGTGCTGTGCAGCAGCTACGACAGCCTGGAAGCCGACTACGGCATCCAGGAACACGGCGAGCAACTCCAGGCCGACGACCCCGACGTTGCCTTTGTACCGCTGCCGGAGGAGGAGGCGCCTGAAGAACTGACCGAGGTGGAACAGTATTTCGAGGACAATCCCTGGGAGAAGAAGGTAATCGGCTTCGTTCCCGACGAGAGGGACCTCGAACGATGGAGAGACGAGAAGCAGAGGCGGGCCGAACGGTACGAGCGGCACTGGGACGAGATTCGCGGCGATCTGGCCCTGGCCGTCGCTGGCGAAGATCGGGAAGTCTTGCAGGATGCATTGGCCGATTGCTATCAGCGCGCCGGCCTGGAGTATGAAACCGAAGGATGGAAGCCCGCCTCGTCGCAGAAGGTCTTGTTCGGACTGCGCAAGCCTCCGACCGGCGTGCAGCAGCAATGGTACGAACAGCGCCAGGCCAACTGCATGGCGGAACTTGACAGGCTTGCGGACCAGGAGGCCGCGCGCAAGAGCAGTGCCTAGCGGCCACTGGATAGTGGATAGTCTGGAGTTCCGTCTAGCCTGCCGGCTCTCGCGAAGAGCAAAGAGCCGGGCAGCAGGAGGCCGCGCGTAAGAAAACCAGTTGAGCGGCAGCCGGTGGAGGCTCACATAATCGTGTCATCCTGAGCGAGCCCGCGCCGATGTTGCGCGGGCGAGTCGAAGGACCCCTATACTGGCGGCGATTCTTCCATCGCAGGCGTTGCGCGCTACAAGAGCACGTGGGAATTGCTTGCTGATATAGGGATCCTTCGACTCCGCGCCGCCCGACCCCTCGGCTTCGCTCGTGGCAGGCTCCGCAAAAGCAGCGGGTCGGAAAAACCGCGCGGACGCTTCGCTCAGGATGACAGTGTGAAGATGGCGCGACACCCTCGTCGCTCGGGATGACAGCGGAAAGGTGGCTGGCGCGATGTTGATTCTTATTGGTGGGCCGCAGGTTCAAGGTACACTTTCGCTGAAATTGCTCTAGTGCCCTGAATCAGAAGTTGTGGCACAAGCCAAGGCTTACATCAGAACGCGGCTTTATTAGCCGTGCTGAGCGCTAAGAGTTTTGTATCAGGGCACGACTTTAGTCGTGCCGCAAAGCCCGCAAGAAAGGAATCGGGCTTTAGCCCCTGCTTATGGGAAAACCCGTTCGCCATGCCGCTTCCGATGCGGTCTTGAGCTCCGCGCGTACGTTTTTCGTCACCACAAAGACCAGCATGGGCCGCAGAGTGCTGCAGTCCGAACGCAATGCCACGCTGTGCATCGAAGTGCTGCGCTCGTATGTGGCAGGGCGAAAGCTCCAAGTGCATGACTTCGTGGTGATGCCCGACCATAATAACCGTCGGCAGCGATATGACGGTTGAGCGGGCCATGCAACTCATCAAGGGAGGATTCTCCTACCGGTTGAAGAAGGAATGCGGATATTCCGGAGAGGTATGGCAGCGCGGGTTTTCCGAGGTTAGGGTCCAAGACGAGCAGAGCTTCATGCAACACCGGGAGTACATTGCCAGCAACCCCGTGAAGGCTGGGCTGGTGAATTCACCCGGGATGTTTCCTTATTGCTTTTCGCACTTGGCAAAACAGAAAGCAGCAGGGGCTAAAGCCCAAGGAGTGTCCGCCTCGGACGGCACGACTAAAGTCGTGCCCTGATACAAAGCCGCCGTTGCAGGGTACGCTTTCGTTGGAGTTGCCATAGAATCGGGTGGAAATTATGCGCCGACTGAACAAACGCCAATCTTTCGGAGACAAACCTGATGGCTGACGCGTTGCAGCTCATCGCCGAGAACAAACGGACCAAGGCCAAGTCTCTGGACCTCGGCAACTGCGGGCTAACCGAGGTCCCTGCCGAGGTCGGCGACCTGGAGTGGCTGGAGTCTTTGGACCTGGCATACAACGGCCGCCTGACCAACTTGGGGCCGCTGGCGGGCCTCTCTGCCCTGCAGACGCTGGATGCCTGGGGCACGCGGGTCAGCGACCTGGCGCCGCTGGCCAAGCTCCGTAACCTGCAGGTGCTTTCTGTTGCGGAAACTGAAATAACCGACCTAGCGCCGCTGGCGGGCCTCTCTGCCCTGCAGGCGCTTGCTGTCTTCAACACGCAGGTCAGCGACCTTACGCCGCTGGCTAGCCTCGAGGCCCTGGAGATCCTAGGTGCCTGGGAAACGCAGGTCAGCGACCTGGCGCCGCTGGCCAAGCTCCCCTTGCAGCAGCTTTCTGTTGAGGACACTAAAATCACCGACCTGGCGCCGCTGGCCGACCTCACCGCCCTCCAAATGCTTTACGTCCACAACACGCAGATCAGCGACGTTACGCCGCTAGCCCGCCTGTCGGCGCTGCAGACGTTGGATTTCTCGCTCACGCAGGTCACCGACCTGTCTCCGCTGACCCCCCTCATCCGCCGTGGTATCCCCGTGAAATGGAATACGCATCACATGAAAGGCGAGAACGGCATCTACGTCGGAGGCTGTCCGCTTATTAATCCTCCGCCTGATATCGTAAAGCAGGGCAACGAGGCTATCCTCAACCACTTTGCTAAGCGGGCGCTCGGCGAACCGGAGATGGCGCATGTGCTGTTCATGGACATTGTTGCTTACTCCCAACTGCCCATGGCCAAGCAACAACAAACCTGGAGCAAATTACAAGACGCGGTACGCAGCACCGTGACGTTTCGTGAGCAGGCCAAGGGCAAGCTCATTTGCCTGCCCACGGGAGACGGGATGGCACTGGCATTCTTTGGTGATCCTGAGGCGCCTGTGCGTTGCGCTGTTGAACTGGGCCGTATTCTCCGCCAGCATTCCGAAATCAAGCTGCGCATGGGGATTCATACGGGGCCGGTGTACCGCGTGGATGACATCAACGCAAATCTCAATGTGTCGGGCGGCGCCATCAACTTGGCGCAACGGGTGATGGATTGTGGGGATGCAGGGCATATCCTGATGTCGAGGGCCGCGGCAGACGTCCTCTCTCAGCTGGGTACCTGGAGCAAATTCCTCCACGATCTAGGCGACGTGGAGGTGAAGCACGGCGTCCGGCTACCTATTTTCAACTTCTACTCAGGCGAATTTGGAAATGCGGAGTTGCCGTCGCGCTGCACGAACCAACCGTCAGCCATTGTACTCCCTCGCGAGATTCGCATCTTTCTCGCTTCCTCTTTCGAGTTCGCGGATGACCGCGACGATTTCGAGCTGTACTTCCGCCAGCAGAATGACCAGCTCCGCAAGAAAGGGATCTATCTGGAAATCGTCCGCTGGGAGAACTTTCTTGACGCCGTCTCCAAGACGCGCAAGCAGGATGACTACAACAAGGCCATCCGCGAATGCGACATTTTCGTCAGCCTGTTTTTTACGAGGACAGGCAAGTACACGGAAGAAGAGTTCGATGTCGCGCTGGACGAGTTCCAGAAAAAGGACAGACCGCTGATCTTCACATTCTTCAAGAAGGGGCTCGTCGACATCGACAGCCTGCGCGAGGAAGACCTAAAGTCTTTGCGGGCATTTCAAGCCAAACTGAAAAAACTCGGACATTTTCCAACCGTATACACCAGCAATGAGAACCTGAAGCTCAAATTCCGCGACCAACTCGACAAGGTGCTGGAGCAAATTCACAAGTAGTTTTGCTGCTGGCTTGCTGCCTGAGTCCGAGAACCGAACTTTCAACCAAATTTCATCAGGAGCCGGCCTTGGCCTGCGAGGGATCTGTCTTTCACCCCAAATTCTTCGCGCCCCGATTTCACCCCAACCAGTGCAAACGAGCAGCAGCGGTGTCGCTTTCCGTTACAATCGCCTGTTCGCCTGGAAGGTGACTGACGGTGAAAAAGTCTCGGAAGCAACGAGCTGATGCCACTCGCTGTGTGCACGCGGGAGAAGAGCGTCACGGCCAGGCTGCGCCGCTGACCACGCCCATCGAGCAGACGTCAGTCTTCGTTCTTCCCAATGTCGATGCGATGCGGCGCTACGCCGAAGGCGACCGCAGCCTGTATCTCTATTCGCGCTACGGCAATCCGACCATCACGGCCGCGGAAGACAAGATCGCCGATCTGGAAGGCGCTGCAGCCGCGGTCGCGACCTCCAGCGGAATGGCCGCCATTACCTGCGCGGTGCTTGCGGCCTGCCAGGCCGGAGGCGAGATAGTCTCCATGCTGGATGTGTACGGCGGAACGGTGAAGCTCTTCGAGCGAGTGCTGCCACGCTGCGGCATCACGACTCGCTTCGTTCCCCATCATGATATGGCGAACGCAGCGCGCTACTTCACGCGCAAGACGCGGATGCTGTTTCTGGAATCGCCCACCAATCCCACGCTGCGCTGCGTGGACCTGGCCGCGCTGTGCGAGCTTGGCCGCAAGCGCAAGGCCTGCGTTGTGGTGGACAACACCTTTGCGACGCCCGTCCTGCAGAAGCCGCTGGCGCTGGGCGCTGACGTCGTCATGCACTCGGCTACCAAGTATCTCGGCGGACACAGCGACCTGACCGCAGGCGCGCTTGCGGGCTCGAAGACTTGGATGGACGCAGCGCGCGAGATTCGGACCTTCACCGGAGGATGTCTCGATCCCGGTTGTGCTTACCTGCTGCTGCGCGGGCTCAAGACGCTCGATGTCCGCGTGGAACGAGGCTGCCGCAACGCACGACGGATCGCCGAATGGCTGCAACGGCATCCAATGGTAGCGCAGGTGTATTACCCAGGCTTGAAAGACCGAGCTTACGAAGTGGCGCGACGCCAGATGAAGGATTTCGGCATGATGGTGTCGTTCGATATTCGCGGCGGCGGACGCGAGGCCGAGCGCTTTCTGGACCGCCTCAAGCTTTGGTATCTGGCAGCGAGCCTTGGCGGAGTTGAGTCAACGGTTTCCTATCCTGTGCTGTCCTCTCACATTGGCCTGAGCCGGAAACAACTGGAGCTGTTGGGGGTTTCGCCGGCGACGATTCGGCTGTCGGTGGGAATCGAAGAGGCTGCCGACCTGATCGCGGACCTGGAACAGGCGTTACAATAATAAGGAGCCGGTCGGATTCGCAGGTTGCGCCGCCAAGTGCACGCACATGAGGCAGTTAGACGCGGTTCGTCCCATTTCGTTGACCGCGAATTTGCCTCGTAGTAACATCGCGGCGGCGGAAAACGAGTAGAAAGGGCATTTGCAGTAGATGAGCTTTCCTATTCGCGCCAGCTTCGCGCTCTTCCTCGCTGCCGTGCTCTTGACAGCGGGATGCCAGAGCACCCAGCCGACAAAAGCCTTCCTTTCCGCCAACAGCATTGCTCCCAGTATTACGGATCCTGATCCCGCGGAAGCCGATTCCAAGCGCGAGCAGGTTGCGAAGGCCGAGCAGACGCCAAGTCCCAAACTCGATCCGGCCGAAGCGCTGATCGCGGAGGCAGAAAAGCAATACGCTGCCGGACAGGCGAACTACAAAGCCGGTCATCTTGAGGCCGCCAAGAGCAATTTCGACGAGGCCTTCAACACCCTGCTCTCCAGTAACCTCGACCTGCGCAAGGATGAAAGGCTGGAGCGGGAATTCGACAAGATTGTCGAGGCGGTGCATGAGCTGGAAATGGCCGCTCTGCGGCAGGGTGACGGCTTTTCCGAGCCGCGTTCCCAGCCAGCACCGATTGACGAGGCAAATGACATCACTTTCCCGGTTGACCCGAACATCAAGGCTCGGGCTGAAGCCGAGATCAAGACCACCAAGTCCGACCTGCCTCTGGTGCTCAACGATCAGGTGGCGATGTTCATCAACTATTTCTCCAGCGCGCGCGGACGCGCCACCCTGGAGCATGCCTGGACGCGATCGGGTCGCTATCGGGAAATGATCCTGCGGATTCTGAAAGAGCAGAGTGTGCCGCAGGACCTGATTTATCTGGCGCAGGCCGAGTCGGGCTTCCAGCCGCTGGCGCTGTCGCGGGCCGGTGCGCGCGGCATGTGGCAGTTCATGGCGCAGTCCGGCGAGTTGTACGGACTGGAGCGGAGCTGGTGGGTAGATGAACGCCAGGATCCGGAGAAGGCCACGCTTGCTGCTGCGCACCATCTGAAAGATCTGTACAAGCAGTTCGGCGACTGGTATCTGGCGATGGCGGCTTACAATTCCGGCGCCAGCACGGTGCAGCATGCGGTGGAGCGCACCGGCTATGCTGATTTCTGGGAACTGTATCGCCGCGGTGTGCTGCCGCAGGAAACACGCAACTACGTGCCCATCATCGTGGCCGAAACCATCATGATGAAGAACCCGGAGCAATATGGCTTGCAGCTTGCGACCTCCGATCCGCCGCTGCAAGCCGATCAGGTGACCATCACCTACCCGGTTGATCTGCGTCTGGTGGCTGAGTGCGTGGATAGCTCGCTGGACCGGTTGCAGGAGCTCAACCCCAGTCTGCTGCGCATGACTACTCCCAAGGACCAGGGCTTCGTCCTGAATCTTCCGCCCGGCTCGCGCCAAAGGTACGAAGAAGCTATTGCAGCTATCCCGATGGATATGCGCACGTGGTGGCGCTATCACCAGGTGGAGTACGGCGATTCGCTGGCTTCCATCGCCCGCAAGTACCACACTTCGACGACGTCCATTGCGGACGCCAACGGCCTGAACAGTGAGGAGGTCAGGGTCGGCTCGAAGCTGATCATACCCATTGCGCCGGGCAAGCAAGCCGCCGAACGGGTGAGTTATTCGCGCCGGCCAACGAGCTACAAAGTCCGCAAGGGTGACACCCTGTATTCGGTGGCCGACGACTTTGAGGTTCCTGCCGAGAAACTGCGCAAGTGGAATCACTTGCGTGGGACGACCCTGACGCCTGGAAGGACCCTCGTAATATACAAGCCCGTGAGTTCCGCTGGCTCCGAGGTGGCATCCTCCGGCCACTCCAGTGCTGCCGCGAAAGGCAAGGCCAGCCACAAGACCGCCGCAACCGCCAAGGCGTCCACCAGTGCGAAATCCGCGAAATACCACAAGGTAAAGAAGGGCGAGACCCTGAGTAGCATCGCGGAGTCCTACAACACCTCGGTGGCGGCACTGAAACGCGACAACCCCAAGCTGGCGGCGAGTTTGCGGGCCGGCGATGTCGTGGTGATTCACAAATGACGAGCAACCAGGCAAGGCCGTCTGGTCGCCCGTCACCGTTGCATGTTTGCACTCTTCCCTTCCCGCGGCTGTTCTGTTACAACAGGCGCGTTGCGTTATTCTGCCGGCGCGAGCATTACAGCCGGGCGATCAAGGCGCGTGCTATAATCGCGCGCCTGTTGCAGCAGTATTTGTTTAGGTATAAATCTGAATTCAGCCTTGCGAGCTGCCTCCGTTCACCTGTGCGGAGTCCGGCAACATAGAGGAGATGGACATGACATTCGATGCAACTCGGTACGGTCGCCAAGACGACGAGATGGATGACTACGGAGACGGTTCCTATGGCGAGTCCCTCGAAGACGAGGAATACGAAGAGGAAGAGGAAGAAGAAGAGGAGCCGGAATCGGCTACTGTGGTAGTCGAAGAGATAGAGGAAAGCGAGCCGGAGGTCATGACGGAAACTCGCGCGCCGGCCGCGCCACCGCCGCCGCGCAAGAAGGCACCCGCTAAGAAAGCTGCCAAGAAGGCGGCCAAGAAAGCTCCTGCGAAGAAGAAGGCCGCCAAGAAGGCCAAGCCAAAGAAGAAAGCGGCGAAGAAGGCTGCCAAGAAGCCTGCGAAGAAGAAAGCCGCCAAGAAGGCCGCGAAGAAAGGCGGAGGCAAGAAAAAAGCCGTCAAGAAAAAGACGGTCAGGCGTCTTCGATAATTGAATGGGGGATGAAGCCGGCCGCGGCCAGGGCGCGGCTCTTCCCTTGCGGCGCGTGGTTTCCCAAATGGACCGCACGTCCCCTTGCGACGTGGCGCACAACACGCTGTGGACTGCCGCACGCTGCGGCGTGACCGGTGTAACTGCGCTTCCCGGCAGACGTCGATTGCATTGTGATAGGCGAGACTTGACTTTGCACGCCATGCTGTCGGATGAGGTTCCAATGGTCAGATGACCGCAGGTCTCAACTTCCCGAATTGCGTCATCCACAAAATGAGAGCTTACTCAGGAACCCGTCCTGGACTGCGGGCTTTATTATTGGCTTCGGTCTGTCACATGGGCGTGCGTCATCCGTCACTGACAAACCATCGCCGCAGCTGTCAAATCGGGTTGGACCCGTAAGAGGTTTAGTGGCCTTGTTTTCCTACCTGCTACTAGAGCGCCCACGCGGCGAGAAACAGACCCTCGAGCTTCCTTCTCCCAGGCGTCCAAGTCCGCCAGTTCTTCGGGCCTATTTCATTTGAACCGCATGGAGAGGAGGCAAATCCCATGCAGACTAAAGAGCAATTTCACAATTTGATTTCGTGCACCGTACCGCGCGTGGCGGTGGCCGCGCTGGCGATGGCAATTCTGTTTGCGCTGACGATGGTCTTGACCCAACCAGCGCAGGCGCAAACCTTCACCGTAATTCACACTTTCACCGGTCCAGACGGAGCCGGGCCCGTGGCTGGTGTAACTCTCGACGCCGCCGGGAACCTCTATGGAACAACGGCCGACGGGGGTACAGTCTTTGAACTGAAGCGCTGGCATGGCAACTGGGTCCTGAATAATATTTTTAAGTTCAATGGGAATAACGGAGCCTGGCCGCAGAGCCGCGTCGTGTTCGGACCCGACGGCGCCCTGTACGGGACCACCTATGAGGGAGGATCGGGAAACGCCGGCGTGGTTTACAGCTTGAGGCCACCGAAAACAAATTGCAAAACCGCTCTGTGCCCCTGGACGGAGACCATCCTCTACCAATTTAGCGGAGGCAGCGACGGAGCGCATCCAGGTTATGGAAACGTCACATTCGACCACGCCCGTAACCTTTACGGGACGACGACCGGGGGAGGGGCATTCGGCCAGGGTATAGTTTTCCGACTAACCCCCTCGAATGGCGGCTGGACCGAGAGCGTCCTGTACAGCTTTTCCGGAGGAAGATACGGCTCAGAACCCATGAGCGGGGTAATTCTCGATGAAGCTGGCAATCTCTATGGCACAACACCCTACGGCGGTGGCGGTTGCGGCATAGGGTGCGGGACAGTCTATCAGTTGACTCCTGGCGGCTCTGGCTGGAACTATAGCACTCTCTTCTGGTTTGGGGGGAGTTACGGAGAACACCCTTATGGCAGCCTGATCTTTGATCAATCGGGTAATCTCTATGGTACGACCTCCTCTGGCGGTTCCGGTGGCGGCGGGACGGTGTTCGAGCTCTCCGGAGGATGGTTTTACCTGCTGTACGCACTCCCCGGCAGAGGAAATCCGGGGCCTGTTGCGAGCCCAACGATGGATGCTGCAGGTAATCTCTACGCTACTACGTACTCTGACGGCGCCTATGGTCTGGGCGCGGTTTTCAAGCTAACGCCTTCCGACGGCGGTTGGATTTACACCAGCCTTCACGATTTCACCAACGGAAACGATGGGATGCATCCGTCCGGTGACCTAGCAATGGATGTTAGCGGCAACCTCTATGGCACGACATACGAGGGCGGAGGGGTCTGGGAGATCACGCCGTAACAGCAGCACTCAACTCTCAGCGGTCGGTACTTGGAGAAGAGATACGCGGCCGGCATCCTGGATTCGGGTGCCGGCCTTCCTCTTTCTGGGGCGACAACTTTGCCCACCTACCATGCGATAGCTCGTCGATTGACGGCAATGGGAAAGTTGAGATTTGATCGCGATGCGGGGCACCACAGAGCAGACTGTCAGGAAGGTAGGGACTGATTGACCCTGTCTGTCAGGTCGGGTTCAGATTATTACAATTACATTGAACTCATCTCTGATGTGACGACTTGTCGCACCGTTAGCCTGTCGTTGGCGCCGCACCCCCTGTTCGCCCGCAGAACAGTGGCGCGGCCTTTTGCTTCTCAGGGCAGTCTACCGATGGCCGTGTTGTCGTTCTTCTACAATCGTCTGAATGCCCCGGACCGCTGCTTGCCGAACGTTTGAGTTGTGTCACGCGACAACCGTGTCGGGGCGAAAGCCGGTTACATTGCTGCTGCTCGTCTGTCTGCTCAGGATTGCTGCGGGCGCTCAATCCACCTCGCCGTCTCAGCACGCGGGCATGGACATGCAGATGTCCGCCGGCTCGATGCACATGGGCCACGGCACGGATGCGGCGCGCGACTTTCTTATGCTCGAATCGTCGGGCACGGGTTTTCAGCCCTCGGCTTGGCCGATGCCGATGCTGATGACCAGCTCCGGCGAGTGGCGCCTGATGTGGATGGCGCAGGCGTTTGTGGTCGATACGCAGCAGACCGGACCTCTCGGCGCGGACAAGTTCTACTCCACAAACTGGGGAATGCTGAGCGCAGTGCATCGCCTTGGCGGAGGCGACGTCATGTTGCGCACTATGCTCAGCCTGGAGCCGGCGACGATCAGCCACGAGTATTATCCGCTGCTGTTCCAGACTGGCGAGACGGCCTACGGCCAGCCCATCGTCAACGGCCAGCACCCGCATGATTTCCTGATGGAGTTGAGCGTCCAGTATGCCCACCCGATGGGCGAGCACGCCTTGTGGGATTTGTATTATGCAGCAGTAGGCGATCCGGCGCTCGGTCCCGTGGCTTATCCTCATCGGGCCTCAGCCATGGAGATACCGCAGGCAACTCTTGGGCATCATTGGGAGGACTCGACGCATATCCTCTACAACGTGATTACCGCTGGAGTTTCGTACAAGAGCCTGCGGCTGGAGGCATCAGGCTTTCACGGCTCCGAACCCGATCAGAATCGCTGGAACATTACCTACGGCCCGATGAATTCCTATTCGGGCAGGATCACATTCACGCCGACGCCAAGATGGGCAGCGCAGGTTTCGGCAGGTCACCTCACACGCATCGAGGCGCTGGAACCGGGCGATGTCGTACGCACCACAGCCTCCGTCGAGTACGTTGTGCCGAAGCCTCACGGCAATGCGTGGGCCACCAGCTTGATCTGGGGACGAAATTGGAAGACCTCCGGCAAGTACGGCACGAACGCCGTGTTGGCGGAAACGGTGGTGCCCTTCAGCGAACGGAATTTCCTCAGCGGCCGCTATGAATGGAGCCAGCGCGATGAACTGTTCGCCAACGACCCGGCCCTCGCCGAGAAGCTGCTGCAAGAAACGGGCAGCCGTTGGTTCGATATCAGCGCCTACACCGTCGGGTACACGCGAGACATCGGCATCTTCTGGAATGTGGAAGCCGGGCTCGGCGCCAACGTGATGTTGTACGACATTCCCAACTCCATCAGGTCCTACTACGGAGATCATCCGCTGGGCGTGAATGTGTACTTGCGCCTGCGTCTGAAGGAGAACCGGTAATGCCGGACCCCTGTTTTCATGCGCCTCCTGTCACGGCCCGAAGTAGGCGGAACTATCCAGCAATAGATAGGTTGGGTTGGAAGCGTAGGCGTCAATGGAGCCGTTGATGGTCGGCACAATCGCCATGTTCGAGGTAATCGCCCCGTCCCAGGCGTTCAAGGTTGAGACCTGCGGTTGGGATTGACCGTCGGGCCATAGGGCCAGAAAACCCAAATAGCCCGAAGGCACCACGGTTGCATTCAGGACAAACGCCTGAGCTGCGCGGGCTACACCGCAGGGCGCAGCCACGATGTTGGCCGGCGGGTACATTTGCCCGTTGAAAGGATACCCGAGCGTCAAACGGGTATCGAGCGCGCGGCAGGGCGCCGCCACGTATAGAGAGAGTCCGCCCGCTTTGGCGGGGGCGAAGTAGCCATCAATATCGATGACTACATCGGAATCCTGGCTAACGTAAACGTCGATGTCGCCGTTGCTGCCTCCAGGGACAATGGCAGCGTTGGCTGTAGCTACTCCGGTCGGCGCGTTCAGCGTAGAGACGTTCGGCTGCGGCTGTCCCGCCGGCCACGTGGTCAGGAAGTCCAGATGCGTGTGCGGGACGGCGGTGAAGTTCAACGAATACGCCTGGGCAGTGGCCGGAATATTGCAACTGGAGGATAGCAACGGGAAGCCGCGGCCTTTGGCCCCACCCTGCAAGAACGGCCCTCCAAAGGGGCCATTGGGGTGGCGCGTGTCCACGAGCCGGCAAGGCGTCATAGGATAGAAAGCCAGCGTGGAGCTGCCAACCGGCGCAAAATAGCCGTTGATGTCCAGAATCACATTGGTGGTGTCGGTGACGTACACACTAACCGCCCCGCTCGCCCCTGCCGGCACGATCGCGGCGTCGGCCTTGAAGCGCCCATCCGGCGAGTTCAGGGTGGAGACGACAGGCTGGTCTTGCCCCGTGGGCCAGATTGTGAGATATCCCAATGGCCCGTTTGGAACCACCGTGACGTTTAACGAATATGCTGCCGT
>Ga0335085_10011935_pt1 | contig 12832 bp, 11 predicted proteins | sample Lox_Sample_45_FD_206712 | JGI IMG/M metagenome (GOLD analysis project Ga0335085, IMG submission 206712) | Soil microbial communities from Loxahatchee National Wildlife Refuge, Florida, United States - Lox_Sample_4.5 | ecosystem: Environmental > Terrestrial > Soil > Wetlands | place: USA...
TCCCCCGACGGGCCCCCTCCTTTTGCAGCGCCGGATGACGCGAACCGTCCGCGACGCCGCGTTCGACGTCTTCCGCCGGCGGGGGCTGGCCACGCTCTTCGCCAACCCCGGGTCGACGGAGGTGCCGTTCCTGACAGGGATGCCCGACGACCTCGACTTCGTGCTCGGCCTGCACGAGGGCACGGTCGTCGGCATGGCGAGCGGCTACGCGATCGGTCGCGGCGAGCCGGCCCTCGTCCTCCTGCACACGACCGCGGGCCTCGGCAACGCCGTGAGCGCACTGGCCACCGCCCGCGTGAACCGCGCGCCGCTCGTCGTCGTGGTCGGTCAGCAGGACCGGCGGCACCTCGCCTACGAGCCCTTCCTCGCCGGCCGCCTCGACGGGCTCGCGGGCGACTACCCCGTGCGCGTCGAGCAGCCGGCGCGGGCGCAAGACGTGCCGGCGGCGATCGAGCGCGCCTACCACGCGGCCGTGATCTCGCGCGGGCCCGCGCTCGTGATCGTTCCCATGGACGACTGGGCCCAGGCGGCGGACGACGAGCGCGAGCCCGCCGCGGCGTGCGGTCCGCTGCTCCGCGCCGCAGCGGCCGACCCCGAAGCGGTCGAGGCGCTCGCGGCCTTTCTCGCGGACGCCGCCTCGCCGGCGCTCGTCGTCGGCGCAGGGGCGGACGATCCGGCCGCCTGGGCCGCTCTCGTCGAGCTCGCGGAGCGGCTCGTCGCCCCGGTCTTCCAGGAGCCGTTCGGGGCGCGCGCCGGCTTCCCGCAGGACCACCGGCTCTTCGCAGGCGTCCTCTCGGCCGCCCGCGAGCGGCTGCGCGGGCAGCTCGCACCGTACGACACGGTGCTCGTCGTCGGCGCGCCGGCGTTCCGCCAGACCGGGTACCTGCCCGGCCCGTTCCTCGAGCCGGAGACGCGGCTCGCCGTCGTCTCGGACGACCCGGAGGAGCTCCTGCGAAGTCCCGCTGCGCTCGCCGTTCTCGCGCCGGCCGCGAGTCTCTGCCGCCAGCTCGCCGCCCGCCTCGAGCAGCGCAACGCGGCGCCGCCCGAGCCGTTCCTGCGGCCGCCGCCGCCTGCGCCGCCCGCGGCCGGCGAGCCGCTCAAGGCCTCCCACGTGCTGGCGGCGCTCGCCGAACGGCTGCCGCGCGAGGCGATCGTGCTCGAGGAGGCACCGGTCGACAGGCCCGACATCCACGACCGCTTGCCCGCCCGCGAGCCGCTCGGCTACCTGAGCGCCGCCCAGGGCGGCCTCGGCTTCGCGATCCCGGCCGCGGCGGGGTTGCGGATGGCGCTGCCGTCGCGGCCGGTCGTCGCCGTGATCGGCGACGGTGCGGCGCTCTACCAGGTGCAGGGCCTCTGGAGCGCGAAGCGCTACCGGCTCGGCCCTCTGTACGTCGTCCTCGCGAACGGCGGCTACACGGTCATGGACCGCCTCGCCGAGCATGCCGGCGGTACCGGGCCGTGGCCGGGGTTCGAGGAGCTCGAGCTCGCAGCGATCGCTCGCAGCTTCGGCTGCGACGCGCGCCGGCTCACGACCCACGACGAGCTCGCCTCCGTGCTCGACGACGTCGTGCCGTCACTCGGGGAGCGCGACGAGCCGCTGCTCCTCGACTGTGTGATCGAGCCGACCGCGACCTTCGCGCCCTAACTCCGCCCACGTCTCGGCGTCTCTACTGGCGCCTGCGGAGACACCGGCGCGACGCCGGCCTGCGGAGGCGGACTGCTCACCTGAACGCGGCCCGGTCTTGCATTCAGGATCCGAAAACACTAAAGATTGACCCCTCGTCGGGTATCCGGAGCCGGGTTCCAGATACTCGAACAACCCGGAAACCACCCCCCGACCGGTTCGACGAAGAGCCACAGAAAGGGAGGAGCGGATGACGTTTCGGAGGGCATTGACCGCAACGGCGCTCGCGGCCGCGCTCGTTGCTGCGGCGGTCGTCACAGGCGCCGGCTCGGCCCCGGCAGCCGGCCCCGTGGGCTCGGGCACAGCATCGGCGACGAAGAGTGTCTGCGGACTGGGCAACGGCAAGAAAGCGACGGGATCGCCGATCAAGATCGGCGCGATCGCGACGAAGCAGGCGGGCACGGACTTCACCGACATTCCGAACATGGCGAATGCGTACTTCAAGTGTGTGAACGCCAACGGCGGAATCTACGGGCACAAGATCCAGTACTCGATCCAGACCGAGCAGACCGATCCGGCCCAGATCGCGGCGCTGGCGAAGAAGCTGGTCGGGAGCGGCGTGGTCGCGATCGTCGGCAACACGAGCCTCATCGAGTGCTCGGTCGACCACAAGTACTGGGAGAAGCTCGGCTACTACGTGATCGACTCCGGCATCGCGCCCGAGTGCTACTCGACCTCGCATAGTGCCGCCGTCAACATGGGCCCCCGTTACAGCTCGGACGGCGCTGCCCAGTACGTGATCAGCCAGAAGGTCGACAAGATCGTGTTCGACCAGTCGAACGTCCCCGGAGCGGGCTACAACTCCGGCGGCGTCGAGCTGATCGCGAAGGCGAACAAGATCCCCGAGCAGAGCCTGACCGACGACGTGCCGATCCAGGACGCGAACTCGGTCGCGCTCAAGCTCGTGCAGGCGGCCGGCAAGAACGGCGGCGTCGTGCTCAACTTCACCCCCGACCAGGCGGCGCTCATCCTCCAGGCTGCGCAGAAGCAGAACCTGGAGAACTCCGTCAAGGCCTGGGCGTGCTCGACGCCGTGCAACTCCGACTTCCTCGCGCAGTCGCTGGGATCGGCCTGGAACGGCAAGCTCGGGGTCAATGCCGAGCTCAACCTGCCGAGCGCGTCGGGCCCGGACAGCGCGCTGTACCGGCAGATCATCGCGGCCTACAAGCCGTCGCTCGCCTTCGGGCTCGGCAGCTTCAGCCAGATGGGCTTCGTGGAGGCCAGGGTCGCGGTTGCGGCGCTCCTCTCGCTGCCGAAGGGCAGCAAGTACACGGTCAAGACCGTGAACACCGCGATCGTGAACGTGAAGAACTACAAGACGGACGTCCTCTGCAAGCCGTGGTATTACGGGAAGGCACCGCTGCACATCCCGAACAACACGGACCGGACGGTGACGCCGAACAACGGCAAGATGGTCGTGAAGCAGAATTGCTTCGCCATCTCCGCGCAGGATCCGGCGATCGCGAAGGTCCGGCTTATCGAGAAGAAGCAGGGGAAGTAGCGGAACGAGAACCGGAGGGCTAGCAAAGGGCGCCCATCGAAATCCGATGCCGAGCTTCGAGGACTTCAAGCCGTTCTTCGTGACCGGGCTCTCCCTGGGCGGCGTGTACGCCCTCTCGGGAACCGGAATCGTCGTCCTCTACCGGGCGACGGGAGTGCTGAACCTCGCGTTCGGAGCAGTCGGAGCGATGGGCGCCCTCATCTCCTGGGCGCTCATCAACCACACGAGCGCCAACCAATACGTCGCCTACGCCGTCTGCATCCTCTTCGGCGGGATCGTCACGCTCGCGTACGGGATCATCTTCGGGCCCCCGCTCGCCGGCCGCGACCCGCTCGTAAAAGCGGTCGGCACGCTCGGGCTCGCCCTGATCCTGCTCGGATTCATGTCCTGGTTCTGGCCCCCGAAAAGTCGGTCGATGTTCCTGCCGACCTCGAATTCCGGCTACCAGATCGGGATCGTCCACGTCACCTGGACACAGATCATCGGCCTCGTCGCCGCCGTCGTCGTCACGATCGGTACCGGCGCCTTCCTGCGCTTCACGCGGCTCGGCACGGCCATGCGCGCGCTGGCGGACGACCGGGAGATCGCGGCCACGCTCGGCGTGCCGGTGCGGCGAGTCGAGGCCGTCGCCTGGCTTGGCTCGGGCCTGCTCGCAGGGACGGCCGGGCTGCTGCTGTCCGACCTCGTCGCTCTCGACGCCGTCACGCTCACCTTCCTCGTCATCTCGTCGCTCGCGGCGGCACTGATCGCGCGCCTGCAGTCGCTCGTCGTGACGCTGTTCGCGGGGATCGTGATCGGACTCGTCGACGCATTGATCACCCCGATCCTGTCGATCTCCACCTATCGGGACATGACCCCGTTCGTCCTCGCGACCATCGGCCTCCTCTGGATCTCGCGGCGGAGGGTCGTCTCGGTCGGGCGTGCAGGTACCTAGCGCGTGAACGCGGGCGGGGCGCCCAGCGAAGCCCGGGCCTCGCTGTCGTTGCCGGAACGACGGCCTACTGCCGGGACGATCGTCCGGGGCGGAGTCATCGCCGTCCTGCTCGCGTTCGTCCTCGCCGGGCTCCCGCCCCTGCTCAGCGTCTACTGGCTGGACGTGCTGACGGCGGTCGCCATCTACTCCGTCGTCGCACTCGGTCTGAACCTGCTCGTCGGCCGCGTCGGCCTCGTCTCGCTGGGGCAGATCGCCATCCTCGCGCTCGGCGCCTGGGTTGCGGCCCGGCTCGACTTCGCGACGAGCCTGCCTTTCCCGATCGTGCTGCTCGCGACCGGCGTGATCACAGCCGTCCTCGGCGTGATCGTCGGGTTGCCGGCGCTGCGCGTGAGCGGTCTCTATCTCGCGTTGATCACGCTCATGCTCGCCGGCGCCATCACCATCGTGCTCAACTCGACGAACTTCCCGAACGGCGGCGGAGGCTTCCTGGGACACACGGAGTCGTCGTTCGGCAGCGGCGGCATCCGTCGGCCCTCGATCGCCGTCAGCGACCAGGCCTATTACCGCTACGCCGTCGTCCTCGCAGCGCTGATGTTCGTGCTCGCGCTCCTGCATGTGCGCTCGAAGCCCGGGCGCGCCTGGGCGGCGATCCGGCAGAGCGAGCCGGCGGCTCTCGCCGCAGGCGTCAACGTGACCCTCTACAAGCTCTGGGCGTTCGCACTGGCGGCCTTCATCACGGGGATCGCCGGCGGCATTCTCGGAGGCAGCTCCGGCAAGCTCTTCGTGACCCAGTTCACGACACAAGGCTCGATCATCCTTCTGGCCGTCGTGCTGATGGGCGGGGTCTTCAGCCTCTGGGGAGCGCTCGCGGCAGGCGTGCTGCTCCAGCTCCTGCCCGCGCTCCTCAACGACTGGGGCGCGCCGCCCGACCTGTTGACCGTGATCTTCGGCGTCGGCGTGCTCCAGGTCCTCGTGACGGCGCCCGAGGGCCTTGTCGTCCAGGTGCCGCGCGACCTCGCCACCCTCGGGCGTTTCCTGCTTCGCCTCGGCCGGCGCGCCGCCTCCCTCCTCGGAGGTGCGCAGTGATCGCGGTCGAGGAACTGACGGTGCGCTTCGGCGGCGTCACGCCGATCGACAGCATGACCGTCTCCTTCACCGACGGTACGTGCGGACTGATCGGCCCGAACGGCGCCGGCAAGACGACGTTCTTCAACGTGCTCAGCGGGTTCGTCCGGCCGGCGTCGGGCTCGATCACCGCCTTCGACCGCGATCTGCTGAGCATGGCCGACTACCGGCGTGCGCGCTGGGGTCTTCGCCGCACCTTCCAGACGGAGCAGGCGATCGAGCAGCTTTCCGTCTACGAGAATGTCGCCATGATCCACGAGCACTCGCGAACCCAGCGATCGTCCAGACGGCGAGCCGTGCTCGGAGCGCTCGAGTTCGTGGGGCTCGCGGCCGGCTCCGACGAGAAGGTGGGCACGCTCAGCGCCCGCGACCGACGCCTGGTCGAGGTCGCGCGGGCCGTCGTCGGAGAGCCCCGCCTGATCCTGCTCGACGAGCCGGCCGCCGGAATGCCCGAAGAGGAGACCCTCCACCTCGCCGACGTGATCCGCCGCATCCCGGAGAACGTCGGCGCGCTGACGATCCTCGTCGACCACGACATGAGCCTCGTCTCGAGCTGCTGCACGACGACCGCCGTGCTCGACTTCGGCAAGCTCATCGCCCTGGGACCCACCTCGGAGGTGCTGCGCGACGAGCACGTGATCCGGGCCTATCTCGGCACGGAGGAGGTGGAGGCGGAGGCGTGAGCGAGCGCCCGACCTTGCGGCTCGAGGCTCTCTGCGTCTCGCGCGGGCGTCCCGTCGTGCAGGACGTCTCGCTCGAGGTGCCCTCGCACGCGATCACGGCGCTGCTCGGGCCGAACGGGGCGGGCAAGTCGTCGCTCGTGCTGGCGGTCGGCGGCGTGCTCCGGGCGAGCAGCGGCCGCGTCCTCGTCGACGACCGCGACCTCACGCGGCGACGGCCCGAGGCGATCCGCGCCGCGGGCGTTGCGATCGTCCCCGAAGGCCGGCGCCTGCTCGGTGCGCTCTCGGTCGAGGACAACCTGCGAGTCGCGACCTACGCGCTCGGCCGGGCCCAGGCGCGCGACGGCGTCGACTACGCACTCGAGCTCTTCCCGGCGTTGCAGCGGCGCTGGAAGGCGACCGCGCGGTCGCTCTCGGGCGGTGAGCAGCAGATGGTCGTGCTCGCCCAGGCGCTCGTCTCACAGCCGAAGTTCATCCTCGTCGACGAGCTCTCGCTCGGGCTCGCCCCGGTGATCGTCAAGCGCCTGATGCCGACGCTCCAGGTCGTCGCAGAAGCGGGCACGGGCATCCTGCTGATCGAGCAGTTCGCGCATGTCGCCCTCGCGGCTGCCGCGACCGCATACGTGCTCGAGGGCGGGCGGATCCGCGACCACGGCAGCGCCCAGGAGCTGCGCGAGCACCCGGAGCGGCTGCACTCGGCGTATCTCCTGCGCGAGCGGCACGACCGGGTCGAGGCGATCGTGGAGGAGCGCGAGTGAAGACCCTCGGCGCCGAGCAGGCGAGCGTCGTCGAGGCGCTCTGCGAGCTGATCGTGCCCGGGTCGAGCCGGGTCGGGCCCGCCGTCTACATCGATGCGGTGCTGTCGGGGATGCCCCCGGCGGTGCGGGAGCGCTCGCTCGGGGCCTTCGACGCGCTCGCGCCGGCCGTGGCGAACGGGGCAGAGGCGCTGGCCGGGCACGAGCGGACGCCGGAGTTCGCGCTCGTTCGCGCACTCGCGATCGAGGCGTACTACAGCGACTTCGTCGCGCCGGGCCGCGACGCGCCGGGAGCCTGGGTCGAGATCGACTTCAACTCGCCGCTCGCCACGCGTCTCGACAAGGACTGGTCGTTCATGGGGATCGCATGACGCGCGATGTCGACGTCGTCGTCGTCGGCTCCGGGGCGGGCGGCGGGGTCGCCGCGGCCGAGCTGGCCGGTCGCGGACGCGATGTCCTCCTGCTCGAGCTCGGCCCGCACCTGACGGCGGCCGACTTCACGCGCTGGGAGGCGAAGGCGAACCACGACCTGTTCTGGCCGCTGCGCTTCGCGCCGCTTCCCGACGGCGACGTCGTCACCCTTCTCGCCGGCCGCTGCGTCGGCGGCACGACGACGATCAACACGAAGGTCGCCCTGCGCGGCGACGGCCACGACTTCGCGAAGTGGCACGCGGCGACGGGGCTGACGAACGAGGCAGGCGAGCCGTTCTCCGAGGCCGACCTCGCGCCGTACTACGAGCGCGTCGAGCGGACCCTCGGCGTGCGCGAGCGGACCGACTGGCCGAAGAGCGTGCGCACCGTCGAGGCGGCGTTCGCGGAGCTCGGCGCCCCGCTCGAGGCGGTGACCGCCTACACCGACCCGAACTGCATGCGCTGCGGCTCGTGTCTCCAGGGCTGCTCGACGAACGCGGGCAAGTCGACGATGAACACCTACATCGCCGACGCGCTCGCGCGCGGCGTGCTCGAGCTGCGGGCGGGCTGTGCAGTCGAGCGCGTGCTCGTCGAGGACGGGGCGGAGGATCCGGTCGCGACGGGCGTCGAGTACGTCGACCCCGCGGGCGGGCGGCACACCGTCCGGGCGCGCGTAGTCGTGGTCGCGGGTGGAGCGCTGAACACGCCGCAGCTGCTTCTTCGTTCGGGTCTTCGGAACCCGAACGTCGGGCGCAACCTCGGCCTGCATCCGGTGCGCCTCGTCTACGGGCTCTTCGACGAGCCCCAGGACGCCCACATGGTCTATCCGATCACGGCGCACGCGATGGCCCACCAGCACGACGAGGACGGCGGGTTCGTGATCGAGGCGACGACGATCCAGGACCCGATCGCCTTCGCGACGACCCTCCGCGACGAGAGCGGTCCCCTCTGGGGGCAGGATCTCGTCGACGCGGTGCGCCGGTTCCGCCACTGGAACGGCGTGCTCGCGATGGTGAGTGACGACAACAACGCCGGCGTGGCCGTCGACGACGAGGGTGGCGAGCGGTTCGAGGTCGACTTCCAGCCGGTCGAGCAGGAGCGGCTCGACGCGGCGCTCGACTTCAGCCGGCGCGTGCTCGAGGAGGCGGGCGCGACGCGCGTCTGCTGGACCGGTATCGCCTCGACGCACGTCCAGGGCAGCTGCCGGATGGGCGACGACCCAGCCCGCTCGGCCGTCGACCGCAACGGCGAGTCGCACGAGGTGCGGCGCCTGTACGTCGGCGACGGTTCGCTCGTCCCGCGCACGCTCTCGGTCAACCCCTCGCTGACGATCATGGCTCTGGCAACGCGGCTCGCCGAGCACCTCGACGCCGATCCGAACGGCTATCTCGCCGCCGCATGAGAGCGGCGCTCCTCGCGGCGTACCACCAACCGCTCGAGCTGGTCGAGCGGCCGGAGCCCGAGCCCGTGCGCCCGCGCGACGTCGTCGTCCGGATCGGCGGCGCCGGCGTCTGCGCGACCGACCTGCATGCGATCGACGGCCTGATGGAGCCCGCGGGCCTGACCGTCCCGGTCGTGCTCGGGCACGAGAACGCGGGCTGGGTGCACGCGGTCGGAGACGGCGTCACCGCGGCGAAGGCCGGCGACCCGGTGCTCGTCTACCCGGCCTACAGCTGCGGCCTCTGCGTGCCGTGCCGGCGCGGCAATGACATGCACTGCGTGCGCCACGCGTTCACGGGCCTCACCCGCGACGGCGGCTTCGCCGAGTACGTCCTCGTCGACGAGCGCTCCCTGCTGGCGCTGCCTGCCGGCATCGAGCCCGCCGAGGTCGCCCCGCACGCCGACGCGGGCCTGACCGCCTACCACGCCGTCAAGAAGCTCGTGCCGCGGCTCGAGCCGGGCACGACGACCGTGGTGATCGGGGTGGGCGGGGTCGGCCACATCGCGCTGCAGCTCGTCCGCCGCCTCGGTGGGGGCTCGACGATCGCGATCGACACGGACGAGCGACGGCGCCGCCTCGCGCGCGAGCTCGGCGCCGACGAGGTGCTCGGCGAGACCGACGATGTCGCGGGGGGCGTGCGCGAGCTGACCGGCGGCGCCGGGGCGGACGTCGTGCTCGACTTCGTCGCCACCGACGCGACGCACGCGGCCTCTTTGGCGATGCTGGCGCGGCGCGGGATCTACTCGACGGTCGGCTACGGCGGCCTCGTCTCTGTCCCGTCGGTCGCGCTCGTCGTCGGAGAGCAGTCGGTCGCCGGCAACCTCGTCGGCACGTGGATCGACCTCTGGGAGCTGCTCCAGCTGCACGGCCGCGGCGAGGTGACGCTCCGCTCCGAGACGCATCGGCTCGACGACGTGAACGAGGTGCTCGACCGGCTGCGCGAGGGCGAGATCACGGGCCGGGCCGTGCTCGTCCCGTGAGCGGCGGGTTGCTCGCGGGCAGGGCGGGCCTCGTCACCGGCGCGGCGGGCGGGATCGGCCGCGCCTGCGCCGTCCGCCTCGGTGCGGAAGGCGGCGCCGTCGTCGTCTCCGACCTCGAGAGCTCCCGCGCGGGTGGCGAGGGGACGGTCGCGCTGATCGAGGCCGCAGGGGGGACGGCCGGGTTTCTCCCCTGCGACGTCCGCTCGGAGCCGGACTGCGAGGCGCTCGTCGCCCGGGTGGTCGAGCTCCACGGCTCGCTCGACTTCGCCGTCAACAACGCGGGCATCGCCTACCACGGGCTCTTCGCCGACACGCCCACGGAGGAGTTCGACCGGCTGATCTCGGTCAACCTGCGCGGCGTCTTCGTGGGCATGAAGCACCAGATCCGGCAGATGCGCAGAAACGGCGGCGGCTCGATCGTCAACATGGCCTCGAACGCCGGCCTGCAGGCGGTGAAGTACCTGACTGCCTACACGGCGGCGAAGCACGGCGTCGTCGGCCTGACGAAAATGGCCGCGATCGAGTACGCGGCGGACGGCATCCGTGTCAACGCCGTCTGCCCGGGCGCGATCGAGACGGCCCTCGCGCACGGCATCTCCGAGGAGCGCCTTCGGCAGATCGTCTTCCCGCAGGCGCTGCGGCGTCTCGGACAGCCCGAGGAGGTCGCTGCAGCTGTCGCGTGGCTCTGCTCGGACGAGGCGTCGTTCGTGACCGGCGTGCCCTTGCCGGTGGACGCTGGCTCGCTCGCCTGGCTCTCGGTCCCCGACTGAGGCCGAAGGACTTGCTCGCCCGCCGAGCCTGCTCGCGCTACGCCGTCGCCTGACGATCGTCTGCCGCGGGCGAGCTCGAGCGAGTGGTGGGTCAGCTCCCGCATGCGACCCAGGTCGCATCGCCGCCATGCCGACACCGCCAGCATGTGCTCGGCGGCGGCGGTACCCCACTCGTCGCCGAGCTCCCGAGAGAGCCGCAGGCAGTCTTCGATCAGCCGCTCGGCTTGCTCGTGGTGGCCAGCCAGAGCGACTGTCCCACGTACACGCGCAGCGGGCGGGCCCGCAGCTCGGGTGGAATCGCTCCCGCGCCGTCGAGCAGTCGTTCGAGCCGCCGCATCCGTTCGTCCGGGCCCGAGGCGTTCCAGAGGCTCTGGAGCTCGTCGGCGATCTCGAGACCCAGCTCGAGGTAGTTCTCCTGCGCCCAGTCGAGCTCGGCGCGCGGGTCTTGGCGCTTTGCCAGGACTGCCGCGACGTCCGACTCGGCGTCCTCGCTCGGATGTGCCGAGCGGGCGATCGCGAGCATGCCGTCCGCGTGCCGACGGCGCACCTGCTCGGCCTCACCCGACGCGTGGAGCCGCTCGAGCGCGACCTCGCGAATCGTCTCGAACATCCAGTACCGATCCTCGCCGAGCCTTCCGGTTCGGCGGCCGAGCAGGCTCTTGTCGAGGAGAGAGCCGAGCGTCTCGAGCTCGGCAGCGCAGACGGTTTCCGCGGTCTCCAGCGTGCAGCCGGCGCGGAAGACGCCGAGTCGCGCGAACAGCCGCCTCTCGTCGTCGTCGAGCAGGGCGTACGACCAGGCGATCGTCGCTCTGAGCGTGGCGTGCCGTTCCTCCGCGTCGCGGGTGCCCTGAGGAGGTCGAGCCGGTTTCCGACCCGCTTGAGGAGAACCTCCGGGGCGAGCAGCTTCGTGCGGGCTGCCGCGAGCTCGAGAGCGAGCGGGAGGCGATCCAGACGCTCGCAGAGCTCTGCGACGGCATCGGTGGCGGCGACGTCCGGCTGCACGCCCAGGCCCGCTCGCAGAAGAGCGCGATCGCCTCGTTCCGGAGCGGGGCGAGCGGGACGAAGAGCGTGCCTCCCTCTGCCTCGTCGGCGAGGAGCCGTGCGAGCTCGACGGCGAAGCGGGACAATGGTGCTTCGGCATGCCGAAGCACCATCGCGGGATCGTTGCGTGATCGTGACGCGCCGATGCCGCATGGGTCGCGGCGCTCCGCGCCTCGCCGTCTCTCGGCGCGTGAGGGAGGGGGGGAGTGACGGGGTGCGCTGTTCGCCGGGAAGTTGCGAGCGGTTCGTGATGGTGCCGCGGCATGCCGACGCACCTGGGGTGAAGGAGCGATCTCGCCGCCGCTGCGACTCTCCACCGCTACACGATCAGGGCGAGACCATGACCTTGATGGTCGCGGCCTTGTCGCACTGGAGCTCGAAGGCGGCCGGGAGGTCGACCAGCCTCTCGCGGTGCGTGACGAGCCTCTCGCCGACGGCCCGGCCCGAGCGCAGCAGCTCGAGCGACTCGGCGAAGTCCTCCGGCGTCACCATCGCGCCGGCGACGATCGTCGCCTCCTTGTGCAGCAGCACCATCGGGTCGATCGTCGCCTGCTCGTCGTAGAGGGCGACGATCGTCACCGTGCCGCGCGGGCGGACGAGGTCGAGCGAGGCCTGGACGAGCGCGGGCAGGCCGGCGCACTCGAAGACGTGGTCGAGCTCCCGCTCGCCGAGCACATCGCGCACACCGGCCGCGAGGTCGGGGCCCGCGAGCGCCGCGACACCGAGCTCCTCGGCCGTGCGGCGGCGCAGCTCCGAGGGGTCGACGCCGATCACCGGCGAGACGCCCTGTGCGAGCAGGACCTGTGCGACGTCGAGGCCGATCGTCCCGAGCCCGAAGACGAACGCCGTCTGCCCGGCACGTGCGCCCGACCGGCGGACGCAGTGCACGGCCACGGCGAGCGGCTCGACCGACGCCCCGTCCTCGAAGGACAGCTCCTCGGGCAGGAGGTGCGCGTTGATGCCGAGGGTCGCGTTCGGGATCCGCACCCGCTCGGCGAACGCGCCCGGGATGCCGAAGCCGATCCCGTTCTCGTGCATGCGCTCGCAGAGATGGCCGAGCCCCTCGCGGCAGCGGCGGCAGTCGCCACAGGGCTGGATCGGGATGCCGGTGACGCGGTCGCCGAGGGAGATCCCCCGCACCTCGCTCCCGGCCGCGACCACCTCGCCGGAGAACTCGTGCCCGAGCACCTGGCCGGGCTGGACGAGCGCGCCCTCGAGATATGTATGCAAATCGGAGCCGCAGATCCCGCAGGCCCTGACCTCGAGGACGACGTCCGAAGGCCCGGCAACCGGCTCGGGTACGTCCTCCACCGCGATCGTTCGGACTCCCCGGTACACCCCGACGCGCACGTCGCGAGCCTAACGCTTGCATGCAATCCGTACTAGGATCGCGCCAGAGTGCGCGCCGTTCCGAAGCCGGGAGACGTCCTCTGGACCCCGCCCGCCGACGCACGCGAGCGGTTCGAGCTGGGGCGCTACCTGAGGTGGCTCGAGCGCGAGCGCGGGCTTC
>Ga0335085_10011936_pt1 | contig 12831 bp, 10 predicted proteins | sample Lox_Sample_45_FD_206712 | JGI IMG/M metagenome (GOLD analysis project Ga0335085, IMG submission 206712) | Soil microbial communities from Loxahatchee National Wildlife Refuge, Florida, United States - Lox_Sample_4.5 | ecosystem: Environmental > Terrestrial > Soil > Wetlands | place: USA...
ATCTCTGAATTCGCCGTCATGAAGACGCTAAGTCTCAGGGACTCAAGATTTTGCCCCTAACCCATTGAGCCCCATAGATTATTTCGCGATTTCCCGCTAACTCAAAGATTCCAATAGACCAGAGAGGGGGATACCTCGAAACCAACAGGCGTTCCCAAAATGAAACTCGCGAAAAACTACCTGCCGTCCAAATGAATATCTCCCACTCCCACATGTGCCCGTAATTCGTATTTCCCGTCGCCGCGATACTTCAGCGTTTTTCCCAGCCAGCCGCTCATCTCACCGTAGTCGCCTCCGTGCACGTCGCCAATTCCTGTGTCGGCGCGCAGCAGATGATATCCAGTGTGTTCCGTCGCGACGCGAAGGTCGCCAACTCCGAGGCTCAAATCCTTGTCGCCATCGATATTGTCGACTGTCAGATCACCGACCTTCTGATGCACGTCGAGATTCGTGCTCTGCGGCACTTCCACTTCGACATCGAAATTTGTGTTGCCGCCCATCGGAGCATGGAACTCTAGCGTCGCATCGCTGCCATTGACGTTGAAGTCGAGACTCGCCTCTTTCACGCTCTTCTCGCGATGGGATTTCACTGTGTACTGCACCTTGATCACCTTAGAATCGCCTTTCCGGATGTGCACATCCCCGACGCTGCAACGCACGTGCACGAAGCCACCAGAAACGAACTCGCGGGAATCGGAGCGCGTTTCTTCGTACTGCCAATCATCGGCCGAAGAAAGTGGGACCAGAACCAGACAGAACAGCAGCAGGGCGAATAACGAACGGACGACAGTCCGCAGAGACATGGAGCACCTCGCAGGCGCACCAGCGCCACTGATGGATACGAAAGGAACGGATCAGGAGTTCCCGCCGAAATCGCGGGTAGAGGCTAGCTCTTGAAGTCAGCCACGCCGTTCCATACCAGTTGGACCGCGATCGCCAGAATCAGGAAGCCGAAAATCCGGTTAATCGCGCCCACGGCGCTCGGACCAAGCCGACGAACCAGTGGACCTCCCATGCAGAAGAACAGCACGACGCTCAGAGCCACCGCGGCAATACCGATCACCATGCCGATGTAAGCCGCGCCATTATCCACGTGCGCTGCCAAGGCCATTACCACGCCGATCGCTCCCGGACCCGACATCAACGGCATCGCCAGCGGAGTCAACGAAATGTCGTCTTTTTCCTCCGCTTCGTGGCTTTCCGCAGGAGTGATTCGAGCGGTCGAGGTTACCATTCCCCAAGCGGTGTTCGCCACGATCAGTCCGCCCGCAATCTTCAGCACCGGAAGCGAGATGCCGAAGAAATAAAGTACGAACCGGCCGAAGAAAAGGAACGTCACCAGAATCACGAAGACCCATATTCCGGTCTTGTACGCTGTCCGAATGCGTTCACGCGCGGGCCACTCGGAGGTCATGGAGAAGAAGATGGGAACTCCGCCAAACGGATCGACAATCGGGAACAACGCAAGAAACGTCGCCGCCGCAGAAGCAGGCAGCGTTCGCAGAAACTGTCCCAACACATGAGCGGAGTGCATACCTTATTTGTAACCTTCCAGCGTCTTAGCCGCACGCTCGAGCGCAGCGGCAAGCGTTGCCAGTTGCTGCTTAGCGCGCTCGCTATCGCCTTTGTCGAGTGCTTCGTTGACGCCTGGAATCACGACTGCCGCGTAACCTGTGTACTCTCCCGGAGCGTAGATCGCGTGCCGGAAAAACGGACGGTGCGGAAGTCCCTGCGGCACCAGCAGCGCCCGCTCAGTGTTCAGCAATGCCTGGTTGAGTTTCGCGGGATCGGCTGGAGGATTTTTCTCCTTCGCCAACACCTTCGCGCCTGCCGTTTCAAAACGTCGCGCAGCCGCATTCACTCCATCGAAATCGAGGACATGCATCCCAAACTTGTCTTCCGCACGCTTGCTGGCCGCTTCTAAATAAGCAACGACTTCTTTTCCGTATTCTTCGTAGTCGTAAGGAAGCACGTCGGCATCGGCCATGCGAACCGCCTGCAGGCCCAGAACCCGAGACATCTCCTGCACGTACACGAAATCCGGATCGCCAAATTTCTTGAACCAGTTGAAATTGTCAAAGACGGAATGATAGACACCGTAAGGTCCGCTGGAACTTATGTCAGTCGACGGAACTCCGAGATGCTGCAGGAAGGCTGTGTAATCGGACCCGCTGCCTAAATCTCCGACAGGAACATCGCTCTTCACCTGCGCTGCCGGAGCGCTACGGCTGTCTCCGATCGCCTCCGTCGGTGATTGCGTTGCAACAGGGCTATCCGGCTTTGCAGCTCTTTGCCACGCGTCATATACCGTTCCGCCTTTCGGGCTTGCCACATCCTTCGTAACGTCGCGCAGAAACTGCTTGAGCGAGGGAACTGAGGATGCTCCGAACTTTGGCCCTGACACCGCGACATCAACGTTAAAGTATGCTGGCGAGTGACGCAGTTCCTCTTCGTGCTGCTCCACCCATTCGGTGGATCCGATCAGCCCTTCTTCTTCGCCGTCCCAACTGGCGAACACAAGAGTGCGCTTTGGCTTCCAACCCGACTTGAGCAGTTCGCCCACACCATGTACTGCTTCCAGTAAGGCTGCAGTGCCGCTATTGGGATCGACGGCACCATAAATCCACGCGTCGCGATGATTGCCCGTGACGACCCATTCGTCGGGAAGTTGGCTACCCTTGAGGCGGCCAATCACATCCCAAAGCGTGCGGAATTGATAGTCCTGCTTCAAATGCATCTTCACTTTCGCCGGACCGGGCCCGACGTGATAGGTGAAGGGAAGCGAGCCTTGCCACTCGCGCGGCGAGTCTGGGCCGGCGAGATGCTGCAGAATCGGCCATGCATCCTGATAAGACAGCGGCGTGACTGGAATTTTCGGCATCTGCGCCGACTGTTCCGGCGAGATGCGCTGTGACGCCGGCAAGGATGGAACCGACGCAACGCCGGGGGTCGTCGGGTCCCCGGGAAACTCGAACATGAATCCCGTAGACCCGCGCTGCACGCCCGTGTCTGGACGCCAGGGTCCATCGGGATACTTGTCACCACGCTTCCAGCCGTCATCCGCAGGATCGGAGTAGATGATCACCGCTGCCGCGCCATGCTCCTGTGCATCGAAAACTTTTACTCCACGAAAGTTCTGCCCGTAGCGGACGAGAACAATCTTGCCTTTTACGTCGATGCCAAGCTTCGTTAGTTTCTCGAAGTCATCCGGCGTTCCGTAATTTGCATATATGACATCAGCCTCGACGTCGCCGGAGGGAGACATGCCGTTGAATGGCATCACAACGCGTGGATCGTCCTGGTAAGGATCGCCGTTTACGTGCTCGCGCGTGGGCCCATGCATCGTCACACCTGCAGGCGCGGTCAGATCCACGCTGATTTCTGACGGATAGTTGATCCAGACTTTATATTCGACGATTTCGGTGTCCAGACCAGCATCACGGAACTTGCCAGCGACGTAGTCGGCTGTTTGCTTGTCCTCGATTGTGCCGGCCATGTGAGGGACTTGCGTCAGGATTCGCAGATGTTCTTCCGCAAGTTTGGTGTCGGGAACCGCGAGGAATTGCTTTTCAACGATACTTTCGGCCGCAGTATCACGGAAACCGAAGATTGAGGCAGCGGAGTTTGCGGCTGCTTCTTTCTTCGCAGCATGGATCGACGAACTCGAGAGCAAAAGGGTAGGCGCAAGCAATCCTGCGAGCAAAAGTCTCATGAGTGTATAACCGAATTTAGTAACTTAGCACAGCAAGAGCGGCTGCGTGCATCAAGGACGGATTTGACCTGTTCCGACAATTTCGTATTTAGACGATGTCAGCTCTGGCAACGCAAAAGGACCGCGGCAGTGCAGTTTCTGCGTGCTGATGCCCATCTCGGCACCGAAGCCGAATTCGCCGCCATCGGTGAAGCGCGTCGAAGCGTTCCAATACACCGCGGCGGAGTCCACGCCACGAAGAAACTTGCGGGCATTCTCTTCGTTGCTCGTCACGATCGAGTCGGAGTGCTTGGTCGAGTATTTGTTGATGTGTGCGATCGCCTCATCGATATCATCGACGACCGCGATTGCCATGCACAGCCGCAAATATTCCTCGTGCCACTCTTGTTCCGAAGCGAGTGAAACTGGCAAGTCTCTCGCCAGGTCTTGTGACTTGCGATCGCCGTGTAGTTCCACTCCTGCGTCAATCAATTTGCGCGCGATACGCGGGATGTAATGCGCTGCGACGCTTTCGTGGACCAGCAACTTCTCCGCGGCATTGCACACTGACGGACGCTGCGTCTTGGCGTTGATCACAATCTGATCCGCCATGTTGAGATCCGCGGAAGCGTCCACAAAGATGTGGCAGTTGCCCGCGCCTGTCTCGATCACCGGGACGGCAGAATTTTCGGTCACGAAAGTGATCAGTCCAGCGCCGCCGCGCGGGATGATTACATCGACGAGTCCTCGCGCTTTGATCAGTTCATGCACAGAATCGCGTGTAGCGGAGTCCAGCAGTTCGATAGCTCCTTCGGGAACTCCGGCAACCGCCGTCATGATCTCGACCAGGCACGTATTGCTGCGAGCCGCCTCTTTTCCTCCACGGAGGACAATTGCATTGCCAGTCTTCAGCGCAAGCACAGCGGTATCGACCGTCACATTCGGGCGTGATTCGTAGATGATGCCGATCACTCCGAGGGGCACACGAACCTTTCGAATCTTCAGTCCATTGGACTTGGTCCACTCTGATAGTGTTTCACCGATCGGATCTGGGAGCTCCGCGACTTCCCGAACACCGCAGGCCATCTCATTGATGCGAGCAGGCGTGAGTAACAAGCGGTCGCGCATCGTCCCTTCGAGACCGGAGATCTTGATGTCTTCCGCGTTGGCTGCAAGGATTTGGTTTTCGTGGGCTTCGAGGGCGTTCGCGATTGTAAGCAAAAGCGAATTCTTTTGTTCCGTAGAGAGCAGCGCCAGGCTTGCTGCGGCAGCTCGGGCGCGCAGCAACTTGTCATTGGTTGAAAGTGACATGCTCACAGTGTTATTCATCGGCTCAATTTTCGCGGAGGAAAGTACGTCCCGATCTTTTGCGCTATCCCCATAGTGATGGCCTGCGGATGCCGGCCATTGACAATCGCGACGTGCACGCCGCCTTCGCTGGCCAGTTTCGCGGCCCGCAGCTTCGAGATCATCCCACCGCGTCCCATCGAGCTCTTGCCGTTGCACATCGCTTCCAGTTCCGGCGTCAGCTTCCGAATAATGCGCTGGATGCGCGGTTTCTTTCCCCCGTTCGGAACCATGAAGCCGTCAACATTTGTGAGCAATAATAGCCAGTCGGCGCTGACTGCTGTCGCGAGGAGGGAACTGAGTTCATCATTATCGCCGAACGCTCCCTCAAGTTCGCGAATGGACACGCTGTCGTTCTCATTCACGATCGGCACGACTCCCAGATCGAGCAACTGCGCAAGCGCATTCTGCAGATTGCGATAACGCACCTGCGAAGTGAAGTCATCGCTCGATAGCAGCAGCTGAGCCACAACTTTTTTGCCAAAAAACAAGCGCTCATAGGTGTGCATCAGCTTGCTCTGGCCAACCGCGGCACAGGCCTGCATGCGAGGAATGTCACCGGGACGCTTCTGCAGCTCCAGTCCAGACATACCCGCGGCAATCGCACCTGAGGTGACAATCAGATACTCGTTTTTCGAAAGATCAAACTGATCGACCAATCCCCGCAGCAGATGGATGTCGATCTGCCCGCCGGGGGCAATGAGACTGGTGCCGACTTTAATCACAATGCGCATCGTTTGTACTGGCTGCCGCGAATGTGCCGCGGTTCCGGCAGGTAGGACAACACCTCTATCCTGCCGTTAGAATGACTTTCTTGGCAAGGTGAAATCGCCTGCCATGTTTGCCCTATGCCAGCATCGAATGCTACCAGCCGCTTTTCCGATCGAGTCGAGAACTATATTCGCTACCGCCCCGGCTATCCGCATGAAGCCTTGCGGGCGCTGAAGAGCGAGTGTGGTCTGAACCCGAGCCATGTGGTCGCGGATGTCGCGTCCGGAACTGGAATTTGGACGCGTATGTTGCTGGAGAATGGGAACCGCGTCCTTGCGGTTGAGCCGAATCCAGACATGCGCCAGGCTGGCGAACGGCTGCTGAGCGATTTTTCGAATTTTGTTAGCGTTGCTGGCTCAGCTGAAGATACGACGCTCGCCGACGACAGCCTGGACTTTGTAACGGCAGCCCAAGCGGCGCACTGGTTTGATCGTAAGCGCACCCGCGCGGAGTTTGTCAGAATCCTCAAGCCCGGCGGTTGGCTTGTTCTGCTATGGAATGAGCGCCTGGTCGACACGACGTCATTCCTCCGTGAGTACGAGCAATTGCTGCTCACCTTCGGCACTGACTACGAAGACGTCCGCCACGAGCGGACGACGGATGCCGTCAATGAATTCTTCGATCCCGAGCCTTTCCAGGAACGCACATTTGCGATGCGGCAGGAGTTCGATTATGACGGCCTCGAAGGCAGGCTGCTGTCGTCGTACGCACCCGGACCGGGTCATCCGAAGCACGAACCCATGCTGAAAGAGCTGCGCAGGATTTTTCACGAACACGCGGTGAACGGAAAAGTGAGTTTCGATTACAAAACGCGAGTTTATTTTGGGAAGCTGAAATGAAACCGACTACTGAAATATCAGAAGAAAAGTTGTTCCACATGACTCCCGACGAGTTCCGACGCTACGGCCATGCCGTCATCGACTGGATCGCTGACTATCAGAGTCGAGTGGAATCCCTCCCCGTTCTTTCGCAAGCGAAGCCGGGAGAGATTCGCGCTGCTTTGCCGGCGGGTCCGCCAGAGAAGGGTGAAGCGTTCGAGAACGTTCTCAAAGATGTCGAGCGTGTCATTTTGCCCGGCATCACGCACTGGCAGTCGCCGAATTTCTTCGCCTACTTCCCCTGCAATGCATCGGCCCCGGGAATTCTCGGAGATCTTGTCTCATCCGGCCTGGGTGTGCAGGGAATGCTGTGGTCGACGAGCCCAGCGTGTACTGAGCTCGAGACGCACGTGATGGACTGGCTTGTGGGAATGCTCGGACTGCCCGAAAAGTTTCTGTCTTCCAATGCCGGCGGAGGAGTTATCCAGGACACCGCGTCGAGCGCCGTGCTGTGCGCGTTGTTGGCGGCCCGCGAAAAAGCGACAAACTACGCGAGCAACAAGAAGGGAGCAAACGGAAAGCTCGTCGCCTATGCCTCGACGCAAACGCATTCCTCGTTGGAAAAGGCCGCGATGATTGCGGGGATAGGGACGGAGAATCTTCGTCTAATCGAAGTGGATCAAAATTTCGCGATGCGGCCCGACGTACTGGCGAATCAAATTGAGGGCGATCGCGACGTGGGACTGACTCCTTGCTTCGTCTGCGCCACAGTGGGCACGACGTCCTCGAACGCAATGGATCCGCTTCCTCAGATCGGCGAAGTTGCGCGCAAGAACAACCTCTGGATGCACGTCGATGCCGCCATGTCAGGCACGGCGATGGTGTGTCCGGAATTTCGTCATCTGCAAAACGGCGTTGAACTCGCCGACAGCTACAATTTCAACCCGCATAAATGGATGGGGGCGAACTTTGATTGCAGCTGTTTCTGGGTGGCCGACCGCAAAGCGCTGATTCAAACCCTCAGCATTCTGCCGGAGTACTTGCGAAATCAAGCCACGGAATCAGGCGCGGTGATCGACTATCGCGACTGGCACATCCAGCTGGGACGCCGCTTCCGTTCGCTTAAGCTGTGGTTCCTGATTCGCCATTATGGAATCGAAGGCCTGCAGCACAATGTGCGCGAGCACGTTCGGCTGGCCCAGCAGTTTGCCGATTGGATTCGCAACGATAATCGCTTCGAGCTGGCAGCGCCTGCCCCGCTGAATCTAGTGTGCTTCCGTCATAAGGGAGGAGACGCCGCCAACCAAACGATCATGGATCGTTTGAACAAAAGCGGAGATCTGTTCCTGACCCATACCAAACTGAATGGAAAGCTGACACTACGATTGTCAGTCGGACAGATGCAGACGCAGGACCGCCATGTGCAGAATGCGTGGAAACGGATCCGCGAAGAGGCAGATCGGATATAGAAGAGACTAGTCTGCGGGCATGGGCATGGTGCGTGGAGCGCCACGGCGTTCGACTCTCGGCCAGCTCACTTCGGCCGGTGCCTCCAGCCACTTCTTCACTGCAGGCAAAGCCTTCCGCATTGCCGATTCGCCAACCTCTATCAAGTCGGCAGCCCGCTTGAAATCATCATAGGCGTAGTCAGAAACTTCTGGCTCGACGACCAGGTCCGCTGCATTGCGCCACGTCGACGCCATGGCGTCCTGCGCAATCGCAAACGACTGCCCGATGACGTCGAACAAATGTCGTGGAGCTCCGCCGTTCGACCACTTTCCCTTCAGATGAACTGCCAGTACTTTGTCGGCGCCCATGTCGCGGACGGGCCGCGTCGGCACTGGGTGCGACAGCATGCCGTCAACCAGATATCGTCCGCCGATTTCGATCGGCAGGAACATGCCGGGATAAGAGCAACTCGCGCGGACGGGATCGATCACGGAGCCGGTGCGAAACAGGACTCCCTCGCCAGTGTTGAAATCGGTTGCGGTAACGCCCAGAGGGATACGAAATCCCTCAAACGTTTGGCATTTCAGAGTTCGAGTCAGGTACGTGACCATGCGGTCGCTCGAAGCGAAGCCGCAGCGTGAAAGGGTCCAGCGCGCGAAGCTGGCGAAACGAGTCTTGAGGCCGATCTCCTCCATCTCGGCGGGAGAAAGACCGCTGCAATAGCATGCTCCGATCAAGGCGCCAACGCTTGTTCCGGCGATCGCATGGATCGGAATGCCTTCCTCTTCAAGAACCTTCAGAACTCCGATATGCGCGATACCGCGCGCGAATCCGCCGCCGAGAGCGACGCCAATGGAAGGTGGATATGAAGCGGTCGGATGGTCGGCCCTACGGGAGAGTTCCCGTCCAAACGCCTGAACGGAGCGAATGATCTTCCCCAGATGCTTCACGGCAAACCCCACGTCCCTGGCCGGATTTGGCCCAGGTACTAAGTCCCCAGCTAATATTTAAGATGCCACATCTGGCAACTTGGCTGTAACGGCCCGAACGTGCCACGCCGTAAGCTGTTGCAACGGCAACAGTTACAGTCCGGACATCAAACGGGTGACGAAATCCCGGTATTCTTGTAAGTTGCTGACTGTATGCTGCGAGAGATCTCTTCCGGAGGAGTGGTCGTCCGGCACAAAGACGGGGCGTGGTGGGTCGCAGTAATCGAACCGCGCGGGGATTCGATCCCAAAAGCTCCAAAGGTCGATCCAGCTAAAAGGGCCGGACGCGCAAAGGAAAAGACCGTCCTGTGCCTGCCCAAAGGCCTGGTTGACCCTGGCGAGAAGGCGCTCGAGGCTGCGATGCGTGAAGTCAAGGAGGAGACCGGCATCACCGCAAGCCTGATTACAAAACTCGCGGACATCAAATACATGTATGTACGGAGCTGGAGTGATGGCGAGCGTGTTTTCAAAATCGTCAGCTTTTATCTCTTTCGATACGAATCAGGACGAATCGATCAGATCTCAGAAGACATGCGGATCGAAGTTGCAGTCGCTCAGTGGGTTCCTCTCGCCGATGCACCGAAGTTGCTGGCCTATAAAGGAGAGAAGCAGATGGCGCGCCAGGCGCTCGAATATGTGAACGCCCACCCTGAGTTAGCCGCTGATGCTGGATAAAGACTCCCCACTCCGATTACCATTGCGGGCATACATCCATCAAGGGCTGGATCTTCCCTTGCAAGTCCAACTGCTGAAGAACTCAGTGATCCACATCGATCCATGTTCGAGGGCTCGCTATGAAGCGCATTAACAAGGTTGCCATTCTGGGCGCTGGGACGATGGGCGCTCGGATCGCCGCGCATTTTGCAAATGCCGGAGTGCCGAGCTACCTGCTGGATATCGTTCCTCCCGATGCGACTGGTGTCACTCGCAACAGGATCGCCGCCGCCGGCCTGGACGCGGCGAAGAAATCCAAGCCAGCAGCTTTCATGGACGCATCCCTCGCGCGCCTTGTGACAGTCGGAAATTTCGAAGACGACCTGAAGAAACTGGCCGAGGTCGACTGGATCATTGAGGCCGTCGTTGAGAATCTCGATATCAAGCGGAGCCTGCTGAAGAAGGTCGAGGCAATCCGAAAGCCCGGAACCATCATCACGACGAACACCAGCGGTCTGCCGGTCGGGAAAATCGCCGAAGGATTTTCAGATGATTTTCGCCGCGCCTGGTTTGGCACGCACTTCTTTAATCCACCACGCTACATGCGTTTGCTGGAAATCATTTCGACCCCAGAGGCGGATCGCGCGGCTGTCGACTCCATTTCGCACTTCTCCGACGTGCGCCTCGGCAAGGGAGTCGTGATCGCCAAGGACACGCCGAACTTCATCGGTAATCGCATCGGAACGTTCTCGGTTTTGAATGTCATGCGCCTGATGCAAGAGATGGGCATGACAATTGAAGAGGTGGACGCGCTTACCGGACAAGCGGTTGGATGGCCAAAGTCTGCGACGTTCCGCACCATCGATCTGGTTGGACTCGACATTCTGGGGCACGTTGTCTCGAACATGACCACGAACGTTCACGATGAGCGCAGCGATCTGAAACTACCCGACTTCGTCAATCAGATGCTGCAGAAAAAATGCCTCGGCGACAAGACCAAGGGCGGCTTCTACAAAAAAGTTAAGGGCGTAGGCCAGGAAGACGAGCGATTGGCTCTCGATTGGAAAACGTTGGAGTACCATCCACGGCAGAAGCCTAAGTTGCCCGCGCTTGACATGGCGAAAAACGTCGAAGAAACCGGGGCGCGGCTGCGCATGTTGGTCGGAGTGGATGGTAGTGGGCCGCAAAAAGGCGATCGCGCCGGAGCGTTTTTATGGGCTGCACTCAGCGATCTCTGGACCTATGCTGCGAACCGTATTCCGGAAATCTCCGATTCGATCGTTGAGATTGATCGCGCGATGAAACTCGGCTTCAACTGGGAACTCGGCCCATTCGAACTCTGGGATGCAGCAGGACTCGAAAACACGGTTGCCCGCATGAAGAAAGAAGGGAAGCCGGTCGCGGCGAATGTTGAGAAATTGCTCGCCTCCGGACAGAAATCCTGGTATGCCGACGATGGAAAATCTGCATCCGGACGAAAATATTTTGATTTGCTGAACAATAGTTGGAAAGAGGTTGAAGTTCCCGCAGGCGTCTGGTCTGTGACAGTAGCGAAGAAATCGAACGGAGTCGTAAAGAGGAATTCCGGAGCATCAGTAGTGGATTTGGGAGATGGTGTGGCCTGCATCGAGTTCCACAGCAAGATGAACACGCTCGGAACCGACATCATCAGCCTGATTACGCAGACCCTGAAGTCCGGCGGCCCGGGCGATAACTTTGAGGCCTTCGTCATTACCAACGACGCGCAAAATTTCTCGGTCGGCGCCAACCTCATGTTGTTGCTGATGAGCGTGCAGGACGAAGAGTGGGATGACGTCGACCTTGTCATCCGCCAATTCCAGGGCATGACGCAAGCCATTAAATTCTCGCCAAAACCGGTCGTCTCTGCACCCTTCGGATTATGCCTGGGCGGCGGAACCGAAATCTCGCTGCATGCACCCGCGCGCCAGCCTCATGCCGAGCTATATACCGGGCTCGTGGAGGTGGGCGTCGGATTACTCCCGGGTGGTGGTGGCTGCAAAGAGATGTTGTTGCGTGCCGTCGATAGCGCCGCAGGCTCGCGAGGCAAAGTTTCGGGAGAGGCTCTCGCTGGTTCCGTCGAGATGATGGAGGCCATGAAGAAAGCATTTGAGACCATCGCGACAGCGAAGGTCGCAACATCCGCACAGGAAGCTCGCGGCCTCGGATTCCTTTCCGATTCCGACTGCGTCTCGATGAACAGGGAGCGTGTGCTCTCCGACGCGAAAGCTCGAGCGCTGGAGTTGTTGCGCGCCGGATATGAGCCTCCAGTTCTACGCACCGACCTCCCCGCGCCCGGCGAGAGCCTGCTCGCCGCATTGAAGATGGGCGTTCACCTCATGCGTCAAGGCGATTACATTACCGATTACGAAGTAAAGCTCGGCGGGAAAATTGCTGAAGTCCTCTGCGGAGGCAATGTCACGCCGGGCACTCCGGTCAGCGAGCAATACATCCTTGATCTCGAACGAGAAGGCTTCAAATCTCTTTGTGGCGAGCGCAAGACTCAAGAAAGAATTCAGTACACGCTGAAGACCGGCAAGACACTGAGGAATTAAGTCATGAATCGAGCTGTGCTCTTCGCGATATTCGTATTGTCGGCTTCCGGAGTTCTGTTTGCCCAATCGCGGAAAGACGTGCCGCAGCAGGAGTCCGCTCCCGATGTTCCCGATGCCATTGCAGTCCCGTCCGGAGTTGAGCCCGTTCTCTTCGTGCGGGGGTCCGGATCACAGGTCTACACCTGTCAGGCGGATTCCGACGGCAAGTACAACTGGACTCTGAAAGGTCCGGATGCCGAACTGAAAGACCGCAAAGACAAAGTGATCGGCCAGCATTCCGCCGGACCGACCTGGAAATTGAAAGACGGCAGTGAAGTTACAGGGAAGCCGGTGGGGCAGATCGATTCGCTGGACTCCGATTCCGTTCCATGGTTGTTGCTGGACGTCGTAAATAATTCAGGGAAGGGTGCACTGGCCAAGGTGACGAAAATTCAGCGAGTGCACACCCACGGCGGCAAGCCGGGCAACGATCCTTGCGACGAATCGCACAAAGGCGAAGAAACGAAGAGCCAGTACAGAGCGGATTATTACTTTTACGC
>Ga0335085_10011937_pt1 | contig 12831 bp, 16 predicted proteins | sample Lox_Sample_45_FD_206712 | JGI IMG/M metagenome (GOLD analysis project Ga0335085, IMG submission 206712) | Soil microbial communities from Loxahatchee National Wildlife Refuge, Florida, United States - Lox_Sample_4.5 | ecosystem: Environmental > Terrestrial > Soil > Wetlands | place: USA...
GTCCGGCTCCGGTAACCCGACCCGTACCGGAAGAGGCTGACCCCGAGATGGTCCGAGTCGAGATGCTTGCGCGCGAAGCGGGCCTCGACCTCGCCCGACCCTCCGACCTCTATCTCCTTCAGGTTGATCCTGGTGTATGCGCCCATCCGTTCCTCCCGCCCGTTGATGTCCAGCCCCTAGATTCGCTGACGACGCACCGGCTGGGTCGACCGTGACCTTTTCGTCCGTTCGGCGAGGTCAGATGCCACTGAACGCGTCGAACCCTCCGTCGACGGGAATGACCGCCCCGGTCACGAACGATGCGGCCGGACCTGCGAGCCAGACGACCGCGTCGCTCACCTCACCAGGCTCCCCGAAGCGGCCGGCGGGCGTTCGGTCGAGGACGGCTTCACCGCGCACGGTAGGGCTTCCGTCCGGGTGGACGAGCAGCGACCGGTTCTGCGCGCCGAGGAAGAATCCGGGGGCAACAGCGTTCACGCGCAGCCGGCCGCCGGTCGCGCGACCGAGCTCGACGGCGAGCCAGCGCGTCAAGTTTTCCACCGCGGCCTTTGCGACGCCGTAGCCGACGACGCGCGTCATGGCGCGCCGCGCGGCCATCGACGAAAAGTTGACGATCGATCTTCCGCCTTCGGGAAACGGCTCGGCGCACATCGCCTCGCCGAACACGCGTACTGGCAGGAGGGTTCCGTCGAGGTTCAGCGCGACCACGTCGCGGAATGCCGCGGCCCAGAGCTCGAAGAACAAGCCCTCCTCTACGGTCGCAGCCGGATCGTTGCCGCCCGCCGCGTTGACGAGGACGTCGATCCGGCCCCAGCGCTCGAGCGCCGCGTCCCGCGCGAGCACGAGCTGCGCCTCATCGAGGACATCTGCGACCAGTGCCTCCGCGTCCGCCCCGCTCCGCCGCAGCTCGGTCGCAAGTGTGTCGGCGCGCTCCGATGACCGGCCGAGCACCGCAACCGCTGCGCCTGACTCGGCGAGCCCCCGTACCACTGCTCCGCCAAGCACTCCGGTCGCACCGGTGACGACCGCAACACGTCCCGCAAGCGGCGCATGCCTGCTCAGGACGCACGCTCCTGAATCCACTCGTGGCGGCCGTCGAAGAACGGAACGAGCTCCCGCCCTTCACCCGCGAGCATCCAGAGGTAGTAGAGGGCGTAGCCCGGCGCAGCGACGACGGGGTGATAACCCGATGGAATAGCGACGACATCGCCGTCGCGGACGATCTGCGCACGTTCGTCGCTCTCGTCGTAGACCAGCTGAACGCCGAACCCGGCCTTCGGCTTGAAGCGGTAGTAGTACACCTCCTCGAGCGCGACCTCCTCGGGCGGCGCATGCCGGTCGTGTTTGTGCGGTGGATACGACGACCAATTGCCGGGCGGGCTGACCGTCTCGCCGAGCAGGAGCCGTCCTGCGTCGTCGTCGGAACCGAGAACCGTGCGGATGGTTCGCGCCCAGTTCCCGCTGCCCGCGGTACGAATGTCCTGCTCGGAAGCCTCGAGCAAACGTGCGGCGCCCGCGGGTAGATCGGCGAGCGGAGCCGCCGCCACCGCGACGACCGCGGCCCGGTCCGCGACGAGCGTCAGCGCCTCGTCCGGCGGGACGTACACGGCATCGCCGCCGACCTCGAACACATCACCGGGACGAGTCGCTGTGCCGAGCTCTGCGCCGCCGATGGTCACGTCGACGGCCCCCGACAGCACGATCGCGCACATCTCACCGGCGTCGCGCAGCGTCTCCCGCTCCCCCGCTCCAAGCTGCACTAGGCGGAGGTCGATGAGGTCGGTCTCCCGGCCGCGAGCGGCAAGCGTCGCGAGCACGCGCCGAACCCTAATCGGCGTGTCCGACGGGAACAATCGTGCGCATCCGGCCGCCCTGTGTACCCGGAGCGCGATTCGCACATGCGTGGCGCAGTTACGACGATGGTGCCCGGTCTGTTGCGCCACGACCTGACCAGATTCCTCTGACCCGTCTGACGAGTCGTCGTGACTAGCGCGCAGGCTCCGTTTGCACTACACTGTGTTGCACCGAGCTACAGGAGACACGAGATGGCGCGCGGAGAAGGAGAAACCAAGAAGTCGTTCAGCGTGCGTTGGAGTCCGCGGACGCTTGCCCATCTGCAAAGGCACGCCGACGGAACGAAGATCGCTGCGAGTGTCCTCGCCGAACGGTACGTGGAGGAAGGGCTGCGAATGGCTGAACACCCCCTGGTCTACTTCCGCGAGGGCGTGGCCGGGCGGCGCCCGGCGCTGATCGGCACTCGTCTGGATGTCCCTACGGTCATCTCGACTGTCAGGCAGAACGACAACTCGGTTGAACAGGCCGCTGACTACCTCCAGTTGCGGCTGCCTTTGGTAGAAGCCTGCGTTCGCTACTACGTCGATTATCAGGACGAGATCGATGCCTGGATCGCGAGCGACGAGAAAGAGGCGGAGGCTGCCGAGATCTCCTGGCGGAAGCGCCAGGAGATCTTTGCGTGAAGCTCCTGCTCGACGAGATGTACTCGCCCGAGATCGCCGAGAACCTCCGCGACCTCGGCCATGACGTGATCTCCGCTCATGAACGGGACGATCTGGCGGTGACCGGCGATGAGGAGATCTTCCGCCTCATGCAGCACGAGGAGCGAGTCATCGTGACAAACAACCACCGAGACTTCGCTCCCCTTGCCGACGCCGCCCTTCAAGCACGCGAAAGCTTCTCTGGCCTCGTCTTCACCAGCGACAGATCGCTGCCCCGCACCAAGCAAACGATCCCTGTGATGGTCGAACTTCTCGACGAACTGCTCAAGCAGCACCGCGATACCGAAGGGCTCCCAACAGCCATTGCATGGCTTACTCCGCGCCGCTAGACCAGGCCCCCGTGAGCAATTCGAGAAGGTTGATGTTCACTGCGGCCTCCCTTCGAGAGCCGGACGCTCTCGTTAGCGCGGTTCAAGCGCCGAATCGCTGGCGGCGCCGCAGACAAGATGCCGCAGAACCGTCAGGGCACAGGATCTCCCGCACACCCCGCCGTCAAGCCAACCGGACGACTCGAAGCCAAGTTGTAACCAGACAGCCGCCCCGCCGCTTCCGCGAGGGTCGGCGCGGGCGACGCCTGGTGCCGGTAGTTAGCCCTGCCCGAGCGCCTTTGCCTTTATCGAGTCGTACTCGGCCTGAGTGATGGCGTCCGAGTCAAGCAACCTCTTTGCCGTTTCGATCTCACTGGCTGGGCCGCCGCTCCCTGAGACGGAGCGAATGTACTGATCCGTCACAGCCTGCTGAACCTGCAGTTGCTGCGTGCGTCGCTCGGCCATGCCACTGTGCTCGGCGATGAGGTAGATGAAGACGCCAAAGTACGGCAAGACGATGATCAGGATGATCCAGGCGGCCTTTCCCCAACCGCTGATGTCGTGACGGCTGAAGAGATCCCCGATCACCACGATGAGCATCCAGAACCAAATGACGAACGCGAAGATGACCAGCACGTCCCAAAGGAAGCTGGCGAAGTTGTAGTTGGCGAGAACCATTTCGCCTCCTAGCTCGTGTTCACAGCGCCTGCAGAATCCGCGGCTCTGTTCCGCGACGCGTAACCGTGCCGCTGGACCCTGCAACGCTGAGCCTAAAGTGCTCCGATCGACCCCAGCTTACGACGCGGGGCGTATGAGCTCCGCGATGGTCGGGTGGCGGCTAGGAGACGAATGCCTTCCGAACAGATGCCGCTGTCCACTTGTTCGCGCCATGGATCGTTGGAACGTACTCCGCGTTCAGCTTCTCGGCGATCTCCTCCAGCGACATCCGCTTCCCAAGCATGGCGTTGATCTTCATCCGCCACCCATAATCACGTTGGTTGCAGAGCCGATGCGCGAGCCGGACGTTGTCGGGAGTGAGTTGACCGCCGTGCGCCTTGAGTTGCGGATAGTGATCAGCCGTCGGCTCCCAATCGGAACGCGCCGATCTCGGCTCGAAGTACCTCCGGCCACGGAAGCAATAGCGCTGCGGCATCTCGCAACGCACCTCGGTGATCTGTCCATCGCGAGCAAGCTGGAAGAGGATTCCGCGAACGCCGAGGGCTTTGAGCTTCTCAATCGGCGATTCCCCGGCATCGGCCGGCGCCGCTGAGGTTGCTGCTTGGGGGGCTTGCGCTTCGTCGTTCATGCTCGACCGGGTCCGTTCGCCCCATCTGGCTCGACGTCATGGGGTTCGCGGCCCCCGGCGAGCAGCGGCCGCATTGCGTCGATCAGCGCGCGTGCATAGGCGAGCGTCTCGTCGTCGAATCCTTGACCGTAGTGGTGCCAACGGCGCTGCTCGAAGAGGAGGCAGCAGCGCAACTCTCCGAGCGTCGAAGGAAGCTCGCCCCGGGTTCGCCACGCGTCCAGGGCGGGGTTGGCGAGCGCGGCACACAGCTCGAGCGAGCCCATCTGCTCATAGCCGCTCGTCGTCAGCGCAAACTGACGGATGGCTAACCCGTTCGAGTCATGCGGCGGCAACTCTGCGAGGGTCAACTCCTCGCCGAGGAGTTCGTCCGGCTGCGGTTTCGCGGGCGGCATTCAGCTCGAGCCTATCCGCGTTGTACAGACGCCTCGTTCTCGTATACGGAGTAGCAGGCCGCAGCAAGAGTCATCTCCGGCACCGGCTCAAGGACCCGCTAGGAATCTCCGCCCGCAACGGTCGTGAACGCGCGAAATTGCCAAGCGGGTCAGCCCGAAGCACTCGAAAAACGTCACCCGATCTCATACCGCAAGACGCAAAAAGGCCCGCAGCAGCGGGCCTTGCGAGGTGGGCGGAACTATGCGGTGCGCAAACCTGTTCGTGACCGGCGAGCCGATAGGCATCGCGTAACGACAACCTCCAGACGCTATGCGGGCCGCTTGCGGAGCCTCGGGATGACCTCCTCGTCAACGCGCTCCGCACCCGTGGGGGAAAGCACTGCGGTCTGCGTCTCGCGGTCATACTCGATGAGGCGATCGCGGTGAAGCGGCAGCAGCACATGCGTCCGGTAGTTGCTCATGCGTGGGTGCTCCACCCACGCGAATAGGTCCTCCACCGGGACGGGTGCTTCCTCGGCATAGAGCAGGAGCATGGTCTGTTCCCGGTAGTTCAGCGAGGAGTCGAGTACACGTTTTGCGTTCGCGACGGACCAAACCTGCGGCACTTCCCGCTCGGCAATGGCGTCAAGCAGGCCTTGGGCTTCCTCAAGCGAGATGGCGTGGACAACGCGGATCAGCTCCGCAAGACACCAGTCGGCGAGTCGGACGGCGGTTGCGGCATCAATCCGATTCGCGTCAACGTCGCCTCCCTCGTGCCCTATTCCGCGCTTGTTCCGCAGCGTGTAAAGGAAGTTCAGTGCCCTCGGCATGACCACGCGCAGGCCCTCGACTCCGGCGCTTTTCGGGAGCTTCTCGAGCTTGAGGCACTCCTTATCGAAAGCATCGAGCCTCGTGCCAAGCGGGGTGTGGTTGCCGGTGAGCTCGTTCTGGAGCACTCGGATGAGCACTTCACAAAGGCGACCGGCACGTAGACCGCAGGCGTCGTACTGCCCGTTGACGTAGGCGGCCTTGAGTTCCCGATACCTGCTTAGGACACGAGTTCGAAGCGGAGCCGGAAGGCTCGCGAGCGCCGTCTCGAGGGTTGGCTCACTTTGAGCTGTACTCATACTGACCGCCGTCGTTGCGATCGCGGTCGAGGCGGCCCTCCCGCAGAAGGCGGACGAAGGTCGGTGAAAGGTCCTGGAGGGTGAAGCGCATCCCCTTCTTGTGCTTTAGCTTTTCCTGCGTCTCGGCCATCGTCCTAGGCTCACTGAAGAACCCTTCATCGATGAGCTCGCCAACCACTGTCTTCGGGCCACGACGCCGCACGCCGCGTGCCCGCGGTGTCGCGGTCGTCTTCGTTTCCGTCTTTGTGCGAGACGTGCCAGCCGGGCTGCTCTTCGGTTGGCGGCGTCGCCCCCTGCGCGACGGACCAGTGCGGCGCTCGGCCGCCTGAGATTGGCTCCCGCCGGCATCGAGGTAGTCCTCGCCGGGCTGCATGATCCGATACACGGTCGTGCGCCCGCGTCGCCCGGTGTCGACCAGCGTATGCGCCGCGCTCAAGGCCTGCGTGACCGCCTGCCGTGTTGTCCGCTGACGGAACTTCTCCGTTAGGACCCTTGCGATCTCCGGCGCCGTCAGGCCGTCGATGTTGAAGTCGCGGCTCGCTAGACGGAGGAGCGCCAGCGCTCGGTCCAACACCTTCGATGCAGACGCTATTTCCGGATACGCCGTTCTGTTGATCCTCTCGATCAAACGTGCTGCGGCCTCGTCGCTCTCCGCCTGAGCCGGGCTTGACGCTGCCTGTGACGACGACCGTCGTCGCGTCGAGCCCTTCGGTGCCGTTGCCTCCTCCGCGGCTACCCCGAGGATCTGGTCGAGCGCCCGGTGGAAGGCAGCCTCTTGCATGGACTCAGGAACGACCGCAGCGATCTCGGCCGCGTGCTTGAACGCGGTCTTCAGATCTTCGGGGTCAATCAATCGGGCCTGTCCGGCCATCTCATCGGGAGGCTATTGCCCTGCCCGGACGTATTGGTGCCGCGGCTGAACGCCAAGGCCAGTCGCTCCGCATCTCGACTCTGTACGGCGGATGCACGGAGAGCCGAAGCGGTCAGATCGCCGACCGTTGGGCCTCGATCCAGGCTGCCGCGTTGGCGAGACCCTGCGCGACCACCGGCGGCAAGCACTTTGGAAGCGCCTCTTCCAGTGTCAGCCACACGAATCGATCGTGCTCGTCATCGAGCACAACCTCTGCCTGCGGGGGCGCCTGCGCCGCATAGAGTGCGACATCCTCGGACGCAGTGGCCTCGAGCAGAGGCGTCAGCGGAAGCACTAGTCCGATCTCCTCTTTCAGTTCTCGCATCGCCGCGGCGTCCGCGGCCTCTCCCGGCTGACGGGCTCCGGACGGCGGTGTCCAAGCCCAATCGCCCTCGAAGCTTGCGCCGCCGGGGGCGAGCCGGTGTAGAAGGAGGAACTCTCGTCGGCCTTCCACCTCGCGCCAAACGACGACGGAGCACGCATAGGGACGCTCGCGAGCTACAGGCAGGCCGTCCCATGTTGTCTCCATCTCCGCCATCAGTGGGACTGGGCAGCTGGGCGATCGGCGCGGCAACCGTCGTTCGGGCCGACTCACGTCTGCTTCGGTAGCTCTTCTCCCTGCCAGTAGTCGGTGGCGGAGTCGAGAGGAAACCAGGCTCGTTCATCCGCCTCGACGCCCCAGCGGATCATCACCTTCTGACTATCTACCTGTACGGCGGCACGCGGCATCGCGAAGTTCGAGACCAAGAGGACACGCACCTCGTCGCTCGACCGGTTGATGACTTGGTGTGCGCCCGCCTCTCCGCTCGGGAAGTGGACGCAGTCACCGGGTTTCAGGTCGCGCTCGCCGTCGGGAGACCGAAGGGTCGGCGAGCCCGTGACGACGACGAGCAGCTCGTCGTTCCCGATCTCGTAGTGGTACGGGAATGTCGCCTGTCCCGGCGGCAGCGCGTACAAGCTGGCTCCCAGATGCTCGCCAGCGACCCGCTTACGCCGCCAGGCATAGCCAGGACGCTCAGGTGGCCATGTGCGAGGCATCCAGCCCTCATCGTCGACAAGATTCATCTCCACAGCGTCACGTCAGTCCTCGGTCTTGCGAGCTACGACGATGATGTGTGACCCGGCGTTTAGCGCGCCCGGTTCGGCAGCAAGCTCGATCTCCCAGCGGACGAGGGCTTCTCGGAGGTTCGGCTCGAGCTGCGGCCACAGCGAGTGCTCAGCTCCGGGACTGAGCTCGGACGCCGAGGCTGCAAGAAGCTCGCAGGGTTGACGACCGAGAATCTCGTCCAGCTCGCTCCAGCGGAACAAGCGCATCGCCAGATGGCCGCGGCTCAGCTCCGGCGGCAGGATCCCGCTGGCGACGACCTCGTCGTTCATGGCGACTCCGTACTGGCGTGCGAGATCCACGATGACGGGGAGCGAGTGCGCGAACGGCCCGACCCGGGACATGACGCTGAAGAGGACAACGCCGCCGGTTCGCGTCACTCGCAGCAGTTCGGCGATCCCGTCGTCGGCTCGATCGAGCACGTAGCTGATCGGACCGCCGTAGCAGACGGTCGCGTCGAATGATCCGTCAGGCCAGCCGGACAGGTCGAGCACGTCGGCGAGCACCCGCTCCTCAACCGCCGCCTCCAGCCCCGCGGCTCCGACTCTGTCCTCGTTCAGCTGGAGCTGCGTCGGAGAGATGTCGACCACGCTGACGCGGGCACCGATTCGGGCGAGTTCGATCGTGAACCGGCCTGGACCGGCCCCAACGTCGACTACACGATCTCCCGCGTGGATGTATCGATGAAGGTAGTGACGGTGGATCTCGAAGCTGACGGGGCTCGAGCGGCCGTCCTCGAACCGCGTCCACTCGCGGTCGGCGTATTCATCGTAGAAGGCCGCGGCTCGTTCGGCGCTGTATCCGCTCACCGCGTCGAGTCTATGGCCTGTCTCCGTCGACCGCTCGTTCGCTGCTTCCAGGTCGGCGGGGCTCGAGTCCCGCTTGGGAAGCGGCGTGTCGGCTGCATGTCGGTGGTGTGTCGGAGTCGGGTCAGTCGGATGTGTGAGTTTTTGGGCCTGAAATGGACCTGTCTATGTAGGAGATCAACCCGGTCTTCTCCCTTGATCCAAGTTCTGGCTCCTCTGCCGGCCCCGCATGACTGAACAAACCAACTGACTTCAAGCTCCTGGCGCCGACCCTGGTGCCGTTGAGCGATGAGCAGCGCCGCGAGGCGGTCGCCTTGCTCGCCGACCTGCTTCTGGCTGCCGAGGCGAAGCGAGGGGGCGTCCGTTCCGGCGGCGCTACCAGCGGCGCTTCCGGCGGCGCTATCGGCAGCGTCATCTCTCTCTCGCAGAAGCGGCGCAAGGGGCGTGACGCCGCGTGATCCGCCGCACCGTGGAACTCCGACAAATAAGGACCAACCGTAGATCTGACTCGATACCCGCGCTGACGCGCGCTCGGCGCATCGGCGCCGAGCACGTCTTCGAGCTGGCACGACATCTGACCGAGCGCGACCGGGAGGTCGCACTCTGCCTCTACAACCAGCAGGTACTGCTCACCGACCAGCTAACGCTGCTGTTCTTCTCCTCGAGACGTCGAGCCCAAGACCGGCTGCTGTTCCTCTACCGGCAGCGCGTGCTCGATCGCTTCTATCCCGCCTCGAAGCGTGGCAGCGGTAAGCCGCAGGCGCACTGGCTGCTCGACGAGGCCGGCGCCCACCTGGTGGCCGCCAGCCTCGACCTCGACCGCAAGCGGCTCGCCTGGAAGCGTCGCGAGGACTGGCGCTCGCATCCACAGCTCGCCCACCGACTCGAAGTGAACCGCTTCGTCACCGACCTGATCGCGGCAACCCTTCCCGATCCAGCGCTGAACCTCGCCGTCTGGTTCGGACCTCGCGAGGCCGCCGCACGGATGGGCGAGAAGATGCGGGGAACGCTCCGTCCCGACGCGGAGCTGATCCTCACTGCGCCGGCCGGGCCGGTGGACATGTTGCTGGAGTGGGACCGCGGCACCGAGACCCTGGAGCGGCTGGAGGAGAAGCTGCACCGCTATCGCACGGCCGAGCGCAAGCTCTACGAATACCCCGGCCCGCGCGGCATCACCTTCGTCGTCCCCGGCAAGCGGCGCCTCGACAACCTGCGCGAGCTCTGCAGCGACCTCGGCGACGGCAGCTGGCAGATCCTTGGCACGACAGCAACCGAGTTGCGAGCCGCGGGTCCGCTCGCGTCGATCTGGCAACGCCTCGACGCCGATCAGGACGCCTGCGCGCTGACCGACCTACCACCACGGCGCATCACGGGTAGTGCACTCGATCCGGCCAACGCGCTCGGGCGCCGCTGGCGCCACCAGCACCCCGGCTTCTGGGACCGGCTCTCCCCGCTCGGCCGACACGACCAGAGCCAATCTGAGCGCGCGAATGTCGCAACGGCGGCGGACGCCGCTCCTGATACCGACCCGGCCGAAATGCGACACACCCCGGCCTCAGAAGCGCCCCAGACGCGCGAGAGCGGCCGTTTCGAAGAAAGCGGCGAAGGCCCGGCATCGCCCGAGGCAGCTGCCGGCGACCTCTCGGGGCTCGGCTTCGGCGACGACTTGCATCCGTCCGAGGTCGATGGCTTCATGGACGACCCGGAGCCCGACGAGGAGAGGTCATGGCGATAACCAAGGTCTGCATCTACACCCGCATCTCCACCGACGAGGAGAACCAGCCGACCTCGCTCCATTCCCAGCGCGAACGGCTCGAGGCGTTCTGCACGGCGCAGGAGGGCTGGCGAATCGTTGCGCACGAGCAGGACCAGGCGACCGGCACCAAGCTCGACCGCCCAGGCCTACAAGCGGCGCTCGACCTCGCACGGTCCGGTGCGGTCGACATGCTGCTCGTCGACCGCGTCGACCGCCTCTCGCGGAAAGTCCGACAGCTGGCTCAGCTGACCGAAGAACTCGATGCACTCGGCGTCGTGCTGAAGTCGGCGACGGAGCCATTCGACACCGGCTCGGCAGCTGGCCGGATGATGCTGCAGATGCTGGCGGTGTTCGCCGAGTTCGAACACGCGACGATCGTCGACCGCGTCACTGCCGGAATCGAACGCCGCGCCAAGGAAGGCAAGTGGGCAACCGGTCGGCTCCCGTTCGGCTACCGCCGCAACGACGAGAAGCAGGTCGTCCCCGACGAGCGCACCGCCCCAACGGTGAAGCGCATCTTCGACGTCTACACACGTGAGCAGCTCGGCACGGCCGCCGTCGCCCGCGTCCTCAACGACGAGCATGCACCGGCACCGGCCGCTGGCTGGCAGCCGGCGGTCGTGCAATGGGTGCTCGAAAACGAGGCATACCTCGGCCGCGTCATCTGGCGCGGCGAGAGCCTGCCCGGCCTGCACGAAGCCCTGATCGATGAGGTGACCTTCGCCCGTGCGCAGCGGCTCTTGCGCGAGCGCGGCGAGGACATGGCCCTCCGCCGCAGCAACCCCGCCGACTATCTCCTCTCGGGACTGCTGCGCTGCGGACGCTGCACGCGCGCCTACGTCGGCATGAGCGCCAAAGGCAACGGCGGCACCTACCACTACTACGCCTGCTCCGGCCGCCAGAAGCTCGGACCCAAAGGCTGCGATGGCGAGCGCATTCCGCGCGACAAGCTCGAGGCGGCCGTCGTCGCCCAACTCGCCACGCTCTACCGCAACGGCGACGTCATCCACGAGGCGATCGAGGCCTCGGCCGAGCAGCGCCACACCGACGCTGCCGCGCTCGACGAGCAGCGCCGAGCGCTCGCCGAGGAGATCCGTCGCGCCGAGCGAGCCCTCGACCGCTACTACGCCGCCTTCGAGAGCGGCGACTTGGACCTGAAGCGATTCCAGACTCGCGTCTCCGCGCTCGAAAGCCGCCTCGCCGACCTGCACGAGCAAGACCTCGATCTCGCCGCCCGCGTCGCGACAGAGCCGCCCACCAGCCCGGACGACGCCAACCTCGCCGCGGTTGCCGACCGGCTCGAACACCTCATCGCCGACGGCGACCCGAAACAGGCGAAAGCGCTTCTTCGCCTGCTCGTCAAAGACCTCCACGTCAACGGCCGCAGCGAGATCCTGCCCACCTACCGCGTCGTCAACGACGCGGTTTGCGCACTGCCAAGTTCAGTGGGCGGTACTGGGCTCGAACCAGTGACCCCCAGCTTGTCGAACGCTCTTCACCATGGGCGATGGCGGCGACTTGGTGTCGAGCGTCTTGATCATGCGGGCGGTACTCGAACCCGCGGAAGATTTCGGTCGCTCGGGCGTCAGCTCTGAGAAGCCCACTTCTCTTGTAGGAGCTTCTCCGCTTCCTCCGGGCTCATCGCGCGAACCCGAGCCTCGTGTATGCCGTACTTGCCGAGACCTAAGACGACCCACGCTGGGTACTCCTTCTCCGGCTCATCCAGCTCCACCGGCCGGTCAACCGGCTCACGTGTTTCGATGGCGCGCCAAAATTCGTCGCGACTGACCTTCAGCTGCTCGCGAAGGATGACTCCGAACCGGCCCTGACTGATTGGCTTGTCGCTCGCAAACGATCGGTGAGTCCTCAAGACCTCACCGCTCGGCAGGAGCTTCTCCCAATGCACGTGGTCGGTCTCGCGGACCTCATCCCATCGGTCCGCACGACAGAACGCATCGATGTGCGCCCACGTCGGCGCCGGGTAACTGGGCGTCACACGGCAGAAGCTACAGCGTGGTCGCCCGTCGACATACCGGCCTCAATGTCCGCGATCAGAAGGTCGCGCTGAGCGTCGGGATGAGTAAGAGCGAACCGAGCGAGCCACGGCTCATGGCGCGCTGCCTGCGTCTGCGCATAGAACTGCGGTCGCTCGAAGAAGCGTTGAGCGTAGGTTCGCAGCTCGATGAGTAGATCATCGACGGCGGTGTCGAGCGAGTCACCGTAGCCAGAGAGGCCGACAGGGTCAGCTACAAGCGTGACCTCGTTCTCATCGAGAACGACGCGCAGAGCAAGCCGGAAGGTGTCGAGCCACCGGCGAACGTCATCCGGCCGAACCAGAAGCATTGCTTCCTTCCCGTGGTGGCGCTGGACCACCTGTGGCCGGCGCTCATGGACCACCTCGTCCATCACGTCGGAGAGAGCCGACTTCGCCTCGGAGAACTGCCGCTCAGGGAGAAGCGCGCTCATGGCCGTAGAGTAGCTCCTTTGGTCAATCTGGTCAAGTAGGTCTGATTGGTCAATTAGACCAAGCCCTTATCGGCATTTCGCAGGGGGCCTAAACCCGGGTGTGACGTCTGCGGCGTCGGCTCAGGCGTGCGGCGACTTGTCGTGCAAGAGACCAACCGCG
>Ga0335085_10011938_pt1 | contig 12831 bp, 10 predicted proteins | sample Lox_Sample_45_FD_206712 | JGI IMG/M metagenome (GOLD analysis project Ga0335085, IMG submission 206712) | Soil microbial communities from Loxahatchee National Wildlife Refuge, Florida, United States - Lox_Sample_4.5 | ecosystem: Environmental > Terrestrial > Soil > Wetlands | place: USA...
ACCCAGGTGAAGAAAGGGTGAAGGACACCAGCAACGACCCGGCCTCCCCGCCGGGCCCCCCGGGCGGCGGCCCCCCCGCCCGCGACCCGCGCGTGCTGATGCTCGGGATGGGATGGTTCCCGGCCACCCTCGGGGGCCTGAACCGCTACTACCGCGCCCTCCTGGAGGAGCTCGAGGACGCCCGCGGCGTGGTCATCGGGCCGGCCGAGGACGCGCCCCCGTCGGTGTCGGTGATCGCCACCCCCCGGGCCGCCCTGCCGCGGCGCCTGCTCGGGTTCTGGCGGGCCGCGGCCCGCGCCCGCGACGGCGCCGAGCTGCTCGACGCCCACTTCGCGCTGTACGCCGCCGCGCCGCTGCTGCTGGGGGGCACCGGGGGGATCCCCAGGGTCTTCCACTTCCAGGGCCCGTGGGCCGACGAGAACCTCGCAGCCGGGGACAGCTCGAAGCTGCGCCACCGGATGCGGGCCGGCCTGGAGAAGCGGGTGCACGCCCGCATCGACGCCCACGTGGTGCTGTCCTCGGCCTTCCGCCGGGTGCTGGTGGAGCGCTACCGCGTGCGCCCCTGGAACGTGCACGTGCTGGCCCCGGGCGTGTCGCTGGAGCGCTTCACCCCCGGGGACCGCGAGCGGGCGCGGGCACGGCTCGGCGTCCCGGAGGGCGCCTTCGTGGCCGTCTGCACCCGCCGTCTCACCCCGCGGATGGGACTCGACGTGCTGCTCGACGCGTGGGGCGAGCTGGCAGCGTCGCTGCAGGGCGACTCGATGCTGCTGCTGATCGGCGACGGCCCGCTGCGGGGGCAGTTGAGCGAGCGCGCCGGGCGCCCGCCGCTGGCGGGCCGCGTACGGGTGCTCGGGCGCGTGGAGGACGCCGAGCTGATCGACGCCTACCGCGCCGCCGACGTGGCCGTGGTGCCGACGGTCGCGCTGGAGGGGTACGGGCTGGTGGTGCTGGAGGCAGCGGCCTGCGGGACGCCCAGCGTCGTCAGCGACGTCGGCGGGCTGGCCGAGGCCGCATCGGAGCTGGACCGCTCGCTGGTCGTCGCCCCGGGCGATCCGGATGCGCTCTCGCGGCGCCTGCTGCAGGCCGCCGGCGGGCAGCTCCCGGACCGCGAGCGCACACGCCGTTTCGCCGAGGAGCATTCCTGGGGGGCCGTGGCCGAGCGCCACCGCTCGCTGTACCGCGGGCTGCTCGCGGGCGAGCGCGACCCGCGCCTCCGGGTGGTGTATCTCGACCACGTCGCCCGCCTGTCGGGTGGTGAGATCCAGCTCTCGCGCCTGCTCCCCCACCTGCGGGGCGTCAACGCACACGTGATCCTCGGCGAGGAGGGACCGCTCGCGGAGCGGCTCGTGAAGGCCGGCGTGTCGGTCGAGGTGATGGCGATCGCGGCCTCGGCGCGCGACCTGCGCCGCGATCAGGTGCGACCCGGCCCGGGCGCGCTCGGCAGCGTGTGGAGCACCGCCACCTACACGCTGCGGCTGGCGCGCCGCCTGCGTGCCCTGGCGCCCGACGTGGTGCACACCAACTCGCTGAAGGCCGGCGTCTACGGCAGCGTCGCGGCGCACCTGGCGGGGGTCCCGGTGGTCTGGCACCTCCGTGACCGGGTCGCCGAGGACTACATCCCGGCGGCGGCGGTGCGCCTGGTGCGCGCGCAGGTGGGGCGCCTGGCCGATGCCGTGATCGCCAACTCCGACGCCACCCTCGCCACGCTCGACGGCCACGCCCCGCAGGCGAGCTGGGTGATCCCCGCGTCCGTCGAGCCCTCCTCGCTGCCGCGCGAGCACCAGGAGCACACGACCTTCGGGATGCTCGGGCGAATCGCTCCCTGGAAGGGCCAGGACCTGTTCCTGCGGGCGTTCGCCGACGCCTTCCCCGGCGGAGCGGAGCACGCGGTCCTGATCGGCACGGCGATGTTCGGCGAGCACGACTACGAGCGCTCCCTGCACGACCTCGCGAAGGACCTGGGCCTCGGCGACCGTGTCAGCTTCCGCGGCTTCCGGGAGGACGTCTGGCCCGAGCTGGCCCGGCTCGACGTGCTCGTCCACGCCTCCACGATCCCGGAGCCGTTCGGCACCGTCGTGCTCGAGGGGATGGCCGCCGGGCTGGCAGTCGTCGCCCCCGATCGGGGAGGGCCCGCGGCGGTGCTCGAGGACGGCCGCACGGGGCGCCTGTTCAGGATGGGCGACCAGCGGGCACTGGCGGCGGTGATGCGCGAGCTCGGCCACGACCCCCACGCCCGCGAGCGTCTCTCGGGAGCCGCTCGACAGGCGCTGTCGGCCTACCACCCGGACGCCATCGCCGGCCGCCTGGAAGCGGTCTACGAGGACGTCCTGGCACGACGCGGCTAGGGGACCTGCGCCGCGTCCGCAGCGCCGTCACGGCGGAAACCACCTCCGCACCCCGTCACCGCGAGCGCCCGCCGCAGGCGAGCTCACATCAGCTCGCGCAGCCAGTCCTCCCCGCCCGCGGCGATCTCGCCGTAGACGCGCTCGGATTCCCGCACCAGCCGGGCACTCGTGCGCCTTTCCCAGCGCCGCCAGCGCAGCCCGCCGTACAGGCGAGCCAGCGGCCGCGCGATGGCCAGCCGCGGCGTCGGCACGGGCGCCGGCGCGTGCTCGCGGTGGGCCGGGCTGAGCTCGCCCGCACGAAAGCCGGCCCCGTGGTGGTAGACGACCCCGCCGTAGACGGCGAAGTGCAGCGGGTCGAGGTCGTGGCGGTTGGAGCGCAGCACCTGCACCCACGGGGTGTGGGAGAGCTCGAGCTTGCGCAGCAGGTTGCCGCCGACGTCGCTGGTGGGGCGCCCGTGTGCGCCGATCCAGGTGGGCCCGGCGGTCCAGTCGCCGGGCAGCGAGCGCCAGGTGCCGACGGTCGTGACGCAGAAGCACGGATGGGGCTGCGGCTCCTGCACGTTCTCGGCCCGACGGACGGCGAGCAGGGGAGCCCGCGAGAGGCTCTCCTCGATCAGCGGCATCGGGTCGGCGACCGTGAAGGCGTCGCCGTCGAGGAACATCAGCAGGTCCTCGGGCGAGGCCTCGTGGGTGACCTCCATCGCCAGGTGGTTGAGCTTCGCCGCGTGGGTGCCCTGCTGCTCCAGGACGCGGTCGAAGTACCGCCCGTAGGAGGCGTCGATGCCCTCCAGCGAGCTCCACACCTCGAACGCCACCGGGATGTGCCGGCGCAGGTACTGGTGCTGGATCTCGATCCACCGCGGCGAGCGGTAGTGCACCGTGACGATGTAGAGCACTTGCCTGTCCGCCCGCTTATCCAGAGATGCCCGCCACCGGGGGCCGGACGCTCATGCTAGCCAGAGCTCCTGCAGACGCCCCAGCAGCGCCAGGAAGGCGCGCCGCTCCTCCCCGAGCGCGTGGCGGGCGCTCTCACGACGTCCCTCCTCGAGCAGGCTGCGGTTCTGCTCGGGGGCGGCGGCGAGCAGTTCGCAGGTCGCGTCCACGACGGCGTCCGTGGTGCGCTCGGGCACCCGGCACGTCTCTCCGTCCCGGCAGAAGGACCGGTTGCCGACGCAGTCCGGGCACACCACGAGCGTGTCGAGCGCCATGCTCTCGAGCGCCGGCAGGTAGGCGCCCTCGACGCGCGCCGGGAGGTGGACGCTGACGCGCGCGCCCGCCAGCCCTCCGATCAGCTGCTCCCTCGGAACCAGCCGGTCGACCAGCTGCACCCGGTGACCGCGCCTGCGCAGATCCTCCGCCACGTCGGCCCCCTGCCGCGGCGCCTTGACGGCGAGCACCAGGCAGTCGAGCTCGCGCTGCTCGAGCGGGAGCGGGGCGGGCATGCGCTCGAGGTCGAGGCCGATCGGGATCGTGACGAGCGGCCCCTGTACGACATCGATCTCGCTCAGCGCCTGCTCCAGCTCGGGGCTCACGCACACGCGGATGGCGCGATGGCGCAGGAACTCGAAGGCGGGGCTCTCCGGGCGCGTGTGGCGAAAGCCCTGGATCAGGTTGATGACCGGCACGGGCGGGTCGCTGCGCTGCGACTCGGGTATCGCTCGCCAGTCCATCCCGGCCAGGAAGCGGATGTCGCCGACCGTCTCGTCGCCGGGCGCGAGGACCGCGTCGGGGAACGGCCACCAGGGGTTCTCAGGGCCCCAGTAGGAATCACCGGTGAAGCGGATCAGTGCGCGGTGCGACGGGGAGCTGCGCACGTGCTCGAAATAGTGAAACACCTTCAGGTGCCCGCCCTGGAAACGCTCGAAGTGACGGTGGAAGACGACTGTGTCCATCACGCCCGCGGGCGGACGCTCGCCCGCTAGCCCCACCGGGCGAGCATGTCCCGTCCGAGGTACTCGCTCAGCCGTTCCACCTCGGGCCGGTAGCGGAGCCTGAGCTCGGCCATCACCTCCTCCTCGGGCGGGGCGGCGGGGCCGAGCACCGCGCGGTGACGCAGCACCCGTAGCGCCTCGCGGCGCACTTGGCGCGGCGCGAGCGCCTTCAGGGCGGCGCGGGCCCTCCGAGCGGGGGCCGAACGTCCCAGCGTGAGGAAATGCACGAGGTCGTCGAGCTGCTGGGAGCGCATCGTGGTGGTCGTCTGTTTGACGTTCACATGCTCGAGCGGATGGTCCTCGTCGACCTCCAGGAAGCGGAGCACCTCGCGCAGCGTCCCGTCGTTGTCCTCGCGGAAGTCCTCGTAGATGAGCACCAGCACCTGCTCGGGCGGAAACTGCTCGTGGTAACGGCGCAGTTGATCGGTGTAACGGACGTGATCGGAGTACTGCAACAGCTGCGGCAGGTGAGAGCGGGGCGGTATCTCGCGGCCTTCACGGCGCGGGCCCTCGAGCGCGATCGCCTTCAGGAGATCCTTCTCGGACTCCACGTGGCTGCGCAGCAGCTGCAGGTGAAGCGAGTACAGAAAGCTGGCGGGCTCGCGCAGGATCGCGATGATGCGGGCCGCCGGCTGTAACTGTGCGATTTCCCGGGCCGCGGTTTCAGAGAACAGGTACGACGGCGAGGCCTCGCCCACGCGCTGCTCGGGTGTGGCCGCGGAAAAGAGTGACAGGTACTCCTCGAGCGTCTCGGGGAGGCGCCGGCCGCGCGGCGGGGTGAAGCGGGCGCGCATGTCAGCGGCGAGAAAACGCGGCTCCTTGATGTCGGACATGAAGATCTCCGGGTGCTGTCGCAACATCTCGTACAGAGCGGTCGTACCGCTCTTGTGATGGCCGACGATGAAGAAGTCCGGGGCCCTGCCCTGCACGGCGGATGGATTCGCAGAGAAGTCCGCAGCCGTGCGCATCGCAGCGGCCGAGTCTACCAACGAGCTTGTGCCAGAAACGCACATATACTGCCGCCCAGCCGCGCATGACGACCACTCTGAAACGCCGTTTGCGCAGGGCGTCCACGTCGCTCGTGCGGCGCTCGAGAACGCTCTTCGAGCGGGGCGTCCCGGCCGCCGCCGCGGCCGACGTGCAGTTCGATCCGCAGGCCCCACCGCTGGTTCTCTCGCCGCACTGGGACGACGCCGTGTTGAGCTGCTGGAGCCTGTTGAGCGCGGACACCGAGGTGGAGATCGTGAACCTCTTCGCCGGCCTGCCCCCACAGGGGCGCAGGGGTCCGTGGGAGGCGTTCGCGGGCCTGCACGACTCACGCGAGCGCGCGCAGGGGAGGATCGCGGAGGACGCACGAGCGCTGTCGCTCGCAGGCCGTGACGTGCACAACCTCCCGCTGCAGGAGGTCAGGCAGCGGGAGGCAGCCGAGGGCACGCGCCTGAGCGCCCTGCGGCGTGAGCTCGCGGGCGCGGTCACGCGGGCATCCCGCGTGTACGCCCCGGCCGGCATCGGCGGCCACGTCGACCACGTGCTCGCGCGGCGATACGCCCGCGAGCTGCTGGCGCACGGCATGCCCGTGACCCTGTACGCCGAGCTGCCCTACTGCGTCACGCACGGGTGGCCGGAGTGGGCGCGACAGGACGGCCGTCGGGATGAGGGCGACGTCGACGCCTACTGGCAGACGTTCCTGCGCGACGTGCCGGAGATGCCGCCCCTGCGCGAGGGACGGGTCGTGCACCTCGACGACGACGCCGCCGCCGCGAAGCTGCGGGCGATCGGCTGCTACCAGCTCAGCCTCGGACTGGCGGCGCGGGAGATGCTCGCGGCGGGGGGCTTTCACGCCGTGGAGGTTGCGTGGGACCTGGAGCCGCTGGAGAACAGCGCGGGCTGACGGGCCGGCCCCACGGCCCCGGTTGGGGCACGCCGCAGGCCGACGGGCCGGCGCACGGCCCCGGTTACACTCAGCTCGCGATGACGGCGTCCGCGATGCGATCCTCCACGGCCCCCGCGATCGACCCGCGGATGCCCGATTTCTTCATCGTCGGGCACGCCAAGTCGGGCACGACGGCGCTGTACGAGATGCTGCGCCGTCACCCCCAGGTGTTCATGCCCGAATACAAAGGCGGGGCCGGCAAGGAGCCGTGGTACTTCTCGCGCGAGAACCCCCATCCGCAGACCGGGGGCGAGCGCGACATCAGCTTCACCGGCCGCACCGCGATGAGCGAGGAGGAGTACCTGTCCCTGTTCGCGGATGCCGCTCCGGAGCAGGTGCGCGGGGAGGCCTCCTCGTCGTACCTGTGGTCGCACACGGCGGCCGCGCGCATCCACGCCGTGCGCCCGGATGCCCGCATCATCGCGATCATCCGCGAGCCCGCGAGCTTCCTGCGCTCGCTGCACATGCAGCTGCTGCAGAACCGCCACGAGGCTGTCCATGACTTCCGCGAGGCGGTCGAACTCGATCAGGCCAGGCGCGAAGGCAAGCACATCCCGAGCCGCTCCTACTGGCCGGGCGCGCTGATCTACTCCGACCGCGTCCGCTACGTCGAGCAGCTGCGCCGCTACCACGAGCTGTTCGGGACCGATCAGGTGCTGGTGCTGATCTACGACGACTTCCGCGACGACAACGCCGCCACGGTCGAGTCGGTCGAGCGCTTCCTGGGGGTGGCCGAGGTGCCGATCGCGCCCCTGGAGGCCAATCCCACGATCGTTCCGCGTGCGCGCGTGGAGTCGTGGAGGCGAAAGCTGCGGCGGGGCCGCGATCCGTTGTGGCGAGCGCTGCGGGGCACCGGCAAGGCGCTCACCACGAGAGGAATGCGCGAACGCTACTTCTACTCGCTGGTCCCGCGCGCGGTCTTCGGTCGCCCCCCCGAGGAGGACGCGGAGTTCATGAGCGAGCTGCGCCGTCGATTCAAGCCGGAGGTAGTGGCGCTGAGCGAGTACCTGCAGCGCGACCTCGTCGCGCTGTGGGGTTATGACGACCTCGACTGAGCCGCCCGCGACCGACACGAGCGCACGCCTGCCGGGCTTCTTCATCGTCGGGCACTCCAAGAGCGGGACCACGGCGCTGTACGAGATGCTCCGGCGCCACCCCCAGCTGTATCTGCCCGACTTCAAGGAGCCGAGCTACTTCGCCACCGACCTGCGCCCCCGGGTCGGGCAGCGCGTGCCGGAGCCGGAGACGCTCGAGGAGTACCTGCGGCTGTTCAGCGGGGCGGCCCCCGACCAGCTCCCCGGCGAGGCCTCCTCGCTGTACCTGTACTCGCACGAGGCCGCCGCGGGGATCGCGCGTGTCGTACCCGGGGCACGGATCATCGCGATCCTGCGCGAGCCGGCGAGCTTCCTGTATTCCCTGCACCTGCAGCTGCTGCAGAACCGCCTCGAGGACCAGAAGGACCTCGCCAGCGCGCTCGCGCTCGAGCCGCAGCGGCGCGAAGGCAAGCACATCCCGGCAAGCTGCTATCGCCCGCAGGCGCTGCTGTACTCCGAGCGCGTGCACTACGTGGAGCAGCTGCGCCGCTACCACGACGCGTTCGGCGCCGAGCAGGTGCTGGTGCTGATCTACGACGACTTCCGCGACGACAACGCCGCCACCGTTCGCTCGGTGCTGCGCTTCCTGCAGGTGGACGACGAGGTCGAGCTGCCGGCGGTGCGGGCCAACCCCAGCGTGGCGGTCCGCTCGCCGCGGCTGGACGCGCTGCGCCACAGGCTCGGGGGCGGAGCGAACGCCCCCGCCGCGGCCCGCGGGGCAGCCACGTCGCCGGTGCTGAGGACGCGGCGGCTGCTCGGGCGGTGGGCCCGACGGGCCCTGTACAGCGAGCCTCCCCCGGCCGACGAGGACCTGATGTTCGAGCTGCGCAGACGCTTCGCCCCGGAGGTCCGGAGGCTCGGCGAATACCTGCACCGGGACCTGGTTACGCTCTGGGGCTATGACTCCCTCGAGTGAGCTGAGCGCCTCCTCGGACGCGCCGGCGCCGCTCGAGGAGGGCTGGCGGGAGCAGGCCCGGCGCCGCCAGGTGGACGTGCTGCCCGAGGGTCGCGTGGTGGCCTCCTGTCCGGCCCCGCTCGACAGCGGCGGCCTCGGGCGTCACCTGCGTGAGATCCTCGACGCGCTCGATCGCGGCGGCCGTCCCAACGCGGCTGTCCGCCGCGCCGGCGCCCCGGAGCCGGACCGCGCCGCGGATGTCGAGCTGCCGACCGGCTGGCGCTCGACGGTGGCGGGACCGCTGGCGCGCGCCTCGCGTGCCTGGCGGATGTGGGCCGGCAGCGTGGACTTCGATGCCGCCGCCGCGGACCTGCTGCCGCCCGGGGAGCATCTGATCGCCTTCAACGGCTCGGCCGGCGCGCAGCTCCGGCGGGCGGCCCGCGAGGGCTGGTCCTCGCGCGGGCTGGTGTCGGCCAACTCGCACTTCCGGCAGGTCATCGACCGCCACCGCCGAGCCCATGCGCAGTACCCGATCGAGCGCCCCTGGGTCACCCACCTGCTGGGGCGCAACCTGCGCGAGTACCAGCTCGCGGAGCGCATCTACGTGTCCTCGGAGTACATCCGCGAGTCGTTCCTGCGTGAGGGCCACGACGAGGGCACGCTGGCGCTGTTCCCGCTGACCCCCCACCCCCGCTACCGGCCCGCTGACAGGCCCGCGGCCTCATCCACCTTCGACGTCGTGTACGTCGGCAGCCTGCTCGTGCACAAGGGCGTGCCGCTGCTGCTCGACGCCCTCGCCCGCCTGCCCCACGAGGACCTGCGCCTGGTGCTGGTGGGCGGCTGGGGCACGCGCGCGATGCGCCGCTACCTGGAGAGCGCCCGCGCCGGAGACCCCCGGATCAGCATCGCCCCGGGAGACCCGTTGCCCCATCTGCAGCAGGCGAGCCTCTACGTGCACCCCGCCTACGAGGACGGCTTCGGCTATGCCCCCGCCGAGGCGCTCGCCTGCGGGGTGCCGGTGATCGTCAGCGAGGACACCGGGATGAAGGAGCTCATAACCCCCGGCAGGAACGGGGTCGTGGTGCCCACCGGCGAGCTCGGGATTCTCGCCGAGAGCATCGACGCCGCCTACCGGGGGGAGCTGTTGCGTGGCTGAGCCGGCGGGGCGGGGCGAGGGCGCGATGACGCGCGTCGCCAGCTTCGGAATGTCGCTCGGGCACACCTCCGGGATGCAGGACCATGCGCGCCTGCTGGCCCAGGCGCTGCCGGCCGAGGGGGTCTCCTGCTCGCTGCACTGGCTCGCGCGCGAGCAGCGCTCGCTGCGGACGGCCCGGCGCGAGGTGGCGGAGTGGACGAGGGGGCTCGAAGCCGCGCTGCGCGAGGAGCGGCCGAGCGCCCTCGTCATGCACTACGCGAGCTTCGCCTACGCCCACCGCGGGATCCCCGTGTTCCTGGGCCCGGCACTGCGCGCCGCTCGTCGCTGCGGGGCACCGCTGATCGCACTGATGCACGAGCTCGCCTATCCCCTCCGCGGCGGACCCAGGGGCTTCGTGTGGGCCGGGACCCACCGGGCCGCGCTGCTGGCGCTGATGCGCGCCAGCGTGGCAGCCGTCGTGACGACCGAACAGCGGGTGGCGTGGCTGCAGTCGCGGCGCTGGCTGCCCCGGCGCCCCGTGGCCTTCGCCCCCGTGTACTCGAACCTGCCCCCGCCGCACCCGTCCGTGCCCGTCGACGAGCTGCGGGTGGGCCTGTTCGGGTACGCCTATGAGGGGGCCAACGGTGGGCTCGTGCTCGATGCCCTCTCCCGCCTGCGCGGCGAGCTCCCCGTGAGGCTGGAGCTGCTCGGCGCCCCCGGTCCCGGGACGGCGACGGCCGCAGCCTGGCTCGAGCAGGCGCAGCGCCGAGACGTGCGTGAGGCGATCGAGTTCAGCGGGCGCCTCCCGGCACAGGAGCTCTCCGACGCGCTGGCGGGTTGTGCCGTGCTGCTGTGCGCCGCCTCCCCGGGACCCACCTCGCGCAAGGGGACGCTCGCCGCCTCACTCGCCTCCGGACGGCCGGTGGTCGCGATCGACGGACATCTCACGTGGGAGGAGTTGCGCGAGCAGGACGCCGCCAGGGTCGTGCCCGCCGACGCCTCTGCGCTCGCCGCCGAGCTGGGACTCCTGCTGTCGCACGACGCCGAGCGGGAGGCCCTCGGCGCGCGCGGCCGCGCGTTCCACGACCGCCGGATGGCCGCCGCCCGCACGGCCGAGCTCGTGAAGGACCTGGTCCTGCGGTTGGACGCCGGCCACCTCACGCGCCGCGCCTGAGCCAACCTCGGCCGGGTCACGCGCCGGGGCCGGCGGGAATGCCGGCTAGGTCATGCTCGGCATCAGGCTCGCAGGGGCGCCGGCGCCGGACCACGCCTCGCGGGCCGCCGTGTAGGCCTCCGTGATCGCGGCCAGGTGATGCTCGAGTGTGAACCTGGAGCGCAGCGTCGCCTCCCCGGCGGCGCCCATCCGGTCACGGCGCTCGGGGTCGGCGAGGAGCTCGTTCAGGGCCCCCGCAAGCGCACCCGGGTCGCCGGGGGCGACCATCAGTCCCGAGACGCCGTCCTTCAGCCAGTCGCCGATCCCGCCCGTCCTGCTGGCCACGGCGGGGCGCCCGGCGGCGAACCCCTCGATGCCCACGATCCCGAACGGCTCGGGCCACAGCGAGGGCACGGCCACGATCGAGGCGTCGGCGAACTCCTGAGCCAGTGCGTCGGGCTCCAGCCAGCCGGCGAACTCGATCCGCTCCTCCACGCCGAGGCGATGCGCCAGGCGGCGCATCTTGGGGAGCTGCCAGCCGTCGCCGCACACGACGAAGCGGGCGTCCACCTCGCGCGCCGCGCGGACGAGCGTCTCCACCCCCTTCGGCGCCACCACCCGGCCGGCGAAGACCACCCGCGGCGAGTGTGCGCGCTCGGAGGGCTCGGCGGGGACGACCGTGGGGAAGTACGGGACCAGCCGCCGGTGTGCGATGCCGTTGATCCCCAGGTGCCGGTCGACGGCGCTGGAGTACGAGACGGCCATGTCGGCCATCTGCAGCGAGGCGAGCTCGCGACCGGCGAGCGTGTACGCGGGCCGCAGCGACAGCGGGTCACGGGTGTGTGCGCAGCGCAGCAGGTTGGGGATGCACCCCGGGCCGTGGGCCCGCTGGCATTCGCTGCCGGGACGGAAGTAGTGCACGCCCGAGGTGCACGCGACGAAGCCGTGGGCGGAGACCACGACCGGTGCCATCCGGCGCAGGAGTTCGACCGCGGCGGCATCCCCGAGCTGGTTCAGGTGGACGAGCGACGGCCCCCACGCGAGCGCCTCCTCCATACGCTCCTGCACCGGGAGCTCGCGGTTGAACAGCTCGGGGCTGTGGAAGATCCTCACGCCCGGGGGAACGAAGTCCGATTCGACCTTCGCGGCCAGGACCGCCACGCGTGTGCCGCGCTCGGCCAGCGCCCGGGCGCTGGCGCCGATGTGAGCCGACACGCCCCCGTCTCTGACCCAGCGTGGGAGCACCATAAGCACTGAGTCTGGGAGAGACATGGGCGGGCTATGATAACCGAGCGATCTGGAGCCCCAAACAGCCTTCAGGCCCGCTCTGCGCCTCGAAATGCGGGCCCGCAGAGGGCCGCCCGCTCCGGTGAGCGCACGCGCCTTCACCCGCCGCTGCGTGGGCGCCATCGCCCGTCGCATCGGCCGCCCGCAGCTGGTCGGCGCGATGTACCCGGCGGCGCGCCGCGTAGAAGACGAGACGCTGGCCGCGACCGCCGTCCTCGCCGCCACCCTGCACGCGGGGAGCACCTACGTCGACGTGGGCTCAAACCGCGGCCAGCTGCTGCGCGAAGCCGTGCGCGTGGGACCCCAGGCCCGGCACGTCGCCTTCGAGCCGATCCCCTCCCTGGCGGCCGAGATCGAACGTGCGCTGCCCGTGGTCGACTGCCGCTCGCTGGCACTCGGGGCGAGCCCGGGGCGCGCCCGCTTCTGCCACTTCACCAAGCTCGACGGCTGGAGCGGCCTGCGCCGCAACCCCGAGATCAGCGACGAGCAGGGGGCGCCGCAGTACATCGACGCCGAGGTCTCGACACTCGACGAGCAGCTCCCGGGGCTGGGTCCGGCGGTCGTCAAGGTGGACGTCGAGGGGGCCGAGCTGCAGGTCCTCGAAGGCGGGCGCGGGCTGCTGGCGGGCTCGCGGCCGCTGCTGATCTTCGAGCACGTGGCCGAGGCCGCCAGGATCTACGACGCGACCTCCGAGGCGCTCTGGGACCTGCTCTCCGAGCTCGGCTACGCGATCTTCGCCGTCACCGGCGAGGGCCCCTTCGCGCGGGACGATTTCGGCCGCGCGGGCGGCGTGGTCAACTGGCTCGCGAGGCCGCAGTAGTCCGCGGGCGCGGGCCCCGGCGGTGAGGCGGCGGTGCGCGGCGGTGAGGCGAGGCGCGCGGCGGTGAGGCGGCCGTGCGCGGCGGTGAGACGAGGCGCGCGGTGGTGAGACGCCGGGGCCAGCTGCGGGCGGGCCCGGGCTAGCTGTAGAACCTGAGCACGTTGTTCATCCGGTCCTCCTTGGAGGCTGGTGGTGATCTAAGCCCCAGCACCAAGGAGAAGCCGGATGAAGCTACACG
>Ga0335085_10011939_pt1 | contig 12830 bp, 13 predicted proteins | sample Lox_Sample_45_FD_206712 | JGI IMG/M metagenome (GOLD analysis project Ga0335085, IMG submission 206712) | Soil microbial communities from Loxahatchee National Wildlife Refuge, Florida, United States - Lox_Sample_4.5 | ecosystem: Environmental > Terrestrial > Soil > Wetlands | place: USA...
GTCCTTCGAGATCCTGGCGCCCCGGCGGCGACGATTCTGCGCGCGTATCGCCGGCGGGTCGGGGCGAGTCGGGCTCCGAGGACGCCATAGGTTGTGGCGGGTGGAACCCGGTGACCAAGAGCAGACTCGGCTGCACCCAGGACAAGGAAACGCAGAGGGGACACAGGCTCGAGCGATCCCGTGTGTCCATTGCTTGCTGGCGAACTTAGATCGTTCGCTGCCACATGAAAGACACTGTATGGATGATCCAGCTGAGCGTGAAGAGCCCAGCCAAGATGATCATCGCGTAGCTAACCGAGGGCTTCCGCATCACAGCCGCGTAGACGAAGCGCTCGTCTCGAACAAGTCTGTGAAAGCTCAACCCTTGCTTCACATCGTAGCGAATCCGCAGCGTGTCAGCTGAAAAGAAATCGAGACCGGGCAGATTGTCGCGCTCGAAGTCGTACAATCGCTGCTCCCACCACGTCTGCCAGAACCTGCCACCCAAACAAACGGCGGTCCACAGCACTGATGACACGACTCCCAAAAACACCGCGCACGTTAGCGCGAACGGAGCGCCGTATGAGATCTGGCCTGGTCGCGCAAGGCAAGGGGGACAGGCCAAACGGGACCGGGAGGCCACCGGGGGACTGTCCACCGACCCCTCCACCACAGCGCCCAGGGCGTTGTCGACGGACCGCTGTGCGCGGGGTGCTACCCGTTGGCGGGCGACCGCCGCATCGTGCGATTCGCGGTCCTTCGGCACGACTGGTCGGACTCGTCGGCCGCGACGCTCCATATGCGCTCCAACGTTTGAGAGACTCAAATCGTCGCGATCAAAGCCCGCGGCGCGGTGATCCGCCCATCGTCCGCCCATGGGCTCATGCACGGCTGCGCGCGTTGCCGGGTCACTCGTGCTGGGGGTAACCTCGCGCGCGCGAGCACGTGATGCCGCTCAAGCTAAGGGGACGACGAGATCCCGCTCTTCATTCTCAAGGTATACACAGCCGCAACTCTGCGAGCCGTTTAAGGGCCGGGACCGCCTTCCCCCTGTCACAATGCGTGGGAGCTTGAGCGCCCCACACTACGGCCAGAGCTTCACCCCAAACATCGCCCCCGGGCCGGCAAAGACCTTCCCCTGGTTGTTGATCCCCGCGACGTACCCCACCGTCACTCCAAAGCGGGACAACGCGCGCGCCACCACCCCCGACCGTTCGCCTACCGCAGCCCCATTGCACACGCCCGGCGTCTGCTCAACACGTCCCAGTTGAATCCCGACCCACGCCGGCCCGGTCACGATGGCTGACGCCCCTCGAACTCCATCGGCGCTCGGCGCGCCACAGCCCAGCCGCACGTCGAGCCGCAACGTGTCGAGATCGATCGCGACCGCCATCATTCCCGTCGCGGGCGGAACTGGCAGCCCGACCACTGCATGGACGGTGTACGGCGCCTGACGGATATCGAACGTCCCCCGTCTCACGCTGTCCTGGCCGCGCCCGGCGACGGACCCCGACGGCAGGCCTGCTCCGGCGCCGCCTGGTTCCGGCTCGATCACAACGACCGTGTCCGTCCGGACGATGCCCTGAAACGAAGCGATCGACGCGGTCACACTATCCCGCGCCGCCCGCTCGACCCCAAGCGCGCGATCCAACGCGTCCGCGCGCTGATCGACCTGCACCGCCCGCCGCTGAACGACGGCCAGACTTTCCCCGAGCGACGCAAGCTCGAGCGACAACACACGTGTGGTGTCCCGCGACGCGACCAGCGTGTCGGCCGCAAGCCCGGCCCGGATGGCCGCGCTCCGCGCGCGGTCCAACCGAGCCGTCTGAAGCATGATGGCAAACAGGGCCACCACGGCGGCCAGGATGAGTGCTGCGGTAGATGGCTTCATTCGATGATCATGTGTGAGTGTGGGTGATGGTGGCCTAGGCTTCCACCATGCGGATGGTCCAGAGATCCGCGGCGAGGTTCGGATCGGTGAGGTACGCGTACGGGAACAGGAAGTACCCACGCAGCCCCCACGACGCGCCCCACGAATTGCGCACGAGAAACTGCTGCGCCGTGTCGTTGTAGCCGACCGCCATCACGGCATGCCCGCCGATCGGCTGCTCGCCGGACGCCGGCATCGGCACCACGCCGGTCTTCGCGACCTGCGGACTCTCGAAGCTCTCGTACACGGTGAAGCCGAACACGAACGGGTACCCGTCGGCGAGGCAGCCCTTGAGCTGCGGCGCGATCTGCTGCACTCGGCTGTACTGCACGATCGTGTCGTCCGCGGCTTGGGCGTAACACGCCGCGGGCGGCTGGGTCGCGAAGTTGGCCGGCACGTAGGGCCACTTGCCCTTGCCCTTCTCGAAGCACGCGCCCTGCGTCGCGACGGACTTGATCCCGTCCCGGATCTGGGCGCCGCTGTCCTGAGCTACAGTGCCTTCGATCACGCGCTCGTTGTAATAGATGAAGAGCCGTGACGGGATGGTCGTCTTGGCCGACGGCAGCTTCTGCCGCATGCGCTCGAAGTGCACCGCTCCGGCGATAGCGTTGCCGGTGCAGCTCCCAAGCTTGCCCTGGTTGTAGACGGCCGGGCACTGCGGCCTCAGATCGACGGCCTGGGGGAGCGCGGCAAGCATGGCCGGCGGCGCGGCGTAGTGATGGTCCCGCGCGTCGGGGAGATCGCGGATCCAGCCGTACTTCTGAATCCGATGGGGTCGTACGGGGTGCTGCTTCATTGATGCTGGCTCGTTGAGGAAGGTTGAGTGAGAAGTGCTGCTGAGACGGCGCGGCGCACCGCGGCCACGTCGAGGATCGGTCGGCGGTCTTTGCGGACTCCGGTCGGGTCGACCTTGCGGCCGAGCGTGCCCCAGAGCTTGACACCTACCGCGTCGGACATGCCGGCATCCCGCGTGTAGGTCGGGGTCCAGATGGCTTGGGCGTCGTGACCGACGATCCGTGCATCGACCGACTGAGCCGCCCATGAGTGGAAGCGAAACAGCGCGACGCAGGTCGCGATGATTGTCGCCAGTTGTCGGTCGGTCACGGGGACCAGGCCGTTGGTGGCGGCCGAGAGCCCGTAGTAGACCGAGTTGGGGTTCGTGGTGAGGCAGGCACCCGCGTGCGGGGTGCGCATGCCGGGGTCGGCCAGCTCGGCTAGGCCGCCGTCGTCGAGGGCCAGCCAGGTGTAGCCGTTGGTGCAGCGCGGGTCGTCGAACCAGGCGAGGGCCCAGTCGTCGCGCGAGGAATCGTCGTAGTGGAGCATGATGCCGGATCGCGGGGCAGCCAGCGGTTGCTGGAGCACGTGCGAATGCCTGACTTGGGTGACGGGGACGGAGGGGATCGACACGGGCAAGTCATGAGTTGTGAGTTGTGAGTGAACCGAGGTGAACTGATCAGTTTCAGGCCATTTCGTGTGGCGTCGGGTGGTTACGCGGTCAAGCTGGCGGAATCCGAGTTCTGGGTGGCAAGTTTTGAGTACGACAGTTGACAGTGTCCCCAGCCGCGGAGCCGGGGGTGCGAGCGCGAGGGGGCCTCCGCAGGGGTATCCCCGCCAGCTGCCGGCTAAGAACTCGTCGGCGGTCCAGCCCACCCAACCGCGGGGCGCGGTCGCGAAACTGCGACCCGTCGACCGAAGGACCGCCTGGATCTCAGACGTCTTGGATCGTTACGGGCACCCGTTCGGTCGTCCAGACCAGCGGCTGGCCGTCACCGAACCCGCCAGCGACCGCCAACCCAGCGTCCTACGCTTTGAGCGCTGGGTGGGTAACCACGAGCGGGAGGCCGGTCGGTTGTCGGAACGGGCGAGTCATGAGTTTCCAGTGTGCAGTGAACAGTAAACTGCTCAGTGTCAGGCTATCTCGCGTGCCGCCCGGTGGTCGCGCGGTCAAGCCAGCGGGATCCAAGTTCTGAGGCGGAAGTCGTGAGTACGACAGGTCGACAGTCGCGCACCATGGGGCCGAGCGCGCTAGACCCGATGGAACCGTCGGACCGGCAACCCCGCTAACTGCCGACCAACAACTCGCCGGTGGTCCAGCCACCCCAACCCGCCAGCCACCACCGGCCCCAGCTCTTACGCACTGTCAACTCGAACTTCGGTCATCTTGATCGCCGCTGGCCGTCACGCCGGCCGCGCCGGACACTCCCGTGCGCGGTCCAGCACGGGATCGCGCCCCGCGCCCACGTCGGCCGCCGTGGACCGCACCTCGATGTCGGGAAGCACGCCTCGCCGATCACTCGCGTCCCCGTTCGGCCGCACGAAGGAGGCGCTGGACACGCCCGCCTCGAGCCGCGAATGCGGCAACTCGAACGGATACACCTCGCCAAACGAGGTCGCTCGCCCGCCCGTTTCTTCACCGATCAACGTGGCCAGGCGAAAGTCCTTCACCGCGGCGGCCAGATCAGTCGCGCTCGAGAAGGTGCCCGGCCCGATCAGGATGCACACCGGTCCTCGAAAGAACGGCTCGGCGTGGCCCGCGGGATGGACCGCGTCGGTGAACGTGACGATCCCGCCCTCCGGAGCGGACAGCAGGCGACGTCCCGTGCTCGAGAGGTAGGCGAGCCGGAACCACCGCACGGGACCAGGGACCCCCGACATGAGAAAGGCGCGATACTGTCGGCTCATCCGCCAATCCTTACGGGATTCCTGACGGTACGGTCGATCGTTGAAATGGTTCAGCAGCGCATCGCCCAATACGGAATTGCCGCCACCGTTGCGGCGCAGGTCGATCACGAGCTCCGCCGCGGAATCGGCCGCGAGCCGCGCGAACGTCTTGGCGATCTCCGCGCGAAAGACCGACAGGTCGGCATTCATCGCGAAGAAGTCGAGGTAGCCCACCTTGTTTCGGAGAAGCTGGTAGCGAAAGCCGAGCCGTGGCGCGGCGGCAGCCGCACGATCGGCGGCCTTGGCGGCGGCGAGATCGGGCGGCCGCACCGGGAACGATTCGCCGCGTTCGACTCCGCTGGCGCTTCGGGTGCGCACGGCGAACGGCGCGCGCACGCCCAGGAGCCAGAGATGTCCCGCGAACCCGCTGGCGGCCTGACGCTCGCGCCACACCGGGCTTTCGCCGCTCATCTCGCCCGCGATTTCCTCGAGTAACGAGTCGGCCGAGCGGCCGTTGACGGACACCAGGCGATCACCTCGGCGGAGCGTGGTGTCGCCGACCGGCGTGGTGCCCACGACCAGCCGGCCCGTCTCATCGAGCACGACGCCGACCGGAAGGAGCATGTCACCGCGCACGACCGCCTGGATGATCTCGTCGCGCGGGGGGCTGAGCGTGGTGTGCCCGTCGCCGAACGCCGTCGCGATCCGGTCGAGCCCCAGCCAGAGCTCGATCCGCGAGACGGAATCCGGCAGTCGACGGACGAATTCGTCGCGCAGCCGTCGGACCGAGTCCCGCGACACGTTCGCGTAGAGGTCGGGATGGACATCGTCATAGGTCGCGAGGAGAAAATCGATGTCTTCGGTGGCAGCCGCGCGCGACAACCGCTGTCCGACGATGCTCGCCGGCGCCGGTGCCGGCCAGACGGGCGCGAACATGGAGACGCACCCGACGGCCGCCACCAACGAGAATGCCGCGGTGGCCCAGAGGAGAAGAGGCGCGGCGATCGGCGGCGCGCGATCGACGCTGGTTCGAGTGACGGGCAGGTGGCGCTCCCGTGCGGGATGACTAGGAGATATACGGGGGCGGCACGGAATGGTTTCACTTTGCGTGTGATGGACTTGGGTGGCGGGGGACGGAGGGGATCGACCGGGGCGAGTCATGGGTTGGGAGTCTTGAGTGAACGGAAGTGAACTGATCAGTTTCAGGCTGTGCCGTGTGGCGGCGGGTGGTCACGCGGTCGAGCCGGCGGGATCCGAGTCTTGGGTTCGGAGTTGTGAGTGAACCTCAGTGAACTGATCAGTTTCAGGCTATTCCGTGTGGCGCCCGGGTGGTCACGCGGTCAAGCCGGCGGGATCCAAGTCCTGAGTCGGAAGTCGTGAGTACGACAGGTCGACAGTCGCGCACCATGGAGCCGAGCGCGAACTCACCCACTGCCGACCAACAACTCCCCGGTGGTCCAGCCACCCGACCCGCCAGCCACCACCGGCGCCAGCCATTACGCATTGTCGACGCGGTGGTCGTCAAACTTCGACGGCTCACCTGAGTACACGCTCGCCATGGAACGCCCAGCCCCGACCCCGAACCGCCCCACCAACCCACGAGCCAACTCCAGGACCAACTGCGGACTCACCCGCTCCATCGCGGTGAGCACCGGCATCGCCAACACCACCGCAATGGACAGCGTGGCATCGGGCCAACCGGCAACTCCCGCGCACCAGATCTGATGCAGCATCGCCACCGCGAACCCGAGCACGATCACCCGCGCCATCGAGAACGCCATCGGCACGCCGACCGCCCGCGCGGCCAACGCCTTTGCCGGATTCTTCTCCAGCAACGGCGTCACAGCGGCGACGGCGACCGCGCGCAGCGACCCCCCGCGCGCCCTCACGCGGCCTCCGAGCGCGACCCAGCCTCGAGCCGCCCGACTCGGCCACCCACCGCCGTCAGCTCCCGCTCGTGATTCTCTATGGTGGTGTCCACCCGCGCCTGCCACCGCTCGCTCGCCACCCGCTGTTCGGTCGCCGCCGCGATGTACTGCTGGATCGACTCCAGCCCGCGCCCCAGCAGCCGCAGTTCCTGGTTCGTCTCCTCCCGGTACCGCGACACCTCCGCCCCGATGTTGTGTTTCATATTGTGCATGTCCTGACGCCACATGCCGAGCCGGTAGACCATGACGGTGAGCCCGGCGAGCGTGGCGGCCGCGGTCAAGAGGGACGCCGTCGACTCCGGCGCCAGGCCCTCGGGCAGCGGCAGTTGCAGCGCGCCCACCCAGAGCGCCAACGGAACGAGGATCCGCATCGCTCACGCCCTCCGCCGGCTGAGGGCGTACTCGGGCTCGACCGGGCCGGTCGCACGCCTCGTGTCCACCCATTCCGCGGCGAGCGCAGGGTTCCGCCGGAGCGACGCGCGCATCGTCACGTCCAGCGTCGCCAGGTCCGCCCGCGCGCAACGGAACTGCTCGTCGAGACGCCGCCGCCAGAGGGCGCGCGCCGCCCGCACGCTCACCCGTTTGGCTGCCAGCACCGTGAGGCGTTCGGCGCCCGCCCGCAAGCGTTCGGCCGCGTCGCGCGGCAAGCCGTGCGCCTCGAACGCCCGTTGGTGCCGCCCGACCACGTCCGCCATCAGGTGCGCGGTCAGGATGAAGCTCGAGAACGGCGTGTGCCGCTTGGGCAGCCGGAGCGCCTGGAGCTCGAGCTCGTCCCGCAACTGCTCGCGGGCGATCGTGATCACGGTCCGCATGATCTCGACGCGCAGATCGCGGCGAAGCGTATGCATGCTCGTGCGCAAGCCCTCATCGAGCAGCTGCGTGGCCCAGCGCCAGAAGGTCCAGCGGCTGACGAGGCGAATGGCGTCGTCCAGCGCCGCGGCCGCGCGGCGGTTGGTGTCGGCGTTCAGGCTCGCGGCGTACCGCGTGAGGAACAGGCGGGCGCGCCGCAGGGCGTCATAGGTCGTCCGATTTCTGCTATTCATGTGTGTTGGCGGGAGAGGGAGAAGTGGTGGTGCGGTGACGGGAGGGGCGGCGAACGGTCGTCGCCCGTTTCCAGGTAGGGAGACTGCCCGCGGCGTCGAATCGCGGGGCCACGAGGGCGTCGAGCACGCGGACCGCGGTGCGCCCTTGCGCGAGGGCCGCCGGGATCGCCCTCCCCGCGGCGATTCGTTCGGCGCGGAGGGACTGGCACGTCGCAACCGACTCGGCCAGCTCGGCGCCGGCTTGCCGCAGCTGGGCGATGAAATCGAGCGGCAACCCCGCGCCAATGAAGGTCGCCGCGAATGACTCGGCGGCGTCGGCCATCATCTGGGCCGCGGCACAGAGCTTCGTGTCGTGCGCGTCGGTCCGGCCGGTCGGGAGCCGGAAGCCGGGCAAGGCTGGAATGTCTCCGCGTTCGGTTGCCGCGACGATCGCGATCGGCCGCATGTGCTGGGCGACCAGCTTCCGTCGGCGGTACGACCGGACCGCCTTCTGGCCTTTGTACACGGCCGCGGCGCTGAGACGCGCCACCATGGCGTCCCGGGCGTCCGCGACGGCGGCGTCGAGCGCCTGGCGCGCGGTCGAGTGGGACACGGCCCCGCTGATCTGCGGGTGGGTGTCGAGGGTGAATTGCGCGTGCCGGAGCATCTCCAGCACCGCGGCGGACTGGTGTGACATGTTGGATCCTGGAAGAGAGTGTGAGAAACGGGTTGGGAGAGACGCGAACGGCCGCCCCAAACGGAGCAGCCGTTCGCGCGTGCCACGGTCCGACAGTCGTTCGGTCTACGATCCGCGGATTAGGCGGCCCGCACCGCCGCATCCGCGGCGGGAGTGTGGGTGGATGCGGCGGCACCGGCGGCGGAGGATGCCGTCGGGGCCGGAGCGGGCGACGGCGCCGGTGATGGCGTCGGCGACGCGGTTGCCGAGCCGCTGCTCGTCTTGGTCGTGATCCGCTTGACGTCGTTCCACTTGGCCAGGAGCTTCGGATCGCCCGCGAGCAGTGGCGTGACCATGGTGTCGAGCACCTTGATGACGCGGACCGCCGTGGACGCTTCCGCCGCCGCGCCGGCCGTGGCGCCGACGCTTTCCGTCTTGAACGCCTTGCGACCATCGATCGATGCCCGGAACGCGTCCGCCGCGGCTGCCAACTCCGCGACGAAATCCTGGGGCAGTCCCTGCGCGATGAACGTCGCCGCGTAGGGTGCCGCCGCGTTCCCCATCGCGGCCGCGGCGGTCAACAGCCGCTGCGCGCGCGCGTTCGGTTTGGGCAGCTTGAACGCGCTGAACTCCGGGACGGTGGCCAGCTTGGCCTTGGCGATTGCCGCGATCGGCGCCATGTACGTCTTGACCAGCGTCGTTCGGAGCGTCTGCTGCTTGGTGGTCTCGCCCTGGGCCTGGACCGTCCCTTGCTCCTGGGACACGGCCATCGCGGTGAGCGATGCGAGCGCCGCGTCGAGATCCGTCCTGGCTCCCGATGTCGGCACCGCGCCGAGCACCGCCGCGTTCGCGTCCAGGAACTGCTGGACGTGGCGGAGCGTTTCGATGGTGTTGCCTTGCCGAGCCTTCATGTGTGTACCTCCATTAAAGATGGTGGACGCCGTCGCGCGGGGTCCGGCCGCGAGGGCGTCCGCTCGCGGTCGGAAAGGGTGGCACCTCGAAGGGACCCGAGGTTGAGCTCCCGGGCCGGCCGGTTCGACAACCGCGCGGCTGGGTCGGGCATCGAGGCTCAATGCCCCGACTGTCGGTCAAAGCGGCCGAAGACCCGGTCTCGGCGATCGACGTCGTCGTTTCGGAGATCGGCGTTGCCGTTTCGGAAGTCGGCGTCTCGGTCTCGAAGGTCGGCGTCTCGGTCTCGAAGGTCGGCGTCCCGGTCTCGGAAGTCGGCGTCTCGGTCGGGGCGATCGGCGCTGTCGTCACCATGGTTGGTGTTCCGGGCGGGCTCGCCGGTGCCCGCGAGCGGACGGCTCAGCTCCCGGTCACCGAATGCGGTGTCGGCGTCGCTCCGGTCGCCGTGCCGGTACCGACCGTCGCTGCCCGCGACTTGGCGGGTGCCCTCCCGGTACGGCCGGTTGGTGTCCCGGTCGCCGGCGTCCCTGTGAGCGGCACACGTGGCGCGGTCGCGGTGCGTGAAGGCGGCCTCGCCGTCATGCCGGACGCTGTCGGGGTCACGCGAGGGCCCGTCGCCGAACGTCAGTGCCGAGCGGTGTGAAACGAGTGCGGCGTCGCCTGCAGGCCGGGAGCGGCCGCCGTCACCACGATCCGAGTGGCGTGACGCACGGGACGTGTGGTCGGCACCGGCGCTGGTGTGGCGGGAAAAGGCGTTGGGGTCACCTGACACCGATGAACGATCGGGTGACACGAAGTTCTAGCCGCGTGACACGAGATTCTGACCGGGTGACACGAGATTCTGACCGGGTGACACGGAATTCTGACCGGGTGACCCGAGGTTTTAGCCCGGTGAAAGGAGGCTTGACCGGGTAATGGGAGGTTTTGGCTGGGTGACACGAGATTCTAGCCGGTGATACGAGATTTTGGCCTGGTGACCCCGAAATTCAGCCGTCTCACGTGAGCGCGCCGCCACGGGGCGGATGCCGAGGCCGGGGGTGATTCGCTATCGGGCCGCCTGACACGGTTCCCGATCGATCAGCAGCGATGGCGTGATGGGCTTCCATCGTACCAGGATCCCGGAGCAACCTCCCCTGGGGGTCCGACGGCGCAGATCGACGCTTTCCGTAGCAGGCGAGGCGTTCGGACAGAAATTTCCGGGATCATCGTCTCTACATACATATAGAAAAAATCGCGATTTATGGGTAGATGGCCATGTTACGCCACTTATCCACGAGTTGTCCACAGAGTCGGGGCGGTCATTATGACCGAAACAGAGGGTCCCGGACCGTCCCGGGGCTCATTTTACGGTCGGTATACCCACTTTTCTCGTTTTTTTCTATAGGTAGTTAGAGGCGGCTCTCTCACGCTGTCTGAACGGCGGGACCCGGCAGCGCTGTGGTACGACAATCATCGGTTTCGGGGCGCCGCGACGCCCATTTCACCCGGAGGCGGTGTGCGCGAGCAGACGAGATCCAAGAACTATGTCTGGCCAAATGGCGTCTGTGTGTCGGACGCGCTCCCGAGCGACACGCTGGACCCCACGGCGCTTGCGGTCCTCAAGTTCATGCTGATCCGGACGTTTGAGATGGCCGGTCACTTCTTATTCCGCGACGAGATCGAAGACATCGCGTTCTCAGCCAACGAAGTCTGGTGGGGCCTCACGCCGGCAGAACGTCGTGAGCGTCGGGACCCCAGCGCGTTTCAGCCCTTCATCAGCGGTGTCATCAGGAACAAGCTGAAAGATCTGCTCAAGACGCGAGCGGAAACGATCGCAATCTCGCGCTTGAGGTCCTCTGATCAGGAGGCGCTTTCCACCGAGCTGCTGCAAGAGCGCGACCCCGACGACAAGGAGCCGGCCGAGAAGCTCGAGGAGCTGCTGGAGCGAGTGACACCGTGTGAGCGCGCCGTCCTCCAACTCGTGTCGAAGGGGAAGTCGAACAAGGAAGTCGCGGAGATTTTGGAAATATCGGAGGAGACGGTGAAGACCCATCGAAGGAACGGCCTCCGACGGATACGGAATAACAGCAGGGACAAGGGGTTAGACTCATGACGCGAGATCCTGGACAACACACGAATTCCCCGTTCGACGACGAGGGGCGCGCGAACGACTGGGACGCCGCAGATTCGGCGTTGGACGCCGACCTCGATCTCGTCGCGGAATACCTCGGGGGGCGGCTCACCGCGACCGCTGCGGCCGAGGTGCAACGGCGTTTCGACGAGGACGCCGAGTTCTGGGAGAACGCGCAGCCGATCATTGCCGTCTTCACCCTGAGCGATCGGTATGGGGTGCCCATCAGCGCCGATCCGGCCGCGGCGTTCGCTCCGGTGCTGCCGGTGCACGCGCCACTCGCCGCGGCTCCGCCTTTCCTGGCTCCGCCTCTCCCGGCTCCGCCCATCTCGGCCCCGCCAATCCGGGTGGCCCCGCCAATCCCTGTCGCGCCGCCAATCACCGCGGAACCCAAGACACCCTGGGGGCCTGGCTCCGGCGCGGTCGGTCTCTTCCGCCGGGTCGTGGCCGAGCTCCGCCTCGCCAGCTCCATGAAGTCGCAGGTGATCGGCGGCCTGATCGGCGCCGCCATCGCCACCGTCGCGATACTGGGCATCGTGGCTTACAGGGCCGAGGTGGCGGTCCAAGGCTACTTGCAGCCGGGAAGGGAGGCCATCAAGCAGCTCAAGAGCGGGCGCGCGATCACCCAGGGCCAGCACACGGATTCCGTGGCCAACACGGACGCCACGCACACGCGCGTCGTCCCGCTCGAAGGCGGATCGCTCGCGATCCTCCGCCCGGGCAGCCGGTTCTCCTACGAGTCCAAGGGCGGCCTGATCACCAAGGAACACACCTCGGCGTTCGACGGCGAAGGCCTGTTCTACTTCCGGCAACGGTGGTCGATGATCACGGCGCTGGGCGAAATCCAATTCGTGCCGGGGATCTACGCCATCCGGTCCGACACCACGGGCGCGGAATTGCTCGTGAGCGTCGGGTCGGGGATCGCCACGGCCTGGCCGATCGGCAAGAACAACGACGCGGTCGAGGTGCACCGGGGCGAATTCCTCCGCATTCCCGTGGTGGGCCCGATGCTGCGGTCCACCTCGCCCCAAGGCTTTCCGTCACTCGTGGACCCGCGCACCGGGCTCCCCTTCGTTCCGCCGCCGCCGGCGGCACCCGGCGCACCGGCCACACCACCCAAACCACCCACTCCGCACGAGAGGTAACGCTCATGGTCTCCTTGATACCGCAGGCGTTCGTCGGATCCGCCCAGTCGTTGCTGGGGTTCGGCGAGGAAAGCCCGTCCAAGCGCGGACGGTTCGTCGACTCGATCCTCCGACAGGCGGGCCGGCCGATGCACGAACAGTGGGACCTGGCGTTCATCCACCACGTGGGCTGGTGGTCGCAGCGGGCGCCCAGCGGAACCTACTCGGTGTGGCCGTTCCCGCGGCACGCGACGCATCGGGATCTCGCGGCGATCGCCGCCGAACGCCATCTGATCCGCACGAGTCCTGAGCCGGGCGACATCGTGCTCTATTGGTCGGACGCTCTCCGGCAGTACGTGCGCTCGGCCATCATCGTGATGGCCGCGCTCGAGTCTCTCGATCCCACGGCCACTCCGCGGTACGTGTGTCGGACCATCGAGGGCAACCTCACCGAACGGGGGGACTACGGCGGCATGTACGTGCGGGAAATG
>Ga0335085_10011940_pt1 | contig 12830 bp, 16 predicted proteins | sample Lox_Sample_45_FD_206712 | JGI IMG/M metagenome (GOLD analysis project Ga0335085, IMG submission 206712) | Soil microbial communities from Loxahatchee National Wildlife Refuge, Florida, United States - Lox_Sample_4.5 | ecosystem: Environmental > Terrestrial > Soil > Wetlands | place: USA...
TGGACAAATAAATGGTAAGGCCGAGGCTAACGAAATCACGTTGGGCGATGATGGCGAGGAGCGGGAACGTCGATGGGCGACGGAGTTCCTTTTACAGATCGCGGTGGTGGTATCCGGTGCAGTCTAACGGGTGCCTACGATTGACCGGGTGGGCTGGAGGGTACGCCCTGCCGGGTGCCGGGGAAATGTATTTACCGGTAAACGTTTTAGGCGAAAAAGCTGAATGAGACGACTAGCGGATCAGCGAGAAGACGGGTACGGGGTGGCCACACTGGGGCGTTTTCTGGTAAATGAAGAGGGGACCCGGAAAGATTGTGATACCGTGGGTGCAGCGACAGGCTTTCTTGTGTGGAGTGGGCGGGCGGGGTCCACTTAGGGGTGGTTGAGTGGTGTCTACTGCGATTATTAGATATTAGTCAGGATGCTGGGGCAGGTCAACACGGATTGCGCGGAGAATGGCCTGTATTTAGACGGCGAGATGGGACCCAACAACGGTTACGGTAAACGGAAATAAGTCAAAGACCATATCAGACATAGAATTTCTGCGCGCGACCGGCGGCTGGGGCGACGTGCACCCGTAGCACCACCGCCCCTCCGAAAATTTGGGACCCATTCAGTAATTCAGGGGCCAGACCAAAACCTCAAATACCCTCATAAACAAAGGGGATTTCACATATCGGGGAACTCCACTTCCAAAGGAGAGCGGCAAGTCAGGCAGTTATGTGCGATTCGTTGCGGGCTGATCAGCGGAGTTTAGCGTTGAAGCACTTTCAAAACCTCGTCGCCGATCTGAGCTGAACTCAAAATCACATTGTGACGATAGAAGATGATATCAGCACTCATTGGCGGAACTGTAGTGGCTGTCAAAAGCACTGTGGCGCGTCTATCTCCTGCGTATACGAGAAAGCTTCGTGAATCGTCTAGATGCGTCGAAGTCTGAATGAAGTCGAATTTCGCTGACCTTGCGCCTTCCACCAACTTAATGTGGAGCTCGTTAAGAACCTCTTCGTTCGTCATCTGACGTTACCTCATCTTGGCTTCTGATAGCCGCAAGCGCAACGCCCGGATTTAGCGAATCTGTGCGAGTGGTTCTTGTATCGCGGGCAAGGCGTGTACTTCCGCTTCGCTTCATGCGCCGCTTCCAGATTCGCCATGATGGCACGAATCTTCTTGCGAGAGGTAGACTGGCCGCCTATCTTGCCGCCTTTTCGCCCAATCTTCGCGAGGTAGTCATGGACTGCTTCATGCATGGTTCTGACCATAGAATAACCGCTTTAGAATGTCAAGGATAGCTCGTATCAAAAGCGGGCTTAGAAATGTCGGAAAACGATGGGTTTATTGATAACACTTGACTTACAAAAGCGGGTGTTGATAATGAAGGACTTAGCGCAGGAAGGTCTTGGCGGGAATGTCGGAGTCTAAGGCATTTTCCGACATTGTGATGTTTTTGGCTGGAATTATGACAATAGTGCTTGACAAACAAAAGCGGGTTATGAGATAATGAAATCATGGAGATCGCCATGAAGAACACGAACAACGACCGAATACAGTATCTAACCGCCGAACAGTTGGAGCATGTGATGAGGGTCATTCACGAGCAGGGCACCGCTCGCGACGCGGCTCTCTTTCTTTCCATCTATCATTGGGCCATGCGTGCCTCGGAGGCCGCTGAACTCCGCGCTGATGCTATCAACTGGGACACGATGCAAGCGACGATTGTCGGCAAGAAAGACGGTCGCACCGCGAATCTCTTTATCGTGGACGTGAAGGGTCAGCCACACATGAGTCAAGAGAAGGCATTACGCCGCTACTTCGCCGAACGGAAGCGGAACAACGTTATGACCTCGTTCGTGTTCGAATCGCAGAAGGGCGGCGACCTCAGTCCGGACAGCGTGAACCGTTTGTTTAAAAAGTACGTCATGCTCACGAACAAAGAACGCGCGGCGCAAGGCCTCCCGTTGATTCCGAAAGAAGTCACCCACGTCCATGCACTGCGTCACACATTCTGCACGCTCAGTTTCGAATCCGGTATGAGCTTGAACCACATCGCGAAGATCGCGCGTCACCGTAGCCTTGCGACGACTGCGAAGTATGAGCACGCATCTTCCTTGGTGGCAAGTCAGTCGTGGCAGAAAAAGGTCTACGAGATTCATGGCTAGACGAGATGTGATATAGTCAGTCAACATCAAATCTCGAATGGTTGGAGAGCCCGGTGCGAATCGGGCTTTTTCTTTTTGGAAATATCTGTAGCCGCCAACATCGCTTAATGCCATCGTGCAATTAGAATTGCAGGATAAAGAACTCATTTCAGCAAAACCCGGCGCTCCGCCCCCGGGTTTTCAATTCCAGATCACCCTGAGTTATCAAGCACTGTCGGTCTCATACTTTTGCTCCCTCCGTGCCCTTTGGCGCGTCATAATTTCCGGAATTGCCTGCCGCCCATGACTTTGTACGTGGATCGAAGAACCTGCCGATATAATCCCGGGGAAGTTCTCTCTTCCAGACGTATACGTAATATTCTGGCAATCCGATCCTGATCCCATACAAGGCCCAGACTTTCGTCGGTTCGTTCTCGCGGATCAAAGCGGCGAGCCTCTCTGGGTCTTTCCAATACGGTGCTGCATCGCGACTACTCTCACTAGCCCAGATTGCCCATTGCGGATGGAACTCGTTGAGCACCGAACTGTAGTAATCGAAGGCATCTTTAATGTAGCCGTACCTTTTGACATGATCATCGAGAAGTTCGAGACCACCTTCCAAGCTGACGAAGTCGGGATCGTCCGGTGATTGCTCTAACCAATGAGCCATCCAGTACAGCTGGTCGTGAACTTCCTCTTGTAGTTCCAGCCACGCACTCAACTGCGCCTGATTAACGTCAGCCCGACAGAGCTGCCAAAATTCTTCCTGCGTCACAGCGCCTTCCGCGAACCGCGAAATGCGGGGATCGAGCAGAGCCTTGGTCTTCGTCTTATTGCGTGTCTTGCGCGCCGAGAGTCTTTGATATTCGCGGCGCTCTTCAGGCGTGAGGTTCTTTTTGCCCTTAGCCTGCAATTGTATTAATCGGTCCATGCTGTTCTCCTAGAAGCGTTGGCTTCGTATGCCGGTTGACCGGCGTGATATCGTTCGTGCATTCGGCTTTGCCGATTATGTGGCTGCCGGATTACGCGGCGTCCGACGTCCAAGATCAGCCGCGGGGCGTACCGGCCGTCGGCAACCCGATTAGGGAGACACCGAACGAGGGGCCGCCAAGCCCTCAGGTTCACAGCTTCCCGGCATGGGGGGCTTGTGCCTGTTGCGTTCGGATGTCTCCCGGGCCGCGGTATGGAGTACCGCGGAATTCGTCCTGACATTGGTTTCCGTGCGCCACAGCCGCGCTGGCGTGAGATCTAGAGCGGGATGGGGTGATATTTCTTATTCAATCCTAAGGAGTGCCTGACCCACATCGGTCGTTTCGAAGCGCCGAGTGCGCTCAAAACGTCATGAATTCCTTGGAAAAATGCGTTCAAAACGTCACAGAGGTAAATAGTGATGCCAGCGATGCGTAATGCGTAGCAGATATTTGCGCAGAGAAAACCTGAAAAGTAGAGTGCGTTGAAAACGTCACAAATATTTTCATCTTTTTTGTTAATCTATTGATATTAAAAGAGTTACTACTCTCTCTTGCCTCTGTACGCATAACGCATTTTAAAACCCCGTGACGTTTTTTACGCACGAAAAATGATCGTTTTCGTGACGTTTCTAACGCACTTTTGTTAACCTTGCCTTACGCCGGACGGTATCATTCCATTTCCCGATCTTCCGGCGGACACGCATTCATTTTCAGTCAGTTTACCGCCAACTTTCCAACCCATTTCCAGCCCAATCCAGCCTAGGTTTTAAGGCTGACCAGCCGATCCTTGTAGGTGACCTTGTTAGCCGCAACGAGCCCGTTGACCTGCAAGCGAACCCAGTTGGACTTGCGGTTCTTGTGGAACAGTTTTTGGGTGATCTGTGGAAGTGTCGCAGGCCCGTTCATCTGAAGCCATGTAAGGATGGTTTCTTGATCCTTGGTGAGCCCACCGAAGATAAAACGAGCGGAATCCTGACAAAAATCCCAAATGCGCTTGGCTGCCTTTACATGGTGAGACCTGATCTTCTGTTCACCGTCAATATTCTGCTCGCCGTCAAGCAGGAACAGGATCAAAGCCAGTCTACGGATGTGTGCGGCAGCGCGATCAGTCATGGACTTGGCGAGACCCGAGAGTTGCTGCTGTTCCTCCTCAATATCAAGATACATCCGAGTCCAGAACTGACGGGCTGCGTCGTCTGAAGCGACGTGCTTCAAATTACGGGCAAACTGGATCGCCTTAGTCAAGCGAATCAACTCTGGAGCCCAGTTGATATCAGGACCGCCATCAGGACACAGCTTGACACGCTGGACGTAGCAGTACAGGAACCGATTGCCGAAGCCGTTGGACTCGGCACCTTTTGGCATCTTAGCGATCAGTTCGTTGCGAGTCGTATCTGCGGAGATGGAGATGTGCGGGAACTGGCAACTGGCTGAGTTGCTCAAGCCATCCGACTTGCCTTTTACCAGATTATTTAAAGGCTGGCTGTCCCAGCCGTCGCGAAGGACGATATCTACGCGAGACTCTGGCTTCCCAGCCAACTGGAAGATCGAAGCGAGTTCACCCTCGCGGATCATCAACCGTTTGTCCGCAATGCCGGGGACACTTATATTCTGAAACACATTCGTCGCGCGCTTGCGAACCGTTTGCGTAGAGTCATCACGGATGGAGTTGACGATAGCCTCGGCTGATCCAAAACCATTCTTGACGCACTCCTTGTACCATGTGGCATCGACCATCTTCAAAACTTCATTGATCTGGTCACGACCAGTACCCTTGCGGGATGTGGAGGTGTCACCAACACGAACGACGAATTCGTTCGCATAGTGGTGGGTAGCGCTCACTTTGAAATACGGAGATCGACCGATCAGATTTCCCAACGACACCAGCAAGTCAAGATACATTCCCGCTGGGTGCGCTTCGCAGTGTTTAGCCGCCTTGCGAACGATATCGCCCGCAACGCCGTACATGATGTCGTCGTCCCAAGTAGGGCCGAAAGATGGTTTCAATGGAAGGACTGGAAACTCCTTCTTTAATTCCACCTCGTACTCTTTCGGCGTGATCGCGTACTGCCAGTTTGGATCGCCGCTTTCGGGAACGAGAACCGCAGTGCTCCAATACGCGAAGTCAGGTCCGTGAGTCGGAGCGGTCACACCCGAAGGGTAGTGTCCGTGTTTCTTGAAAAAAGATTCGGCTATCTTCTCGCCTTCGGCAGTCACAGGCATTGGCACGTAGACCACGCCCTTAAACTCCCGACCATGATCTTCATTCATTCGGTGGTGTGGCTTGCCTTCGTCATAGACTTCCCACTTCCAAAGCGTGCCCATTCCTTTTCGTTCAAGCTCCTTCTCAGCACGCTTCATTAAAGCATCAACATTGGTTTCAAATTCGGCTAACGGCTCCGTTCCACATCGAGCCGACGAGCCAGCCACGTCCGCAATCGCAGCCGCTTCCTTCACAGGCTCGTCTTCTGTAAGTTCGTCTTCTGCCGACTCGTCTTCAGTTACATCATCTTCGGCTATCTCGTCCTCTATATATTCGTCACCCTCGTCCTCACACACCGCTACCGCGGTCTGTATCGCAACCGCAGGTAAAGTAGAAGGTGATGGAAGTGGAGTAGTCGGTACCGAAGGTGTTTGCGAAGCCATAGGCGGCTTGGTCACGAATTTGTAATACTCTTGCGCAACTTCAGAATCGAGATGCTCAATCACAGTTAACGCCTGCAGCGTAAAGAATTCTGTTTGCTGCGGGAATTGGCTGATATATTTTTTCGTTTTGATGATCAAATCGGAGGTTGGTTCAAACATCACTCGCCCCCCAACGTCTGCGTCGCCGCAGCGGTAGATACTTTGTTGTCTTGAACGTCCACGATCTCAGCGTTGGTCGCCAGTGGACCTTTGCTGTTGCTACTCGGGATGAAATACACCAAAGCGTTCTTGACTGGATTGCCTGATGCGATGTTGGACGCATGCAGGAAATACTTGAACAAGAGACCGTTCTTCACGACATGGATGAATCCATAGCCGCGGTCTACCTTCCAGTAGTTGACTCTTCCCATTTCCTTATACATATGATTTTCCTCGCCGTCAGCGACGGCTATATAGATTTACTTCATTGAACTACCCTGCTTTCTTTTTCAAACCCTGTCCGCCGTACATCATTTGGCTTATGGGCGCTACAAAAACTATTCTTCGCGATCAAATATTTTGTCGCACTCGCGAACGAGATTAGACATTTGCGAAACGTGACGCGCGTCAGCCTCGTGGATCGCCTTCTTCAGTTTGGCGCGAATCTCAATCAGTTTTTTAGCGTGCGCGTTCATCACGCCCACCTGCCCGAGGGTTTCGATCAAAGTCTGAACAATCTCCTCGCGAGTCATGCCCATCTCGCCTTTCTCACCGGGAGTTCCCTGCAGCCCTGCTTCACCCTGCAACCCACGCTCGCCTTGAATTCCTTGCGGACCAATTTCGCCTTGGGGACCTTGCTCGCCAACCTCGCCCCGCGGACCCACCGGGCCAACTTCGCCTCGGGGGCCTTGTTCGCCTTGACGTCCCTGTTTTCCCTCTAAGCCCTGCAGTCCGCGCGGTCCTGCCTCGCCTTGTTGTGGTGCGGGAAAAGTAAAGTCTACGGAATAGAGATTCTCGGTCTCATCAACCAACCGAATATTCACCGCTGGTTTATCACCGACGCGAACCGTTCCTGCCTCAATTTTCGCAGGTTTGCCGCTAGCCCCGGGAGGCCCCTGCGCGCCCCGGTCGCCCTTCTCTCCGCGAACTTGATTCGCAGCGTCGTCAGCCATACGCTTTTGCTCGCTGGCGATTGCCGCCAGTGCGCTATCTATGTTGCTCATTTTTTCTCCTCGGCCGTGAATGTCGCAGCCAATTTCGACGCGAGTTCTGCCTCGACCGCGGCTTGAGCCCGCGAGACCATCACCTCGGCATCGAATGGCGCGAAACCTGCAGCAATTGCCTTATCCACAACTTTTCCAAACGGTTCGCCACGCTCGATGCAAGCCTTGCTTGCCGTGAATGCTTCTTTTTGAAGCTTCTTCGCGTAGCCACGCGCCTCGGCGGCCAACACCATGGAATTCAAACCCGTAGCATCGCATTGTTCATCAAGAATATTTACGACATCCATAAAATCGCGTCCTCGTCGGATCATGCGCAGCGCTTGGTCGAATAGATCGGGATGCGAACTCATCAGTTCGTAGTTGCTCTCAAATTCCTTTTCGTCTTCGTTTTCAAAATCTTTTTCGTCAATCATCGCCCCCTCCTCGAAGGTGTGGCCTCAAACGCATCGATTTGTTTTTTGATCGTGCGCTGCATCTTCTCAGCGTCCGCAATTGTTTTGACCGGATCTTTAAACTTCTCAAACGTAGCAAACAACTCTTCTTGTCTACGTGCCGTTTGGCTGTGATAGGCACCGCGGTACCCGCGGATTGAAGCAATGACATCATTCATGAGTTCGTTTACCCGCAAGTCGTTGGTCGCTTGCGCTTCCAACGCAGATGGGGAAGCCTTCGGTTTACTTTTTTCCAAGCGATCAAACTCTGTGCGAATGTGTGCCTCAGCCGCCGAATTTAATCCAACCTGCTGCAGTTTGTCTGCTTTGCTTAACTTCTTGGTAGGCTTCTCGACTTCGACGACTTGAACCTGCCGATGCGGGAGTTGCCCTTGAAGGTCAAGTTTCGCGCATGCTTGAACGACATCTTTCACCTTCAAATCTGGGATGTCCTGAACGGCTTCCGCCAAAGAGAGGACAACAGTAATATTGTCCGGATCGATATGGCTTGGGCAGCGCGTTGAACGCCACTGGTCGAAAATTACCGCTCTTTCTTCTGTTGTCTGCATAGTGTTCTCCTTATCGTGCTCCTAAGATTCGATTGACGCGGTCAGCGTCTCGGTTAATTAGTTTGCGGAAACGTGGAAGGTCGTTCTTCGCGATCTTGTAGATTTCCGCGCGTGTGAGTTCCATTCCTTGATCATTGTGGAAAAGAAAATCATCGTTTTGCTGTCGCTGTTGTTGAACCATTTCGGCACCGAAAGTCATGGGTTGACCGGCTCGCAAATCCTTCGTTGCTTTAACCAGTTCAGTCTTCGACATCGAACTAAACTTTCGCTCGGCACGGACACTCTCAGCCAACTCGCGGATACGCTCGGTGGTCATAGCCTCGAAGCCGTCGTCACCCTTGCGTGGAACGCGACCACTGGCATTGACGCCCATCAGATCGGGTTTTGTCTCGTGACCCTGAGCATCGTAGGCAACTCGCTTTGTAGTCCATCCGGACTTTGAGTCGCCAACGGGAACCAAAACACTAAAACCTTTGGTTCCGTTCGCGGTCAATTCGGCGATCAGTCGGGCACGTTCTTTGGCATCGAAGGCGGCGTGCTGCTCTTGGGCAAGTTCGATCTCACCCTCAGCATTCAAAGCCCAACTGTGTGCTGATCCTTCATAGTCGATCAACGCCGACCACTCGGGCGCGGAATCAAGGTGGATTCGTTCTTCAATCCCACGCGAATAAACTGCTTGATCGTAGGCAGCAGAGCGTTGATATTTTGATTGAGCCCAACCTTGCCGGTAAGCGTTTGAAATTTCAATGATCCTGCCGCTGGACAATGCGGTCATAATCGAATTGTCAATGATTCGTAGAATGCCTCGGGGATCATCAAGGCGACTCGTTGCGAAGACCTCGTCACGTATTAATCGGAGAGTGGCTTCACATAGTGGAGCCTCGAAGTAATGGCTTCGGTTTTGGCGCAGCACTTGACGAACTTGGTCGGTGCTCCAAGACTCCCAATCTGGGTCGCCGCGACCTTGTCGGACGTTTGAGTGTGGGTTAAATGGTTTGTACATCGCTTGAAAAACCTCCTAGTCTTGTTTCCACGAGGACGCCCATCGCGCGTAAGAAATCGCGGAGTTCATCGTCGTCATAATCTGTCGCCAGCGCGAATAGAAATGCTTCGATTTCTGCTGTTTGTTGATCATCATTGATCATTTCCGTACTTCTTTTGAGTTGGATTCACACGGCTACTACCACCAGATGGATTAACCATCGGAAGCGTCGCATGGCTCGGTACTGCTATTGTTTTTGCAAAACTTGTGTACGCACCTTGGGCTCGACGTTGATCGCAACCTCCAAGTCGACGCCTTCGCCTAATATGTCGAGCAGCAATTTGATGCTCTCGGCATCGTTTAGCGCGAGCGGGAAAGGTTTTGCTCGTTCAATGAGATCAAGAACCCGCTCCCAGAGTTTCCAAAGTTTCGTCGCCGTCGCGCTGTCGAGTGGTTTGCCTCCGCGGAACGATTCATATAACTTTCCCTTTGAAGCCTTTGGGATGTTGTAGAGCGCAGCCAACGCCGCGAACTGTTCAACGGGCATCTTGTGCAATTCAAGACCCTCATTCAATTTGGTATCGATATCTGACATAGGGTTACTGAAACAAAAGAGTTTGTTTTTTCTTCAAGGCAAAAAAAGTTTCTACGCAGCCGGTGCGGTGCTCTTTGTCGTTGAGATTTTGATTGCGTTCATGGAAATGAATCCTGCAAGACAGAGGTTTTAATGGGCCCTTTCTGCACTATATACCCGAAGAAACGTACATCCGTCTGTATCCGCTTGATATATAAGGCGTTAGGGTAGGTTTTCTTCCTCTTGAGGTTTTCTCACGCGGTTGAACTCCTCGACCTCTCGCTGCAGCCGTTCTTGTTCCAAGATCGCGCGACCAAGTTTTCGCATCCGTTTACCCTTCTTGGTTTCTGGCGGTGCCTCAACACCATAGACTTTGAAGCGGCTTGTGCCTTTGAATATTCGTCCGCGGTCATCATGGCTTGCGCTCCAACCCCTCGGCCGTACGCGTCTCCGACGACCGCAACCGTCAGATGTTCGGCTCACGGCGTTTGAAGTTTCACTATCATGCGCCTCGCACAACACCATCCAAATTATGTGTCGCGCGGTCTCCACGTCGGTGGCTGAAATCGTGTCAAGCACAGCCTTTAAATCGGGGAGCCGCACCGATATGTCTTCGCCAATTTGAACTCCGATGTTTGCTGGATCGACGTTGTCCTTTTCAGCTCTCGCGAAGCCATCTTCAACAATCTTGTTCCAAAGAGTCAGTGTCATCTGAATCGTAGGGTCTGAAGGAAGAGGAGCTGAAGTAGTTCGATCAAATGCCGCCTCTCGCGCGTTCGATATCTCTGCGGATGTTTCCTGCCCGCCATGAATTTCATGCCTATGGCTTTCTTTCGCCGCGCGACCATCCACGCCATCCAAGTTCGACGCATACATTCGGCTACTGAATTCCGTTTGATCGAAGGCACCGATAACACGATTGATTTCCCACAACGTGGGGTTATCCTCTAAAACTTGTTCGACGTATTCCCTGCGCCAGCGCTGGGGGCTCATACCTTTAGGAGCGTCTTCGGCGCGCAGGTACTTTTCGGCGAATGCCAGCAGCCGGTCAGTGAGCGTCGATTCACGTTTTTTAGCGTCAGCTTTCGCGCGTCTCTTTCTGTTTGCCTCGCGTGTGGTTTCCGCTTTTAGGTGTGCCTCAGTCAGAACGTCGCTTTGCCTCTGCGCTTCTTCGCGAGCGTTTATCGTTTCTTGGTTTTGCTTTTCGAGTTCAGCATTGATGATAGGTACGCCGCCGAGACCTGTTTGATAGAGGCGTTTGACGGAAGGCTTGCGCTGCGATCCAACGTGGGTGCCGCCGAGGGGTGTTCTATGTGGGTGTTGTGACGCCATACTTAACTATCTTCTTCGGCGTCAGCCTTGCGGCGTATCGCGTTTATCGCTTTTAAGTTTTTCCGATACGCAAGGCACATGAACCTCGCCTCTTCTCTGTCGCCGAAAGATACAATTCGACCGTTTGCGTGTCGCGCAAAGTCTTTTAAAAACACATCGCCTGTACTTTTTATCAGCGTTACGGCCCAGCGGCGTGATCCGATGCGAACCTCGGCGACTTTCAAGATTTGTTCCCCGTACTTTTTTAGTTCCCTAATCTCAGCGCGCATATCTGTCTCCCTTGAACGCGAGTCTGAGTTTTGCCTCTGCTCTATTCAGACTGATCCTGTCACGAACGCCGCGAAGAAACGCCAATCGCATCTTGTGCAGCAGACGTCGTGCGCTTTTTGATTCAGCCTTCCCGTATTTATCCACCAGCCCATAGGAGTAACCCTCGGACTGACGAATACTGGACCACTTAGATGCATCACCGATCTCAATACCAGCATCCTCCATCATGCCGATCAATCCATCCTTGCCCTGTGTTATGACGTTACTTTTTTCATATATGCTGACATCACGGCCCGTCGGGGCTCCTAGCGCGCGTACTCGGCGCATCTCTGTCAGCCAGCAACTACCGTGGCCCCCGTTGCTGGTTGCGTGCGCCATTTCATGGATCAAGACTTCACGGAACTTCTTGCCATTTAGATAATTGTTGACGTGAATCTCGCGTTTCGTCCTGCGACACATGCCGTCCCCACCGAAACGGTCTGAAATGATGAGGGGATAACGTGATAAAACACCGTCAAAATACTTTTGGTTATATCGTTCAAAGAGATTTTGTGGCTTCATGCTTTCTCCTATGGCGGGTTTGCCGCCTTTACTGGTTGTCAGAAAACACACGTATGCGCCTGCTGGGTGTGCTGCCTACTTCTATTAGGGTTCTTGCGCTGCAGGGGTATGAGCCCCGTGTCCACGGTGTGGACGGCAGCGGAATCTTCCTCAACCTTATTTGAACATTATACCAACTTTGAGGGAGTTTGTCAATGCATACTTTTTTGACGCTGTCAAGACTTTTTGTTCTCCTTACCTAGCGATAGAAAAAGGCGAACCATCTCCTTGGATGTCAAGGGGAAGAAATCTCCCCTTCGTGGCGCAAAGCACCTTAGCCTTTGCGAGGGAACTAATTCCTCCACAAATATAGGAAGACCGGGCTACGGCTGGGCCCCGCTTGAGCCGACGCCGTGGCGCTCCCGCTAGGCTGCCGCCCAACCTTGTGGGCTACTTCTCCTAACCCTTTAGGCGAACAACAGGCGAACTCAACACGAAATTATTTCGCCCAACCCTACCCACGGCAGGCCCCCAAGCAGGGCCCTTCTTTTTTCGCCGATCTGGGGGCTGAAAGCGAAGGCAAAGCGGGTCTTATTGAGCACGAGCCGTGCTCACCTGTCACCACGCTGAGACAAAACGAAAGCCTCAAACTTTCATCCACCCGGGAGGCAGGAAAAACCCCAACTCAAAGGGCCCAAGTAAGAACAAGCCAGAGGATGTTCAAGGCCTTTTAGAAATGTTAGAATGTGGGGAACTCAGGAACTCAGGAGGAAAACAGTAAAAAAGTAAGCGGGACGCCACGGTGTTACAAGCACCGAAGCGCCCCTAACCAAATCACGCTGACTAGGAGCGCAAAATGGCTGAAGCAAAGCTATCGCCGTACGATTGTAGCCGCAAGAAAGTCCACCACGGTTCAGCGCTAGAAAGTAACGTCGCTGAAAAACGGGTGCTCATTGGAGCGCCCGTGCACTCAAAAAACATCCAGCTCATCGAGCCTGATTTCGTCGTCGAGAATCATTTCACGCTGTTTCTCCTTTTTTCGCAAACAGACGTCGCGAAATCTTGGGTAGCAGAGCATTTCCCGCCAGATCATCTAACTTTCGGGCTTGGGATCGTCATCGACGCGCGCTGCTTCTGGCCCATCCTGCAAGGTATTCAAGAGTCGGGCCTCGTTG
>Ga0335085_10011941_pt1 | contig 12829 bp, 12 predicted proteins | sample Lox_Sample_45_FD_206712 | JGI IMG/M metagenome (GOLD analysis project Ga0335085, IMG submission 206712) | Soil microbial communities from Loxahatchee National Wildlife Refuge, Florida, United States - Lox_Sample_4.5 | ecosystem: Environmental > Terrestrial > Soil > Wetlands | place: USA...
CGAATTTGGGAAACCATCGAAATGTGAAGACCGGTTTTATGGTTTAGAGAGCTGTCTTATCTTTGTAAAAAATTTTAGTTGAAATATCTCCGGGCCGTTAATAAATATTTCTGGAAGTACCGATGGCGTCTGTTTTTAGGTATCATCTTCATCATTCTTTCCAACTATTTTCGGATTCTGACTCCACAGATAACCGGCTACGTCGTCAATTCTGTGGAAAAGGAATTGTCGGATAGTGTAAATGCAAAGGGCGGCGGGATATCCAATATCGTTGCAACCAACAAAACACTCACCCAGCAAAAAAAAGATACTGCCAACTATGATATCCTGGTAAAGAAATTTATAAGACAGCTTGATGTCTCGAAACAAAGCTTTGGCTGGAAAGTCGCAATCTGTGGCATTACTTTATTGGTCCTGGCATTGGTCGGCGGCTTCTTTATGTTTCTGATGCGCCAGACGATCATCGTGATGAGCCGGCATATTGAGTATGATCAAAAAAATGAGATCTATCAACATTATCAATTACTGGATGCCAATTTCTACAAAACACATAGTACAGGCGATTTAATGAATCGCATGGCTGAAGATGTGAGCAGGGTGCGCATGTATACGGGACCAGCCATTATGTACCTGGGGAACCTGCTGGCTACAATAGGTTTCAGTTTGTATTTCATGTTGAGGAAAGATGCCTTGCTCAGTCTCTACGTATTGACCCCATTGCCGATTCTTGCTATTACCATTTACTATGTCAATACCATTATCCATAAACAAAGTGAAAGAATCCAGGCATTGCTGAGCAATTTAACAACCAATGCTCAGGAATCTTACAGCGGTATCCGCGTTATTAAATCCTTTGTCCAGGAAAAAGCTATGCTCCGTTTTTTTGAAAATAACAGTGAAGAGTACCGGAAAAATGCAATCAGCCTTGCAAAAGTCGAAGCAATTTATTTTCCCGCAATGGGATTGATTATCGGTTTAAGCACCTTGCTCACCATCATGATTGGAGGTTTCTATGTAATCCGCGGAACACATAATACTGATATCGGAACCATTACTGAGTTTGTCATTTATATTACGATGCTTGTCTTTCCTGTAAGTGCTATTGGCTGGGTGGCGAGCATGATACAGAGAGCGGCTGCCTCACAAAAACGGTTGAATGAGTTCTTAAATACCGAATCTCAGATTCAAAACCGTCCAAATGCTATCGAAAAAAGAATTGAAGGAAATATTTCATTTCAGGGTGTAGAATTTATTTATCCAAACACCGGAATACACGCGTTAAAAAACTTCAGCCTTGAAATAAAAAAATCTGAAAAAATCGCCATCATTGGGAGAACGGGTAGTGGGAAGACAACCATTGCGCAATTGTTACTTCGTTTTTATGATCCTTCCCAGGGAAAAATCTTGATTGATGGAACAGATATCCGGGATATGGATATACAGGACATGAGGAACCAGATCGGATATGTCCCCCAGGATATATTCTTATTCAGCGATACAGTGGCCGGCAATATAGAATTTGGATTGGCAGAGCAGAAAGTCGACATGCAGAGAGTTCATCAGGCAGCCAGATATGCCAGTGTTGACAAGGAAATACAGGCTTTTCCCAAACAATATGAAACTGCAATTGGTGAACGAGGTGTCACATTAAGTGGCGGTCAAAAACAAAGGATTTCCATATCCCGTGCACTGATCAAGGATCATGAAGTAGTAGTATTCGATGATTGTCTGAGTGCAGTAGATGCAAAAACTGAAAAAGAAATCCTCGATAACTTGTATACCTACCTGAAAAATAAAACCGCCATCATCATTACCCATCGCATCTTTTCCTTATTCGATTTTGACAAAATCATTGTGCTGGAAAAAGGAAGAATTGTTGAAACCGGCACCCACCGTGAATTATTGGCCCTCAACGGATACTATGCATACCTCTACGAGCAGCAACAGCTCAGGGATGAACCCGAAAATGGAATGGAAAATGGTCAGAACGGAAGCCCAAAGCAGGATTTCTGATTTGAAAGTTCATATTTTCCTGCACAACTTGTATGTAAGAATAAGTTCTCGCAAATTTTGTCAATTCGAAAACAATATTATATTTGTGCCTACTTTTTTAAGTTGATTTATTATTAAATGTAAAATTTACTATTGTGGCGTACGAGAACAATGACAAAAGAATGGAAAGCGTGTACAGCAAACGGATCAGGGCAGGTAAGCGAAGGACTTATTTCTTTGACGTAAGAGCAACCCGCAGCAATGACTACTATCTTACCATCACCGAAAGCCGTAAGAAATTTAACGAAGACGGATACGACAGGCACAAAGTCTTCCTGTACAAAGAGGATTTCAATAAATTCCTCAAGGCACTGACAGAAGCAGTCGATTATGTAAAAACAGAACTCATGCCTGATTTTGATTTTGATGCCTACAATCATGATCAACCTGCAGAAACTTCACACAACAATAGCGGCGAAAACGGTGTTGCTCCGGTAGTGAATGATGTGGCTGAGGTCGAAGTTAAAAACACAGATGCTCCATCATCCTCTAATGGCGAGGAAGTAGATAAATGGTAATCTTCTTTTTGAAAAATAAAAAAACCTCTGTCAATACAGAGGTTTTTTATTGCATGATGAATTCAGCCGCTTTTTGCACGGTATTTCCCCAATAAAAATGTTCGAAATAAGCCTCGGAGATTGACGAAGAAAGATCGGAAGCTTTCACAATTAGATCAGTGAAGGATTGCCAGTCATGATCCTTGCACAGCAGTAGTTTTCCATTGCATATGGAAGGATCAATTCCTGTTGCGCCATTGAGTGTTGAAACGGCATTCAGATTATAGCCTAAAGCCTCCACCAGCTTGGTTTTAATGCCGCCGCCTTCAGTGACCGGGTTCAGAAAAATATCGGCTCCCTTAAAATACAAGCTGATATCATTCACAAAACCAGCGATAATCATATTCTCATATTTTTTTTCTATAATCTCTTTCGGAATATTCCTTCCACAAATAATAATTACATACTGAAATTCTTTTTTTTCTAACAGCAATGGATTGATATGCTCAATAATATTTTTCAATCCACCCAGGTTCGGCGGATAGTCGAACGCACCATTAAAAAATAAAATCTTTCTTTGATCAGGAATGCTGAATTCATGATGTAACTGCATCCGCGCTCCCTGAATTTCTTCGGCCGTCGGAATCGAATTCCATTCAATCCCATAAGTCATGACCATGCATTTCGATGGATTCAATCCAAATTTTTCAATTGCATAGTGCCTGTCATCTGAATGGATGAAAAAATTATAGTCGGCCTGGCGATGGACAAATTTTTCATATCTCCATAAAATCTTCCACCACCATTTGCCCAATGTTTTCCAACGCAATCCTTCAATATTATGTGAATGAACAACCAGTTTTACGCCATAAAACCACTTCAGAAGAATTCCGAGCCAGCCATAATATGGATGTTCCAGGATAATATGAGTCGCCTTTCTTTTTTTGATCAGACCGCCCAATTTGAAAAAATAAAAAACATTGACATACCTGAGTGGGGAGTCGGAGAGGATATTCAACACTTCATATCCTTCAGCAGCAAAAGGATCATTATTTTTTGTTGTTACACAAATCAGCTGATGATAGCGGGAAAAATATTTATTGAAAAGAGCAACTCCTTTTTGTCCCCCGACTTTTGCCGGGAGAAATGGATAAGAAATGATGCTGATAATCGTCGACATCTTATTAAAAACTATTGCCGCAATTTGTTATAGCCACGAAGGCACGGAAAATTTATTCCGTGCCTCCGTGGCTGTTTTAAATGAACCCTATTTGGTTATTTCTTCGCAACATTCATATTTTCCGGTTCCTTCTTATTCCAGTTTTTCCATACATTCCAAATTGCAGCAATCAGCAATAGCAAGCCGGCAATATTTGCAATCAGGCTGATGGCAGTTCCCCTGGATACCGACTTCGGCTCAAACCTGAATTCGATAGTATGATCGCCAGCTGGAACAGGCATTCCTCTTAAAACATAATCTACACGAAAATAATCGGTTTTATTTCCATCCAGGTAAGCATTCCATCCCTTATCGTAATACACTTCACTAAATACAGCAAACTGGTTGGTCTTTGCAGAAAACTTGTAGGATATTTTATCGTTCAGGTTTTCTATCAGTTTAATGGAGGCTGTAGAATCGGCAACAGGTAAAAATTTGATCAGATTTTGAAAACTCTTACGTACGATTGCCGTATCCTTCACATTGGTATTATCAAGCGCTTTCATTTCTTCATTGGCATCATTTACATATTGAATCGACTTTACCAGCCAGCAGGCCCCATATGCATCCGGGTTCACGATCGCTTCTTCATCATTGCCGGCCGGGTTGCGCCTGATAAAATATTTTGTGTTCAGCATATCATATACCCTGGCATTTCCCTTTGCCAGTTGTTTTTCGATAATATCCTGGTACAGGGCCAGCTTGGCAGGAGAATATCCACCAATAGAATTGTGATAATAAGATGCATGTGAATCCTGGAATGCATCGGCAGTCTGATCAAATACCCGGAAATTCTTTTCCGGATCATTTAATATTTTCTGATCTGCAGAGGATTTTACAAATGCAGCATCATTATCAACGGGCTCTACAAAACTATCGTCATTCATATATTTTCTTCCCTCTGCCAGTAAATCATAAGAACTCAAAATAGTAAGGCCTGCCAATAAGATAACCGGTTTGATTTTGCTTTTTAAAAACAGGCCCAATAAGACAATCGCAATTATTAAAAAAAACATTGTCCGAAGCAGATCAGATCCAAAAAGAGATTGCCTGTCGGCCTGTAAACTTTTCATCACTGAATTCACGACCTCACTCACCTGTTGTTGCATTTCAGGAGTAGGTTGTTTGCCCCTTGCTGCCTGTTGCAACATCCCCGATGTGAATTGCTCCTTCAACAAATTATCTTCCTTGCCTTTAAAATCAGTCATGAAATAAGATGCTGTAATCAACAAAAAGAATCCTCCTGTAATGATTACAGCCATTCTGAATTTTTTCCAGATAATATCTGCAGGGCTTTTATCAGAGAGTAGTTGATCCAGTCCTATTGCCGCCAATAGGGGGAATGTTAATTGCGGAATGATCAATGACATCGTCGGTGCACGGAATTTGCTGTAGAAAGGAAAATAATCGAACAAAAAATAATTGAATGAAGAAAAATTCTTTCCCCAGGCAAGAAGAATAGCAAAAATACTTACGGGCAATATCCACCACACATGCCAGGATTTCGCATATACAAGACCGAAAATGAACAAAAAGCAAATGACGGCTCCCAGGTAGACCGGGCCTGCGGTATCATGCTGCGGTCCCCAGTATCCATACCTGGCTGCAAATTGAAGAGCGGAGGATTCTGGCAATCCTAATTCTCCGAGTCTGTCAACAAATTTTGAATTTTCTGCAAAATCCCTGCTGATATACCCGCCGCCCCTTGATCCGGGAACCATCAGAGTAGCTGTTTCTCCAATACCATAACTCCACATGAATGCATAATCTTTATCCAATCCTCCTTTCGTTTTATTTCCTGAAGTTGAATCAGTCAATTCAGATTTTCCTCCTCTCATAGTTTCCTTTGCATATTCCTGTACAGGCAAAAAAGCAACGGCGTTCATTGCAAAACCAAGTATTGCCGAAACAATCGCAATGACTACGGGCTGCCATGCATTTTTTAATTGATTTTCTTTTTGACTTTTTACCAAATAGGCAATCGTTATAAATCCAATAATAAACCCGGTGTAATAAATGACCTGTATATGCTGCGTTACTCCGGCCTGCAAACCCAATGAGATGGTCATCATTGCAGCTCCCCCGATATATTTTTTCCGGAGAATGAGTAAGAAACCTGCAATAACCAGGGGCATGAATCCGATTGCGACCATCTGCGTCGTATGTCCAACAACCAGAATGATCGGATCAAAAGTAGAATATGCAAATCCCAGCGAAGACAATACGCTCAACCATATATTGATCTTTAATGTCTGAGTCAGAATATAAAAACTCATGCAGGCAAAAAAGAAAAGGATGATGGGGTTGAAAGAATAAAGAAAGAATGCGAGTTTATTCATGAATGTTACAGGAGAAGGCGCCGAGATTGTATAGGCGGGCATCCCGCTGAAAGCACTCTCTGTCCATAACGGATAATGACCATATTTTTGATTAAAATCTTCTGACTGCTTAACCATTCCCATATGCTGTGTCACATCACCCTGACTCAGCACTTTTCCATCTAAAGCCGGCTTGCAATAAAACAAAGAAACAATTAAAAAAACCATCATTGCTATTGCATGAGGAAGCACTTTTTTCCAGATAGAACCATTCATAATCGATATAATAATTATTCAGGCAAAATAATGGTATTTTACCCAGAATTGCAGATTTTTGGGAAAAAACAGAGAACGCGTAACGTTGAATGCATAATGCAAAACGCTTTCCTGAAATCAACTCGTTAAGCCTTTAGCTTTCTACGAATAGCATAACCAATATGACTGCATTAAGATTTTTATCAAGGGTTGCATTTATTTGTAATATCTGTTTTTTACTGGCAATAGGGATCCTCCGGATAAAGAACCCACCGGAAGGAGAAATCATATCATTTATTCTTGTACTCGGTTTTGTGTTCTCGGCAATTTTTAATATCCTCGTGAATATCTGGTACGCAATCCTCCTGATCAGCAGGAAACCTTTAAAATCATTTATTCCATCCTGGCTGATCATTACCAATTTTCTTTTTTTAATTCTCCAGTTAATACTCTTCTTAAAATGATCCATAGCATATTAAAGGATAAACCGACAAAACTTTTTCTGGGATTCACTGCTTTCTTCTGCTGTAATGCATTGATTGCAGAAGCAATTGGTACAAAATTGTTTTCCCTCGAAAAATTGTTTGGTTTACATCCGGCTAATTTCACGCTGTTTGGACAATCGGGTTTGTCGTTTACACTTACCTGTGGCGTTTTACTCTGGCCTCTTGAATTTGTCATTACAGATATTGTCAATGAATTTTTCGGGCCAAAAGCGGTCAGAAGAATTTCATGGACTGCAGTCATATTGATTTCCTACGCTTTTTTAATGTATTATCTGGCGATCGGTATTCCGCCGGCTGATGTATGGCTCAATAGCAGCAGCCAGCAGGGAGTGGAAAATATTCAAAGTTCATTCAATGCAATCTTCGGTCAGAATATGCGGATTATTATTGGAAGCCTTGTAGCTTTTTTGGTGAGCCAGATTGTAGATGTGACTATCTTTCACCAGATCAAAAAGAAAACAGGAAATAAACATTTATGGCTGAGGGCGACCGGCTCGACATTGGTTTCGCAACTGGTGGATAGTTATATCGTGTTATTCATTGCTTTCAGCTCCATATTCAGCTGGCAGTTGATTCTTGCAGTCGGCATTATGAATTATACTTATAAATTCACAGTTGCCATTCTTTTAACCCCGGTTATTTATTTTGTTGAAGGAAGAATTGAATCCTATGTGGGCCATGATACGGCGCATAAAATGAAACGTTCCGCGATGGGACTGGAGAATGAGTAAGTCTGGTAGTCTTGAGTCGTGAGTCGATGACGGATGGCCGATGACCGAACTTTGCATGAATCTACCTGCCAGATCAATCAACTAACGATCATCGGCCATCGATCAACGGCCAACGGTCATCGATTGAGCTTCTTCTCCATCACATAATCATTCATAAAATAATTATTTCCGATATCAATATCTTCTTCCCTGATCACTTTGAATCCAAGTTTCTCATAGAAAAATTTTGCTTTATTATGTCTGTTCACATTTAACTGCAAAGCCAGAGCTCCCGATTCTTCTATATCTCCGACTATGAAATTGATAATAAGCCTTCCCAATCCCTTTCCCTGCTGATTGGTTAAGACATATATTTTATGTATTTTATAAACTCCGGGCTGATCCGTAACAGAATAGGATGCAAAACCAATTGGCTCTTTATTTTCTTCAACAATTAAAAAAGAATGCTTTTTGTCGATCATTTGTTCCTGCAGAGAACCCGGACTATAAAAAAGATTCATCATGTAATTCAGCTGATCCTCTGATAATATGTCCTTATAAGCATAAGGCCATATCTGCTGGGCAAGAAAGCCGATGATGTTGATATCATCCACTTCTGCAAACCTTATGGCAATACCTGTCGGCATTAAAAATTTTGGATCACAAGATAGGAATTGAGTTGCCTTCTGTTTATGTAACTTTGAAAATTATTTTTTATGCAGAAAAGAAAATTAGGGAGATCCGGAATAGAGGTCGCTCCGATTGCATTCGGAGGAAATGTCTTTGGATGGACTGCCAATGAATCTACTTCATTTCAATTACTGGATGGTTTTACAGGAGCCGGATTTGACTTGATTGATACAGCCGATGTCTATTCGAGATGGGTGAGGGGAAATAAAGGTGGTGAATCCGAAACAATTATTGGAAAATGGTTGAAGCAGCGGAACAATCGTCATCGTGTGACCATTGCTACCAAGGTAGGGAAGGAGATGGCGCCTGATAAAAAAGGATTATCAGCAAAATATATCCGTCGTGCTATAGAAGATTCCTTGAATCGATTACAAACAGATTATATTGATTTATATCAATCGCACGACGATGATCCCGATACTCCAATGGAAGAAACAATGGAGACTTTCACTGCACTTATCAAAGAAGGAAAAGTGAGGGCAATCGGTGCTTCCAATTTTAATGCTAAAAGACTGGCAGCCTCGCTGGAGGTCAGTAAGAAACATGGATATGCCCGTTATGAAACTATTCAGCCTCCTTATAATTTATACGACAGGAGCTTCGAAAAAGAATTAGAGCCACTTTGCCTGGAAAATGAAATCGGAGTGATCAGCTATTATGCCCTTGCAAGCGGATTTCTTTCGGGGAAATACCGTTCGGAAGATGATCTGTCAAAGAGTCCAAGGGGACAGGGAATCAAAAAATATTTGAATGATCGCGGGTTTAAAATCCTGAAAGCCCTGGATGAAGTAGCTGCGCAATATCATTCAACTCCCGCAAGTGTTGCAGTTGCATGGATTATTTCCAGGCCGGCGATTACTGCTCCAATCGCCAGTGCGACAAATATGGATCAATTAAAAATTTTAACAGGATCAGTCGAATTGAGTTTGGATAAAGGTGCAATTGAATTGCTGGATAAAGCGAATGCGTAAAAGAATAAAAATTATTTCCTGCTGTTCAATATACGCTAACATTCACTCAAGCTAATAGGGATATGAATGGCTAATCCGCCATCTGAAGTTTCCTTATATTTACTGTTCATATCTTTTGCAGTATCCCACATTGTTTTGATAACAGCATCCAGAGATACTTTCGCAAAATCGGGCGTGCTTTGCAAAGCCAGTTGGGATGCAGTAATGGCTTTGATCGCGCCCATGGTATTTCTTTCGATACAGGGGATCTGTACAAGTCCTCCGATCGGATCGCAGGTCATGCCCAAATGATGTTCCATTGCAATTTCTGCGGCCATCATGGCCTGTCTCTGTGTTCCGCCCAGGCATTCGGTCAGTGCAGCAGCCGCCATTGCCGAAGAAACACCGATCTCAGCCTGACAGCCACCCATAGCCGCAGAAATGGTTGCGCCTTTCTTGAAAATACTTCCGATCTCGGCTGCGGTGAGCATGAACCGGATAATCTTTTCTTCTTTATGCTGATAATTTTCCGGCTCACAAAAACAAACATAATACTGAAGAACAGCCGGAATCACTCCTGCAGCGCCATTGGTAGGAGCCGTTACTACACGGCCGAAGGAAGCATTCTCCTCATTGACAGCAAGGGCAAAGCAACTGACCCAGTCAAGAATGTATTTGAAATCAGTTCCCCCTGAACGGATCGCTTCAATCCAGCTATGATAATCACTATAATGCCTACCCGAAATTAATTTTTCAGAAAGGGATGCAGCCCTCCGGCTTACCTGTAATCCTCCCGGCAGCATACCCTTTGTATGAGATCCCCGGTACATGCATCGACTCATCGTTTCCCAGATATGAAGGATCGCTTTTTTTGTTTCAGGTTCAGATCTCCAGGTATTTTCATTCTCCATCACCACTTCACTGATTGCGAGTCCTGTTTTCATGCACCAATGTAAAAGATCGGATGCTTTATCGATCGGGAAGGGTAATTGAACAGATGATGTTCCCCCGGCTTCTTCGCCTTCTTTTTTTACAAAGCCACCGCCGATCGAATAATAAGTTTCTGCGATCTGCTCTCCGTTGCTAAAATTGGCCAGGAAACTAAGTGCATTGGGATGGAAGGGCAGTGTTTCTGTATTAAGAAAAACAATATCCTGTTCAGGATCGAAGTCTATCGGATAAGATCCATCCAGTAATATTTTTTTTACAGTTTTAATGTGATTGGTCTTGATCTCAATTTTATCCACTTCAAAACTTACAGGATCGTCACCGGATAAACCCAGTTGTACAGCTATATCTGTCCCATGACCCTTTCCTGTTTTTGCAAGTGAGCCATATAATAGCACCTGAACACTGACCGTGTCCTGGAGTCTTTTAGTAAGTTTTAAAAATTGTATGAATCTCTGAGCAGCACGCCATGGTCCCAGTGTATGAGAGCTGGAGGGACCGATTCCAATTTTAAATATGTCGAATACAGAGATCGCTTCGTGTGGCAACGAAATGAAGTTTGGGGTAAAGTTAATATGAATTTCGATGGCAGTTGGCCGTTTGACGTTGGTCGACTTGAAATGTTTTTGTCGGCGACCGACCATCGATCATCGCCTAACGGTAAAAAAAATGCCCTGAACATTGTGCTCAGGGCTGGTTTAGCAGGTAGTTTATGGTTACTGCACACTGATCAAAGTAATATCAAAAATTATAATTGAGTTAGACGGTAGCACCTGGTTTCCAAAACTGTCGGTCAGGCTTCTTGAACCATATCCGAGAGAAGGTGGTATGTATAATTTAATCCTTCCTCCTTTTTTAATCCGCGGTATTCCTTCTCTCCATCCATCGATTAAACTTCCCAGGGACGTAAAAACTGCATTGCTTTGCTGATCAAAAATCTTTCCGTTGGTAAGCCATCCTGTATAAGATACGGTTATCTGTGAACAGGGTTTAGCTGTGTCTCCGGAACCGGATTCAACAACGGTATAATAGTAGCCTCTCCAATCCAGACCAGCCGTTATCCCACTTGAATCCAGGTATGCCTTCACTTCCTGCTGTTCTTCCAAAGGGGCAACGGAGTTATCGTTACCATAGCTGCAACCGCTATCTTTCTTCAGGCACGAACTAAAAACAAGTGAAATACCTACCGCACAAACCAGAAATATTCGCATGAAAAATTTTTGCAAAAATAATACTTCGATAGGTAAGACATCGATCTGATGTAAAATGCTGCAATCAATCCTTTTTTTCTTTATCAGGCTTTTCTTCAGTCATTTTTGAGCGTAATTCCTGATAATACTGCTCATTCTTTTCCCAACGGACCTTCCTTGAAAAAATAGCAACAAAGCCAATGATCAGTAAGCATGCCGCCATCAATACTCCGGGATTAAAATCCTGGGTATTGGCTACCATTTCCGCCCGCTTGTACCAGCCGGAAGCAAAATTGATAAGAATGGGTATTACAAATAATAATCCAAGCGGGATTCCCAATAACAATTGCCGGAAAATCTTTTTTTGTTTTAACCGGTTTTGTTCCCAATAATGAATAAAGTCTTTCTCCTCGGGCGTCAGCATAAACGTTAATTTGACATTACAAATATAGCTGGCTTATTTTCAACACTTAATATTTAAGAATGTGCATAATTATTTTATCATATTTGCGTTGCTGTATTTATTCTTAACTTGTGTTTAAATCCTTTGTCTTGAAATTACCTTTACTACTGACCCAGTTTCTGTACAAAAATAAAAGGCTCTCCCTGCCCGGGATCGGCATTTTTACATTAGATCCGACAGCGGTCATCCCCGAAGGACACGGTAAGAATACCCATACCACAGCCGGCATTGAGTTTCAACCTGCCTCGATTCATGAGCCTGAAAATGACCTGATCGAATATATCCGTGTAAATACGGGAAAAATCAAACCCGTGGCAATTGCTGACCTGGATTCCTACCTGGCATTGGGAAATGAGCTGTTAAATATTGGCAAACCCTTTTTTTTGGAGGGTATCGGCACCATCACCAAGAATAAGGAAGGCGGATTGGAATTTAACCCGGGAGAATATTCAGTCGTAAAATATGAAGAAGGCCTGCATGAAAAAACAGAAAAATCCGGTAAAAGAAAATCTGTTTTGGAAGAAGCACAATTTGAGCCACAACCGAATAATATCCGGAAAATTCTGCTGCTCGTCGCAATCGTCGGAGGGTTATCCATTATTGGACTGGGTGGATATTTCTTCTACAAAAAAAATGTAAATGGAAGTAACCATGCAGAGATCAGCAATATGGCAAATGATACGACTGCTTTCAAAAAGGATACGACCCAATTGATTCCTGCAACAGATTCCGCTAAGACCAAAGCGATCATTCCTTTGCATGCATCCTTGAAAGATTCTGTCATGTACAAATTCATTATCCTGGAAACATACAGCAAGGCGAGGGCCTTGAGACGGTATAACCAACTTTTGTCATTCGATCTGAAGATACATATGCATACGAGGGATTCGAGTTTCTTCAAATTGTATTTTTCTTTTCCGGCTTTAACAAAAGATACCACACATATTAAAGACTCACTGTATAGAACATACGCACACGCTGTCACGATTGAGCGATAATATCCATGAAAGAAAATGCCGCATATTGGATCA
>Ga0335085_10011942_pt1 | contig 12829 bp, 10 predicted proteins | sample Lox_Sample_45_FD_206712 | JGI IMG/M metagenome (GOLD analysis project Ga0335085, IMG submission 206712) | Soil microbial communities from Loxahatchee National Wildlife Refuge, Florida, United States - Lox_Sample_4.5 | ecosystem: Environmental > Terrestrial > Soil > Wetlands | place: USA...
CAGGACCCCCTCACGCGACTGCGAAGACAGCAGCACGGGCAGGCAGACTAGTCCCGGCCCAAGCCAGAGAATATTCCGGTGGTGAAGGGACAGCGCGAGGGATATCACAATTGCCGGGGCCAGGTACACGGCCAGGTAGTTTGGGTTCAGCTCCAGCCCCTGGAGCCGGCCGCCGAGAGTCTGCCCCTGGGCCTGAGCTATTACGGCGGCGGCCGTGCCGGTGAGAAGTACAACTCTGGCCAGCAGGGCAGGACGGGCGGGCGACGAGATACTGACTGCGGCCACAACCAGCCCGGTCACCATCCATGTTATTCCTTGAATTGGCAGATCCGACGACTCCAGTCGTACCTGGGGGAAGAAGTAAGAGGTCAGCGCCATAGTGGCAATTATGCTGATCCAGAGATGGGATTTTTGCAGCCGGAATGAGCCAGTGCCGAAAGAGAGAATGGCGGATAGGCCGAGCACCAGAGCAAGGGCCAGGACGGAATACAGGCTATGGAGAAATGCCGTGCTCAGCACGCTACAGGGAATTATGATGATTATCAGCTGCTGCGGCAACCGCGCCAGCGGGCCGAGCCGTGAGGCGGCTTCGAGCGGCGCGGCAGGCCTCCTGCCCGCACCCCGGCCATCATCCATCTGCGCCCCCGATGCCAAACCGGTCAAACTAGAGCTGACCCGGCGAAGTCCGGTTGTCCCAACCCAGCAGTTGACCGTTCAGCCTTCCCACCGATCGAGTGTTGGTGACGTAGAGTATCATCTTGATTGCGTAATGTAGTCAATGTCGAACACGCGGTTCGGGAGGCAGGAACGTCACATGGATGCCCGTACCGGATTGACGTACTTGATAACCGGCGGAAGCGGATTCATTGGCTCGCATCTGACCGAGGCCCTACTGCGCCGCGGTGACTCCGTACTAGTCCTCGACAACCTCTCGACGGGGCGGCTGTCCAATCTGGAGCAGGTCAAGGACCACCCTCGGTTGCGTTTCACACACGGCTCTGTGCTGGACGAGCTGATCGTGGACGAGCTCATGCATCAGTGCGACGTGGTGGTTCATCTGGCTGGGGCGGTGGGAGTGAAACTCATCGTGGAGCAGCCACTGCGGTCGTTGACCACGAACATCCGGGGGTCGGAGATAGTGATCGAGGCCGCTCACCGGTACCGGAGGAAGGTACTCCTCGCTAGTACATCGGAAGTCTACGGAAAGAACTCCGGTGGCCCACTTCATGAGGAATCGGACCGCATACTGGGCAGTCCCGGCGTGGCACGCTGGGCTTACAGCGCAGCGAAGACCGTAGATGAGATCATGGTCAATGCGTACCACAAGGAGCGCGGGCTTCCCACGGTTGTAGTTCGCCTGTTTAACACGGTGGGACCGCGGCAGAGTCCAGCGTATGGCATGGTCATCCCTCGGCTCGTCAGGCAAGCCCTGCACGGTAAGCCCATCACCGTGTTTGGCGACGGACGCCAGACTCGCTGCTTCGCTCACGTCAGAGACGTAACCGAGGCGATCCTGTTGCTACTGGACAGCGACTCAGTCGTCGGAGAGACCTTCAATGTTGGCTCAACCGATGAAATTAGCATCATCGACCTTGCCCGGCAGATCATCTCTCGATGCGAGAGTACATCATCAATCCAGCTGATTCCGTACGATCAGGTGTACGAATCGGGCTTCGAGGATATGGAACGGCGCGTGCCGGATACCACGAAGCTCTCCTCGCACACTGGCTGGTCAGTACACCTTTCGCTGGATGACATCCTTCGGGAGATGATCGAGGAGGCGGCCGGTGAACGGGCTGGATTCGCCAGCCTGGTGATATCGTGACCTTCCCTGGCCCGGCCATCATCAGCGGGGCCTTGGCATTTGTTCTGGTCGCGCTGCTCACTGAGGCAATGCGTCGGCTGGCACTGTGGGCACACTTGGTTGATCAGCCACGGGCTGAACGGATCCATGTGAGCGCCACTCCGTACCTGGGGGGAGCCGCGATTGTCTGCGGCGCGGTGGGCGCAGTCATTATGGTAATACACCCCAATAATCCACAGCTACTGACCGTTATTATCAGCGCAATCTCGATCTCCGCTCTTGGGCTCATCGACGACCTGCGGTCACTGGGCACAGGAATCCGGCTGACTTGCGAGTGCCTCGCCGCAGCCGCAGTAGTGGTCGCTGGCGTCCGTATTACCATTTTCGCTGGCCTGCCCGTGGGTGGGCACTGGATGGATGACATCGGGACGGTAATATGGATTGTTGTTATCACCAACTCTTATAATTTGCTCGACAATATGGACGGGGCAGCGACTGCTATTGTCGTCTCGACCAGCCTTGTGCTGGCCACGCTGGCACTGGCAGTCGGCCGTCCGGGATTCGCGGGCCTCCTGCTGGCAGTGTCCGCAGGCTGCGCTGGATTCCTAGTCCACAACTGGACACCCGCACGAATCTTTATGGGCGATGCTGGATCATTGTTTCTCGGCTTCATTATGGCCGCCTCAACCGTGCTATTGTGTTCCTCAATAGAGTCCAGTGGGGCACCCTTTGCATCTGTCGCCTGCGCAATGTACCTGATGATGTTCGTCGCTATTGTTGACACCTGCACTGTTCTCGTCTCGCGGCGGCGGGCAGGCCGGCGGTGGAATCAGGGTGGCGGTGATCACATCGCCCATCGGCTGTGCACGGTTGGGTTCGGCACCTCCCGAACCGTCCTCGTCCTGGCGATAACAGCCGCCGTCACCGCGATCCTGGGATCGGTAGTCGTCAGCGGCATTGTTCCGGCCGAAGCGCTGCTGGCAGTGACCCTGGGCGCTGGCGTGACCGTGGTGGTCCTGGCGCAGCGGGTCAATCCCTACCTGACCGAAATCACCACTCCGGCGGGACTCCGGCCCGATCTGGCCCGGGCCGAACTGGCGGTGGCGAGCGTGAGCCATCTTCCGGCTTACCAAGCCGACTTGGACGATTCGGCACGGGTACGCGATGCCACCGGACTCCGTGCAGGTGACATCGACCTCAGCCAAGGCTGATCAGCGGCCCGGGACGGCCACCGGTAGCGGCCCGCGCGGTCAGGGCTGGATCCGGGCCAGGACCAGGGTGACGTCATCTTCGGCGTGCGGGGCCAGCGCCGACAGGACGCTCTCAGCGCAGCCGTCGAGCGTCCCGCCCGGCTGGGCCAGCGCGGTGCTGAGCTCGTCGCGCAGCGCGGTGATGCCGTCCTCCAGCGACCGGGCCCGGGTTTCCACCAGGCCGTCGGTGTACAGCGCGAGGACCGCTCCGGGCGGTAGCGCGACCTCGGTGGTCTCCACCGGGCCGGCGCCCAGGCCGAGCGGCAGCCCGGCTGGCAGGTCAAGCAGCCGGGCCGGGCCGTCAGGACCGGCCACCGCGGGCGGCGGATGGCCAGCCGCGGCGATCACGCAGTGGCCGCGGGCCGTGTCCACCACCGCCGCGACACAGGTGGCGAACGGGGCGCCGGGCAGGCTGGCCGCCATCCGGTCCAGCTTGCTCAGCACCTCGCCGGGCGGCAGGTCCAGCTCGGCCAGGGTGTGCGCGGCGGTGCGCAGCTGCACCATCATCGCGGCCGCCTCCGGCCCGTGCCCCATCGCGTCGCCGACGATCAGCGCGGCCCGGCCGTCGGGCAGCGCCACAGTGTCGTGCCAGTCCCCGCCCACCACCGACAGGCCCACCGGCAGGAACCGGTGCGCGACGTCCAGGCCCTCCGGGACCTTGGACTCGGCCGGCAGCATGCCCTGCTGCAGCGCGATCGCGGACCGCCGCTCCCGGTCATACAGCCGGGCGTTGTCGATCGACACACCGGCCCGGGACGCCAGCTCGCCGGCCGCGGCGATGTCCGCGGGCCCGAAGCTCGGGCTGCTCGGCGCCCGCAGGAACGTCATGAAGCCGAGCACCACCCCGCGCGCGGTCAGCGGCACGGCCAGGAACGACGCGTAGCGGGCGGTGAACTCCGGGCCGCCGGGGCGGCGGGCCAGCCGTTCGGTGGTATCGCGGTCGAGCTCGCCGTACACGACCGGGCTGTTGCCGTCCATGGCCCGGTAGCTGGGCGAGTCCGCGCTCAGCACCAGCACCTCGTTCGGCGGCAGCAGGCGGTCGGTGTCCTCGGGGGGCTCGCCGACCACCCGGGCCACGATGCGCCGCACCACGGCCGTCGGCCCGGCCTGGTGGCGGCCTGTCTCGTCCGCGGCCAGCAGCCGCTCGGCCACGAAGATGGCGGCCGCGTCGGCGAACGCCGGGACCGAGACCGTGACCACCTCCTCGGCCGTGCGGGGCAGATCCAGGGTGGTGCCGATCAGGTCTCTGGCGTGCCGCAGCCAGTCCGAGCCGATGACCATGGTGGCGTGCTGCGCGATGACCAGCACCCCGGAACCTGGCCCGGCCAGTGGCTCACACCTGATGGCGACCGGCCCGCTGCCGCCCGCGAACGCCATGGCCAGGGTCGAGGTCCAGACCCGGCCCGCGCGCACCTCGGCCAGCGCCTCGCCGGCCAGCTCGCGCTGGCCCGGCCCGGTCAGCAGCACATCGCGCAGGTCCCGCCCGGTGACCGCGGTGGCCGGATGGCCGAAAAGCCGCTCGGCCGTCATCGGCCAGGAGTCCACCCGCCCGTCGGCGTCCATGGTGAACGCGGCCAGGCCGGCCAGGTCCGGCCCACGCCGCCGCGGCAGCACTGGCCGGCCATCACCGGCCACCCATCCCTCCACCAGCACCTGCACCATTCCTGCCGACAGGCCCTGTCGGCGCCGGGTGGCCCGCCCCGGCAATGACCACGCCCATTCCGGTCCGCGGTGCGGTAGACGGGCGCACTCACTGCCAAACCGTGCGCTATCGTGCAAGCGGAAATGTACCGCACCACCCTGGGCAAATAGGGCCAGTACGGCACGATGTGGCGCCGGAATCGTGGCCGGGGAACACCGCAGGCGTGAGGAGACCTACAGATCATGACTGGCCAGCCGGACTGGGTCCCACCAGGGATAGACACCAAGCGGGCGAACATCGCCCGGGTCTACGACTACCTGCTCGGCGGCACCCACAACTTCCTGGCCGACCAGGACCTGGCCCGGGCGATCACCGCCGTCGACCCGAACATCCGGGTCGGCTCCCGCGCTAACCGGGCGTTCCTGGGCCGGGCGGTGCGCTTCCTGGCCGCGGCCGGGATCCGCCAGTTCCTCGACATCGGTTCCGGCATCCCCACCCAGGGCAACGTGCACGAAGTGGCCCAGCAGGCCGCGCCGGGCGCCCGGGTGGTCTACTGCGACCTCGACCCGGTGGTCATCGCGCACAGCAAGGTCCTGCTGGACGGCAACCCGGACGCCGAGATCATCGATGCCGACCTGCGGGAACCGGAGAAGATCCTGGCCCACCCAACCACCCGGCAGCTGATCGACTTCAGCCAGCCGACCGCGCTGCTGCTGGCCATGGTGCTGCACTTCATCTCCGACGCCGAAGACCCCTGGGCCATCGTGGCCACGCTGCGCGACGCGCTCGCGCCCGGCAGCTACCTGGTGCTGGGCCATGTCGACAACGAAGGCCGGCCCGAGAAAGCGCGCGCCGCCGAAACGGTTTACAACCGCAGCGTGGCCGGCGGCATGCAGACCCGCTCCCGGGCCGAGATTCTGCGTTTCTTCGACGGATTCGAGTTGGTGGACCCCGGCCTGGTCAATATTCCGCTGTGGCGGCCCGACTCGCCTGACGACGTGCCCGAGGACCCGAGCCAGCTCTGGGCGCTGGTCGGGGTGGGGCAGAAACCCGCCGCCTGACCCGCCTGCCGGTCACGCGAAATAGCCGTTTTGCCAGGCCCCGCCCAGCCCGATGGCGTACACCGGAAGTTAGCCCGGCAGTGATTGACTGGCCTGCGGCAACGCTCCCGCCGGCCCCGGAGGGCAGGTCATGGACGCAGCGGCACTGGCCGGGCTCAATTCGTTCGGAATATTTGATGTGGAAGCGGACCGGCTGGATCATTTCTTCGCCGGGCTGGACGCGGCGGGCTGGGCTCAGCCGACCCGCTGCGCCGGCTGGTCGGTGCAGGACGTGCTGGCCCACCTGGCCGGCGCGGAACTGTACAACCACGCCTGCCTGAACGCCGACCTGGACGGGTTCCGTGGGATGCTGCGCGCGGCGGGCATCGCCGGTGGCTACCGCGAGTTCAACGAGTGGTGCGTGCGGCAGCGCCGCGGCCTGCCCGCGGCCGAGGTGCTGGACGAGTGGCGCGAGGCCAACCTGGAGACCCGGCAGCGGCTGGCCGGCCTGGGCCGGGACGCTCCGCTGCAGACCGGGGCGGGCCCCTATCCGGCCGGCCTGCAGGCGTTCCACTGCAGCTCCGACTACGCCACCCACGCCGACGACGTGGGCGCGCCGGTGGATGCGTGCGAGGAGCCGGGCCGGACCGCGTGGCGGGTCAGCGTGGGCCGGTTCGCACTGGCCGAGCAGAACTCACCAGTCAAGATCATTAATACTGAACGCTCGCTCCTGGTGCATCTCGGCAGCGTGTCCGCGGAGTTGCCCGCGGCGGACTTCGTGGCCGCCACCGTGGGCCGGCTGCCGCCGGGCTACCCGCTGGACCCGGTGCTGGGTGAGGCCCTGTGCTGCCTGGCCTGACTGTGCTGCCCGGCCTGACGCCGGTCAGGACGCCCGGCCGCGTGAACGCCGGCTGAGCAGGTAAGCGACGCCGCCGAGGACGAGCAGGCCCAGGCCACCGAGGGTGAGCCGGAGGGCCGGACCCCCCAGGGCCGGGGACGGGGCCAGGTTGGCCGCGGCGCACACCGAGGTGGCCAGGACCAGTTTCTGCCGGTGATCCAGCAGCCGGATCCGCATGGCCTGCACGGTCAGCGTGCCGCGGGCCCCGGTGAACTGGTGGTTCAGCATGATCACCGCGACATCGGGGATGACGATCCGGGTGTTCGGCGCCGCGCTGGCCGGCAGCGTGATCGTGTGGTGCCCGGCCTGGGTGATCCGGCCCTGGTCGATCCGCGAGGTGCCCGCGGCCGCACGGGCCCGGTGGTCGAACCGGCACGAGGATGTGGCCAGCTGGGCCCGCAGCACGGCCTGTCCGGGCAGGGTCACGGCCAGGCCGGGGATCCGCGACGAGGCGCTGGCCGGGCCGGCCGCGTCGGTGATCAGCCCGGTGTCGAGCAGCCCGGCCGCGTCCGCGTTGGGCAGGACCACCGGTGAGCCGCCCGAGTAGGACGCCTGGCCCACCGGCTGGGTGCTCATCCTGCCCGTCGCGTAGACCGCATAGGACTGGTTCATGGGAGTGCTCGCGGCGGCCGGGGCCGCGCCCGCCACCGCCGTGCCCAGCATGGGGCCGGCCAGCGCCGCCGCGCATCCGGCCGCCCGCACAGCGCGGCTGAGCATCCCGCTCATCGTTATCCCCCCGCACGGCAACCGCCCGGCCGTCGTGATGCCCCCCGTCCGGTTCATACCCCGGCACGGCCCGGTGCGCCAATCTAACTTTAGGTAGTGGAACCATAGCCCAAAGTCATGTTCTGGGTGGTAGAAAGCGGCCGGAATGCCCCTGGGCATGCCGAGGGCGCCGGCCCCCCGGACCGGCGCCCTCGTCATTCCGCCTGCACCCGCTCAGCAGTGGCGGGCGGGCAGGTCAGGCAACGAACGGGTGGCAGGTGCTGGTCCCGAGGTACAGCGTCTCAGGCCCGGACTGGACCTTGATCGCGGACACGTACAGCGTGCCCCCGAGGACGTTCTGCGCGTTGAACGTGATCGTCGCCCCGTAGATGTGCACGACGGTGTTCGGCCCGGGGGTCTGGATCGGGTTGAACACGTTCGAGCCGTTCTGCGTCACCGACCCGTTGTAGATGTACGACCCGCCGATGGCATGGGTGCCGAAGATGTGGCACCACGAGCTGATCTGGCTGGCCTGGATCTTGCCCAGGATGAAGTTGAGCTGCACCAGCGGGGAGTTGACCAGGGAGTAGCCAGTGGTGAAGCTGGCCCGGTCGACGACCATGCCGGTGGTCAGGAAGTTGGTGTAGTTCGCGTTGGACGCCACGCCCGGGGTGTCGAAGGAGTTGGCGTAGGCGACCGGGCCGAAGTGGATCGGGCCGGTCGCGAGCGCCCCCCAGGACTGGACCGGAGGTGGTGCCGCACTGGCCGGCAAGGCGGTCAGCGCGATGCCGCCGACCACACCCAGCGAGCTGGCCGCCACGAGCGCGCGGCGGAAGATTCGCTTCATAGCTGTCCCCGTTTCGGAGTCTTGAGAGAGTGAGTAACCCGCATGTGACTTTGGGTAATCGAGTCGGAGCATACAGTTATCGCAGGTAGAGCGGCAAGCGCAACGCGGGTTCGCCGGCCCGAGGGCCGGCCCCGCCCAGCACATCGCCAGCCGCCACACTGGTGCCATGAACGCTCCGGTGAGCTACCCCGAGCCCCCGACCCCGGTGTTCCTCTTCGACCTCGACGGCACCCTGATCGACAGCGTGTACCAGCACGTGATGGCGTGGCATGCGGCGCTGCTGCGGCTGGATATCGACCTGTCGGTGTGGCGCATACACCGGCGCATCGGGATGAGCGGCGGGCTGTTCGTGTCGGCGCTGATCCGGGAGACCGGGCTGGCGCTGTCCGAGGCGGACATCGAACTGCTGCAGCAGTCCCACGCCGAGGGCTATCTGGCCCAGGCGGACACCGTCCGGGCGCTGCCCGGGGCGGCCGAGTTGCTGCAGGCGCTGACCAAGCGGGGGGTGCGCTGGGCCATCGCCACCAGCGGCCGCCGGGCCACCGCGGGCCACGCGCTGGGCCTGCTCGGGCTGCCCGAGGACACCCCGATGATCACCCGGGACCTGGTCCGCCACGCCAAGCCCGACCCGGACCTGTTCCTGGCCGCGGCGGCGCTGCTCGGCGTGGCGCCGCAGCACGCGTTTGTCGTTGGCGACAGCGTATGGGACCTGCTCGCCGCGCGCCGGGCCGGCGCTATCGGGGTCGGCCTGATGTCCGGCGGCTACGGGCGGGAGGAACTGGAGCGGTCCGGCGCCTACCGGGTCTACGCCGACCCGGCCGATCTGCTCGCCCGGGCCGACGAACTCGGCGTCCGCGACCTGGTCAGCTAGCCCCCCAAGCGGCAGGCCTCGCCCAGTCGCGGCGCATACACACGGCCGGCGCGCATGGGTTCTGTTAGGAACCGACGGCGCCGTGCATGGGTGCCGTTTGGACCGGACTTACCAGGCTTTCCTGGGGTTTCACTGAGAAGCGCCAGAGCGTCACCTACGCCCTGGACGCCACCTGAAGAGGCCCGCAACGGGCCGCCCGCCGCCCGCCCACCCCCGGGGCCGGGCGGCGGGCCCGGGCGGCGCACGCAGTGGAACGCCTAGGAGGGCGCCGTGCAGGACCTTCTCTATATCGGTCTGACCATCGTGGTTTTCGCCGCGCTCTGGCTTCTGGTCAAGGGGGTCGAGCGCTTTGAGCGCTGAGAACTGGATCGGGCTCATTGGTGGCGTGCTGCTCACCGTGTACCTGTTCGTGGCCCTCGTCTTCCCGGAGAAATTCTGATGAGTAGTACTGGCGCTGGCTGGCTGCAGTTCGCCCTGCTGTTCGCCGCCCTGGCCGCCTGCTACATCCCCCTGGGCAACTACATCGCGCACATCTTCACCAGCGACAAGGACTGGCGGATCGAGCGCGGCTTCTACCGGCTGATGGGCATCGATTCCAAGGCCGACCAGAGGTGGGGCACCTACGTCCGGAGCATCCTGGCGTTCTCCGCGGTCAGCGTCATCTTCCTGTACGGCATCGAGCGGCTGCAGCACTACCTGCCGCTCTCCGTGGGCATGGCCGCCGTCACGCCCGACACGGCCTGGAACACCGCCGCGTCGTTCGTGACCAACACCAACTGGCAGAACTACGCCGGCGAGGCCACCATGGGCTACCTGACCCAGATGACCGGGCTGACCGTGCAGCAGTTCCTGTCGGCCGCGGTCGGCCTGGCCGTGGCCATCGCGATGATCCGTGGCTTCACCCGGTCCCGCACCGACAAGCTGGGCAACTTCTGGGTCGATGTCACCCGGGGTGTGGTCCGGCTGCTCATCCCGCTGTCGATAGTCATCGGGCTGGCCCTCATCGCCAGCGGTGCCATCGACAACTTCAACGCCTACCACACCTACACCACACTGTCCGGCGCACACCAGACCATCCCGGGTGGCCCGGTGGGCTCGATGGAGAGCATCAAGGACCTCGGGAACAACGGCGGCGGGTTCTTCAACACCAACGCCGCGCACCCCTTCGAGAACCCCAACCCGTTCACCAACTGGCTGATCATCTTCAGCCTGCTGCTGATCCCGTTCGCCCTGCCACGCGCATTCGGCAAGATGGTCGGGGACAACCGGCAGGGCTACGCGCTGGTCGCGATCATGGCCATCATCTGGATGGCCGCGGTCGGCGGGATCAGCCTGTTCGAGGCGCACACCGGCACCGGCGGCACGGCCACGATGCTGGCCGGGCATGCCGCGGAAGGAACGGAGACGCGGTTCGGCACACCCGGCTGCTCGGTGTTCGCCGCGTCCACCACGGTGACGTCGACCGGGTCGGTGAACTGCTTCCACGATTCGCTGACCCCGTTCGGCGGCGGCATCGCCCTGTTCGACATCGCGCTGGGCGAGATCGCGCCGGGCGGCATCGGGGCCGGCATGTACGGCATCCTCGTCCTGGCCATCGTCACCGTGTTCGTGGCCGGCCTGATGGTGGGCCGGACGCCGGAGTACATCGGCAAGAAGATCCGGCCGGTGGAGATGAAGTACGCGGCGCTGTACTTCCTGACCCTGCCGGTGATCGTGCTGACCGCGGCGGCCCTGTCCATCGGCACGCACATAGGGCAGAGCGCGATCTTCAATCCGGGCCCGCATGGCCTGACCGAGATCATGTACGCGTTCGCCTCGGAAGCGAACAACAACGGGTCGGCGTTCGCCGGCTTGGGTACCGCGGCCACCTGGTACCAGATACTGGGCGGCATCGTCATGCTGCTGGGGCGGTTCGCGCCGGAACTGTTCGCGCTCGGCCTGGCCGGCTCGCTGGCCCGCCAGCAGCCGGTGCCGGCCAGCGCCGGGACGCTGGATACCCGGACGCCACTGTTCGTCGGGATGGTGGTCGGCGTGATCCTCGTCCTGGTCGGCCTGACCTACTTCCCTGCTCTCGCACTGGGACCGTTCGCTGAAGGGTTGCACTGATGTCCGTCACAACGACACCGGAAACCGGGGGCCGCGCCCCCGAGCGGGTGGCCGGCGCCGAGCGCGGCCGGATCGGCGGCGGTCTGCTCGACCCGAAGATCCTGCTGAAGTCCACCCCGGACGCGTTCAAGAAGCTGGATCCCCGGGTCCAGCTCAAGAACCCCGTCATGTTCGTGGTCGAGGTCGGCGCGGTGCTCACCACCGGCACGGCCATCGCCAAGCCGACGGCCTTCAACTGGACCATCGTGGTCTGGCTGTGGCTGACCGTGGTGTTCGCCAACCTGGCCGAGGCGGTGGCCGAGGGCCGCGGCAAGGCGCAGGCCGACACGCTGCGCCGGACCAAGCAGGAGACCGTGGCCCGGCGGCTGGTCGGCTGGCAGCCCGGCCAGACGGACACCCGCGAGGAAGAGGTGCCAGGGACCGGACTCACCCTCGGCGACTACGTGGTCGTCGAGGCCGGCCAGATCATCCCCGGCGACGGGGACGTGGTCGAGGGCGTGGCCTCGGTGGACGAGTCGGCCATTACCGGCGAGTCCGCCCCGGTCATCCGGGAGTCGGGCGGTGACCGATCCGCGGTCACTGGCGGCACCAAGGTGCTGTCCGACCGGATCGTAGTGAAGATCACCTCCAAGCCGGGTGAGACCTTCATCGACCGGATGATCGCCCTGGTCGAGGGGGCATCCCGGCAGAAGACGCCGAACGAGATCGCGCTGAACATCCTGCTCGCGTCGCTGACCATCATCTTCATGCTGGCCGTGATCACGCTGCAGCCGATGGCGTTCTACTCGCACGCGCCGCAGAGCCTGGTCGTCCTGGTCGCTCTGCTGGTCGCGCTGATCCCGACCACGATCGGCGCGCTGCTGTCCGCGATCGGCATCGCTGGCATGGACCGGCTGGTGCAGCGCAACGTGCTGGCCATGTCCGGGCGTGCAGTGGAAGCGGCCGGCGACGTGAACACGCTGCTGCTGGACAAGACCGGCACAATCACCATCGGCAACCGGCAGGCCACCGAGTTCCTGCCGGTGGACGGCGTGTCCGCGGAAGAACTCGCGGACGCGGCCCAGCTGTCCAGCATGGCCGACTACACCCCGGAAGGCCGCTCGATCGTGGTGCTGGCCAAGGAGCGTTACGGCCTGCGCGAACGGCCGGCCGGCGAGCTCCAGGGCGCCGAGTTCGTGGAGTTCACCGCGCAGACCCGGATGAGCGGCATCAACCTGGCTGACGGCCGGGAGGTGCGCAAGGGCGCGGCTTCGTCGGTGTCCCAGTGGATCCGGGACAACGGCGGCACCGTGCCGACCGAGCTGGGCCAGACGGTGGACAGCATCTCCAGCGTCGGCGGCACCCCGCTGGTCGTCGCGGAGAAGGTTCCGGGCGGCGAGGGCGGGCGAGGCATAGCCCGGGCCCTCGGCGTGGTCTACCTGAAGGACATCGTCAAGGAGGGCATCGCCGAGCGGTTCGCCGAGATGCGCAAGATGGGCATCCGCACCGTCATGATCACCGGTGACAACCCGCTGACGGCCAAGGCGATCGCGGACGAGTCCGGCGTGGACGACTTCCTCGCCGAGGCGACGCCGGAAGACAAGATGGCGCTGATCAAGAAGGAGCAGGAAGGCGGCCACCTAGTCGCGATGACCGGGGACGGCACCAACGACGCCCCCGCCCTCGC
>Ga0335085_10011943_pt1 | contig 12829 bp, 13 predicted proteins | sample Lox_Sample_45_FD_206712 | JGI IMG/M metagenome (GOLD analysis project Ga0335085, IMG submission 206712) | Soil microbial communities from Loxahatchee National Wildlife Refuge, Florida, United States - Lox_Sample_4.5 | ecosystem: Environmental > Terrestrial > Soil > Wetlands | place: USA...
GAAGGAGCGAAAAAAGTGGCGGCCTCCGAGGAGGCCGCCACGAGGAAACCGGATCGATGAATGGTTACTTCGAGCGCCGGAGCGACCGGACGCCGAGGCCCGCGAGGAGCGACAGAGCGCCGGCGAGACCCGCCAGAGGAACCGGGCTCGCAGTCTTCGGGAGCTTCTTCTTCTCCGGGGCTGGGGCCGGAGCCGGCGGCGGGGGCGGCGGCGGAGCAGCCGCCTTCGGAGCGGGCGGCGGCGGCGGGGCGGCCGCCTTGGGAGCCGGCGGGGCCGCGGCATACGCGCCCTTGAGCTCCTGCTCCGTGACCATCTTCGTCTCCCGCGAGACGATCGTCGCGTTCAGGACCATTCCCGGCTTGAGGTCGTGGACCGTCATCTCCTGGTCATTCACGAGCATCTTGAAGTCGCCGGGAATCATGTACGACTTCATCCCCTTGCCCTTCTCGTCGACAATGATCGTCGAGCCCGAGACGGCCCTCACTGTCCCCTCTTTGATCGTGGTCGTCTTGACCGGCACGGCTTTCGTCGTCATCTCGACGACGGCCGTCACTTTCATTCCCGGCTTGAGCTCGGCGACCGTGATCTCCTTGCCGTCCTGCATGAGCTTCATTCCCGGGGGAACCGCGTACTCCTTCGATTCGCCCTTCGCGTTCGTGAAGTAGACGGTGTTACCCGAGACCCCGACGATGGTGACGGTCCTCAGCTCGGTCTTGGTGGTCTGGGCGAAGCCCGTTCCCGCAGCGCAGAGCGCCACGACAGCGATCGCCACGAGGGCGAACTTCAACGACTTACTCATTCCTTCTTCTCCTTACTCCTGTTGTTTGTCCGGTTCGACTCGGGTTCTGTCGATCCACGTAGAAAGCATATAACGGAAGAGAGCTCGGCGGTTCGGGGTGCTCGAGAGAGCCTCCATTCAGAGGTTTGCAGGCGTTTCCGGGGGGCTGCGATCCGCGGCGGGGGCGTCGCCGACGAGGACCGCCCGGACGACGTACCGGCGCGGTGCGCTGCCGACGTAGTAGAACGGAAAGCACGACACGAGAGTGAGGACGGGCTTCGGCGTCGCGTCGAGGACATGGACGTCCTCCGGCGATACGACCCGGATCGACTCGATGACGTACAGATAGTCACGGGTCAGCGTCTTCAGATGAATCTCGTCGCCCACCGCGACGTCCTTCAGGCCCCGGAAGAAGCCGTCGCGGTGGCCGGCGATCCCGAGGTTTCCCGCCTCGCCCGGCCGCGCGGTCTCCTCGATCCGCCCCACGGCCCGGTTCAGCGTCAGGTCGTCGGTTCCGTCGAGGACCGGGACCTCGAGGCGGATCTTCGGAATGGACAGGACGCCGAGAGGCGCGCCGAGCTCCTTCCGAAGACTCTCTTCGAAAGCCCGGATCCGCTCCGGCGCCCAGAGACTCGTGTCGACGGCGGCCGGCGCCTCTCCGCCGCTCTTTTCTTCCGGCACCGCCGCGCGCGCGGCCTCCCGGGCCTCCGCGAAGCGGGCAAGATCCGCGCCTTCCCCGACGCGTTGGTGGAGTCGCATCGCCCCCCAGAAGCCGAGAAGAACGAGACCTGACGAGAGCAGGACGCCTTCGAGGACGTGGAGCGGCTTCACGGTTCGGCCGGCCCGCAGGGGCCGGACCGGCGGACGCCGACGGCGGATGCCGTTCGGGTCGGTGGGGGGCTCATGTCTGCCTTCAGAATTCTAGCCCAGAAGCCCGTGCGGAGCCGTCCCTCAACGGCTCCGCCGGATCCCGGCCCGCCGGTCGCCCAGGACCCTTCTTATCGGGCGGCGCTCATCTTCCGGGCCGAAAGTTCCCGGAGGACAGGGCCCGGAAGGGTGCCGGCGAGGGTGACGCTGTCGTCCCCCTGCGTCACCCTGAATCCCCGGAGGACCGGAACGAGGTCGGGCTGCTTCTCCTGCACCGCCATCCGCCAGACCGCGAGAACGCCGCGGATTGCGTCCTCGAGGTTCTGGCGCGTCTCGGCGTCGCCGGAGACGCCCGTAGCGGAGAGCTTCAGAGAGTCGCCGTCGGCCGTCACCGAGAGGGCGACCAGCGTGACCGACTGCATCGCCGAGACGATGGCGGCGGCCGGTTCGTCGCCGCTTCCGCCGCCCCGGCGCCCTGCCATCGGGACCTTCGCCATGTCGACCAGGGCCCACGCCGACGCCTTCGGGTCGATGCGCGAAGTCTCGTGGCCGAGCCCCGCGCCGGCGGCGAAGCCCCCTCCGCCCGCAGCGCGGCGGGAGAGCGCCTGCGCCACGGCCGTCTCGGTTCCAGCCACGATCAGCCGGTTCGAGACGAACGCGATGGCGCCGTTCTCGTGCGATGCGCCTTCGTGCTTCGTGTCCTTCAGAAGGAAGTAGTCGCCGTCGGCCGTCGACTTCCTCTCGGCGCCGCGGGCCGCTGCGGCCGAGGCGAGCTTCGCCGCGTCGAAGCGCCCTTCGAAGGCGACGAGCACCCAGCCGCTGCCGCTCCGGGCCGGGGAGCCGGCGAAGACCACGAGGTCGACGTCCAGCTTCGGGTTGAGCCCCGTCTCGGCGAAGAACCGGGCCGCGTCGGCGTCGCCGGAGATCCGGCCCGTCTCGTGGAAAACCCTGTCGAAGAGCGGACTCGCCCGGAGGTCGAGGACCCGGACGAGGCCGGCGGACGCGGCGTCCGCCGGGACAAGGGCGAGTGCGTCGTCGGAAGGCTTCGCCCCGGCCAGCGGGAAGGCCACGGCCGCGAAGAGGAGGGAAACGAGCAGGCGTCGTTTCATGTCAGAAGTCCTTTCTCGAAAAGAGCCAGGCGGCGAGAGAGAGCGAGCCGAGGCCGAAGAGGCCGGTCGTGAGGAACGGCGCGAGCGTCAGCCCCTCCCGCAGGCGCCCGGGCCCCCCGTTCCCGAAGACGAGCGCCACGACGGCGCGGCCCAGCTCCGCCGTCTTGGGAAGGATCCAGTAGAGGGCCCTCACCGTCTGCACCGCCCACTCGGTCGAGAGCGCCGCTTCGATCCGGTCGTGTCCGGCCAGAATCGCCCCGAGGAAGAAGAGGGCGAAGGTGGCCATGATCGAGACGCCCGTGGACGAAGTGGCGACGCCGACGAGGAAGGCGAAGGCGAGGAGCGCCGCGATGGCGAACAGGATGATGCCCGCGGCGAGGAGGAAGCGCGGGTGAACCACCTTCGTCTTGAGGATGACCGCCACCCAGATCGCGCCGACGAGGTAGACGATGTTGGCGGCGGCGAGGAGGAGCCCGGCGAAGTAGCGGGAGAGGAGGAGCGGGACCCTCCCCACCGGCCGCGACAGATAGAGGTCGATGGTCCCCTTCTCCTGGAGCCTCGGAACCAGATGCGCCGTGGCGAAGACCGCGAGAAACGTCCCGACGACGTAGAGAAAACCCGAGAAACCCGCCTCGAAGCCGAGGACCAGCTTGTCGAGGTCCACCTCGCCGTGCCCGATCCGGACGCTCCTCCCGAAGATCTTCGCGCCCGCGAGGGCGCCGTTCACGACGTCGAGGTTCAGGGCAGCCGCGAAGATCAGGATGAAGAGCGACGAGAGGATGAACCAGGCCACGAGCGTCCAGCGAGCCGCCGCTTCGCGAAAGACGTCTTCTATGTTGGCCGCCAAAGCTCGCATATCGGTGACCTTGTCTCAGGCCGTATCGTCGCCTTTCCTGGAAGGTGAAGAGGGGGAATCGCCGGGCGGTTCGGCGGCGCGCACGAGATCGACAAAGACGTCCTCCAGGGTGGATCTTTCCGGGATCAGCTCGGTCAGCAGCGCGCCGCGGGATCGCGCCGAGTCGACGAGGGAGTTGAGGTGCTCCGCATCGCGTGCGAGGACGCGAAGGTGCCCGTTGACGCGCTCCGGGCGCGCGCCCTTCTCGCGGAAGTCGGCGATCAGCTCCTCGGTGAGCGGAGCCGCAACCAGTCTGTAACCTTTCGAAGAATCTCCGGATTCTCTCCCCCGGTTCGTCAGCTCCTCGATGGTCCCTTCCGCCAGGAGCCTTCCTTTCCGGAGCACCGCCACGCGGTCACAGGTCAGCTCGATCTCGGAGAGGAGGTGCGAGTTCAGGAGGATCGCCCTGCCGCGGGCCGCCTCTTCGCGCAGGAGGTCCCGGATCTCGCGCCGCCCGACCGGGTCGACTCCGTCGGTCGGCTCGTCGAGCAGGAGGACTTCCGGGTCGTGGACGAGCGCGGCGGCGAGCCCGAGGCGCTGCGTCATCCCTTTCGAGAACTTCTTCACCTTCACGCCGGCCCATTCGGCGAGCTTCACCCGGGCGAGAAGCTCCGGGACCCGCCGCGAGAGCGCTTCGCGCGACATCCCCGACATGGATCCGAAGACCCGGAGCGTCTCCTCGGCCGTCAGATAGCCGGGGAAGCGGTGTCCCTCGGGCAGGTAGCCGACGCGCTGCCGGCTTGCGGGGTCGCTCGCGGCGAGACCCCGGAGCCGCGCGGCGCCTCCGGTCGGATGCGTCAGGCCGAGGAGGATCTTCACCGCGGTCGTCTTCCCCGCTCCGTTCGGCCCGAGAAGGCCGAAGAGCCGGCCCGGCTCCACGCGGAACGACAGGCCGTCGAGGGCCCGGATCCCGCGCGCAAAGGCGCGCGACCGGTAGACCTTCGTGAGGCCCTCCACCTCGATGGCGGCTCGCATCGCCTCCTGATACGGAAGGGGCGGGCCCCCGGTTCCCGTTTGTTACTCTCGCAGGCCCTGCCGATGAGTGAAAAGCCCCATCCCGCAGTCGTTTCCATCTCCGTTCCGCTCCGGCTCTACTCCGAGCCGCCGGCGAAGGAGGGCACGGGGAACGCCCCCGTTCTCCTCGCGACGCACGGCTACGCGATGGACGCCCTCCAGATGCTCGGCCTCGCCAAACGCTTCGCGCCCCGCTCATTCCTCATCGTCTCGATCCGGGGCCCGCAGTCGGCCTACGCCCTGGGGGCGTCCGCCGAAGAGCACAAGGTTGGATTCCACTTCGGCGTCTCGCCCGACGCCGAGGACAACCGCGCCGCCCACCGGGCGGCCGTCGCGGCCGCCATCGAATGGGCGGGGGCGCACGGCGGCGACCTCCGGCGCGTCTCCCTGGCCGGCTTCAGCCACTCCTGCTCGTTCAACTACCGGATCGCTCTCGCCCCGCCTCATGACGTTCCCTTCCGCGCCGTCGTCGCCCTCTGTGGAGGCATTCCCGGAGAGTGGAAGCAGGACGGATCGCCCGGTACCTCGTTCTCGAAGGCCACGCCCGTCCTCCACATCTCGACGCGGCAGGACGAGTGGTACCCCTCCGAGAAGGTCGCTCCCTACAAGGGGCGCCTCGAGACGCGCTTCGCCTCGGCCGAGCATCTCCAGTTCGACGGGGGTCACCGCGCGCCGTCGGCGTCCTTCGAGGCCATCCGGGAATTCCTCGCAAGAAACGCCTAGGCGCGGCGGAGGACGGTCCGAAAGAAGACGGCCGGGGACGCCCGCGACGGAGCTTCCCCGGCCCCGGGGGAAAATCGTTTCCGGGACCTCTTACTTGGCGGGCGTCGACCCCGGCGGGAAGTTCGCGAAGAGCTTCGTCATCGCCTCGTTCACGGCCGCCTGCTTCTGATCGGGCGTCGCGGTCGGGTTGATCGTGTTGCTGGCCGTGCCGCGCCAGATCAGCTGTTTCGCCCTGGCGTCGACGAGGTCGATCATGACGGTGCCGATCGGGATCTTCTCGACGGTCGTCGTCGAGGGGCCGCCGCCCCAGCGTCCGTAGCCCCAGCCCTGGTTGTAGGTGCTCAGCTGCGTCTGCTCGGAGAGCTGGACGTGCGGTACGACCAGGACACCCGGGTTCTGTTCGTTCAGGGTCCAGCCCTTGGACGTCAGCGCCGCCGTGACCCCGGACCGGATCCGCGAGTCGACCATCGGGTCGGCGACCGGGTCGGTGGCCAGGAAGCCGAACGAGTTGTACTGGGCGAAGTTCGTGGACGGGTTGTAGTCGGAGCTGACCGTCGGGCCCGACGCGCACGACGCGGTCAGGGCTACGGCGACGACCAACATGACGGTCTTCAGGGCTTTCATCTGGAAACCTCCTTCGATTCCATTCGATTCTTTCACGATTCGGCCTCAGCGACGTCCGCCGCGGAAGCCGCCGAAACCGCCGCCGCCTCCCCAGCTCCTGCCTCCTTCTCCGCCGCCGCCACGACCGCCCCACGAGGAAGCGGCGGCCGATCGCTGGCTTCCGGACTGGTAGGCCTGGTCGTGGGACTGGTAGGACTGCGTCCTCGCGGCGTCGTTCGCGCTGCTCCAGCCGCTGCCGCTGTTCTGCTGCCAGCCGCTTCCGGTGTTCTTGTAGACGCTGCCGTCCTTCTCGGCCCAGGTGTTGCCGTTCACTTGCTGCACGTGGGCGGTCTGCCCGCCGGCTCCGCTCACCTCGGCATGGCCCACCGTGGCCTGCTGGCCGGTGTAAGCGTTCCCGACGGTCGCGCGGCCCCCTTCGGCGGAGACACCCGTGGTCGGGTTGTACGTCGCGGCCCGGCTGCCGGAGGCGTATCCACCGGTGTACGCATTCGACACGGTGGCCGTCTGCCCGGCCGAGACGCGTCCGGTCGTGGAGTTGTAGGAGGCGCCCACATTGCTGCTCCAGGCGTTTCCGGTCCAGGCGTTGTAGCCGGCCGAGCTGCGGGTGACACCCGAGGTCGCCCCGTACTGGTGATAGACGTTTCCGCTCGTCGCCGCCCAGCCGCCGGGGCCCCAGGCCACCGCACCCCCGTAGACGCCGTAGGCGGCGCCATGGTAGGCATAGGGCATGGCTCCCCAGTAGGGCGCGGCCCCCCAGCAGGCTCCGTAGTACCCGCCCGAGACGGCGGCGCCCATCGCGAGGCCGAAGCCGAAGCCAACGGCCCAGCCCGTCCAGGGCGTGAAGGTCACGTTCGCGGCGTAGCCGTAAGTGACCGGCGGCGGGTACCAGACCGCCGCGTCGATGTACGGGGCGTAGTCATAGCCCGTCCCGTAGACGACGACGCCGTCTGCAGAAACAAACGTCCCCATGTAGCCGGGGGTGTACCCGACCAGGACGGTCGTCGGCGTGGCGTTGTAAACCGTCACGTAGGTCACGTAGTAGACGGGCGAGCTGGGCGGAATGGAGTAGATGACCGGTGGGATTGCCGCCGCGACGGCCCAGGGCCCGGCCAGCGACGACGCCGCGAACCAGACGCCGTTCTGGCAGGCGTACCAGTCCTGATCCGTCACCTTGATGATCGGCGCCGGGCTGTTCGCGACGTAGTACAGCGAAGTCCCCTCGATGAGGACGAGCTGTGGCGTGCCGCTGATCTCGGCGGTGTACTTGGCTTTCAGCCGGTCCACTGTCGCCGTCTGTGGAATCTCGCTGGCGATCATCGCCTCCTGCGCCTGCGCCATCCCGGGCACCGAGGCCTTCACGTTTTCCTTCGGACTGTCGTCCGGGATCATCGCGAAGTCGATCGGCAGGTCCATCCCCTTCACGTACTCCCACGGCCCGCCGAAATCAACCGCGCGGAACCAGCGCCCGGTGACGAGGACGTAGGTCTGCTGGTCGACGAGGTTCTTGAAGACGTTCCCGGTCGTGTTCTTCACATAGAGGAGCTTCGTTCCCTCGACCGGCGTCCAGTCCGGCGCCCCCTGAGTCACGACCAGCTCCGTGGGCGTCGTGGCCACCGCGAGGGCGGGCGCGCCGTTCATCAGCAGGGGATACTGGCCCGTCTTCTCGTCGGGCTGCCCCCGCATCAGGTCGACGACGTTCTGTTTGGCCAGGCTCTGAGCCGCCTGATCGAGGCCCTCGGGCACGTAGACCGCCATGGCCCAGGGGCCGGAAAGCGAGGAGGCCTGCTCGAAGCCGTCGAGGACGTGAATGTAGAAGTTTCCCGCCGCGTCGCGCACGATCAAGGAGCGCGAGTTGAGGACCCGCTGGAGGCTCGTTCCCTGAACGGCGGTCCAGACCGGGTCGCCGTCGATGATGACGAGGACCGTCGGATTCTGGGCGAAGACGAACTTCGGCGCCTGGTTTTTCACCGGAATCGCCCGCGCTTTCTTCTCGGCGCCGAGGACTTTCAGCGCGGCCTCGAGCCGGTCGAGCGGCACCGGAGCCGGACCTTTCGAGACGATCGACTGAATGGCCGCCTGCCACGGCGCCGTTTGCGTCGGGGCCGAGGGAAAGGTGGCTTTCGTGATCGTGATGTTCGAGAAATGAACCGTCCGCGCCAGCCGGTCCACCTGCGTGCTGGCCGCAACCTCGACAACGCCGAAGACCGGCTCCTTGACCCCCGGTGGGAGGACCGAGATCGCGGCATGGACGCGAATGAGCGCGTAATCCCACGAGTCCACCTGCGGTTGGTAGAGCGTGTACGTCGTGCCGCCCGCGGTGGCGGTCTTGGGCCAAGGGTCCGGATGCGCGGCCGGCGGCGGGCTGGCGGCGGGCTGCTGTCCGAACGCCGACATGGCGAAGGCCAGGATGAATACGGCGAGCGCGACTCCGCGTCCGTTCCTGCGCATGACGCTCCTCTCGTGAGACGGATCTCGGCTTCTTCCTTCGGGAAAAGTGCAGTCGCTCAGACTCTTCATGCGGTGACTCATCCGCGGCCTGTCTCCCTGTTCTGCGACGAGTAGACGCCGACGAGGCGGGCGATCAGGATCGTGACGTAGAACATCCCCCCGATCGCCTGCGTCATCGTGAGGAGCCGCGCCGTCGGCGACACGGGGACGATGTCCCCCGGTCCCAGCGTAGCCTGCGTCGTGAGGCTGTAGTACATGGCGGTGAAACCGTCCATGGCCTGGCCGGTCGCGGGACTCACCGTCCAGGCGAAAGCGTGCGGGTCGGCCAGCGCGACGAGAATGTACGACAAGGTCAACCCGAGGCCGAGCATGAGGTAGGTGGCTACGGCCGCGCAGAGGACTTCCGAGTCGACGGTCCGTGCCGTGAGGACGAATCGGAAGAGGCGGGCCGAGACGAAGAGGACGAAGAGCAGGGCGGTTCCGACAGCAACCTCCCGGGAAACGAGGTCGGGACGGAAATGCCACAGCCAGGTCATGATGATCGACGGGATTCCCAGAACCGCCGCCCAGACGAGAATCCCCTTCCTCTCCCCGACCGCGAGCCCGCCGGAAAAGAGGACGAAAGACATGATCAATCCCCTCGCGACCCGGCCGTCCGGGAGCCGTTCGACATACGGCTCTGTCAGGTACATCAGGACGATCATGACGAGGAAGCCCGCCGCCGAGTAGCGCCAGATCCCGGGGCTTGGTTCGGCCCTTGTCGCTTGCATTACTGCGGTCTCACCGACTCCATCCCATTCACTTCGGGAACATGAACTGGACCTGCAGGCGCAGCTGCCAGTTCGGCCCATTGTCCGGCTTCACGACGTTGTAATACGCAGAAACCTGCGAATTCACCGGCAGCCGGCCGAGATGGAAGATGTGGCCGACGCCGGCCCCGAGGGGGACCGTCCATTGCTGGCTGCTCGCGGCCTTCCAGTCGACCGTGTTGATGGGCGCCGACGTGAGGTAGGTCCCCCCCTTGAAGTTGTAGTTCACGAACCACTGGATGAGGCCGTTGTTGTAGGCGGGCGATCCCCGGTCCCCCAGCGACCAGACGTTGTTGAGGAGGACGCCGTAGACCCACGGGTTTCCCTGCTCGAGCCTCAGGATGACGAAGGTGGGTCCCGCCCCCCAGTTGTCGTTGCCGAGCGCGGGGTCCGTGTGGGTGGGCATCTGGACGACGGTGCCGGCGCCCCAGATGATTCCCTTCGGGTCGGCCGGGGAGAGAAACGCCGAGAGCTGGAGGTCTGAAAGGCCGAAGGTCCCGCTACCGCCCGGAGTCATCTCCGGCAGCCAGACGATCGGCAGGATCGTCCGGGTGATGACGTTCCACTCCGTGCCGATGTGGAACGGTATGACCGGCTGGACGTTCAGGATGTTCTGCGTGCCGTTCTCCGGGCCGAAGCCGAAGTTCGCGTTGTTCTGGAACGGCACGCTGACGAGGTTTCCGACCGGGTTCTGCGCGATCTTCGCCAGATCCTCGGCGGACATTTCGGCGTGAGCCGGGGTGGCGAGACCGGACGTGAGGCCCACAGCGGCCAGGACAAGGATGAATCGGGCTCTCATCGTCCTTTTCTCTTCACCCCGTCGGCGACTTTACCCGACCTTCCGGCGCCGCGGGACCTTCGGGCCTTCCCGGGAGAGCCGGAATTCAATCCGAACTTCGTTTCCGGAGCCGCTCGCGGACGAGCGTGAGGTGATGCCGGAGCGTGTAGAGCGAATTGGCGTGGGAGGCCGGCACGCGGACGTGGCTCACCTTTTCCTCCAACCGGTCCAGCGCGGCCAGAAGGTCGACGACGCGCTCACCGGCCGGGTGAATCTCCAGTCTGTCCTCGAGCATCCGCAATTCGCCGTAGAGCCGGACGATCCGCCGCTGCACGGCCCAGTGGTAGGCGGCCGGGGCGATCCGGAGGGCCGGGTAGAGGACGCCGACGAGCGGAATGAGGATGAAGAGGAGCTGCGTCACGACGACCCAGAGCCAGAACGGAAGGTGGCGCTGGAGGAAAGACTGCCCGGACCTGTAGAAATGGCGGGCCTGGGGGGCGAGCGGCACGTCGACCGCTTCGGCCGCCGGGAACTGCCCCGGCTTCCGGAAGACGCCCGGTCCGGAGTGGATCTCCTCGGCGGCCTCCAGGAGGAGGAGCTGGAGCGCCGGGTGGAGGTCCGCGCGGACGAGGAGGCTCGACATCGGTCCGACGAGCGTCACGTCGTGGGGCGGACGGTTCGTCGCGAGGTTGCCGACTCCCATCGGGACGTGCAGCTTCCGGAGATAGGGATAGAGCGCGACGTAGGCGTCCGCGCGGGGGAAGCTCACGAGGCTGACGCTCTCGTCCGCGAGGAGGCGCTTGACGATCGGGGCGTCCGAAGCCGTCAGCATGCACGCGCAGTCGATCTCGCCCCGGAGGAGCGCCTCGCCGCCGGCGCCGGGCGACAGCGGGAGCGGCGTGATGGCCTCCTCCATCCCGTTGGCCCGGAGCAGCTCGAGCATGAGGGCGCGCGTCCCGCCCCCCTCGGGCCCGATGGAGACGCGCTTGCCGCGGAAGTCCGCGAGCTGCACCGGCTCGGGAAGGCCCCGGCAGAAGATCCAGACCGGGTCGTCGGAGATCGTGCCGAGGGAGACGATTTCCGGCGATTCCGCCGCCGTCGTGAGACCCCCGGCCGCGAATCCGGCCGCTACGCCCGACGCCGGATCCTTCAGGCGCTTCAGGTTCTCGACGTTCCCTGCGGAGACGAGCAGCTTCACCTCGATTCCTTCGCGCGCGAGGAAAGCGCGGTACTTCTCGCCCAGCTCGCGGTAGGCGCCCCCTTCCGGGCCCGTGGTCATGACGAGGTGGCGCGGCGGGAGCGGGTGGAGAAGGGCCACGACGCCCCAGGCCGCGAGGACGGCGGCCGCGAAGAGGGCCGCGGCGAGGGCGATCCGGGCCGGGCGGCGTTCGGGGAGATCGGGACGAGCCATGCTCTTTCCGTCCATTATTCACTCCCGGCGGTTTCCCGCCCCGGGGGCGGCGCGGCTAGAATCCCCCGCCGGAGAGAGAACCGATGCCGATCCTCGAGTACCGCTGCGTCACCTGCGAAGGAAAGGCCGAGTTCCTCGTCCTGGCCGGTGACCGCCCCGCCGCCCCCGTCTGCCCCCGGTGCGGATCGCCCGAGATGAGCCGGCTCCTGTCGACCTTCTCGGCGCACGGGGGCGCCGCCCCAAAGGGAGACGCCGACTCGATGTGCGGCGACGGCCCCTGCGCCATGCCGGGGATGTGCGGTCCCTCGGCCTGCGGCTTCGGCGAGAACTGAAGCGCGCGGCGCTGCTCGGCCTTTTTCTTCAGAAGCGGAAAGTCACTCCCCCGGTCACCTCGCCCGTCGAGAAGAGGTCCGTCGTGAAGGGCTTGCACCCGATCGGCTCGGGCTCGCAGCCGAACGTGCCGACCCGGTCGTCGGCCACGCGCCAGCGGTAGCGGCCGTCCACGCGCAGCGCGATGCTCCTCGTCACGAACCAGAGACCGCCGAGGGCGATGTTCGCGGAAAAGCGCGTGGTCGTCCCGGTCGGATCGAGGCTGGAGACGTTCGGGCGGATCCCCTGCGCGCCCCCCCCGAGCCCGACATAGCCGCGCACGGTCCGGCCGCCGAACCCGAAGAGGCCGTCCAGCTCCCAGCTGTCCACGTCGGCGGGCGTCGGCGCGCCGTCCGCCGCGCCGGTGACCGGTTGACGCGGCAGGAGCTTCGTGGCGGCGTGAGACCAGCTCACCTCGAGGCCGAAGACCCGGGTCACGTTGTATCCGGCGCGAAGGCCGTACACAGGCGACGTCGCCATCAGGACGTTCCGGTCCACGCCCGTGTAAACACGAGTGCCGAAGAAGGCGCCCGCGAACGCGCTCACGTCCCAGCGCCCCGCGATGCCCGAGCCCGCCGGGGCCTGTTCCGGCGCCCCGTCGTCCCGTTCAGGACGTCCTCGCATCTCGGGAATCGACCAGCCCGCGAAGAGCCGCCACGACGTGCCGGTGAGGTGGACCGTGGGAAAAGCCTCGTACGTCGTCAGCCGCTCGCTCCACGACCAGCCTCCTCCGAGAAGAAGTTGGGAGACGAGCGGTAACCGCGCCTCGGCCGAGAACGCCTGGAGACGGCTCCCCCGCGAGAGGCCGTTGGACGTGCTCGTGCCGATGAGCGACCAGGCCAGCGAAAGAAGATCGACCTCTCGCCGCCTCACCCGCGCGCTCGCCCGGGCGCCGAGCCCCGGCCCGTAGTCGTAGTACCGGCCGATGTCGCTCGCCAGGCCCAGGTCGGGATAGTCGACTCCGAGGGCGGCCAGCGGAATCGCCATCACAGACGCCTCCGTCC
>Ga0335085_10011945_pt1 | contig 12828 bp, 9 predicted proteins | sample Lox_Sample_45_FD_206712 | JGI IMG/M metagenome (GOLD analysis project Ga0335085, IMG submission 206712) | Soil microbial communities from Loxahatchee National Wildlife Refuge, Florida, United States - Lox_Sample_4.5 | ecosystem: Environmental > Terrestrial > Soil > Wetlands | place: USA: Florida...
ACCGCATCCCGAAGAACGTCGAGGAGTACCTCTATTCGGCGATGGAGGACTTCCGCCTCGACATCATGATCGACCAGGGGCCGAACGCGCGCAGCGTGCGCCTGAGCCTGCCGCGGTTCACCCTCGTCGGCGCCACCACCCGCGCCGGGCTGCTCACCGCGCCGCTGCGCTCGCGCTTCACCCTCCAGACGCGGCTCGACTACTACGACGCCGCCACGCTCGCCGGCATCGTCCACCGCTCCTGCCGCCTGCTGAAGGTCGAGATCGACGACCCCGGCGCCCGCGAAATCGCCACCCGGGCGCGCGGCACGCCGCGCATCGCCAACAACCTGATCTACTTTATCCGCGACTACGCCCAGGAGAAAGCCGCCGGCCGGATCACCCAGCCCGTCGCCACGGCCGCGCTCGCCCTGCTCGAGATCGACGCGCACGGGCTGGACGAGATGGACAAGCGCATCCTGCGCGTGATGGCCGAGCACTACGCCGGCGGCCCGGTCGGCATGAACACCATCGCGGTGGCGGTGGGCGAGGAGGCGGACACGCTCGAGGAGGTGCACGAGCCGTTCCTGATCATGGAGGGCTACCTCCAGCGCACGCCGCAGGGCCGCATGCTCACGCCGAAGGGCTACCAGGCCGTCGGCTTCAAGCCCGCGGGCGAGCAGGGCTCGCTGCTGTAGCGCCGCGGGGCGGAAAATCTTCCGGTTTTTCCGGTCCGGCGGTGGAACGAATCGGCGCCGCGGGTTACGTTGCAGGGATGGCTGCGCCCAAACCGGACCGCACCCGGCCGCGCATCGCCATGGTTTCGACCCACGGCTATGTCGCGGCCAACCCGCCGCTCGGCGCCGCCGACACCGGCGGCCAGGTCGTCTACGTGCTTGAATTGTCCAAGCAGCTCGCCCAGCTGGGCTTCGAGGTGGACATCTGGACGCGGCGCTTCGAGGGCCAGCCCGAGATGGACGTGGTCAACCCCTGGGTGCGCGTCCGGCGCGTCCCCTGCGGCGGCCCCGACTTCATCCCCAAGGAATACCTCCATGCCCACCTGATGGAGTGGTGCGAGCACGCGCTGCGCTCCATCAAGAAGAACCGCCTCACCTACCAGTTCATCGACAGCCACTACTGGGACGCGGGCATCGCCGGCCAGCGGCTGGCCGAGGCGCTCGACGTGCCGCACGTGCACACCCCGCACTCGCTCGGCCTGTGGAAGCAGCGCCAGATGGAAACCGATTTTCCCGGGCAGGCCGACCAGTTCGAGCAGCGGTTCAACTTCGCCGAGCGGATCCGCCACGAGACGGCGATCTACCAGGCCTGCTCGCTGCTCGTCGCCACCACCCCGCCGCAGTTCGACATGATCGTGCAGGACTACCAGGCCCCGCCGGAGAAGGTGCACATGATCCCGCCCGGCTACGACGACAACCGGTTCTACCCGGTCAGCGAGGCGTCGCGGCAGATGATCCGCCGGCGCCTGAAATTCGACGGCCGGGTGGTGCTCGCCATCGGCCGCCTGGCGCGCAACAAGGGCTACGACCTGCTCGTCAAGGCCTTCGCCCTGGTGGCGCGGCGCGTGCCCGACGCCGTCCTGCACCTGGCGGTCGGCGGCACCAAGCTCAGCCCGGGCGAGCGCAAGCTGCTGGCGGAGCTGAAGTGGCTCGTGCGGCGGCTCCATCTCCAGCGCCGCGTGCGCTTCGCCGGCTATGTGCCCGACGCCCGGCTGGCCGACCACTACCGCGCCGCCGACGTCTTCGTCCTGAGCAGCCGCTACGAGCCGTTCGGCATGACCGCGATCGAGGCGATGGCCTGCGGCACGCCGACGGTGATCACGGTCCACGGCGGACTCTACCGGGCGGTGGCCTTCGGGCGCCACGCGCTCTACGCCGACCCGTTCGACCGCGAGGACCTCGGGATCATGATCCTCAAGCCGCTGCGCCACCCCCGGCTGTCGGCGCGCCTCGCCCGCATGGGCGCGCACAAGGCCCGCAGCCTGTTCACCTGGACGGGCATCGCCCAGCAACTCATCGGCCTGGTGGAGGGCCGCGCCACCGCGCTGACCCTGTCCGACACCGAATGGGACGAGCCGTGGAACGACAGCGACTGAGCCCACGCCCCCCACCCGCCATGCCCGCGTCCGCCCCCAAACCCATCCGCCTGTTCAGCAGCGACCTCGACGGCACGCTGCTGGGCAATCCCGAGGGCACCCAGCGCTTCAAGACGGCGTGGGAGCGCCTGCCGGCGCGCCGCCGGCCGCTGCTCGTCTACAACAGCGGCCGCCTCGTCGACGACCTGCGGCGCTTCGCCGCCGCCAGCGGCCTGCCGGACGCCGACTATCTCATCGGCGGGGTCGGCACGCAGATCTACGACGCCCGCGCGGAGCGCCTGCTCGACGATTTTCATTCGTTCCTCGCCGAGGGCTGGGATCTCGCGCGGATCGAGGCGGTGGCCACCGCCTTCCCCGGCCTGCGCCGGCAGCCGGACGAATTCCAGCACGCCTTCAAGTCGAGCTGGTTCCTCGAACGCGCCACGCCGGAGCAGCTCGCGGACCTGCGGCAGCGGCTGGCCGCCACCGGGCTGAGCGCCAGCGTCATCTACTCCAGCCAGCGCGACCTCGACCTGCTGCCGCCGCGCGCCACCAAGGCCGGCGCCCTGCAGTGGCTCTGCACCAAGCTGCGCATCCGCCTCGACGAGGTGCTGGTCGCGGGCGACACCGGCAACGACGCGAGCATGTTCCGCCTGCCCGGCGTGCGCGGCATCATCGTGGAGAACGCCCAGCCCGAGCTCTTCGAGGCCACGGTCGACATCCCCGTCTACACCGCGCGGGCCGTGCTCGCCGACGGCGTGCTCGACGGCCTGCTGCATTACGGCGTGATCTCGCAGCTGCCGTCCGCGGTGCAGACCGGCATCCCCGCGGAGAAGATGGCGCCGGGCTTCCGCCTGCTTTTCACCGGCACGCGTCTGGGCTCGCTCGGCGAGGACGAGCGGAAGTTCCTGCACACGGCCTACGAGCAGGCGATCGCGGCCCTGAAGAAAAACCTCACGCCGCTGGGTTTCTCCGCCTGCTCGCTGGCGGACAACCCAGTGACCGGCACCGACGTCAACTACCGCTCCGTCTGGGCGCGCGACGGCGCCTTCACCCTCATCCACACCCTCGACCTCGACGACGCCGACGTCCACGCCGCCGGCCGCCGCACGCTGGAGACGCTGCTGCTGGCCACCTCGCCGTCGGGCCAGATCCCGGCCAATGTGCGGATCGACGACGGCACCCCCGACTACGGCGGGGTGGGCAACATCTCGTCGATCGACAGCGGGATGTGGGTGATCATCGCCTTCTACCACTACTTCATCGCCACCGACGACCGCGAGTTCCTGCGCGAGCACGGCGCCCGCCTGCAGGTCGCGATGAACTGGCTCAGCGCCCACGACAGCAACAACGACGGGCTGCTCGAGATCCCGGAGGCGGGCGACTGGACCGACCTGTTCGGCCGCAGCTACAACGCGCTCTACGACGAGGTGCTGTGGTTCCGCACCAACGTCTGCTTCGGCCGGCTGCTCGAGTTCCAGGGCGACTACGAGCGCGCCGCCGACTATCTCCGCTGGTCCCAGCGCGTGCGCAGCCGCCTGCTCGACACCTTCTGGCCGAGCGTGCGCCCGCCGGCCCCGACCGATCCGCCGCCGAACATCAACCGGTTTGCCGAACGCCAGTACGACCTCGGCAACACGCAGTACCTGCTGGCCGAGATCACGCCCTTCGCCTTCAACTGGCGCTGCGACGTCTACGGCAACGTCCTCGCCTACCTGTTCAACCTGCTCGACGTGGAGCGGGCCCGGACGGCCTTCCGCTTCATGTGGGGGGTGGGCGTGAACGACCCCTGGCCGGTGGCCAACCTCTACCCGGTGGTGCAGGCCGGCGATCCCGACTGGCGCAGCTATTACACGGTCAACCTGCTCAACCTGCCCCACCACTATCACAACGGCGGCCTCTGGCCGTTCGTCGGCGGGCTGTGGGTCCGATTCATCCACCGGCTCGGCTTCCACGAGGTGGCCTGCCGCGAGCTGGTCCGGCTGGCCCGGCTCAACCAGCTCGGCCGCGACCACGAGTGGGAGTTCAACGAATGGGCGCACGGCAAGACGGGCCGGCCGATGGGCAAGGCCTTCCAAGCCTGGTCGGCCGCCTCCTTCATCAAGGCCTGCCAGGAGGTCGAGGCCGACCCGGAGCGCCTGGGCCATGACTGAGCCGGCCGCCGCGGTGCTCTGTTTCGGGGAGATTCTGTGGGACAGCCTGCCGGACGGGCTGCACGCGGGCGGCGCGCCGTTCAACGTCGCCTACCACCTGCACCAGCTCGGCCAGCCGGTCCACATCGTGTCCGCGGTGGGCCGCGATTTCCTCGGCGACGAGCTCCTGCGCCGGCTGAAGCATTGGGAACTCGCCACCGCGGGCGTCACGCGGCACGCCGACCGGCCGACCGGCTATGTTCGCGCCGCGCTGGCCGCCGGCGGCGACGCACATTACGAGATCGGGACGAACGTCGCCTGGGATCGAATCGAGCTCCCGTCGGGCACCCGGCAGGCGGCGGCCACCACGCGCGCCATCGTGTTCGGCTCGCTGGCCCAACGCTCACCGGTCAACCGGAAGGCGCTCGAGCGCCTCCTGGCCGCGCTGCCGGCGGACTCCCTGCGCATCTTCGACGTGAACCTCCGCCCGCCGCATGACAACCTGGACCTCGTGCGCTCCCTCGCCCGGCACGCGACCATGCTCAAGCTCAATGCCGCAGAGGCGGAGCGCCTCACCGGCGGCGCGCCGGGAGACGAGGAAGCCCGCGCCCGCGTCCTCGCCGCCGAAACCGGCTGCGCGCTGGTGTGCGTCACCGCCGGCGTCCGCGGGGCCGGCCTCCTGCGCGCCGGCCGCTGGCACTGGGAACTGGGCCGCCCGGTCGCGGTCGTGGACACCGTCGGCGCGGGCGACGCGTTCCTCGCCGCCCTGATTTTCCACTCGCTGCGCGGGCGGCTCGCGGAGGAAGAGATCCTGGCGCGCGCCTGCCGTCTGGGCGAGTGGGTGGCGGGCCGGCGGGGCGCCACCCCGACCTACGACTCTTCCACGCCAACCTGAAACCACCCTAGTAACCATGCCCGCGTCGCTCGCAAACTTTGAGGCCGCGCTCGCCCTCATTGCCACCAAACTCCCCGGCGCCCTGACCGTCCTGGTCGGCGCCTTCCTCGTCAACCTGCTGGTCAACCGTGCGCTCAAGTTGCTGGCGGACAAGACCAGCCTCGAGCACCAGCACCTGGCGCCCTTCCGGCGGCTGCTCCGCTGGCTGATCGTCGCCGCCGCGGTGGTCCTGCTGCTCCGCGTCGTCTTCGGCGTCCCGCTCGACAGCCTCTGGACGGCCTTTACCGCGCTCTTTGCCATGATCGCGATCGGCTTCATCGCCGTCTGGAGCGTGCTTTCGAACTGGCTGTGCACGTTCGTCATCCTGCTCACCCACCCATTCAGCGTCGGCGACGAGATCGAATTCGCCGGCGAGCCGGTGCGGGGGCGCGTGGTCGACCTCAACTTCGTCTACACCACGCTGCGGAGCGCGGACGGCAGCGTGCTCCAGATCCCCAACAACCTCTTCTTCCAGAAGGTGCTCAAACGGCAGCGGGGCACGAGCCGGATCTCGCTGGTGGAGCAGCTGAACGCCCGCGAGGCGGCGGACCTCGGACCGCTGATGGCCCCGCCCCTTCAGTAGCCGCCGGCGCGCGCCGGGCGCGGCGGGGCCGCGGGCAGGACCGCCGCCGGACGCGCCTCGAGCCAGGCGGGAATCTGCCACGCCTCCTTCAACGCCTGCCAGCCCAGCGCGCCGCCCCCCAGCGCCGCATTCACCGAGCCCATGAACAGCAGCCAGACCCCGCGCACGCTCGCGCCGAACGCCGTGTGCGCCGCGACGAACCCCGGCGCCAGCACGGGCAGCCAGAGCATGAAGAGCCCCAGGAGGAGAAAGCCGCATGCGTTGCGCCAGGTCATGGTGGTCAGCTGTTTCGTGCCGGCGATCGTTGATGCCGGACGCATGCCAGCCGGGTCGCGTGCGGGACAAGCCGTTCACGTCGAAGAGGATGAAAAATACTGAACGCCGCGGCGGTGGTTCCGCCCGTGCAAATGACCACCGGCGGACCCCGGCGTCCGTGCGGTGCGCAACGCGAACGATCAGCGCCGGTGTCCTGACCGAGGAACCCAACCACCCTCCCAACCTTTCCGCGGATTTCGCGGATGGTCGCGGATCAACCTTCGGCTTCGCGCACGACGCGCTTCCACTGTAGCTTGGCGTGCTTGAAATTCAGCAGCAGGGCCAGCTTGAGCTTGGTAATTGCCAAGTAGCCGATCATTTGGCGAACGTGGGTGTCGGCGAACGTCTCGACGACCTTGGGATCCACAATCACCAACTCGTCGACGATCAAATCAGGAACCAGGGTTCCGATCAGCTCTCCGGCGTAGTGTACGGGATGCGTTTTCTGCTGATCGATATGATGGCCGCGCTTGCGCAATTCGATCACCAGGGCCCGCTCGTAGAGCTTCTCATCGAGTCCGGGTCCGAGCTCGTTATGCACGGCCATGGCGGCCCCGATGATCTTTCCGCTGAGCTCTTCGTAAATCATCTGCGCAAATCCGCGTCATCCGCGGAGAAGCCTACCCTTCAGCACACGAGCTGGTCGAAATCCATGAAATCGGCGTCGAAGCCGCCCTTGACCCCCTTGCAGATCACGCTGACGGCGTCATGGGAGTGCAGCGACTCGAGGTGGGCGCAGGCCACTTGGAAATCCTTGATCCGCGCGTCGCGGTTGAACTCGTGGTAGAGCAGCCGCGCGGCGTCCTCGACGAACTTGACGTAGGCGCCGTTGAGCTCGGCGAAGGCCTGCTCGTCCTCGCGCTTCACCATCACCTGGGTCTCGGTGTGCAGTGCGTTGAGGCAGTGCCGGTGGAGGTCCTCGATCGCGAGGCGGCGGCCGGGCGCGATCTCGACCACGACGCGCGCCTTGCTGCGCTGCGAGTGGGGAATCGAGTAGACGCCGCGGCGGTCCTCGGCGTGCTCCGCCAGCTCGGCCGAGCAGGGGCAGGCCGAGGAGTAGACGAAGTCGAAGTGCAGGAACCGCCGGTAGCGGCCGGTGTGGGTCAGCACGCCCTCGTACGCGACCTGGTAGTACTGCCAGCCCACCAGGCCGCTGCGCAGGCTGCGCTGCGCGAGCGGATAGGAGAAGGCGACCTTCAGGCGCGCGTCCTTGCTCCGGATGCGCCGCAGCACGGTGCCGAGGATGCGCCCCAGCCACTCGAGGGTGAAGACGCCGGCCTGGTGGTCGTAGAACGAGCGCACGATCCGGCTCATGTTGATGCCCTTGAGCTCGGCCTCGAGCGACACGGTGCCGGTCACCCGCGCCTCGAGGGTGCGCGCCTCGCCGCGCTTCGTCCGCACCTTGATGGGCAGCCGGAAGTTGGCCACGCCGACATGCTGGATCGGCACCTTGGCCCCCTGGATCGAGTCGACCGCGTGCATCAGGTCGGGCAGCTCCGCGCGGTAGGCGGGCGTGACGCGGAAGGCGGGATCGTAGGCGCGCGCGATCGCCGGGGCGGCCTTGCCCGCGGCGCGGTGGAGATAGAGCTTGGGTCTGGCTTTCATGCTCGGCGGAGCGGCGATGGAAAACGGCAAGGTTGGGCCGATTCGCGGCGGACCGCAAACCTCCCGTGGGGGCGCCGGACCGCTTTCGGGTTGTCTCGCCGCGCGGCCGGCGTTGTGCTCGCCCCAGCCGCGCCGCGGCCCGCCCCACCCCGCCATGAAAGTCCGCAAGGCCCTCATCACCGCCGCCAACGCCCGCCAGCGGTCCCTGCCCCTGCAGATGCTGATCGACCAGCAGGGCGCGGCCAAATCCGCCCTGCAGGTCATCCTCGAGGAGGCGGCCGGCGCGGGGGTGGAGGAATTCTGCGTCATCGTCTGCCCCGGCGACGAGACGGCCTACGCCGGCGCCTGCGGCGCGCTGCGGGAGCGGGTGCGCTTCATCCCCCAGCGCGACCCGCGCGGCTACGGGCACGCCGTGCGCTGCGGCCGCGAGTTCATCGGCGGCGAGTCGTTCCTCCACCTCGTCGGCGACCACCTGCACGTGGCGCAGGGCGAGATCAGCTGCGCGCGCCAGCTGGCCGACGTGGCGGCGGCCGAGGACGCGCCCGTCTCCGCCGTGCAGCCCACCCACGAGAGCCTCCTCACCGCCTACGGCACGGTCGGCGGCCGCCTCGTCGGCGGCGAACGCCCGCTCTACCAGATCGAGACCGTGCTGGAAAAACCCACGCCGACCGTCGCCGAGCAGCAGCTGCTGGTGCCGGGGCTGCGGACGGGACACTACCTCTGCTTCTTCGGCATGCACGTGCTGCCGCCCGAGATCTTCGACCTGCTCGCGGAACAGGAGGCCGCCGCGGCCGGCCAGCCGTACGGGCTCTCCCCCGCCCTGCATGCCCTCGCGGCCCGCCGGCGCTACCTGGCCTTCAACGTCGCCGGCCGGCGCTACGACATCGGCGCGCCCTACGGCCTGCTCTTCGCCCAGCTGGCGCTGACCCTGACCGGGCGCGACCGCGACCAGGTGCTGGCGCAGCTTGTCGAACTCCTCGCCACCCGCCCGCGCTGAGCCATGAGCGTGCGCGTCACCGACATCATCGAGGCGGCGTCGCCCGCGGTGCGCGATCTCGCCATCGAGCGCTGGTGCGCGGGCCGGCCGGCCGCCGAGCTGCTGGCCGCCTGCGCCGAGCTCGACGCCTACCGGCGCCGCGAGGCCAACCTCTACAAGCGCGTCCGGGCGCTGTTCTTCCTCGCCGCGATCCACCGCTACCACCTGCCGGCGCGGCCGGAGTTCCCGCGCACCGGCCGCGTGCCGTACGACGGCTTCAGCCGCATGCTCGAGCGGCGGTTCGAGGAGGCGATCAGCGGCTTCCTCCGCGCCCAGCAGGAGCAGGGCGCCAACGACACGCTCTCCAGCGCGCTGGCCGCCGCCTACCACGCGCTCGGCTTCCAGACCCTGGCCGACCAGGTGCGCCACACGGTGCGGGCGACGCGCGGCAACTCGTGGATGTTCCGCCTCGGCCACCCGCTCGACCAGCCCCTGCGGGTGCGGCCCGAGCTGCGGCGGCGCGGCGGTCCCGACACGCCCCACCCGGTCCTGCGCGAGCGCACCCCGGTGCGCATGGACCTCACCCACTGCGGCTGGAGCGACATCTTCTTCCTCGGGATGGATTTCCCCGAGGGCGCGCGGGTGCTCAACGTCTCCATCGACCTCGGGGTGCACGGCCGCGACGCCGCGCCCCGCCCGCCGGTCGAGGCCTACTTCCGCGTGCTCGACGAGCCGGTGCTGCGGCTCGCCAGCGTCGACCTCGAGGCCTCGGCCGAGATCCGCGAGCTCGACGAGGTGTTCGATTTCGGGCGTGACTACCTCGGGCTGCTCAAGGCGGCGGTGATCGCCGCCGGTCTGGTGCCGCCGGGCATCGAGCGCTCGGGCACGACCCTGGCCGACCTCCTGGCGGTGATCGTCGGGCCGGGCGGCGGCTTCGAGCTGGTGAGCAATGTCAACCGCATCCCCAAGGGGTCGCGGCTGGCGGTGTCCACCAACCTGCTCGGCGCGCTCATCGGCGTGTGCATGCGCGCCACCGGCCAGATCCGGGCCCTGAGCGGGCCGATGGAGGAGGCCGAGCGCCGCATGGTGGCGGCGCGCGCCATCCTCGGCGAGTGGCTGGGCGGCTCCGGCGGCGGCTGGCAGGACTCGGGCGGCCTCTGGCCGGGCATCAAGCTGATCGAGGGCGTCGGGGCGCAGGCGGGTGACGTCGAGCACGGCATCAGCCGCGGCCGGCTGCTGCCGCGGCACACCCTGCTCGGGCCCGACCGGATCCCGCCCGCGGCGCGCGCCCGGCTGCAGGAGTCGCTCGTGCTGGTGCACGGCGGCATGGCCCAGAACGTCGGGCCGATCCTGGAGATGGTGACGGAGAAGTACCTGCTGCGCGGCGAGGCGGAGTGGGCGGCGCGCCGCCAGGCGGTGGCCACGCTCGACGAGATCCTCGCCCAGCTCGCCGCCGGCGAGATCCGCGCCCTCGGCCGCTCGCTCACCGACAACTTCTTCGGCCCGCTGCAGGCGATCATCCCGTGGGTCAGCAACCTCTACACCGAGCGGCTGATCGAGCGGACCCGGGCCGCGCTGGGCGACGATTTCTGGGGCTTCTGGATGCTGGGCGGCATGTCGGGCGGCGGCATGGGCTTCATCTTCGCCCCGGAGCGCCACCGCGAGGGCCAGGAGCGGCTGCAGGAGATCATGCTCACGACCAAGCGCGAGCTGCAGGCCGCGCTGCCTTTTGCCATGGACCCGGTGGTCTACGACTTCGCGATCAACGAGCACGGCTCCGTGGCCGCGCTGCTCGCCGGCGACGAGGCCCTGCTGCCCGCCGGCTACTACCAGCTGGTCGTGCCGCGCTGGCTGCGGCAGGAGCCGCGGCAGCTCGCCCCGCGGGAGCGTGCCGACCTCCAGCAGTTCAGCCGGGCCGCGCGCGCGCGGCCGGAGTTCGCCGCGGTGCTGCCCTCCCTGCTCGAGCGGATGCTGCCGTCGGCCGTCGCGGCGACCGACGCCGGGCGCCTCGAGGAGCTGCTCGCCGCGAACGGCTTCGACCGCGCCCAGCACGAGCAGATCCGCGCCGACCTGCACAGCGGGCGCATCGGCCTGGCCATGAACCGGCTGCCGCCGACCACCCGGATCGAGGACGTGCCGGCAGAGGACCTGTTCAACGCCACCACAGTCGAGGCGAAGCTGCGCCGGGCCGGCGAGGCGGCGCTGCGGGCCGGCGAGGTGGCGGTCGTGACCTACGCCGCGGGCGTCGGCAGCCGCTGGACGCAGGGCGCGGGCGTGGTCAAGGGCCTGCACCCGTTCACCCGCTTCGGCGGGCGCCACCGCAGCTTCATCGAGGTGCACCTGGCGAAGACGCGGCGGACGGCCCGGACCTTCGGCGCCGGAATCCCGCACGTGTTCACGACGAGCTACCTCACCCACGACCCGATCGAGCGCCTGCTGGGCGCCGTCGCCGGCGGCGAGCTCAACCGCTCGGTCTGGCTTTCGCCCGGGCGCTCCATCGGCCTGCGGCTGGTCCCGACGGTGCGCGACCTGCACTTCGCCTGGGAGGAGACGGCGCAGCAGAAGCTCGACGAGCAGCAGGAGAAGATGCGCGAGAGCGTGCGGGCCGCCCTCACGGCGTGGGCGCGCGCCACGGGCGAGGCCGGCGATTACACCGACAACCTGCCCGCCCAGTGCCTGCACCCCGTCGGCCACTGGTTCGAGATCCCCAACCTGCTCAAGAACGGCGTGCTCGCGCGGCTGCTCGCGGCCCGGCCGGGCCTGCGGACCCTGATGGTGCACAACATCGACACCCTCGGCGCGACGGTCGACCCCGCGCTGCTCGGCTGGTTCCGCGCCGGCGGCGCGACGCTCGGCTGGGAGGTCATGGCGCGGCGCGTCGAGGACCGCGGCGGCGGCCTCGCCCGGATCGACGGGCGGCTGCGAATGGTGGAGGGCCTGGCGCTGCCGCGCGAGGAGGACGAGTTCGCCCTCTCGTGGTACAGCTCGAACACCTGCTGGGTGGACGTCGACCGCCTGCTGGCGCTGTTCGCGCTGGGCCGCGGCGACCTCGCCGACCCGGCGAAAACGGCGGCGGCCGTCCGCGCCCTCGCCGCGCGCATGCCGACCTACGTGACGCTCAAGGACGTGAAGAAGCGCTGGGGTTACGGGCAGGAGGACGTGTACCCCGTCGCCCAGTTCGAGAAGCTCTGGGGCGACATGACCGCCCTGCCCGAGTGCGCCAACGCCTTCGCCGTCGTGCCGCGCGCCCGCGGCCAGCAGCTCAAGGACCAGGCGCAGCTCGACATCTGGCAGCGCGACGGCTCGGCCGCCTACATTGAGTCGCTAGGCGACTGGGCCTGAGCCCGTTTCCGGTTCGCCGGGTCAGCGCGTCGCCACCGGCTCCTCCGTCAGGCGCAGGGGTGTCGGCGCCGGGGCGGAGACCGGGCGGATCCAGCCGACGATCCCTTCGCGCCGGTTGTCGTAGCGATAAGTCAGCCCCAGCTTCAATCCCAGCACCGCCAGCAGCCACCGCCCGGCGCACACCGCGCGGACGAAGCGCCAGAGCACGCGGTCCAGCCGGTAGAACTGGGCATAGACCCAGTCGGCGCCGGCCTGCAGCTCCCCGGCACCCATGCCGGCGGGCCGGAAGACCACGTGTCGGAAGTCGTAATGGCTCCAATCGCGGTCGGTGATGCGCCCGGCCCGCTCGAAGTCGGCGAACAGCGGCGTGCCGGGCAGCGGGGTGAGGATGTTCACCTGCACCGCCTCGATGCGCATCTGCTGGAGGAACCGGAGCGTGCCGGCGAACACGCCGGGGGCGTCATGGTCCAGTCCGAGGATGATCCCCGCCACGACGCCGATGCCGGCCCGGTGGAGGCGGCGGAGACGCGCGCGGTAGCGGGCGCTGTCGTTGAATTCCTTGCCCACGGCGGTCAGGTTGGCCGCGTTGGTCGTCTCGATGCCGACAAACAGCCCGTGGCAGCCCGCGGCGCGCATGAGCCCGAGCAGTTCCGCGTCGTCGGCCACCTCGATCGAGCACTGCGACACCCAGCGTTTGCGCAGGGGGGCCATGGCGGTGAACAGCTCGGCGGCGTAGGCGCGGTCCGCGGCGATGTTGTCGTCGACGAAGATGAAGTTGCGCGGAATCGCCTGCAGGTCGGCCAGCACCTCGGCCACGGGCTGGTGGCGCTGGGTGCGGCGGTGGAACGCCGTGATCGAGCAGAACCGGCA
>Ga0335085_10011947_pt1 | contig 12827 bp, 13 predicted proteins | sample Lox_Sample_45_FD_206712 | JGI IMG/M metagenome (GOLD analysis project Ga0335085, IMG submission 206712) | Soil microbial communities from Loxahatchee National Wildlife Refuge, Florida, United States - Lox_Sample_4.5 | ecosystem: Environmental > Terrestrial > Soil > Wetlands | place: USA...
ACACCCGGTTCGGGGCCGCATGGACTGGTCGCCGACAAAGAAGGCAATATTTGGTTTACCGGAAACTTTAAAGCGTACATCGGGAAACTGGATCCGAAGACGGGAGATGTGAAGGAATATAAGTTGCCCGCGGAAGCGCGCGATCCGCACACGCCGAAGTTCGACCATGACGGAATTCTGTGGTTCACCGTGCAGGGCGCGAACATGTTCGGGCGGCTGGATCCGAAAACGGGCGACATCAAAATGGCCAAATCGCCGACGCCAAAGTCGAATCCCTACGGAATGGTGATCGATTCCCACAACAATCCGTGGTTTGTGGAATTCGGGAGCAATAAGGTCGCGCGCATCTTCCCGAACACGATGGAGGTTCATGAGTATGTTCTGCCGCATCCGGAATCGCGGCCGCGCCGCGTCGCCATCAGTCCGGACGACACCATCTGGTATTCCGACTATTCCCGCGGATACCTGGGACGGCTGGATCCGAAGACGGGCGAGGTGAAGGAATGGCCTTCGCCGGGCGGCCCCAAGTCGGAGCCTTATGGAATCGTGTTCCTTAAAGGCGCCGTCTGGTACAGCGAATCGAACACCCGGCCGAACACCATTGTGCGCTTCGATCCCAAGACGGAGAAGTTCCAGACCTGGCCGATTCCCTCCGGCGGCGGCGTGGTTCGTAACGCGATGGTCACCCGTGACGGGAATATCGCCATCGCCTGCAGCGGAGTAAATAAAGTCGGATTAGTCGAGATTGAAAAATAATTCCGGCAAAAAGAGGCAGGGCGACTTCTCAGTTCGCCCTGCCCGATGACTTACTTCGAACCGAGCTTCAATACGACACCAGCCGAATAGCGGAAGTTATTCTCCACATAATTGACCGTGCCCGGCGAGAACTGGGTGACGAAGTAATCCACCTGGAAAGGCCGGACCGAGAGATGATCGTTGACGGCAATATTCAGTCCGCCGCCGAAGGCCATGGCGAAGTTATTCTGGCTCACTCCGAGACGCGGATCCGAAGCGCCGGGATTCCAGCCGTTCGAAAAACGCTCGCCGCCGAACAGCGCCTGCACATAGGGGTTAAAACGCGAATGGCGCAGATTGAAGCGGGGCCCGAACAGATAATCGAAGGTCGTATTGTTGATCGCCAGTCCGTTGGCGGTACCGGTATGACTTCCGCCGAGATCGGCCACCATGCCGAAGTTGCGGGTGAGATTGTATTCGAGATCTCCGAAGCCGCCGTTGGCGTTGTAGCCGGAAAGGCCGTTTCCCGGATTGATGCGGGTGAAAGTGTAGTTCAAACCAACTTCGGCCTTGGGCGTTGAGGTCTCCTGAGCCATCGCCACCGTCGCAGAAGCCAGCACTATAGACGCAAGAATCGCTTTCGTTTTCATATCTCTTTCTCTTTCTCCACCAAAACGATTGAAGTGAACTGCTAACCATGAGACGAGCGGATTGAGCCGGTGGATTCGACTTTCCTCGGGATGTTGCCAATTTTAATCTTTGTTTTTTTGTAAGCTTCCTTGTGAAATATGGAAAGGCGCGCATGGTGCGCGCCTCCAAGCGCGAGCAGGACTGAAGGTATACTGAATCGCGAAAAGGAGAGTTATGAGACATCTTTCGATTGCGGCCGCGCTGGCCGCGGTGGCCAGCCTGGCGGCGGCTCAAGGCCCGTACAAAGTTCTGAAGACGGAAAAGACCGGCGGCGCCGGCGGATTCGATTACGTCTATGCCGATTCGGCGGCTCGCAAGCTGTACATCCCGCGCACCGGGCCGGCGCCGCGCATTACCGTTTTCAATCTGGACACGCTCCAGCCGGAAGGCGAAATTGCCGAGACCGCCGCGCACGGAACGGCGGTGTCCGAAAAAACGCATCACGGATTCGTCACCAGCAAACCGGTGGTGATGTTTGATTCGAAGACGCTCGCGGTGATCAAGAAGATCGACGTCGAAGGCAATCCCGACGGCATTCTTTTCGATCCGTTCAACGATCGCGTGTACATCCTGAGCCATCGCGCGCCGAACGCGACGGTGATCAACGCAGCGGATGGATCGATCGCCGGCACCATCGATCTAGGCGGAGCGCCGGAGCAGGCGGTCAGCGACGGCAAGGGCAAAATTTACGTCGACATCGAAGACAAAGGCAACATCGCCGTGGTGGACGCCAAGACGATGGCGGTAACCGCCCATTACGATCTCGAAGGCAAAGGAGGCGTGTGCGCGGGACTGGCGATGGACGTGAAGAACCAGATCCTGTTCGCAGCCTGCCGCAATCCGCAAAACATGGTGATCCTGAGCGCGCGCGACGGAAAGATTCTGGAGACGCTGCCGATCGGCCAGGGGACCGATGGCGCGGTATTCAATCCCAAAACGATGGAGGCGTTCAGCTCCCAGGGCGACGGCACGCTAACCATCGTGAAGGAGAACAGCCCCTCGAGTTTCGCGGTGGAGCAGACCCTGGACACGATGAAGACCGCGAAAACGCTGACGCTGGACGCGAAGACCGGACACATTGTGCTGATCGCGGCGGAATTCGCGGCTCCTACGACACCCCCTCCCTCCGAAGGACGCGGGCGCGGCGGCCGCGGGCAGATGGTGCCGGATTCTTTTTCCATTCTGGTGGTTGGAAAATAACCGGCGCGGCGCGCCGCGGTACAATTGATCGGTTATGCCCTTCGACGTCCTTCTCGTGGATGATCACAAGATCATGCGGGACGGCATCAAGGCGATTCTCAGCCGCGGTGACGAGTTCCGCGTGGTGGGCGAATCGGAGACCGGCCCGGACGCGGTGCAGTTCGTCAAACTGCACCGGCCGCATCTGGTGCTGATGGATCTCGGCCTGCCGGGGCTGAGTGGGGTCGAAACGACGGCCGAAATTCTGCGCCACCATCCCGATTGCAAGGTCGTGATCCTGTCGATGTATGACGACGAAAACTCGGTGGTCAGCGCGATCCGCAGCGGGGCTCGCGCTTTCATATTGAAGAAGGCGTCGGACGCGGATCTGCTGGAGGCGCTGCGCATGGTCGCGCGTGGCGGGGCGTATCTGAGCCCGCAGGTTTCCGATCGTCTTCTTTCGCGGATTCAGAAGGGCGATCTGGAATCGCGCTCGGCTCCGGCGGCGCTCGAAGGGCTTTCGCCGCGCGAATTACAGGTGCTGCGAATGGTGGCGGAAGGGAAGACGAGCAAGGAGATCGCCGTGATGCTCGATCTGCGCGAGCAGACGGTGCGCAGCTATCGCAAGACGATGATGAAAAAACTGGGCGTGAACAACGTGGCGGGGCTCACGCAACTGGCGCTTTCGACGGGGTTGACCCAACTTCCGAAAGGAGCGGCCGACGGCGGTTGATCGCCCGGCCCTAATCATGCAGCGCGATTCCCCGTGGGGACCTCTGGCCGTCGCCGATGCGCATCTGCATTTCTTCTCGCACCGCTTCTTTTCGATTCTAGCCGCGCAGAAGCCGGGGCTGAGCCTGGATCAAATCAGCGCGCAGGCCGGCATCCATCTGCCGCCCGCGGAGCCGGAAAAACTGGCGGCGGCCTGGAGCCATGAATTGGACCGGCATCATGTGGCGCGCTCGGTGCTGATTGCCAGCGTGCCGGGCGACGAAGGGTCGGTGGCCGCGGCGGTGCGCGCTTATCCCGATCGCTTCTTCGCCTTCGCCATGGTGAATCCGAGGATGTGGTCGCCGGAGAGTTTCAAGCCGGTGCACGTGGCGTGCCTGTTCCCGGCGATGCAGGCCTATTCGCTGCATGAGGAGTGCGTGGCGGCGGTGTTTGAATGGGCGGAAGAAAACCAGCGCGCGGTGTTCGTGCACTGCGGCGTGCTGAGCGTGGGGCTGCGCGCGAAGCTGGGGCTCAAGTCCGCGTTCGACATGCGCTTTTCCAATCCCATCGACCTGCACTCCATCGCGCTGGCGCATCCCGACGTGCCGATCCTGATTCCGCATTTCGGAGCGGGATATTTCAGGGAGGCGCTGATGGTGGCCGACCTGTGTCCCAATATTTATCTGGATACGTCCAGCTCCAATTCCTGGATGCGCTATCAGGAATCGCATCTGGATCTGCGGCAGGTGTTCCGGCGCGCGCTGGACGTGGTGGGGCCGAAGCGGCTGCTGTTCGGAAGCGATTCGTCACTGTTTCCGTGGGGCTGGCGGCACCAGATTTTCGACGATCAGGCGACGGCGCTATATGAGCTGGGGCTCAGCACGGCGGATGCGCGGGCGATTTTCGGGGAAAATCTCCTGAGAATAATGGCGCGCTGATTTCACTGTTAATACGTGATCGCTCGAATCGGCTGGCGGCGGAAGGCCGCGTTCCTTTATCCGATCCGGCCGGCGCCGCGCTGCGCGGTTTTGGCCGGCCCGTTCCGGTCGCGATCGCCGGTGCGGGTGTTTGCCGGCGGCTGGAACGAGGAGGCCGCAAAGTTCGCGCCGCAGGCGGTGGCCGCGACGCTCCCGCAGCTGGAGGCGCTCGAAGGCGTGATTCTGACGCACGCGGTGATCGTGTTGCGGCGCGAGTGGGAGCCGCGCCTGAGCGACGCCGAGCGCGACCGGCTGTGGCGGCAGTTCCGCGTACCGGTTTTCGAACAGATCATCGACGCGAGCGGTGCGTTACTGGCCGCGGAGTGCGAGGCCCACAGCGGCCTGCATATCGCATCGGAGAAGCTGGCGGTGGGCGATCACGAAATCGACCGCTCCCCGTGCGGCTGCGGGAAGGGAACGCCGCGGCTGATCAGGACGCAACGCATCGAGGAAGTGCGGCGCGTGGCGGCTTACGCGCGCTGACGTTGCATCCGGCCACCAGGATTATTGCTTCCCGCGCGCGAGCTGCGGCGGCGCGGCCGCCGGATGATTCACCAGACGATCCAGATAACCGACCAGATCGTCGATCTCGGCCGGTGTGCCGCTCAGGACCGGCATGAAGGTCCGGTAGGGCGAAGTGGCTGACGGATCATGCAGCATGGTGACGATATTCTGGATCGATTTCCGGTCGCGCCCCGCCATCAGGCGGCGAATGCCGCGATAGCCGTCGAGCGTGTGGCAGTTCATGCACTGGCCCCGGAACATCAGCTCGCCGCGATCCATGCCGGCGTTCTGCCACGGGCTGTTGACGCTATATCCGGAGGCATTGAACGCCGCCACCTGTGATCGCCGCATCCCGTTCGAGAACATGTACTGTCCGATGGTATAGGGCTTGCGGATCATTTCACGGGCATGCTCGGTGGATCCGGTGGCGGCCAGCGCCAGGAACAGAACCGCGGCCGCATGTCCGAATCCGAAATCCCGCGGATTCTGCCAGGCGAAGAAGTACACCACGGCGAGAATGGTGGCCGAGGTCATGATCGTCACCAGCAGGGCTCGCGTGACCTGAGTGAACATTCCGGGGCCGATGGTCGACATGCCCTGTTCGATGATGTGACGGCTGGACTCGGGAATGGAAGAGAAATACCAGGCCAGCCCAAAAGGTATCAACACGAACGCCGGGACCATCCAGCGCATGGACCAGCGAATGACCTCCGTCTTGAGCTTGGGGTTGGCGAATCCGTCCAGGCGGCTGGCGGTGATCATGGCCCACACGCCGGCCAGGGCCAGGCAGACCAGCGTGCGCAGGGCCAGGCTCGGCCAGTAGGTCGGATTGAAGAAGGCCTGCCAGAATCGCCCCGGCTCCTGTCCCGTTCCGGCCACGGCGAGCCAGCTTGCGCCGGGCGTCAGCATGAACGTCAGAATGCCGTTGATGATCACCAGCGTGCAATACGAAGTGCCCGCATATAGCCAGCCGAGGCGGAGGTGCTGCTCCGCCGGAATGCGGTTCCAGGTGTAGTAATAGACCATGGCGGTGGCGATTTCGACAATGAAGAAACACCACTCCATGGCCCAGCCGAAGACGAAGTTGTGGATCAGCGCGCTGGTGCTTTCCGGGCTCGCCAGGCCGATGGAAAACCAGATGCCCACGCCGGAGATCGCGCCGAAAACGCCGGTCAGGATCAGGAAGAAGCGAGAGTGGCCGCGGATCACCTGCATCCAGTCTTCGCGGCCTTCCCGCATCGCCTTACGCTCGGCCATGGGCAGATAGAATCCGCCGCCGACCGCGAAGTGGGAGATCATGATGTGAAAGATGGCGATGGACCCGATCACCCAGCCGCTGCCGATAAACGGAACCACCCACACCGGATAATTCATAACGAAGCGTAACCCCAGATGGTCAGAATCAGCATGCCCGAGAGCAGCGCATAACCGCCCCAGGCGATGGAACGTGCGCGGCGGCCGCCGGGCGACTCCCGGTCGAACAGCGGCACCAGCGCCCAGAAGATCAGAACGGCGCTGAACAGGATGAGCCCGCCGAATTCACCGGCGAATCCGGGAAGAATTCTCCCCATCACCTTCAGCGCCTGGAACTGCGACATGAAATACCATTCCGGATGAATACCGGCGGGCGCCGGAGCCAAGGGATTGGCCGGCTGGCCCAGATCCCAGGGGAACAGTGTCGCCAGAATGGTCACCACGTTGAGCGCGATCAGCCACATCGCCAGATCCAGCGCGAAGAAGTTGGGGAAGAAGGGAATGCTGCGCCGCTCGGCGGCCGGCCGGGCCTCTTCGGAAGGCGGCAGGGCGTTGCCGTGTTTCTGAACCAGAAAAAGATGAAACAACAGGAGCGGCAGAAACAGCAGCGGCAGAACCACCACGTGAAGCGCGAAGAAGCGCTGCACCGTGACGTCGGTTACCTGCGGTCCGCCGCGGATCAGATCGGTGACCACCCTGCCGGCGCCGGGGAGCATGCTCGGGATCTGCAAGCCGACCTTGGTGGCGAAAAACGACAGGTCGTCCATGGGCAGCAGATAGCCGCTGAAGCCGAACACCAGCGTGGCCCCCAGCAGCGCCAGCCCGCTCCACCATCCGAACTCGCGCGGCTTGCGATAGGCGCGCATGAAGAAGACCGAAAACATGTGGACCAGAATGGCAAAAACCATCAGGTTCGCCGACCAGGAATGCGCCGAGCGGATCAGCCAGCCGAAATCGAGATCGTAGGTGATCTGCCGCACCGACTCATAGGCTTCCTTGCCGGGCCGGAAATAGACCAGCAGCAGAACCCCGGTGAAGAGCTGCACCGTAAAAAGAAAAGTGGAGATCCCGCCCCAGTAGTACCAGAAGGAATGCTTGTGCTGTGGGACCCGCTTGTGGCGCGCCAGCTTGACGATTTCGGATAGGCCCAGCCTTTCGTCGGCCCATTCGTACAGCCCGGCGTGTGGCGACGATCCCCGCGATTCAGACTCGGGAGACAAGGATAGAGCCATCCTTCACCTCCACATGAAACGCCGTCAGCGGGCGCGGTGGCGGTCCGGAGATCACCTCGCCCGTATTCATGTCGTAGGTGCCTCCATGGCAGTTGCAATGGATGCGGTGATTCTGCGGCTCGAACTGCACCGTGCATCCCAGGTGCGTGCAGACGGCATCGAACGCGCCCCAGGAGCCATCGGCATGATGGATCAGCATGGCCGGCCGCGCTCCGAAGAAGAACATCGCGGCGGCGCCGGCCGGCGGCAGGTCCTTTTCCGGAAGCGACACCGAGGTGATCTCTCCCTGCGCGCGGGCCCGGATGGAGGGCGACGCCAGATAGCGATAAACCGGATAGCCGGCCCCCGCCGCGTAACAGGCGCCCACGGCGCCCACGCCGATCTTGATCAATCCGCGGCGGCTGGTTTCCTCAGGCATACTGCTCCTTATTGCGCGCGGCCGTGGCCACCACGCGGATCAGGTAAAAAACGGTTCCCGCGGCGGCCACGAACAGCACCAGAAAAACTCCCACCACGGACCAGTTGGTGACCACCACGCGGTCCCACACGTTGAAGCCGCGATCGCGCAGCGTGAGATCGCGAACGCCGTCGCGAATCATCACCGTGGCGGCGATATTGAGGAACGCCAGCAGCGCGGCGCCGATGGCCACCATTTTCTGGCCGGCCGCGGTGATCCAGGCGGCGATCCCGGCCAGTAGCATTCCGGCCGCGGTCGTAATCCAGACGAACACGAACGGGGCATAGAACCCGCTGGCCATCAATCGGCTCGTGACCTGGTGCGGCTGCGCCGCAAAAGTGAAATAGCCGAGAACGCCCTCTGCCAGGACCCCCGCGGCGAGCACCAGCCCGCCTCCCCTCCGCAGCAGAGAGCGTTCCCCCGCGCCGGCCCCCGTCTTCATCGCGAGCAGCAGCAGCGCGGCGGCAGCGCCGGGAAGCGCTCCAGCGAGGAAGAAATGCCAGCGCAAAAGCAAAGTCGGATCGTCGAGATTCCATTGGACGCCGCTCGGCGAGTTTCGATACAGGGCGGCCCACGCCTGCGGGCGCAGCATCAGCGTCATGTTGTTGCTGTAGATGAAGGAGATGGTCAGCGCCAGCGCCAGCGCCGCCAGCCCCGCCCCGATCCATCCGCGACGCATTTCGGCGCGCTTGGCGGAAAGATACAGCGCCAAGTAGCTGCCCATCAGCAGAAAGATCACGGAAATCCAGTACGCACCCATCAGCACGCTGCTGGTGTATAGCGCGCGCCCGTACAGCACCTGCGCGAACAGCAGCGGAGGAATTCCCAGATTGATCACGAAGGCCATCACCGTGGGCAACCGGTGGGCCAGCATCCCAGACACATTCAACAGTTCGGGCGAGCCGCGCATGCTCCCGGCAATATGCAGGACCAGGCCGATCATCATTCCCCCCAACAGAAGATCGACCGCGGAAAGATGCAGCGCGAAGGTGACCGAGTGCAGCAGCTTAAACAGCCAGACCGGTGCGGGAAGCGGAATCGGATCCGCCGCGGGAAATGGAGACATAAGACAACGCGGGAACTGCACGAAGCGTTCCATCCCTCGATTTGTTTGTTTTGCGCGGCGCCGCTTGGCATCGGTGCGCGATTACACGAGCCATGGCGGCCATGTTTGGGTGAAAAAGCGCAAATTAGCCTCAAGTCCCGCGGTTTCCGTCGCGTAATCGTGGCGCGGTGATTGCATGTTCGCGATGCATGACGGCCGAGATTCGAAACTGCTATCCGCTGCTGATCGCGTCAGGCGTTGTGCTGACGGCGTCAATGGAAGGCGCGCTTTGGACGGTGCTCAAAGGCGAAAGCGCGGTGCGGGAACGCGCCATGCGCATCGCCGATGTCTGCTGGTGGGGCGTTCTGGCGGCCACCCTTGCGCTGGCCGCGGGGAGCCTTCTGATCAGTCCCGAACTGGGGCAGAAGCTCACCATGGAGCCGTGGGCCTATGCGTTTCCCGTGGTGATGTTGGCGGGCCTGTTCGGGGTTCGCGCCAGCCGCCTGCCGGAGATGGAGTTTCTGGCGTTCTTCTTTTCCTGCGTCTATCTCGCCGGCGCTGCCGCAACGGCTCTGTTCGGCGCCGCTGCTTCGTTCGGAGTCTGACTAATCCAGATCACTGGGAGCCGCGCGTAGCGTACGGTCCACCGGGCGCCGTTGAAAGCATCCCGCGGACTTCCCGGCAAGCGTCAGGATTCTGAAAGCCCGCCAATCAACCGCGCGCTCCGCGTGGCGGTTCACTCAGTGGGTGAGTTGGGACGCCGGCAAAGAAGCCCGGACTTGCAAGAGAATCGAGAAGTGCGCGCGTTGGATCGCACGCTTACCCAAAAAGAACAGCCCCGTCCGTCAGATGGGAGGTGCAACTGCCGATTTACATCATCGACTCTGACGGACGGAGCTGTAGACCGATTTCGCCGGTTAGCCGCACGGCGGGCACCCGCCCGTTCCGTGACAGCGATGTTCCTTCGCTGCGGCCGGCGCCGGCCGGCGCGCGGCTTCCAGCCGGCGCTCCAGCACCGACAGGACGCGCTTCATAAAAGCGTAGCCGAGCCGCGGATCGGACTCGAAGGTTCGCAGCAACTCCGGGCCCTCGAAGGCCAGCGCCTGAACCGGCGACATGCAGCGCGCCTCGAAGTGGCGGTGCGATTTTTCGAGCAGCGCGGACCAGCCCAGCACGTCGCCGGCGTGCAGGACCTGCAAAGCGTTCGTCTCCCGTTCCGATTTCAAAGCTACGGTTCCGCTGCAAATCACGTACAGCAGGCTTCGCTCATCACCTTCATGAAAAATGATCTGGCCCGGATCGAACTGCGCCTCCAGAGCGAGCCCGGCAAGTTTGTGGATATAGTGTGGGTCCAGCCCGTTCAAAAACCCGTCTTCGTGGAGAGTCGCCAGCAGCAGACCCTCCTGCGCTGTGATGTTCTCAGTCATACCAGTAGATGAGCACGTAACCTGCCGCGCTAAACCGTCATCGCGGGAGGCACGAATTCGCACAACGGGTCCGATTCCAGGGCGTCGCCGGTGGCCTGGAAGGCACGCGACCTCGATCCTCCGCACAGCGCATGGTAGGCACACACGCCGCATCGGCCCTTGAAGCTCTTAGGGTTATGCAGCAGCCGGAACAGCGAAGCACGGCGATAAACTTCCGCGAGACGGTCGTACCGGACGTTGCCCGCTACGTAAGGCAGAAAGCCGGCAGGACAGATATCGCCGGTGCTGGAGACAAACACAATGCCGTTCCCGTCGCGAATTCCGAAGCTGCGGCCCGCTTTGCTGCGCGCAATCTCCTCGCCGGTGCGTCCTTCGGCGCGCATACGCTGGATGGCGACGCGGCGGAAGGAAGGCGCCTCGGTGGTGGCGACAATGAAGGGCGCTTCGCCGGAGATGTCGTAAATCCAGTCCATCAGCTTTTCAGCCTCGTCCGCGCTTAAGGGCTGAAGGACTTTGCCGCGTCCCACGGCGATCAGAAAGAACAGACTCCAGCGCGCCACTTTGAATTTCTTGAGCAGCTCGTAAGTGGCCGACAGATCGGAGGCGGTCTCGGCGGAGACCAAAGTATTGATCTGAAGGGGCAAATCCAGCTCCCCGGTCCAGCGCATGGCTTGTAGAGTCCGGTCGAAGGTCCCAGGCACGCCGCGGATGGAGTCGTGCAATTCGGCGTTGGATCCATCCAGACTCAGGCCGATGCCTTCAACGCCATGCTCCTTCAGCTCGGCGAGAACCTCGCGCGTCAGCGCGGGCGTGGCGGCAGGGGTGATGGAAACGCCGATTCCCAGCTGCCGCGCCTCATCGATGAGCGGGAACAGGTGGCGGCGGCGCAGCGGATCCCCGCCGGTCAGAATGAGTTGCGGCAGCGGATCGCCGAACTCGCTGATTTGCTTCAGAAAAGCGCGACCTTCGTCCAGCGTCAGTTCCCCGGGGGCGGGGTCCGGCATCGCCTCGGCGCGGCAGTGCCGGCAGGCGAGCCCGCAGGCTTGCGTCATTTCCCAGTAAACATTCATCGGAGTTTGGGCGTAATCGCGCGATTTGTGGCGTGCCGCGGTGGAAACGGTGCTCATGTCGCTGATCCGTGCACCCCGCCTTCCAATCGGATCCGCGGCCCTTCGCATGCATTTGTGCGAGGCGAGCGAGGCGCGAAGAAAAAGGAGTAACCTATGGAAGTTCGCATTCGGCACCGGAAAGGGCAGCAATCGGAGGCGTTCGCGCGTTTTCATCGCGTCGTCTGTGACCAGCCGTTCGATGAAGGAGGAGGAGACAACGGGATGACCCCCCCGGAGTTGATGCTCTCGGCGCTGGGCTGTTGCGCCATGCATTCGGCGACCGAATATCTTCAGGCGCGGCATATCCCGCTCGATCGGATCGAGCTGAGAGTATCGGCCGAGAAGGGCGGCCGTCCCGCGCGCCTGACCGGAATCGGAATCCAGGTAGATGCGCCCGGTCTGACCAATCGTATGCGTGAGGGATTGATTAAGGCGGTGGAAGCGTGCCTGCTTCACCGCGTATTTTGCGAACCGCCGCAGGTGCGGATCGCGATGGCGACCGCGGTGGCCGAAGAGCCGCCCGCGGTTCAGCCCGCGAATTCCACCTCGTGAGACGGCGTCCGCTGGAGGAATTTTTCTCACCCGGCGTGGTGGCTGTCATCGGCGCGACGGATGCCGCGGCGAGCGTGGGCCGGATCGTACTCAGCAACCTGGGGTCGTTCGCGGGCAAGGTTTATCCCGTCAATCCGAAGCACAGCGAGATTCTTGGCCGGAAGGCCTATCCGGGGATCGGCGCGGTGCCCGAACCGGTGGATCTGGCGATCCTGGTGACGCCGGCGCGCGCGGTGCCGGAGGTGGTCGCCGAATGCGCCGCCGCCAAGGTACCCGCCGCCATCATCATTTCCGCGGGATTCAAGGAAACGGGCGCGGCCGGCGCCGCGCTGGAGCGGGAGATTCTGGAGCGCCGCGGCGCCATGCGCATTATCGGGCCGAACTGCCTGGGCGTGATGGCCCCGCTGTCGCGCCTGAACGCCACCTTCGCCGGCGCCATGGCGCGTCCCGGGTCGGTTGGATTCCTGAGCCAAAGCGGCGCGTTGTGCACCGCCATCCTGGACTGGAGCCTCCGCGAAATGGTCGGGTTCAGCGCGTTTGTCTCGACCGGCTCAATGCTCGACGTGGGCTGGGGCGACCTGATCGATTATCTCGGCGACGATCCCGCCACGCGCGCCATTCTGATGTACATGGAATCGGTGGGAGACGCTCGGTCGTTTCTTTCGGCGGCGCGGGAAGTGGCCTACACCAAGCCGATCATTGTGATCAAAGCCGGGCGCACGGAACAGGCCGCGCGCGCCGCCTCCTCGCATACCGGCGCCCTTACCGGCAGCGATGAGGTGCTCGAAGCGGCCCTGCGGCGCTGCGGCGTGCTGCGCGTTCGCCGCATCAGCGACTTGTTCTACATGGCCGAGGTGCTGGCGCGACAGCCGCGTCCTCCGGGTCCGCGTCTGGTGATCGTGACCAATGCCGGCGGCCCCGGGGTGCTGGCCACCGACGCCCTGATCGCCGAGGG
>Ga0335085_10011948_pt1 | contig 12827 bp, 12 predicted proteins | sample Lox_Sample_45_FD_206712 | JGI IMG/M metagenome (GOLD analysis project Ga0335085, IMG submission 206712) | Soil microbial communities from Loxahatchee National Wildlife Refuge, Florida, United States - Lox_Sample_4.5 | ecosystem: Environmental > Terrestrial > Soil > Wetlands | place: USA...
GCGACGCCGCGGTCGAACCAGAACCGGATGATCCGCTCGAACTCGCGCCGGACCGCGGCGCTCCACCAGTCGAGGTCGGGCTGGCCGGGCGCGAACTGGTGGAGGTAGTAGCGACGCCGGCTCTCGTCGTAGGTCCAGGCGGACGTGCGGGTGAACACCGACGTCCAGTCGTTCGGAACGCGGTCGGCCCAGACGTAGTACTCCGGGTGCTCGCGGAACCAGGGGTGGCGGATCGACGTGTGGTTGGGGACGAGGTCCAGCCAGAGCGCGATCCCCCGCCTGCGCGCGCCGGCGATCAGCGCGTCGAGATCGTCGAGCGTCCCGTAGTCCGGATGGACGTCGAGGTAGTCCGCAACGTCGTAGCCCCAGTCGACGTTCGGGCTCGGAAACGTCGGGCTCAGCCAGATCGCGTCGACGCCGAGCCACTGCAGGTAGTCGAGCTTCGACCGGACTCCGCCGAGATCGCCGACACCGTCGCCGTCCGAGTCGCAGAACGACCGGACGTACACCTGGTAGAGGACGCTCAGCCGATCGACCAGGTGTCGCCGGAGCCGACCAGCGCCTGCAGATCGCCCGCACCGGCCTTCGCGGCGCGGTCGAGCTGGCTCTGCGCGAGCTCGTCGTAGCTCGGGCGCTGCACGTCCCGGAAGACGCCGAGCGGGACGACGCCGTGCGACTCGACGGTGACGCGCGACAACGCGAATGCGGTCGCGAAGTCCTGCTCGTCATGGGTGATGCCGGTGTCCCCAGCAGGCGCACCGTGCTCGAGGTACAGCCGGTTCTCCTTCTGGTCGCGGACGACGTCGAACGCGCCGTCGTTGTAGATGTTGCAGTTCTGGAGGATCTCGACGAACGCCGTCCCCTGGTGGGATGCGGCGCGGCGAAGGACGCCCGTCAGGCCGGGCTTGTCGGTGTCGATCGCACGCGCGACGAACGTCGCCTCCGCGCCGAGCGCCACCGAGAGCGGGTTGAACGGATAGTCGACCGAGCCGAACGGCGTCGAGCCGGTGACCTTGCCCTGCTCCGACGTCGGCGAGTACTGGCCCTTCGTCAGGCCGTAGATCTGGTTGTTGAACATCAGGATCTTGATGTTCACGTTGCGGCGCAGCGCGTGGATCAGATGGTTGCCGCCGATCGAGAGCGCGTCGCCGTCACCGCTCACCACCCACACCGACAGATCGGGACGCGACACGGCAAGCCCGGTCGCGATCGCAGGAGCGCGGCCGTGGATCGAGTGCATCCCGTAGGTCTGCATGTAGTACGGGAAGCGCGCCGCACAGCCGATGCCGGAGACGAAGACGATCCGCTCGCGCTCGAGGCCGAGCTCCGGCATGAAGCTCTGTACGGCTGCCAGGATCGCGTAGTCGCCGCAGCCCGGGCACCAACGCACCTCCTGGTCGGACTTGAACTCCTTCGCCGTGAGCTTCAACTCTGTCGTCACAGGATCGCCTCCACGGCCGAAGCGATCTCGCCGGCCTTGAACGGCTGGCCGCTGACGCGGTTGTACCCGACCGCGTCGACGAGATACTCGGCGCGCACGAGCTTGAGCAACTGGCCGAGGTTGAGCTCGGGAACGAGGACGCGGTCGTAGCTCCGGAGCACGTGCCCGGTGTTGGCCGGAAACGGATTGAGCCAGCGGAGATGCGCGTGTGCGACCTTGCCGCCGCCGGCGCGCACACGCCGCACGCCTGCGTGCACCGGGCCGTAGGTCCCGCCCCAGGAGAGGACGAGCACGTCGGCTCCCTCCTGATGGTCGACCTCGAGGTCGGGCACCTTGACACCGGCGACCTTCTGCGCACGTAGGCGGGTCATCAGATCGTGGTTGTCGGGGTCGTAGGAGACGTTGCCCGTCTCGTTCTGCTTCTCGAGCCCGCCGATGCGGTGCTCGAGCCCCGGCGTCCCGGGGATCGCCCACGGGCGGGCGAGCGTCGCGGGGTCGCGCCGGTACGGCCGGAACGGCTGCCCATTCGCCTCGGCGAACGCGACGTCGATCGACTCGAGCGACGCGACGTCGGGGACCTTCCACGGCTCGGCTCCGTTCGCGAGGTAGGCATCGGAGAGCAGGTACACGGGCGTGCGGTACGTGAGTGCGACGCGCGCCGCCTCGATCGCGGCGTGAAAGCAGTCGCCCGGTGTCGCGGGCGCGAGCACCGGCACCGGTGACTCGGAGTTGCGCCCGAACAGCACGAGCAGGAGGTCGCCCTGCTCCGGCTTCGTCGGCATGCCCGTCGATGGGCCGGCGCGCTGCACGTCGATGATCACGAGCGGAAGCTCGAGCGCGACCGCGAGCCCGATCGTCTCCGACTTGAGCACCACGCCCGGGCCCGCAGAGGTGGTGACGCCGAGCGCGCCGCCGAACGACGCGCCGAGCGCAGCACCGACCGCCGCGATCTCGTCCTCCGCCTGGAACGTGCGCACGCCGAACGACTTGTGCCGCGCAAGCTCCTCGAGAATCGACGAGGCGGGCGTGATCGGGTACGCGCCGAGGAAGAGCGGAAGACCCGACAGCTTCGACGCGGCGATCAGCCCGTACGAGAGCGCAGTGTTGCCGGTGATCTGGCGGTAGAGGCCGGGCTCGAGCTTCGCCGGCTTGACCTCGTACTGCACGGCAAACGTCTCCGACGTCTCTCCGAAGTGATAGCCGGTGTTGAACGCCTTCACATTCGCCTCGGCGATCGCCGGACGCTTCGCGAACTTCGTCTGCAGGAAGTCGATCGTCGACTCGATCGGGCGGCCGTACAGCCACGACATCAACCCGAGCGCGAACATGTTCTTCGCACGCTCGGCCTCGCGCGGCGTCACGCCGTCGATCTCCTTCAGCGCGCCCACCGTCATCGTCGTGAGCGGGACCGCGTGCACCTGCCAGCCTTCGAGCGACGAGTCCTCGAGTGGGTTGGTCTCGTAGCCGGCCTTCTGCAGGTTCCGGCTCGTGAACGCGTCGAGGTCGACGATCAGCGTCGCACCCTTCGGCAGGTCGGCCAGGTTCGTCTTGAGCGCAGCCGGGTTCATCGCCACGAGCACGTCCGGCTGGTCGCCCGGCGTGAGGATGTCGTGGTCGGCGAAGTGGAGCTGGAAGCCGGACACTCCCGGGAGCGAGCCGGCCGGTGCGCGGATCTCCGCCGGGAAGTCGGGGAACGTCGCGAGGTCGTTGCCGGTGAGGGCGGTCTCCGTCGTGAACCGGCCGCCCGTCAGCTGCATGCCGTCCCCGGAGTCGCCGGCGAACCGGATCACGACCGATTCGAGCTGCTCGACCGGCTTGGTCATTCGATTCCGACAGTAGCAGCGCGGGCCGAGGTCGAAATCCCCCGGTCGAGCCGCCCTACGCCGCTTCGGTGGCGGGCGTCTCGGCGCCCTGCACGGGTGCCGCCTCGGCCGTCCGCGTCGCTTGGCGGAGCGGGACGTCGGGGAGCAGCCAGGCGACGATGAAGGCGAGCAGCGACACCCCGGTCGCAACGAGGAAGACAGGATGCAGCGCCGCCGCGACCGCGTCGGCGAAGGCCCGGTGGAGCTCGGCCGGCAGGCTCCTGATCACGGCCGGCGTCGCGACCCGCGGGACATGGACGCCCCCCGGAAGCCGGGAGTCGAGCTGCGCGCGGAACTGGCTGGTGAAGATCGTCCCGAACAGTGCGACGCCGATCGAGCCGCCCACCTGCCGGAACAGCGTCGAGCCGCTGGTCGCCACCCCGAGGACGTTGTACGGGACGGAGTTCTGAACGGCCAGCACGAGCACCTGCATCACCATTCCGAGCCCGAGCCCGAGCACGAACGAGTAGAAGGCGGCGACCCAGAGACTCGTCCCCACCTCGAGCCGCGACAGCAGGAACATGGCAACGGTCATCACGGCGGTGCCCATGATCGGGAACATCCGGTAGCGGCCCAGCCGCGTGATCAGCTGCCCGCTGACGATCGACGTGATCAGGAGGCCGAGCATCAGCGGCGTGAGCTGGAGGCCCGATCGCGTCGGCGACGCGCCCTTCGTCACCTGGAGATACAGCGGCAGGTACGTGATCGCACCGAAGAGCGCGAAGCCGACGATGAACCCGACGACGCTCGTCGTGCTGAACACGCGGTTGCGGAAGAGCTCGAGCGGGAGGATCGGCTCGGCTGCGCGCGACTCGACGAACACGAACGCCGGGATCAGCACCACCGACGCGACGATCAGCGCGATGATCCGCCACGAATCCCACGCCCAGGTCGTGCCGCCGAGGCTCGTGAACAGGACGACGGAGGCGAGCGCACCGGCGAGCGTCGCCGCTCCGAGGTAGTCGATGTCGTGGCGCTGCCGGCTCGTCCGTGCGTGGAAGGCGGTCGCGATCACGATCAGCGCGACGAGGCCGACCGGCAGGTTGACGTAGAAGATCCACCGCCACGAAAAGTTGTCGACGAAGAAGCCGCCGAGCAGCGGGCCGATCACCGTCGAGACGCCGAAGACGGCGCCGAAGTAGCCCTGGTAGCGGCCGCGCTCGCGCGGCGGGATGATGTCGCCGACGACTGCGAGGGTGACGACGATCAGGCCGCCGGCGCCGAGGCCCTGCAGCGCGCGAAAGCCGATCAGCTCTCCCATGCTCTGCGAGAGCCCGCAGAGCGCCGAGCCGATCAGGAAGATCACGATCGCCGTCTGCAGGACGATCTTGCGGCCGTAGAGGTCGCCGAGCTTGCCGTAGAGCGGGCCCGCGATCGTGGCCGTGAGCAGATATGCGGTGACGACCCACGACAGGTGCGAGAGGCCGCCCAGGTCGCCGACGATCGTCGGAAGCGCCGTCGAGACGATCGTCTGGTCGAGCGACGCCAGCAGGAGCACCAGCATCAGCGCGACGAAGATCAGGCGGACGTTCTGGCTCGGCTGCTCGGGCGGGTTGGTCACCCGGAGAGAATAGCAACACGGAGCAACTATTGCGCTGTGCAATAATTCCGCCCGATGGCTGCAGCCAACGACTGCGAGAGCCAGCTGCTCGACGTCCTCGGGCGGATCGTCCGGCGGCTGACGCGCCTGAGCGGCGGGCTCGACGAGGGGCCGGCCCTGACCGCCACCCAGCGTGTGGCGCTGATCGAGACCTTCGAGGCGGCGGAGCCGATCCGGCTCCACGACCTCGCCGAGCGCCTCGGCGTGACGGCCCCCACCGCGAGCCGCGCGGTCGACGGGCTGGTCGAGCACGGCGTGCTCGAGCGCCGACCGGACCCCGACGACCGCCGGGCGGTCCGGATCAGCCTCACGAGCGAGGGACGCTCGCTCGTCGAGGAGCGCAAGTCGCGGGTGCTCGCGGCGTTCCTGCCCGCAGCGGCGGCGATGGCACCGGCCGATCAGGAACGGCTGATCGAGCTGCTGGCCGAGCTCGACCGCGCCCTCACGGCACTGCAGTAGCGGCGTTCAGACGGCCGCGACGACGCCGACCAGCCGGCCGTCGCGCATCGACAGCCGCCGCGGCGCCCGCTCGGCGAGCGTTGCATCGTGCGTCGCGACGATCACGGTCGAGCCGTGCTCGGCGGCGAGCCCGGCGAGCAAGTCGATGATCTCGCCGCCGGTCTTCGTGTCGAGGTTCCCGGTCGGCTCGTCGGCGAGCACGACCCGCGGCTCGACGGACAATGCGCGCGCGATCGCGACGCGCTGCTGCTCGCCGCCCGACATGTGCATCGGGAGGTGATTCGCACGCTCGGCGAGCCCGACTTCCTCGAGCATCCGCCGCGCCCGCCCCTCGATGTCGTCGACACCCGTCGGGGCGAGCTTCGCCTCGACGTTCTCGACGGCCGTCAGCGTCGGGATCAGGTTGAACTGCTGGAAGACGAAGCCGAAGGATCGGAGCCGCAGCGAGGCGAGCTCGTGATCGGGCAGCTTGACCAGGTCGCGCCCTTCGAAGATCACGTCGCCGGAGCTGGGCCGGTCGAGCGCACCGAGCAGCTGGAGCAACGTCGTCTTGCCGGAGCCGCTCGGGCCCTCGAGCGCCACGAACTCACCGGCCGCGATCTCGAGGTCGACGCCGTCGAGCGCGCGCACCGTGGTCGGGCCCCGCTGGAAGAACTTCGCCAGCGCGGTCACCCTGTACTGCGGCTCGGTCATTCGACCTGCCTCAGTGCGTCGGCGGGGCGGAGCCGCGCGGCGCGCATGGCTCCCGCCGTCCCCGCGATCAGCCCGCCGAGGAGGGCAAGAGCGAAGCCGATCACGAGGACGGAGACGGCCACTGGGGCGGTCAGCGAAACGGTGCTCGACGCCGTGCGCTGGGTGGCGGATGCGAGCTGGCCGATCAGGCCGGACGCTCCGCCCGAGGTCGACGACGCCGTGAGCTTCTCGCCCCAGGCATCGACGATCAGGATGCCGATCAGGCCGAGCGCGACGCCGACGATCCCACCGAGGACGCCGGTGGTCAGCGACTCGCCCGCGATCTGCCGCACGACCTTGCCCTGTGTCCAGCCGAGCGCCTTCAGCGTGCCGAGCTCACGCACGCGCTTGCCGACGGACGACAGAGCGAGGAGGGCGGCGAGCAGGAAGGCTGCGAGCGCCGCGACCGCCGAGACCGCGAAGCCGAGGTCGTGCGACAGGTTGGACGCGTTCACCAGCGAGCCGCTGATCGTGTCCGCCACCTGCTTCGAGCTTGCGACCTGCGCGTTCGGAAGTGCGGTCTGGATCGCCTTCTGCACGGAGCCGACCTGCGAGCTCTGGTCGGCCCGCACGAGCGCGACGTTCACGAGATTCTTCTGGCCCGCGAGGGTCTGCAGCTGCTTGAGCGGCAGATAGACGTCGGCGGTCTGCCCGCCGAGCGGCGGCGACACGATGCCGACGACGACGAACGTCGTGCCGTTGAGGTTGATCTTCGAGCCGACCTTGAGCGAGTGCTTCGCGGCATACGAGTCGGAAACCAGCGCCTCGTGGCCGCCGGCCGGCGAGAGGAAGCGGCCCTTCGTGACCTGCGCCGTCGTGACGAGCCCCTGCGTCGGATGGGTCTGGTCGACGCCGCCGATCGTGTACGGCGTTGTCTGGATGTTGGTCTGCGGCGGGTTCAGCACCTGGCGCAGCGTCTGCTGCGGCGTCGTGAACTGGGTGCGCAGCCTGCGCAGGTTCGCGGGCAGGCACTTCGCGAACGCCGCGCGGTTCGCGCCGCCGCCGCCGAAGCCGCCGCCGCCTCCGCCATTGCCGCCGCCCAAGCCGCTCCCGCCGCCCGACCCGTTGCCGTTACTGCCGTTCGAGCCGTTGCCCGAGCTCGAGCCGCGGAGCTTGGCGAAGCACGCCTGCATCGCGGCGAACTGGGCCGCCGTCGGGCGCGGGATGTTGCGCTGGATCTGGAAGGTCTTCCGCTGGGTCTTCAGCGTCGCGACGATCTTCGGGACGATTCCCTGCTGATGCTCGGCCAGCAGCGTGAGCCCGGTCGTGACCGAGGCGACGCCCGGGATCGACGAGATCTGCGAGGCCGCGCTCTGCTGGAACGTGAGCTGCGAGCCGGGCAGGAAGAAGTCGTGCACGAAGTGCTGCCCCGGCTTCCCGAGCTTGGAGAGATCGGTGAGCACCGACTGGTTGGCGGCGATCAGGTCGCGGTCCTGCCCGCCGCCACCGCCGCCGGGGCCGCCGAAGCTCGACGTCTGCTGCTGCGGCGACAGCGTGACCGTGAGATCGGTCCCGATGCCGGCGAGGGGGTCGAGCGTCTTCTTCTGGGCGTTGTCGAGCCCCTTCGACAGGCTCGCGATCACGATCACCAGCCCGACGCCGACGCCGAGCCCGAGCAGGGTCAGGATCGTCCGCGCGCGTCGCCGGAGCAGCTCGTTACGGATGTAGCGCAAGTAGAACGTGGTCTGATCTCACCACCTTCCCCTCAGAGATCCCTAAGAGCTTCTGCTGAGCTTCTGCTGAGTTTCCGTGAAGCCACTCGGGCTCACCCGTCACGGTGCTTGAGCGCCGACTCGGTGCGCTGCGCCTCGTCGAGCGTGATCGCGCCGGAGCAGAGGCGGGCGTTGAGCTCGTTCTCGATCCGGTCGACCTCGGACGCGCGCGGATACGGCTCCGGCCAGAGGTTGCGCGGGTCGGTCGGGTTGCCCCCGAGCTCGAGGCTGAGCAGATGGTCCTCCTGGTAGGCCGAGGGCGGGCCGCGCAGGCCGCGCGCGCGCATCTGCTGCAGCTTCAGCGCGTTCGTGTACGAGGTCGGCGGCCGCACCGTGCGGGTCCAGCCCTTGCGGCAAACGGTCGCGCGCAGCGTCGCCTGCGTGACGTTCGGATTGACGACCCCGGGCGTGAGCGCCCAGCTCGCGCGAAGGACAGTGCGCGCCTGCGGCCGGGAGTGGTGCACGAAGAGCACCAGCACGGCGACCGCCCCCACCGCCAGCAGCACCGCCTCGACGATCGTGATTCGCATCGTCCCGTCAACGGTACGGACGGCCGCGCAAGCCGCAAGGGCATGAGCCGAGAAATGGCAGAGTTGTCACATCTGGCGACGCCAAGCGTCTGGCGGTGTCGTGGGTTGCTGCGACCCCGTCAGGTGAGGAACGGCGAGCTCGCCGCCCTTCGCAGGCGGCCGGCGTCGCGGTACGCGGCCGACCCGGCGAGCGCCCAGACGACCACCGCGAGCCAGGGGATGCCGATCACGTCGGTCTGCAGCCCGAGGAACAACGTCGCCGCGAAGGCCGCCGCCAGCGGAGGCGAGCCGAGCAGCCGCCACAGGAGCACGAGCGACCACACCCCGAACAACAGGCCCCCGATGATGCCGGTCTCGGCGCCGAGCTCGGTGTAGGTCGACTCGCCCGCCTTCAGCTTCGCCCCGGTCCGCTCCGCCGTCACGCCGGCATTGCCGAGCCCGAACCCCCACGGATGGTGGATGACGGTCCGCAGGCCCTCGCGCAGGCTCTGCAGGTGCTCGCGCGTCGACGCCTCGTTGGCGCTGGTCGCGTCGTGCGACACCTGCGGCGCGGTCTGCGCATGGTGCTCCTGGTAGCGCAGCTCCGACGCCGTGAAGTGCGTCCGCGGCCCGAAGTGCGGATAGCCCTTCACGAACGCGACCCCGACCACGGCGACCAGCACCGCCAGCAGCGCGGGAGCGAGTGCGCGGCGCAGCACCGCGAGCAGCAGGAGCCCGACGACGAGAGCGGCGAGCGCGGCACGCGTGTGCGTCCACAGCAGCGCGGCGAAGAGGAGCAGCGCGAGCAGCACCGATGCCCGCCTGCGCAGCGTCATCAGCAGCAGCGCGATCACGAGCAGGTACGCGGTCGCGAGCGGCGAAAGGAACGTGGACGTCAGCCGCCGGAAGACGACGTTGTTGCCCTGGTTGTAGACGAAGTTCTCGGGGAGAAAGCTGAGCCCGCGGTAGACGAGCCCGAGCTGGTGCTCGTACCAGCCCCCGACCTTCCTCCAGAACGACAGCGGCACGAGATAGACGTCGACGAGGCCGAACGCCGCGACGATGCCCGCCGTCCAGAGCAGCGTGCGCACGAGCGACCGCTCCTCCTTCACGGTGAGCGCGAGCCCGCGGCCGAGCAGGTACGCCTCGACGGGCAAGAGATCGTGACGCGCGGCGTAGACGACGCCCGAGTGCGTCGCGGTCCCGCCGAGCACCGACTGCGGGATCAATCCGTAGAGAACGACCACCCCGGCGAATGCGAGCGCGAGCCAGTCGCCCACGGTCGGCCGGAACGGCCGGTGGCGCAGGCCGGCGTACACGGCGACGAGCGCGGCCGCGAGCAGCACGTCCTTCCACGCCGACAGCGCGGACAGCGTCGCCCCGCGAACCCCGGCCCGCCACAGCTGTGCCGCAACGAGGTTGTGCAGCGCCAGGCCGACGATCAGGACGTGCAGGACCCAGACCGGGCGGCGGATGCTCACCGAGGGCCGACCGCGATCAGCGTCATCCCGCGGTTGAGTACACGGACGCTGTAAGGAAAGAGCGAAGCGAGGTCGCGCGGGCCGAGCAGGTCGAGCGTCGCGTCGAACCCCCGCGCCCGCACCGCCTGGTCGCGCAGCGGCTGCGGCAGCCAGTGCGCGAACGGCAGGAGCGTGTGCACCTCGATCGGGAAGAAGCGGTTCGGAGTGGTCACGAACACGTGCCGCGCGACGCGGGCGAGCTCGTGCACGAAGCGCCGCTGTGCGTCCCGGCCTCCGTCGACGTGCTCGACGACCGCGTTCGAGAAGGCGATGTCGAACGTGTGATCCGCGAACGGCAGCGCGCGCCCGTCGGCACGGACCGCGCGAACTGCCGGGAACGCCGCCTCGAACCGGTCGAGCTCGGTGTCGCCGACCGCGGTGATCTGCCACGGCCACGGGTACCGCGCCTCGAAGAAGTTGTCGGTCGAGCCGCCGCCGAATGGCGCGTTCGTAACGCCGACATCCAGGATCGTCGTCTCCGGGCCGGGCCGGAGCAGCTCGAAGAAGAGGTGCAGCTTCTGCTCGCGGCTGCGCAGCGACGTCCTCGAGGCGAGGCGCTGGACCATCCGCGCGAGGGTACTCGGGTCCGGTGCGTACGATCGCCCCATGGCTGTCGAGACCGAGCTCCGGCCGCGGGGCCCCTACTCGCTGCGGCTCTCCGGCAGGCTTGCGAGCGACCCGACTCGGGTCGTACGCGGCGGCGTCTACGACGCCACGATCGCCGTCGATGACCGCCTCGAGCGCGTCGTCGCGACCCAGCGGCCGGACGGCGCGATCGCCGTTCGCGCGCAGAGCGACGCCGGAGTCGATCACGTGCGCTTCGTGCTGGGGGTCGACGACGACCACTCAGAGCTCCTCCGCAGGTTCGCGCACGACCCGCTGATCGGCGAGGCGACCCACCGCCTGCGCGGCCTGCGCCCGCTCCGGACGGCAACCGTCGCGCACTCCCTCCTGCGCGCGGTCTCCGGACAGCTGATCCAGGCCCGGCGCGCCCGCCAGATCGAGGCGAACGTGATCCGCTCGGCGGCCCGCCGGCACGACCGCCTCTATGCAGCGCCGTCGGCCCAGGAGCTGGCGCGCCGGTCGCCCGCCGAGCTCACGCGGCTCGGGCTCGGCGGACGGCGGGCATCGACGCTCGTGCGGCTCTGCCGCACCCTCGACCTCGAGGCGCTCAAGCGTCAGCCCACCGAGCAGGTCGCGCGACGACTCGAGCGCGAACCGGGCCTCGGCCCCTGGTCGGTGGGCGTCATCTGCCTGCAGGGTCTCGGCCGCTACGAACGCGGGCTCGCGCGCGACCTCGGCCTCGTGAAGCTCGCTTCGCTCCTGCTCGGGCGCCGCGCCGAGCCCGAGGAGACCGACGAACTGCTGGCCCCGTACGGCGAGTGGGCCGGGCTGGCGAGCGTGTACATGCTCGCCGCATTCCATGCGGGTTACATACGCTTCGCAGATCGCGGCCTCGAACGTTGACCTGCACGTAACCGAAGACCACGTTGAGAAGGTCGGAGACCTGATCGCAGAGCAGGCGCGCGCCGGAGGGTCGATCGTGCTCACGGGCGGCACGACGCCGGGGCCCGCCTACCGCCGTGCTGCGGCAACAGCGCCCGACTGGGGCCGCGTCACGGTCTGGTGGGGCGACGAGCGCTGCGTGCGGCCCGACGACGAGCGCTCGAACTACCTGGTCGCGAAGCAGAACCTCCTCGACCTGCTCGAGCGTCCACCGCGCGCCGTGCACCGGATCCGTGGCGAGCTCCAGCCCGCCGACGCCGCCGGCGAGCTCGACCACGCGCTCGACGGCGCCGAGCTCGACCTGCTGCTGCTCGGGTTGGGCTCAGACGGGCATGTCGCGTCGCTGTTCCCGGGCTCACCGCAGCTGGACGTCGAGAACCACCGTGCCACCAGCGGCCCCGCCGGGCTCGAGCCGTGGGTCGACCGGGTGACGATGACCCTGCCGACGCTCCTGTCGGCGCACCGGATCGTCGTGCACGTGGCCGGCGCGGGCAAGGCGGACGCCGTGGCCAAGGCCTTCGGCGGTGAGATCTCGCGCGACGTGCCTGCGAGCCTCCTCCGGGTCGCCCCCGTGCCGGTGGAGGTCTGGTCAGATGCGGCGGCGGCGGCGAAGATAGACGGATGAAGCAGTCGGTCGAGCCCGAAGCCGGGCCCAGGGACGTCCTCGACATCGACCGCCCCGAGCAGCTGAAGGCACTCGGGCACCCGCTGCGGCTGAAGGTGCTCCAGGTGCTGGGCGACTCGGACCGCCCGCTCACGAACCGCGATCTCGCGGAGCGGCTCTCCGTCGACCCGGGCCATCTGCACTTCCACGTCCGGATGCTTCACCGCGCAGGCCTGATCGAGCGGGCGCCCGCAGGCGGGCGCGAGAAGCCCTACCGGCCCGTCGCCAGGCACCTGAAGGTCGGCCCCGAGATCCGCGCCGCCGGGCTGGCGAGCGAGCTCCAGTCCGCCCAGCTGCACGAGGTCCAGCGCGGTTTCGACCTGTACGCCGCGAAGGGCGAATTCCGGAGCGCCCAGGTGCACACGAAGCTCGATGCCGAGACCGTGCGCCACCTGCTCGACGAGCTGATCGAGAAGCTCACCGACCTCGAGGACGACTCGCAGCCGCTGCAGTCGATCACGATCGCGTTCCACCCTGCGATCGAGCAGGCCGAGACCGACTAGCAAGGGGTAGCACGGGCGAAGCGGGCAGCTCGCACGCGAGCCCGTGACGGCGCGCAAGCTCGCCGAGCACGAGCGCGGTGTCCGCGACCGCGACATCCTCGAGGTAGTCCTGCCGCTCCTCGAACGAGCGCACGACCGAGTCGACCGCAAGGCTCGCACCGCGCTCGTCGCGGACGGCGATCGCTGAAAGCGCGTCGCCGACGTCACGCGGGAAGTCGTCGCGCTCGCGGAGCGTGTCGGCCAGCTTCGCCGCCTCGCCGTCGCGCCGGGACGCGAGCAGCGCCAGCATGGCGGCGTAGCGGCGATCGGCGACGGACTG
>Ga0335085_10011950_pt1 | contig 12827 bp, 10 predicted proteins | sample Lox_Sample_45_FD_206712 | JGI IMG/M metagenome (GOLD analysis project Ga0335085, IMG submission 206712) | Soil microbial communities from Loxahatchee National Wildlife Refuge, Florida, United States - Lox_Sample_4.5 | ecosystem: Environmental > Terrestrial > Soil > Wetlands | place: USA...
GGGACGCGCCGAAGGGATGAACAAGTACAAGGAGCGGTTCGCCGTTGCCACCGGACTTCGGACCCTTGAGGAGGCCGCCGAAGGAGCCGATGTACTGTTCGGCCTGTCGTCCAAGGGGGCATTCACCCCCGACATGGTGCGCACGATGGCCAAAAATCCCATCATATTCGCCATGGCCAACCCCGACCCGGAGATCACTCCGGAAGAAGCCCTTTCGGTCAGAGGGGACGTGCTCATTGCCACCGGACGCTCCGACTACCCCAACCAGGTCAACAACGTGCTCGGCTTCCCCTTCATCTTCCGCGGCGCCCTCGACGTCCGTGCCACCACCATTAACGAAGAAATGAAGAAGGCAGCCGTGTTCGCCCTTGCGGAACTGGCACGGGAAGAGTGCCCCGATTCGGTCTGCCGCGCCTACGGCAACGTCAAATTCTCCTTCGGCCGCGAATACATCATTCCGAAGCCGTTCGATCCCAGAGCCCTCCTCCGGGTGGCCCCCGCCGTAGCCAGGGCGGCCATGGAATCGGGGGTGGCACGCCAGCCGATTGAGGACATGGGGAAATATATCGAGCATCTGGAGTCCCTCCAGGGGAAGGCCAAGGAAGCTCTCCGGATGATCATCAACAAGGCGAAGTGCGAACCGAAGCGGATCGCCTTTCCCGAGGGGGACAACGAAAAGATCCTGAAGGCAGCCCAGGTTCTGATCGAGGAGGGGATCGCCCACCCAATCCTGATCGGCAACAGCGAGAAAATCAAGGCATCCATGGCCGAGCTGGGACTCGATTTCAACGACAGCGTCTCCATCATCGACCCGGCCTCGTTCGAACGTTCTGAAGAATATGCCCAGGAACTTTTCCGGCTTCGGCAGCGCAAGGGGCTGACCCTGTCGGAGGCGCGCAGGCTCGTGACCCGCAAGTCCCGGACCCATTTCGGCTGCATGATGGTCAGGATGGGAGATGCCGACAGCCTCCTGGCCGGCATCGACACACACTACCCGGAAACGATCAGACCGGCCCTGGAGGTAATAGGCAAACAGGAGGGGCTTTCAAGCGTTCACGGCCTCTACATGATGGTCTTCAAAAAGGGGATCGTCCTCATGGCAGACACCACGGTCTGCATAGATCCGACCTCGGAAGAGCTCGCCGAAACCGCTATCCTCGCAGCCGACAAGGCCCGCATGATCGACATCGATCCGGCCGTTGCCATGCTCTCCTTCTCCAACTTCGGCTCGGTCAATCACCCCCTCACCAGGAAGGTGAAGCGTGCAGTGGAAATCGTCAAGGAAAAGGCGCCGGACCTTGTAGTAGACGGCGAAATGCAGTCCGATACTGCCGTCGTTACCGAAATTCTCCAGAAGAGCTTCCCCTTTTCGGCAGTCAAGGAAGCTGCAAATGTCCTCATCTTCCCCGACCTCAACTCGGGCAACATCTGCTACAAGCTTTTGCACCATCTGGGAGGGGCGGAAGCCATCGGTCCCATTCTCATGGGGATGAACAAACCGGTCCATGTTCTTCAGCGTGGCGACGACGTTACCGACATCGTCAACATGGCGGCAATTGCGGTGGTGGACGCGCAAAACAGCTGAGATACTGTCATCAGGAAGATCACCGGAAAAGGGGCCCATCACGGAGCCCCTTTTTCTATTGAAGAATCGGCCAGCAATTTGCTAGACTATCACTGCGGCACTATTCCTGCTTTTGAGCGCTTCCGATGCAACCCTTGGAAATCAGGGAACCGGCGACTGTTCAGCCGGTTTTCCCCCACAGAACTTCAGGCTATGTTTTCTGCAGAATGGTCGCCATTTCACTGCTCCTTCACGCCTTTTTTTCGTACATCCTCCTGACATCCCGCCATGAAACGCTGAAGAGGGGCTCCGTCAGCTACCTGGAGCTCAAAGATTTTGCCGTCAAAAATCAGACTCCCCCCCTCCATCCCCTTCCCGTGGAGGAAGAAGTCCGGCCGGCCGAACCGGGAAAAACCGAAGCGCCGGTACCGGAGGGAGCCACGGAAACGGAAACCCTGCGCCGGGATGTGGCGAAGCTCATGGCCGATTCTTCGGCCAATCCGGAACAACTCCACGACAGGTCGTTCGGGCTGGGGTTGATGAACGGATATTTCAGCAGTATTGCTGAAGGGGAGTCACTCCGCGAGGAGATAAAAGACTATTATTTTACAATGCTCAGGGAAATTAACGAGAAATGGTGGGTTGTCTCAAACGGCAATCGGGAGCGGGGACGGGATGCTGTCGTTGAGATCGTTGTTGCCCGTGACGGGATGATCGTCGGAAAGTCGCTCATCAGGAGCTCGGGAAATCCGGCTTTCGACCGGACAATATTTGTCGCCCTGGAGAAGGCCAATCCTCTCCCCCCCCTCCCCCAGAACTATCGGATGAAATATTTCGTAGCACCGATCCGGTTCATTGCCCCCTTCGGACTCTTTGCTTCCTGAGGGAGAGTGGCCGTCAGGCTACTCGATTTCCTCTCCTTCAAGCTCGACAAGGTCGGCATCGTAGATTTCGTCGCTCCCCTGGAGACGCGCAATTCTCTCCGTCGTATCCCGGAAATCCTTCCGCTCGCCATGTATCCGCCGATAGAGCTCAAGGGCGTCATCGTTCCGGCCGGAGCTCTCGAAAACGAGAGCCAGCTCGTATTTGACGCTCAGGACATCTTCAGGAGACAGACCAGCCAGGGCAACCCCCTTGGCAAACATCTCCTCGGCCTCCAGGTAGTCGCCTTTATCCCGATGGCAGATCCCCTGGAGCACTATGCAGTCAAACAGCCTGCCGGGATCGGACGAGGCAGCGGCGAACTCGGCTATCGCCTCGTCATACAATCCCATTTCCTTGAAAGCTATACCGAGGTTGTACCGGGTTTCAAAGTCTCCGCTGTCGAGCTGCTCTGCCAGTCCTTTCTTGAACGCGGATGAAAGCCTGTCGGGAGAGTACTTGTCGGGAACCCCGTCAGTGCCTCCAACTTCCGCTTCGGCAGCAACGGCAGCCTCTCCTTCGACCGGGGGCAGGATGTCGATATCAAGGTCAACGAACGTGACCTCCTCTTCCAGTGCCGGCTCTTCCCGGGGAAACTCAAAGACCTTCCCTCTCTCTTCTGGGAGCGTCCCCTCAGACATCCTTTCTTCATCAGACGTTGATTCTGTTTCGGGCTCTTCCTCCCGGCAGAAGTCTCCGTCTCCGGCAAGTTCGTCCTCACAGAAGCTGAGATCCAGATCGATCTCTCCGAACTGCTCCATCTCGTCAAGATCAGCCTCTGCATGTTGTATCGCGTCCGTCTCCCGTTCGGACGGTTCCAGGCCGGCATCAGCATGCTCGGCAGCTCCCCCGATCCCCCCTTCGCCGACAGCCATCTCTTCGGAAAGATTGAGGGGTATCTCCACCAGAGCTTCCGACCCGGCCGTATCAACCGTTTCGGATTGGAGGGACATCCCCTCGGAAGGCGAACCTGTCACTGCCGGAGCAGCTTCAGCCGTCCCGACCCACAGACGGCTCAGCGAGTCGATCCTTTCCTCGATCTCGGCAGCCTTTTGCCTGTTGCCAACTGATTCGTAGAGGGCTTTCACCCCCCCCAGCAGCCGAATGTCATGGGGTGCAAGGGCGATAAACTTGAGATATATTCGCTCCAGAGTCTCTGCGGCCCCCTTATCCATAAATTTGGCGCCGTGAAGCCCGAGCAGATAGACCCCGCCGTCGATGTCCCGGTCATCGAGAGCGCCCTGCAACTGCTTCTCCCTCACCGACAGATCATCCGGGAAAATCCGAGCCATCTTTTGGAGCGCCTGTCGAGCATCTTCCCGCGCACCGGACTCCTGCAGCGCATGCAGCAGGAGATCCCAGGCGGAGAGATTCGAGGGATCGCTGCCGACCATTACGTTCAGGTCCCTGACCGCGGAAGCGACATCGCCGCTCTTTATCAGTGCGGCCAGCAGGTTGAGAGAAATATCCGGCTTGTCGGAGAACAGAAACTTGATCCTGTCGCATATCTGCCTGAAGGCATTCTCGTCGCCCCGCTTTTTCAGGAGGAGGGCTATCTGGGTGAATTCTTCGAACGCCTCATTCTTCATCCCCTGGGCATGGCGAGTTTCAGCCATCTTCAGACGGGTGTTAAGGTTGTCGGGGTCGATATCGATCATGCTCTCGAGAATTTTCAGGGCCTCAGCCAACTTGCCCGTCTTCTCGAAATTGCTGTAGACCTTGCCGTATTCGGCAAGGGCATTTCCGGTAAGCCCTTGTTTTTCATTGAGCACGGCGAGATTCAGACACGTCTTCATGTCCGTGGGATCGAGCTTCTGGATCTGCTTGTAGACAGCTATAGCCTTGAGGTAAAAGCCGTTGTCCGCATAATACTTGCCGATTGCCTCGTATTCCCCGATGGCATCAACAGTGCGGTTGCACCTTACCAGGAGTTCGGCAAGACGCTGCCTGTGCCGGATATCGTTCGGATCAAGGGCAATGATCTGCTCGTAATCCTTGATTGCCTTGTCGAGCTGCCCCTTGGAAATGAACTTCTGGGCACTTGCCAGATATTTGTCTTTTTTCGAACTCAATTCGTTCCCGTTCCTTAGACGTATACATCCCCTGCAAAGCCCTCGGGCAGGACATGCCGAGGAATAACCGACAGACGGTCCGGCAGAGGACCTTTCAGCCGCTCGGACGGCAATCGACTGAAGAAATTAGAAAAAAATGAATTATTTATTATACTTGAACGATTTTCCATGTCAATGATTTATTAACGGATCCCTGACGACTTCGGTTCGCGACGCGGCAATGCCGGAGATCACTTTTCTGAGTTCACGCAATTCTCCCGGCTCCAGCTTCCTGTCGCGATAGATAGCTCCCCCGTAGAGAGCTACGAATCGTTTGACCGCCGGATCATCCAGTGTCCCGGCTAGATCGTACAGTCCCATCCCCGGCTGAAGCTGTACCCGGTATTTCTTCCCGACCGCTCTCAGAAACTTTCCGAGTATCCGTTCTTCCCTTGAACGCCTCCCTACCTTCTTCAGAAGGAGTAAAGACATCACCAGCACGGCCGCTCCGCAGAACCGGAGCAGCAGCCTGAAACCGCCAGCCGGGGTCAGCCTCTTCATCCTGAGATTGGCATCTCTGAACACCCCCAACTGCCGCTCCAGGTCATAGTTTATGACGGTCCGGTTCCAGTAATAACCGAAGGCATCCAGGGCCAAACGGATCCTCTGCAAATAGCTGTCGGCCGTTCCACCCCTAGCGGCCGGAAAGTTTACCGCCCATCGGCTCGGGTCCACCAGTACCCACCCCTTGCCGGCAATATAGGCCTCGACCCAGACGTGAGCCATCTCTTCGGTAACGACATAATACCCGCCTAAATCGTTGAACTCGCCCCCCAGATACCCTCCGACAAGCCGGGACGGGACCCCCGCCAGACGGAGGAGTAGCGCCGCCGATGAGGCGAAGAACTCGCAGTTTCCGCGCCCCTGCCCGAGAAGAAAGTCATCAAGGGATTGCTCTCCCACAGGAAGACCTGAAGTTGCATAGACAAGCTTGCGTGACCTGAAATAGCTCTCCAGGAGAGAAATCTTTTCTTCGTCGCTCCTCCCCTGGACGATACTGCTTCTGGCGATCCCGGCAATATCCGATGAGAGCCGTTGGGGGACCTTGAGATAGAATGCCCTGTCCGGTTCCTTCCGCGGCGCGATGGTGCTGTTGACGATGGAAACGGCATCGTACCTGACCCGGCCGGACACCCCTCTCGCGGCCCGGAACACATAATCCGAATCGCGTGAACACCGGATTCCCGTAATGGCCCTCGGGACATTCAGGGCCGGCATGAAAGCTGATCGCCCCGGCTCGGGATAGATTACCTGACGAATGACCGCTCCCCTGACAACCCCCCCCTCCTCACCAGGGGGAACTTCATTTCTAACCCAGGCTATACCCTGGAAGGAATTGAGGACAATTCCCCTCCAGTAGAGCCATTCAACGGGTATCCTGCAGCACTCCGCCCTGAATGCTACTCTCTTTGCCCCGGCAACCGCCGCGGCGCTCCCCGGCTCCACCCTTTCGCTAAACCCGCTCTCCCGCGGACCGCCCACATTCAGAAACTGCCACAGGGGAAACTGGGTCCTCGGCAACAGGAAGAACAGAAAGACCATCAGGGGAAGAGAGACCACCGCCATCGTCAACCCGACGGCGAGAGTCTTCTCCAGGCCGGTCAGGGTAATAAGAGGGGTTGTTGCATTGACGTAATAGGTCAGCATTACGAGGGATACCGTAATAAGGGCAAACATCATGAAAAGGCTGACCAGAAAAAGAGGGCTCAGGGTGAAGAGGGTGGAGCTGGTCAGGGCAAACAGGGAAAGGGCGCATATCTGGAGATAGTTTCGGGGAGATTTTTCACTGACAAGCCGGGCGGAGAGGAGGACCACGATCAGGCTGACGGCCGGCAGGACCAGATTCTCCCGGGAGAACTGTCCCGCATAGTAGATGAAAAAGAGGAGAGATCCGACTGTCGGTATCCACCCCCTGATTCGTATCCCTTTCCAATCGGCAACCCCACCGGTGACAAGCGCCAGAGTAAACAAAAGTCGGGGGGCGTTCTCCAGATAGGGGAAGAGTGGAATACTGCCGACGACGGCTGTCGCGAATGCGAGCAGATCCAGTACCGACTTAATGCTTACCATGGAGGGCCAGCTCGGACAAAAGTCTCAATCGGTGACCGCAGGAAACGGCCGGAAGTATCTCCCCTCCCGGCAGTTTCAGACCAACCGGACGGTTGCTGCGTATCAGCGTGTTTACCAGATAGGTTGCCCGGGAAAGATTTTCCTCGACAGAGTATCCGCCAAGGGTGTCGATGTCCAGGATCACGGGGGTCTGGGAATGGGAGGAAAGCTCTTTGACCTTCAGTTCATCGTGCTTGGCCGAAAGTCGCCAGTGGACGAGCCGGAGGGGATCGGTCCCCGAATAGTCGGTAATTTTTGCCACATCCCCTTCGTAACCCTTGCCCGTCTGTGTCATTCCCCCCTCTTTCCCCCACTGGTCACGGTCTCCGGTAAGCTCTGCGCGGACCGGGGCGGGAAACACCAGAAAACTGCCCGCGACCGGGACGGTGCGTGACCGGACGAAGAAATTGACCGGAAAGGGGGACGACATCACCGCCCTTGCAATACGATGCTCTCCCCGCTCGGGAAATCTGCAGAGAAGTGACCGTCTCGCCTCTCCCCTGCAATCGACCATGTCGAAGTCCACCTCCCCCCCGGCGACCCGTATCTTCAGCAGGAACGAGGGAAGATACCGCCGTCTGTTGACGAAACGGACTGTCATGAGCGCATCCGAGCCGGCATACGCCTCGTCCGTCATTTCAAGAAACAGGTCTCCCCCCCGGATATTGAGCCACCCCAGGATTCCCGAAACCGACATGAAGGCAAGAAGGGTTGCCACAATCAGAAAAATGAGGTTGTTGCCGGTATTGACCGCAGCGAACCCGAGGAACAGGGTAATCGCAATATAGAACGACCCGGCGCCGGTCAGCTTCAGGCCAATGGAACCGGAATGCTTCCGATGATGGATCGTAACAGCTCCTCCTTGTCAATAGTCTGATGTTCGGACGTGCAAACCAGTCGATGGGCGCCGACCGGAACAACGACAGCCTTGACATCCTCGGGTACCATGTAGTCCCTCCCCTCCAGATAGGCGTAGACCCGTGCCGTCTCGGCAATGTTGATGCCCCCGCGGGTGGAAATGCCCGACGCCACCAGCGGATGGGAGCGGGTTGCCGCAACGATGGCATAGAGATACCCGGTCAGCTGTTCCGAGAGATAGACCTGTTTCTGTATGGCCCGTCGTGCTTCGAGGATATCGTCTGCTGACACCAGCGGCTCGATGTGGCGGATATCGTCCCGGATGCTGCCATACCTGATGATCGACTTTTCAGTTTCTTCGGGAGGGTAACCGATGCCGGTCCTGATAATGAAGCGGTCCATCTGGGATTCGGGAAGAGGATAAGTCCCCACCTGCTCCATCGGATTCTGGGTGGCAATCACGAAGAACGGTTCGGGGAGCGGATAGGTTGTCCCTTCGACGGTAACGCGCCGTTCCTCCATCGCTTCGAGAAGGGCACTCTGGGTCTTGGGCATGGATCGGTTGATTTCGTCAACAAGGACGACGTTGTTGAAGATAGGCCCGCCGATGAACCTGAAACTCCCCTGCTCCCGGTTATAGACCGAAAGCCCCGTGATATCCGACGGCAGAAGGTCGCTGGTGCATTGAATTCTCCCGAAGGAGAGTCCGAGTGCCCGGGAAAGCGCCAGGGCCAGGGTCGTTTTCCCGAGGCCGGGAATATCTTCCAGCAGAATATGACCGCCGGACAGCAGGGCTATTATCGCCAGCCTGAGCGCCCGTTCCTTTCCATTCAGGTAGCGGGAAGCAAGGGTATGGAGGACTGCGAGCATTTCTTCCCTTTTCGCCAGTGCCGCCCTTTCAGCCATTCGCCTTCTCCGGTTCTGTATTATGGCGGGTTGCCGGGGACATGCCGTCATCTCCACCAGGCATCGCCGCAAAAAGAGCCGGACGCCTCATATACAGTGATATATTTCGGCAACCCGGCTGTCGCTGGTGGCTTTATGGGCTTTTCGCCCCACCCTCGCGGGAAGCGGAAGATCCTCGCTGCAGTTCCGTTTCCACCATGGGGTGCGTTACAGCGGCAGCTCCATTTGTCCCGCAACCTTTTGTTCAACGATATCAGATAACAGTACTGAAGTAAAGGTATGACCGGCCGGCCGACAAGCCGCCATTGCATGTCATATGATTAAGGAGTGCCCATGAATTATGTCACATTTTTCTTGCACTGTATGAATCAATCATGTATAGTTACTCCTCCGATACAGCCCCGCACTGGTGGCAGCTGCCCCCCGCTAAGGGCAGTGACTTGAGCCGCATCGAAGGACACCGGACACATCAGCTTCACGATATATACGAGGAGGTTTGTGTATGGTTGTGCTCGTCCGCTGCAGCAACAATACCTATTCCGTGGCCATGAAATCCCGCCTCAACAACCTGGTAGCCGATGGTGTCGTTACCGCCGTTCTCCGAAACGGCGAATGGATCGCCCTGAACCGGGAGGAGCGACAGTACTCCAGGTCGCTGAAGAGAAAGTCAGTCTCCCTTGCGGCGACACTCAGTCCCTGACCACCTCACCCGCCCGGATAATCCCGAAGCCGGCACATCCCGGCATGACGAAAACGGCCCGATCATCCGGGCCGTTTTCAATGGTGACATACTCGCCTGACAGTTTTTCTAACCACTCCACGCCGGGTCTCTCCCGGTCCCGCATTACGCGAGTTCGATTCTCAGGAGCACTGCCTTGCCAAGCTTCCGCGTAGAGATGAAGAGGCCTATTTCTTTCTCCCCTCCGCTGCCAACGGGTCTGAGGGTGGCGCCACGCCTGGTGACCGGTTCTCCCGTCGTAAATGTTTCCTCAATGGAGAGCCGGATGGCGCAACCGGAACAATGCACCGTACTGCCGCACCCTCCCGGACGCCGTGCATACCTGCACTCGAATGCCAGGCCGGGAGCCTCCCCCCTGAAGTTCAGCAGATCCTTGTAGAACAGATAACGGGCCTTCTCGTTGACAGTCTGGATCAGGCCGTTTTCCCCGATCATGACCACCGGAAACGGGAGAGCATCAAGGTAATCCTGGAGCAGGACCCCATTCTGCAGCTTTGTGCTCTTCTCGCATCTGGGGCAGATGACGGGATGCGCAGTAAGAGCCGACGGCGATGGACCGGGGGGAATTTCGGCATTGCACCAGGCGCAAAGAGACGCTCCATCTCCTTCCGCTTTCTTCTTCATTCAGAGACCTTGAGTACGATCTTGCCGAAATGCCGGTCCTCCTCCATCATCCGGTGGGCATCGACCACCCTGTCGAGAGGAAAGACCTCCTCGACGATCGGCACGATGGTCCGGTCTGCAAACTTCGGGAGGGCGCGGCGGGTAAATTCGGCAACGATATCTCCCTTCTCCGGAACCGGCCGGGAACGGAGAACGGACCCGATGATGCTCTGCCTTTTCACCATCATGAGCGCCAGGTTCAGCTCGGCCTTGATGCCACTGGTGACGCCGATGATCACGAGCCTCCCCTTGTAGGCCAGGGAATTCATGTTCGGCGCCAGATAGGCGGCCCCCACGTGGTCGAGGACCAGATCGACCCCTTTCTTGGCCGTGAACTCCTTGACAATTTCGGTGAAGTCGGGGGTCTCACGGAAGTTGATGACCAGGTCGGCTCCTAACTGCCGAACCCGCTCCATCTTTTCCGGTGCGGCGGTGACGATCAGTTTGCCGGAGGGAGTCAGCGCCCTGCAGAGTTGAATGCCAGCCGTGTTGACCCCGCCGCCGCCGCCATGAAGGATCGCGGTCTGCCCGTCGCGGAATTCACCGATCATGAAGATATTGAGGAACGCCGTGATGGACGATTCACAAACACACGCCGCCTCCTCGAAGCTCATGGAGTCCGGGATCGGAATCAGATGGCTGGCGTAGGCGACCGCATACTCGGCATACCCCCCCCCTCCGACCAGGGACATGACCCGCGCCCCCTTCTGCCACTCGGTTACCCCCGGGCCGAGATCTTCGATGATGCCGGAAACTTCGAGCCCGAGGATTTCCGAATCGCCCGGCGGCGGCGGATATTTACCCTCCCGCTGCACGAGATCGGGGCGGTTGATGGATGTCGCCATGACCTTGACAAGCACCTGGTTTTCCCCCGGGCGGGGCTTCTCCACCTCACCGATCTTCAGCACGTCGATTCCGCCAAAACCATCCAGTAAAACCGCTTTCATACGATGACTCCTCCTGATATAAAGTGCATGCACGTCCCCGGACTTCGCAATTCAGGGTTGCCAGAGGTACATGAACTGGCTTTCCGGCAGCAGCTCTCCGCCGGCGAGATTGAGCAGGGTAAAGGTCGACGCCGAATCGGCCGGGGTTTCCGCGTAGATCGACCCTTTGTAGCTTCCCGGCCGATAGTAGGTGATGATTTTCGCCTGCTCGATTCCCAGCCCCTTTTTCATTTCAGCAATGACATCGTCCAGGTACCCCGTCCTGTCGATCAGTCTGGCGGAAACGGCCTGGCCGGCCGAATAGATGCGGCCGTCGGCCAGGTGTTCGAGCTCACTCCTGGCCAGAGTGTTGTGGGGACGGGCCATGACGGCATCGAGGAATCGGATGTTCAACTGATTGATGATCTCCTGGACCAGCTTCTGCTCTTCCGGGGTTGCCGCCCGGAAGGGAGAAAGGATATCCTTTTTCTCACCCGACTTGATGGTCTGTTCGTGAACGCCAACCTTCGCCAGGAGCCCCTCCAGATTGAACTTCATCAGCAGTACTCCGATGCTGCCGGTGATGGCGGTGGGATGGGCGACGATCCTGTCGGCTGCCGTGGCCACGTAGTAGCCTCCCGAAGCCCCGACTCCCATGATGCAGGCATATACCGGGACCTTTTTCCGCTCCCTGAATCCGACAATGTCATGGCGGATGATGTCGCTGGCCGTAACCGTCCCCCCCGGCGAATTGATCCTGACGATAACCCCGGCAACGGCATCATCGTCCTCCGCCTTCCGGAGAGTTTCCCGGATCCGATCGATCATGGAGGGGGTGCCGCGGGAGAGGATCCCCCCCTGCCGTTCCCGCTCCGAGATGATGCCGCTGACGTCGACCAGCAGGATCTTTTTGCGCCCTTCACCCTCCAGGACCTGCTCGGCCAGAGGTCCCGGCGGTGTGAACAGAGGGGCGTTCACAAACGCACATCCCGACAGCAACGCCATGACAGCCAGAAACTGAACCAATCTCCACATTCCGCCCACGCCAGGACCCTCCTCTGGTTAATGTATACATGCTCAAAGCGGCAAAAGCAACCCCAAACCGGGCGATTCCCCATATTCGTTCCAGCCACGGATCAGTTGAATCCGCCTCAAGAATGCTTCCCATTCCGACGATTTCCTGCTAGACTGCTTCCCGTACATACGGCTCAACAACTCCAGAGGACGACAGCAATGAACTACATCAGCACACGAGGGGAGATAGCACCCATTGGCTTCAAGGACGCGGTCATGATGGGTCTGGCGACGGACGGCGGTCTCATCCTTCCCCGCCAGATACCCGAAATCGGCCCGGAAACGCTCGTTGCCTGGCAGGGGCTCTCCTACCAGGAGCTGGCTTTCCGCATCATCTCCCTGTTCGCCACCGATATCCCCGAAGACGATCTGAAGCATCTGATATTCAGGTCGTACACTATGTTCGACAACAAGGAAATTACCCCCGTAGTCCGGGAAAACGGCATCTACATCCTGGAGCTCTTCCACGGTCCGACCTACGCCTTCAAGGACGTGGCGCTCCAGTTCCTCGGCAACCTGTTCGAATACCTCCTGCGGGAACGGGGAGAAAAAATGAACATCGTGGGGGCAACCTCGGGAGACACCGGGAGCGCCGCCATCTATGGGGTCCGCGGCAAAGAGAACATTAACATTTTCATCCTCCACCCCCACCTGAAGACCTCGCCGGTCCAGTCCCTCCAGATGACCACCGTCCTCGACCCCAATGTCCACAACATAGCCGTCAGGGGGACCTTCGACGACTGCCAGAACATGGTCAAGGCGCTCTTCAACGATCTCCCCTTCAAGGAACGCTATTCCCTCGGCGCAGTCAACTCCATCAACTGGGCCCGGGTCCTGGCGCAGGTAGTCTACTACTTCTATGCCTGGTTCCGGGTGACCGAGGCCGGAGGAGCTGATATCCTCTTCTCGGTGCCGACCGGCAACTTCGGCGACATCTTCGCCGGCTATGTGGCGAA
>Ga0335085_10011951_pt1 | contig 12825 bp, 9 predicted proteins | sample Lox_Sample_45_FD_206712 | JGI IMG/M metagenome (GOLD analysis project Ga0335085, IMG submission 206712) | Soil microbial communities from Loxahatchee National Wildlife Refuge, Florida, United States - Lox_Sample_4.5 | ecosystem: Environmental > Terrestrial > Soil > Wetlands | place: USA: Florida...
GCCGGCGAGCCCCGGGAGCAGCCGCCGCAGCCCCGCCTCCGCGCGGACGGCCGTTGGGAGGTCACGCGAGAAACGCTCGTCCACGACGCCGCCGAAGCCGATCGGCCCGGTGCCGCTGCCCATGAGTACGCGGCCGTCGTTCGTGGTGCGGAAGTAGTGGAGGAACATGCGGCCGTCGAAGATCCCCTCCCCGCCTGTCCAGCCGATCTCCGCCAGCAGGTCGGGCGCCGGCTCCGTCAAGACGACATAGGAACCGAAGTTCGTGAGACTCCGGCCCGCCGGCTTCCAGCCCGTCAGCGCCGCATTCGTCGCGAGCACCGCCTCCGGTGCGCGGACGACCCCGCCGGGAGTCTCCAGCTCGTTCGGTGAGCCGGCGCGCACGCCGGTGACGGGCGACTCCTCGTGGAGCGCCACGCCCGCGTCGAGCGCCGCCCGGCGCAGCGCCCGGACGAGCAGGCCGGGATGGACGGTCGCACCTTCGGGATAGAAGACGCCGCCGCGGAACACCGGCGACGAGATGCGCCGCGCCACTTCCTCCGGAGCGAGAGCGACCGCCTGGTCGGCGCGGCCGATGCTCGCCGCCGCGGTCACCGCGCTCTCGACCGCGGCGTCCTGCGCAGGCGCGGCCGACACCTCGAGCATTCCGGCCTCGCGCAGCCACACGTCCTCCCCGCGCTCCTCCGTCCAGGCGCGGATACCCGGGACGATCTGCTCCCCCGCGCGCGCAAGCTCGAGCGCCCGTTCCTCGCCGAGCAACGGGAGGATCGCGGGGAGGGCCTCCCAGTACCCGTGGACGAAGCCGCCGTTGCGGCCGCTCGGCCCGTGTCCGCAGATCTCCGCCTCGAGCAGCGTCACGCGCAGTTCGGGTGCGCGCTCGCGCAGCGCGAGCGCGGTCCACAGTCCCGTGTAACCGCCGCCGACGATCGCCACGTCTGCCGTGGTGTCGTCGGTGAGAGCGGGCGCGGGCGACGGGTCGCCCTCCGCCGCCAGCGCCCGCTCGAGCCACCACGATGGGAGCCGCGGCTCGACCGTCAAATGAGCCCCGGCGGAGCCACCTCCGTCTTGCGGCGGAAGTACGGGCGGAACTTGGCGAAGCAGATGAGCATGAACGGGATGCCGAGCAGCAACCCTCCGATCCCGATCAAGATCGGCACCTGGATGCCGAAGAGCGGCGACGAGTAGTTGTAATCCGGATTGCTCTCGACGATCCACGCCTTGACGAAGATGAACCCCATCATCACGCCACCGAGCACGGGCACCAGCCCGGCCAGCACGAAGCCCTTGACGCTCTTGAAAAGCTCGCGCCTGTAGAACCAACCACAGGCGAGGCCGGTGAAGCCGTAGTAGAAGCAGACGGCGAAGCCGAGCGCCGTGATCGAGTCGTTGAGGACGTTCTGGCCGGGGTCGAAGCCGACGAGCAGGGCCGTCCACACGATCGACAGTGCGCCCATCCCGAGCGTCGAGAACGTCGGCGTCAGGTAGCGCGGATGAATCCGCCCGAACACCTCCGGAATCGCGCCCCACTTGGCCATCGACAGCGTCGTTCGCGCAGTCGGCAGGATGGTCGTCTGGGTCGAGGCGGACGCCGACGTGAGCACCGCGATGATCAGCAGCTTGTCCCAGGGAGAGCCGAAGACCGACTTGCCGAGCGGGTTGAGGACGTCGTTCGAGTTCGCCCCGAGGAACTTCGTGCCCGCGTAGGCGATGGCGGCAGTCGCGACGACGACGTAGATCAGCACGAGGAGAATCGTCGAGAGCACGGCGGCCTTGCCTGGCCCCTCCGCCGAGTCGCGCGACTCCTCGTTGACCGCGACGCCCGAGTCCCAGCCCCAGTAGATGAAGATCCCGAGCAGCACGCCAAGGATGAGCGAGCTGAAGGAGAGGTCGAACGGGTTGAACCACGACGCGCTGGGGTGAAGGGAGCCGGGCAACGCGTTGCCGTTGTAGGTCTTGACGAGCGCGACGATCGAGAAGGCCCCAAGGATGGCGATCTCGGCGCTGAGCAGGAACATCTGGGTCTCGGCCGAGAGCTCGATTCCGCGGTAGCAGATCCAGGTCATGAGCAGGATCCAGACAGTCGAGCCGACGATCAGCCAGAACGCGGAGTTCTGCCCGTGGGTCCAGTCGAAGAGCGCGTACGTGTACTGCGACGCGATCACCGAGAGCGAGGCCATCACGATCACGTCTGCGACGAAGATGGCCCAGCCGTTCATCCAGCCCAGCCACGGGCCGAAGGCGCGCGTCGTCCACGCGAACGTCGTCCCGGCGTCGGGGTCGGCCTTGTTCAGGTACCGGTAGCCGAGCGAGACGAAGAGGATCGGCACGAAGGAGACGATCAGGACCGCCGGCGCCTTGACTCCGATTCCCTGGATCACGACGATGAAGCCGAGCGTCGCGGCGAGCGAGTACGCAGGAGCCGTCGAGGCGATCCCGATGACGAGGTTCGACATGTAGCCGAGCGCATCGGCCTTGAGGCCCTTGTCGCCGGTGGCGATGTGGCCCTCGACGAGTTGGGTAGAGGCTTCAGACGCCAAGAGTGCCTCCCGCGGTCGCAGCGTCGACGGGCAGCTCGATCGTCGCAGCCTCGGATCGTACCCCGGCGCCCGCCCAGTAGCCAATGAGGGCGAACACGATGATCACCGCAAGCGTCCCGAGCGTCAACAGCTCGAACTCACCCTGGGTGACACCCCAGCTGCCTTTGAAGCCGTAGCCGACGCCGAACAGCTTCTCGAGGGTGTCCGGGAACACCGCGACCCACGAGCCCAGGGCGATCCAGAAGGTGACGAGGATCGTCGACGCCCAGATCCCGGCCTTCCCGAAGGGATGCCGGTACGGCCGGTACACGTGACCGTGCGAGTAGCGCAGTTTGAGGATCGCCGGGAAGATCCACAGATACGAGAGCAGCGTCGTCGAGATCGCGATGTCGAGCACGACCGTGAACGCACTCGCTGTGCTCGCATGTTTGAGCAGCTCGACCGCCGCGATGCAGAAGATGCTGGAGGCGATCCCGGACATGACGTTCACCCTGACCGGCGTGCCGAGTTTCCTGTTGAACACGCCGAAGAAGGGGAAGAACGCTCCGTCGTACGCGGCCACCGCCTGGATTCGATCGGAGCCGATCATCCAGACCGCGCCCGAGGTGACGAGCGCGAAGATGAAGCACAGCGTCATGACCACGAGAAGCGCGTGGGCCGCTCCGCCGTACACGCCGTGGAAGGTGATGGTGATTGCGTCGATGAAGCCGCCGATCGAGGTCACCTTGTCGGCCGGCAGGACGACGAGGATGGCGAAGATCGGTATGCAGTACATGAGGACGCCGGTCACGCCGCTCTTCAGAATCGAGATCGGGACGTCGCGCTGCGGGTTGTCCATCTCTTCCGCCGCGCCGTTCTGCAGCTCGAAGCCCACGTAGTTGAACAGGAGCAGCGGCACGAGCGCGAAGAAGATCGCGCGCGTCGGGCTCAGGTGACCCCACTGGAAACCGGCGGCGCCGTGCTTGATGCCGTAGATGATCACCGTTAGCGAGAAGAAGCCCAGCACGACGCCGCGTAGCACCGCGCCGGCGTTGGGGATCTGCTTGCCGTGGCGCAACGAGATGATCGCCACCCCGATCGAGATCCAGACGAAGGCCAGCTTGAACGCGAAGTCGCCGACGGTCGCGTCGCCGATGCCGGAGATGTTCTTGTCCCACGCCGCGGTGGCGGTGAAGGCCAGTGATCCGCCGACCCAGAGCGGGTTCGTGATCCAGTAGAGGATGGAGAAGATCCCGCCGTGGATGCGTCCGAACGCCATCTTGGTCCACTCGTACGGACCTCCCTCCTGCGTGAACGCAGCGCCTACCTCGGCGGTGAGGAGCATGTACGGCGCGACGAACAGGAGCGCGAGCACGACGAGCCAGAGGAATCCCTGGGCGCCGTTCTGAGCAACCGATCCGAGCGTGTCGAGTCCGACCAGCGCACAGATCGTGAAGAACACCATGTCGAACCGGCGGAGCGACTTGATCAGCTTGCCCTTCTCCTCGAGCGCAAGCGTCGTCGTCTCCTCGGTCTCTATCGCTGTGTCAGTTGCCATGCTTCTGCGAGCACCTCCCCCAGGATCCCGGTCATCTCGTCGAACTCCTTCTGGCCCGCGACCAGTGGTGGCGATATTTGCACGACCGGATCGCCTCGGTCGTCGGCCCGGCAGATGAGCCCCTTCTCGAAGAGGCGCGGCGAGAGGAAACCGCGCAGGAGCGTCTCGCACTCCTCGTCGGAGAACGTCTCCCGCGTCTCCTTGTCCTTCACCAGCTCGAGCGCGTAGAAGTAGCCCGTCCCGCGGAGATCTCCGACGATGGGCAGGTCGAGGAGCTGGCCGAGCGTCGAGCGGAACGCGTCCTCGTTCGAGAGGACGTGCTCCATGATCCGCTCCCGCTTCATGATCTCGATGTTCTTTAGCGCGATCGCGCTCATCACGGGATGCCCGCCGAACGTGATCCCGTGCGTGTACATCGAGGTGTCCGCGAGGAACGGCTCCATCACGCGGTCGGTGGCGATGACGGCGCCGATCGCCGCGTACGAGGAGGAGAGACCCTTCGCGCACGTGATGATGTCCGGTCGGATGTCGTAGCGCTCCGACGCGAACCAGTGGCCGACCCGGCCGAAGCCCGTGATCACCTCGTCGGCCGAGAGCAAAATGTCGTAGCGGTCGCAGAGCTCGCGGACGCCGCGCCAGTAGCCCTCCGGCGCGATGAACGAGCCGCCGGCGTTCTGGATGGGCTCCATGTGGATCAGGCAGACCGTTTCGGGCCCCATCTCCTGGATCGCCCGCTCGATCTCGTCGAGCAGGAAGGCCGTGAACTCCTCCTCCGTCTCCCCGGCGGGGCGGTGATAGCGGTTCGTGTTGCTCACGTGCCGCACCTCGGGCACGAGCGGCTCGAACGGCGTGCGCAGCGCCGCGACGCCGTTGATCGACAGCGCCCCGAACGTGGTGCCGTGGTAGGCGATGTCGCGTGCGATCGCCTTGTACTTGTGGCCTGGGGCGGGGCCGCCCACCTGCCGCCCGATCATCTCTCCGGGCTCGACACCCGGCGCCTGCTTGGCGCCGCCGCGCACGGCGAAGTACTGGCGGGCGAGTTTCCATGCCGACTCGACGGCCTCGGACCCGCCCGAGCAGAAGAAGACCCGGTTCAGGTCGCCCGGCGCGAGCGACGCGACCTCGGCCGCGAGCTCGATCGCGCGCGGGTGCGCGTACGTCCAGTTCGTGTAAAACGGCAGCTCGCGCATCTGCTGGAGCGCCGCCTGCCCGATCTCCTCACCGAAGCCGTAACCCAGGTTGACGGAGAAGAGGCCCGCGAGCGCGTCGAGGTAGCGGTTGCCGTGGACGTCCTCGAGGTAGCAGCCGTCGCCACGCACGATGATCGGCGGCTCGGGGCCGCCCATCTTCGTGAAGTGGAGCCAGAGGTGGTCGTTCGCCAGACGCTGCAGATCCTCGGCAGACGTCGCGCTCTGCGTGATGCTCATCTCGTCGTTTCCTCCTTCGGCATTCCACTCCCCCAGTCGTAGAGCTGCTTCCACATCTCCAGGTAGACGAACGTCTCGGTCGAGACGACATCCGGCAGCGCACGCAGCCGGCTCGTCAGCTCGAGCAGATGGCGTCGGTCGGCAGCGACGAGTTCGACGACGAGGTCGAATTGCCCTGCCGTGGCGATGACGTAGTCCGCCTCGGGCCAGCGCGCGATCTCGTCTGCCGCGTTCTCGGGCGAGCCGGACGTCTTCACGCCGACGAGCGCCTGCTCGTAGCCGAGCCCGAGCGGGTTCGTCACCCCCACGACCTGCAGGATCCCCTCGCCGGTCAGCCGTCCGTAGCGCGCGCGGACGGTCGCCTCCGAGACGCCGACGCGCCCGGCGATCGCGCGGAACGACTCGCGTCCGTTCGCCTGCAGCGCCTCGATGATGCTGCGGTCGAGCTCGTCGGTCCGGCGGGCCGGGGCGACGGGGCCGCGCTCCGAGCCTCTCGTGGGAAACCGGAGCGGCTGGGCGTCGTCACTGCGCATCGCGCAGGATTCCTACCACTCTGCCACGCGTTTCGTCAACGGGATCGCGCGAGAGCGGTGCTTCGCGCAAGGGTTGACGACGACCGACGGTCCGCCTAGGCTGCTTCAAGTCCGTTCCCGGCGAAAGGAGGCGTGAACAATGAAGTCTGTGCCCACCGCCTCCTCGGCTGTCTTCAGCTAGCGCCGGCGCTCCTCATCGAGGGACGTACGGCGTCCCGTCTCGCGTGAAGGAGCTTGCGTTGCCTGGATTCGATCTGGGCGAGCTCGGGTGGAGCCCGGAGCTCGCCGACAACCTGGAGCCCGGTCTCATACCGGGTCGCGTCGCGGCCGTGCACCGCGGCGCCTACGACGTCTGGACGGCTGCCGGGGCCGTCCGCTCCCGCCTACCCGGCCGGCTGATGCACGACGGCCTCGACGTCGGGGTCGGCGATTGGGTCGGCCTGGGCGACGGCCTCGTCCGAACGGTCATCCCGCGCCGCAGCGCGATCCTGCGCAAGGCGGCCGGACCGACCACAACGGCACAGACGCTCGCTGCGAACGTCGACATCGCCTTCGTTGTCTCGTCGCTCGGGCCCGACCTCGAGCCGCGCCGCATCGAGCGCTACCTCGTCACGATCTGGGAGAGCGGCGCCACGCCTGAGATCGTGCTCACGAAGGCCGATCGGCTCGACGACCCGTGGCCGCTGGTCGCCGAGGTCGAGGCGGTTGCCGTCGGCGTGCCGATGCACGTCGTCTCGGCGCTGACCGGCGACGGTTGCGAGGCCCTTCGCGCCCGCATCGCCGGAGGCACGACCGCCGTCCTCCTCGGCTCGTCGGGCGTCGGCAAGTCGACGCTCGTCAATCGTTGGCTCGGCGAGGAGGTGATGGTGACCAAGGAGACGCGCGAGGACGACGACGAAGGCCGCCACACGACGACGCACCGCCAGCTGCTCGTGCTGCCGGGCGGCGGGCTCGTGATCGACACACCCGGACTGCGTGAGCTCCAGCTCTGGGACGTCGGCGAGTCGGCACTCGACGCGACCTTCGCGGACGTCGAGGAGCTCGCGGCGGACTGCCACTTCGGCGACTGCACGCACGCTCACGAACCGGCTTGTGCCGTCCTCGCCGCCATCGAATCGGGCGAGCTGCCAACCGAGCGCCTCCACAGCTGGCGCAAGCTCCAGCGCGAGTTGCGGGCGATCGAGCTGCGCCAGAACGTCCTGCTGCGGAAGGAGGAGACGCGGAAGTGGAAGCTGCGGGCGCGCGAGGCGCACGCGAGGACGAGGCGGCGCTGAAACCCTACTTCGACATGCCCGGACAGCCGCCGCCGAGCTTCAAGAACATTCCGGCGAGCCTGAGCGGACACGTGCCCGCGACGTAGCCGGAGATCCGCGTCCTCAGCCATTGCTGCGCGTACCTCAGCCGCACCTGCGAGATCGCGCCCTGCGCCCGGTGGAGGTTCGCCATCGCGTCATAGACGAGCGTGGCCCGCAGACCGGCGACGGTGCGGCCCGGAGTGCTGCTCGCGACCTGGGCGAGCGGCCGTCCCGGGTGGAGCTCGCCCTTCAGCTGCGCGACAGGGATGCCGAGGTAGATCGACGCCGCGCCGAGCAGGCTCTTGCCGGCCAGATGCGGCACCGGAGCGGTCTGCGTCGACGTATTGCCGCGGGCGGCGAGCGCGCCGCCGGTCGCTCCGGCCGCGACGAGGAGCACGATTGCGAGCGCGGCGAGCTTGCGCCTCGAGCTCATGCATGGAGTATGAAGACCAACCTCGTGGAGCGCCAGTTCCGCAGACGGCAGCCGCTCGCGCGCTGACGCTACGCCTTGGGCGCGACCGCTGCGACCTCGGCGGGCGCGTCCGCGTGCTTCGTCGCGAAGTTGTCGGCGAACATCTGCGCCAATTCGCGGGCCTTACGGTCGTAGGCCTCCGGATCCGCCCACGTCGAGCGCGGATCGAGCAGCGACTCGTCGACGCCGGGGGCTGTGATTGGAACCTCGAAGCCGAAGACGGGATCCGTGCGGAACTCCGAACCGGCGAGCTCGCCCGAGAGCACCGCTCCGAGCAACGCGCGCGTGGCCCGGATCGGCATCCGATGCCCTTCGCCGAACGGACCGCCCGTCCAGCCCGTGTTGATCAGCCAGACGGTCGCGCTGTGCCGGTCGAGCTTCTCGCCGAGGAGCTTCGCGTAGACGGTCGGCCGCTGCGGCCAGAACGGGGCGCCGAAACAGGTGGAGAACGTCGGCTGCGGCTCGGTCACGCCGAGCTCCGTGCCCGCGAGCTTCGACGTGTAGCCGGACAGGAAGAAGAACAGCGCCTGCTCGCGGCTGAGCCTTGCGATCGGCGGCAGGATCCCGAAAGCGTCGGCGGCGAGGAAGATCACGGAGCGCGGATGGCCCGCGCGCTTCGTGGGCAGCGCGTTCGCGATCTGCTCGAGCTTGTAGGCCGCGCGATTGTTCTCGGTCTTCGAGTCGTCGTCGAGGTCGAGGACACCACGCTCGTCGACGGCGACGTTCTCGAGCACCGTGCCGAAGCTGTGCACGGCCTTCCAGATCTCGGGCTCGGCCTCGGCCGAGAGCCGGATCGTCTTCGCGTAGCAGCCGCCCTCGAAGTTGAAGACGCCGTCGTCGCCCCAGCCGTGCTCGTCGTCTCCGATCAGCATCCGCCCGGGATCCGCCGAGAGCGTCGTCTTCCCCGTGCCCGAGAGGCCGAAGAAGATCGCGACATCCGCACCGTCCCGCGAGACGTTGGCCGAACAGTGCATCGGCATGACTCCCTCGAGCGGGAGCCGGTCGTTCATCAGCGTGAAGACGGACTTCTTGATCTCGCCGCCGTAGAAGGTGCCGCCAATCACGATCTCGCCGCGCGTGGGATGGAGGCAGACGAAGACGCCCGTCCGCGTGCCGTCGTGCGCCGGATCTGCCTCGACCTCCGGTTGGTGGAGGACCAGCACGTCGGGCTCGAAACCGGCGAGGTCGGACTCGGCCGGCTCGATGAACATCGTCTTCGCGAAGAGCGCGTGGTACGGGTGCGTCGTCAGGACGCGGACCGAGAGCCGGTGCTTGGGATCGGCGCCGCAGAAGGCGTCGATCACGTAGACGTCGCCCCGCTCGAGGCGCGCGACCACCTTGGCGCGCAGCCCGTCGAAATGCTCCTCCGAGATCTCGGCGTTGGTCTCGCTCCACCAGACCCGATCCTCCGAGCCCGGCTCGCGCACGACGAACTTGTCCTTCGGCGAGCGACCGGTGAAACGGCCTGTGTCGACGACGAGCGGCCCGTCCTCGGCGAGAACGGCCTCACCCCGGTCGAGCGCGGCCGTGTAGAGCTGCGACGTCGTCGGGTTGTGGAACACGCGTCCGCCGACGCGCAGTCCGTGGACGGCGAGGCTGTCTTCCGGCCGGTCGGTGATCGTCAAGGCGCTCCTCCTCGTCGGGACGGCAGGGCAGGTGTCGCATGGTAGTGGCCCTCGGCCGCACGCCGCGCTACGCGGCAGCGGCCCGAGCCGGTCTCGCCAGGTCGAGCGCCTCCTCGATCGTCAGGCGGCGACCGCTCTCGGTTGCCCTGGCGAGCTCCTCCGGCGACAGGATCGCCCGTGCCTCCTCGACGAGCGCACTGCCCGGCGTCTCGTCCGAGTAGACGACGACGACTCCCTCCGCGTGCGCGTGCGCCTCGACCGCCGCCGCGATCTGCACGGCGCGTTCCGGACGGTGCTCGACCGCCTCGGTGGCTGCAAGCCCGACGAGCGACTGCCCCACGCCGCGCACGCTGGCGATGTCGGTGTGCGCCTGCACCGACTCGAAGAAGAAGCTGCGCGCCAGGTCGGTGTCTCCGTTGGCGAGATGCGTCTGGGCCATCTCCGAGAGGATGCGGGCTTCCTCTCCACGGTCTCCGATCGTCTCGAAGGCGACGAGCGACTGCCTGTACAGGCCGAGCGCCTCGTCCGCATCGCCCCGGGCCGCCGCGAGCTGGGCTAGACCGCCCAGCGACAGACCCGCGCCCTCCAGGTCGTCGTGCTGCTGCTGGAGTTCGAGCGCCTCGGCGAACCTCGCGTGAGCCTCCGCCGGATTGCCGGCGACGGCGTGGAGCATGCCCTCGAAGCCCAGCCCGATGCCGAGCAGAAAATCGAGGCCGAGGTCCCTGCTCTGCCCGATGCCCAGGCTCGCCCAGCGAAACGCCTCTTCCGAGTCGTAACCCAGCAGCCCGAGCGAGCTCCGGCACACGGCCGCGACACACGCCTCGCGCGGCGCATCGACCGCAGTCGCGACCTGGTACGCCTCGTCCCACTCCTCCTTCGCCCGCTCGATCCGGCCACCCATCCAGGAGCCGAGCCCCGCCGTCAGGAGCGCACCGGCGCGGCCGAGGGTCGGCAGGCGTTCGACATCGGCTTCGAGGAACGACCTGGCCTCCTCCCAGGCCGTGAGGTTCTTGCCCCGGACGTGCCAGTACATCCAGAGGTCGGCGCACATCTGCAGACCGTCCTCGCAGGCGTCACGGTCACCGGCCCGCGCAAGCTCGAGAAACGTGTCGAGCGCGACCTGGAGGTTCGCCTCCTCCTCGATCCCGCGCTCGATGGACGCGACCTGCGCATCCCCCTCGACGCCGTTTCTGATCTCACGGGCGACCTCGGCATAGCGCCGCGCGTGCCTCGCCGCAATCTCTTCCGCCTCGCCGGCCGCCGCGAGTCGCTCACCGGCGAACTCGCGAATCGTCTCGAGCAGCCGGAGGCGGTCACCGGGAGGATCGACCTGCACGAGCGCTTTGTCGACGAGCGACTCGAGCTCGTCGAGGCACGTCCCGCCGGGCTGGGTACAGACGGCCTCGACGTCGGCGACGGTGCAGCCGCCCGAGAACAGGGCCATCCGCCGGAACAGCCGCTGTTCTCGCTCGTCGAGGAGGGAGTGGCTCCATTCGATCGTCGCGCGTAGCGTCTGCTGTCGCTCGGTGCCGTCGCGCGAGCCCGAGACGAGCACGTCGAGCGCATGGTCGAGCCGCTCGAGCAGCGCTTCGGGAGTCAGGAGGCGCAGCCTCGCGGCGGCGAGCTCGAGCGCGAGCGGCAGCCCGTCCAGCCGCCGGCACAGAGCCTCGACGACCGGAGACGTCTGTTCGGTCAGCTCGAACGAGGGACGCGTCTCCCTCGCGCGCGTGGCAAACAACTCGACCGCGGCACTCGTCTCGAGCGGCGACAGCTGATACTCCCGCTCGGCGCCGATCCGGAGCGGCGTCCTGCTCGTCGCCGCGACCCGGAGGTCGGGGCAGGAATCGACGAGACGGGCAACCTCAGGCGCGGCGGCGGAGACGATCTGCTCGAGGTTGTCGAGGAGCAGGAGCGCCTTCCTGCTGCCGACGAGCGACTCGATCCCCTCGGCCAGCGTGCGCCCTTCCGCCTCCTTCACGTCGAGCGCCTCCGCGAGCGCGGGAACGAAGCCGGCCGGCTCGGTCACGTCGGCCATCGCCACGAATGCGACACCCTCGAGGAACTCGGGAGCGAGGAGCCGCCCGAGCTCGGAGAGGATGCGCGTCTTGCCGACGCCTCCTGGGCCCGTGATCGTGACGACCCGGTGGTCGCGGGCCAGAGCCGAGAGCGCGGCCAGGTCCGCCGCCCGTCCCACGAGCGGCGTGACGGCGTCCGGCAGGTCGCCCGACAGCGCGGTGAGCCGCTCGCCCTTGCCTTCCAGCAGCTCCGGATCGGGGATCGCGAGGCCGTCGGCCGAGACGCCGTAGAGCTCGAAGGGCCGGCCGACGTTCTTGAACCTGAAGCGCCCGAGCGGGACGACCGAGATGTCGCTCCGGTTCCGGAGCTGCGCGTAGGCGTCGTCGGAGAGCATCACGCCGCCGGGCACGGCGAAGGATTCGATCCGCGCGGCAACATTGACGGCGTCGCCGGTGAGCCTCTCAGGCTCGACGATCACCTCGCCGACGTGGATCCCTACGCGGACCGGCACGCTCTGCGCTGCAAGCTCCTGCTGGACGGCGATCGCCGCCTGCACCGCGGCAAGCGCGCTCGGGAACATGCTCATGCTGCCGTCGCCCAGCCGCTGCACGATCGTTCCCCCGAAGGCGTCGTGCGCACTCTCGACCGCGGCCAGATAGCGACCGCGCTTGTCGACGGCGAGCTGCTCGTCCTCCTGGAGCAGAGCGGTGTACCCGACCATGTCGGTGAACATCACGGCGACGAGCCGCCGCTCGAGCGCTTCACTCACGACGTGACCCTAACCCGGGCGGGAGCGAGGATCATCTAGGATCGCCGCGTGAATCCGGCAGCGAACTAGCGGCATTTTCTTCGAGCGAGGTGTTCGGCCGCCGACGGCGGACGGATCGCCTTGCCCCAACCGCTAGCGCAACGGAGGTACACCCATGAATCGCCAGAACCTGTTCGCCGAAGGCCCCTGGGACGTCGAGGACGTGGAGAACGCCAGGCTCCACCGCATCTTCTGGAGGCCCGACGATGCCCGCATGGGCGCCACCCTCTACGAGCTGAGACCCGGTGCCCCGGAGGACCGGCTGCATATGCACTACAACGCCGAGGAAGTCTTCTTCGTCCTCGCGGGCCGCCCCGTGCTCCGCACGCCGGAAGGCGAGGAGGAGCTCGCTCCGGGCGACTTCGTGTCCTGCCCCGAGGGACGCGCCGGTCTCCACGCCTTCAGCAACCCGCGCGAAGAGCCCGCCCGGATCCTCGCGCTGAGCGCCGGCGGCTTCCCCGACGTCGTCGCCTACCCGGAGCACGAATACGCGTGGGTCGCGACGCGCGATCCCGAGCTCCCGGCGGGTGATGATCCGGGGATCATCGTCCGGTTCGACTTCCGGATGGAGTAGCCCG
>Ga0335085_10011952_pt1 | contig 12824 bp, 10 predicted proteins | sample Lox_Sample_45_FD_206712 | JGI IMG/M metagenome (GOLD analysis project Ga0335085, IMG submission 206712) | Soil microbial communities from Loxahatchee National Wildlife Refuge, Florida, United States - Lox_Sample_4.5 | ecosystem: Environmental > Terrestrial > Soil > Wetlands | place: USA...
CATGGGTCTGTTCGAGCATCCTTACGCTGATGAATCGAAGGGCGCGATTACTACCCTCGATCCTGCGCACGTTGCCGCCTCCCGGACTGTCGCAGAAGAATCCTTTGTCCTGCTGAAGAACGATTCCGTCAGCGGCTCACCCGTTCTTCCCCTCGCGAGCGGTGCAAAAACCATCGCTCTCATCGGCCCTCTCGCCGACAGCGCGAACGATATGCTTGGCTCCTGGTCTACCAAGGGCGACGCAAAAGATGTTGTGACGCTTCGCAAAGCTCTCTCTGATCGCCTCGCGCAATCTCAAGGCAAGGTGATCTACGCCAAGGGCACAGACATCCTCACCACCTCTGATAGCGGCTTTGCGGAAGCAGTCTCGGCGGCTCGCCAAGCGGACGTAGTCATCGCGGCTCTCGGCGAAGACGCGGGGCTCATGACTGGTGAAGCTGGTTCGCGCGCGCATTTGGATCTGCCAGGGAATCAGCAAAAGCTCCTTGAGGCGATTGCTGCCACCGGAAAACCAGTCGTCTTGATCGTATTCAGCGGACGTCCGCTGATTCTCAACTGGGAAGCCGCGCACATTCCGGCAATCCTTGAAGCCTGGTTCCCGGGCATTCAAGCGGGACCGGCACTTGTGCGCACGCTCTTTGGTGACGTGAACCCCAGCGGCCGTCTCACTACTTCTTTTCCGCGAGCCGTGGGACAGGAACCGCTCTACTACAACGCTATGAATACCGGACGGCCAGCGGATGGCGTCGACCTAACTCGTCCTCCGAGCAATGCAGCCGAGAAGTTTCGCTCGCGTTACATCGACGAGCAGAATTCGCCTCTCTTCCCATTCGGCTACGGACTTTCTTATACGAAGTTCCAGTACTCTACGCCTTCGCTGAGTGCGCAGTCGTTGGCGGCAGCATCGCTGAATAGCGGCGCATCAGCGCTCACTGTCTCCGCGGAAGTAAAGAACACCGGATCGCGTGCGGGCAGTGAAGTCGTGCAGCTCTACATTCGGCAGAGAGGTACCAGCGTTACCCGTCCCGTACGTGAACTGAAGGGTTTCCAGAAGATAACGCTTGCGCCAGGCGAGTCCAAGAAGGTTGAGTTCAAACTCGGACGCGAGGAGTTCTCGTTCTGGAATATCGACATGAAGGATGTGGTCGAACCAGCACAGGTCACGGTTTGGGTTGGTCCCAACTCAACCGAGGGCTCCGAAGCTCACTTCACGATCAATTGATTCGGCGAGGACTACGAAGGGCAGACGATCTCGGCTGCCCTTCCAAGCTATAGCGAGAATCCAGCCGACTTCACTTACCGCATAGCTGGTGCGAAGTTTTGCTGACATGTATCCGACGCGAGTCGCAAAATCTGATAATCCGGCTCGCTGCGGATGTCCTTCAACAATGGATCCTGCTGCAGAGCTTGTTCCGCACAATATCTACCATCAATCGCACTCTTGATGAGCTGGATCGCACTCTTTTTCGCGCCGCAATAAGCCAGCAGCGATCCTTCGTAGTACCGCATCTCCGGATCGCGCTGCCCAAGCAGGGACGGCAACAATGGCGCTGCAATGTGTTCGAAATTACCCGTCCGTCCCGGTGCGAGGCACGACTCTAGTGTGCTGCGCAGCCACATCGGATTGGGGGACACGTCTCCAGCCGCGCGTCTGGCTTCGTCCGTGTTGTTGGCGCGCAGCAGAACGGCTGGAAGGACATTCCGCGACCACTCAGAAGTGGCGTCGAGCTTCAGGTAATCCATCGCCCGTTCGGCCTTGCCAGCCTCGAAGAATGGAAAAGCACACGAGCGGAACGCATAGTTCCCGGGATCAAGCCCGAGTGCCACGTCACATTCCTTCTGCGCGCGATCGAGTAAGCCCGCATATCTCAGTACATACGACAACGTGAAATGCGCCTGGGCGCTATCTGGGCGACGTCTCAGCAGATCTGTCGCCTCGCGATATCCGGTGCCAAGGTCCCCGCTCTCCACCCGGTTGCGAACCAGCTTGGCGGCAGCGGCAATGAAGTTCGGATCCAGCTGCACGGCTTTCGCGTAGGCTTCCCCGGCCTTACGGAACATCGCATCACCGCCGTTGGAGTATGCGGCGTCATAGTAGTAACGCATCCCCAGCGAATCCCACGCGGGCGCATAGTTCGGATCAAGGGCCACCGAGCGTTCCAACGTTGCAATGGCCTGGCGATTTGGTCCGGGATCGTGCGGGATGCCCGCGCTTCGCAAGTAGAGATCATAGGCTTCACGACTCTTCGGTTGGGTTGCGGTTTCCGCGCCGGCCGGACCTGATGTCAGCGCGGGCAGCAATCCCGTTCGGATTCTCAATGCCAATTGCCGCTGCATTGCCAGCAGGTCTCCCGCAGGGACACTGGTCGTCCCTTGCCATAGCATTCGATTCGACAGGACTTCTATCGCTTGCAACGTGACAATCAGGTTCTCGCCTCGCTGTACGAAATGACCTGTTACCACCGTGCCAGCATGTAGTTCTTTCCCGGCCTTTTGCGGATTCACGTTCGCGCCCGCATATTGTGCGGTAGAACTGCCCGGCCTCACTTCGAGTGACGGAGCATAGGTCAAGGCAGTTGCCACTTCGTCGGCGATGGCGAAACGCAAATAGTCGTTCGCCGGATCTCCGGTGACATTCTGGAACGGAAGCACAGCCACGGCGCGACCAGAAACTGGCCCCGCACTCCGACTACGTCGAAGCCACAGCAGTGTGCTGAGGAAGACCACCATTCCCACGAAAAGAACCGCTCCAACGATCACGTATGTGTGCTTGAGACTGCGAGCACGAAACACCTTCCTGGAAGGACGTTGGCTGATGGGAGATTCGCCTTCCCGCACAGGTTCGCGACGCAGTCTCCGGAGATCTTCTCGAACTTCAGCGGCGGATGAATATCGTAATTCGATATCTTTTTCCATCGCCCGCGCGATCACCACTTCCAGTTCTGCGGAGATCTCGCCGTTTAACGTGCGTGGGGACACTGGCCGTTCTCGCAAAATGGCGGCACGTGTCGCGACCCCGGTCCTGTTCTCGAATGGCCTGCGCCCGGTGGCTGCCTCGTAGAGGACTACACCCAGCGAGAACAAATCGGATCGCGCGTCCACCTCTCCTCCGCTGGCCTGCTCCGGAGACATATAAAACGCTGTGCCGGGAATGAATCCGTCGGAGGTAATCGCGGCCTGAACGGACCCCTTTGATTCGCCGTCGCTCGCAGATCGTCTGCGCGCCGGCTCAGGTTGGTGTTCCACCTTGGCCAATCCGAAATCGAGAATCTTCGCCTGACCTCGATCAGTGATGAAAATGTTCCCTGGCTTCAAATCGCGGTGAACGATACCCTGCCGATGCGCGGCATCCAACGCATCCGCCAGTTGGAACCCGATCTCGATGACCTGCTCCGGAGTCAGCGGACCATCTTTCAACACATCCATCAGCGTCTTGCCGTCCAGAAACTCCATGGCCATAAAAGGACGGCCCTGGTCCTCACCAATGTCATAAACAGTGCAGATCGAAGGATGATTCAGCAAGGACGTCGCGCGCGCCTCACGAGTAAAACGCTCCAGTGAGGCGGGGTCTTTGGCCAGATCTTCAGGAAGGAACTTCAACGCCACCGAGCGGCCCAGGCGAATATCTTCGGCTTTGTAGACCACACCCATACCACCGCGCCCGAGTTGTTCGAGGATTCGGTAATGGGAAACGGTCTGGCCGATCACGGAGGAACTCCCGTTCGCGCACACGAAGACGGCGGTGCTGGGAACGCCAAACTTCTGCATGGTAGAACTGCGTTTCCCAGCGCGTCAAACGCACCCAGGGGATAGCTATAGGAAGGGAAAAATAGGACCACCCGGGCCCCAGGAAGGGAAGGAAAAAATCGGCGACCTTGGAAGTCTGGCGCCTGGCGCCTCACCAACCGTGAGGTGGCCTGCTCTTCATTGCCGGATTCACATACACCTGCAGAATTCGCTCTCCGTCATGCCAGTCTGCACATGGACCAGCTAGTTCGGGCATAGAAAGCTGTTCTGTACTTGATTGGGGCACTCATCGAATATCTCACGCTACGAGCTGCTGCAATTCGCAAAAGTGTCATTTGTTTCAACCGAACAATTCCCATTACGAAATTCGTGGCATTTGTAAGCCCAAACAACCCAGATTCGTGAAAGATTTAGGAAAACTTTAAAGTCTTACGTTTTATTGACGATGTGCAGCTCAGGAGGAAAGTTCCCATGGAAGGCTCACATCTGATCCCCGCCGCTCAATATCTCCGAGTTTCCAGGGAGCACCAACAATACTCGATGGAGAATCAGGCTGAAGTTATTTGGCTGTTATGCAGAGTCCCACAGTATCTCAGTGGTCAAATCGTACGAAGATCCAGGCAAGAGCGGACTTGTGCTTAAAAACAGACATGGCTTGCGTCAGCTCATCCAAGATGTCGTCAGTGGCAAAGCGAATTTTAGACTCATTCTGGTGTACGACTGTCAGCCGTTGGAGACGATTCCAAGACACGGATGAGGCGGCTCACTACGAGTTCATATGCCGCTCAGCAGGTATACCCGTCCACTACTGCGCGGAGTGTTTCCAAAACAATCATGAAATGCCCAACCTAATCCTGAAATGGCTGAAGCGGCTTGCTTTAGATAGTCGTTGTAGCTGGAATCCCTGCTTGTCCCGTGAAACTGACGATGGTTTGTTTCAGTTGCGAATCCACTTCATCGGCAATGGTCATCACGTCAATAAGGAGCAGGCTAAAGTCTACCGTGCTCAAACTGTTCTGCAGCGTCTGGAATATGCTGACCTGCAAGATGCGAGATTCCTCAACAATCATCGAAAGCGTATAGCCCTGCTTGTGCCGAATTTTTCCGTGTTCGACGGCACCTGCCGACACCTGTTTCGTCCCGAGGCTTCGCGGTACCCGCAACCGCTGGACAAGTTCGTGAATCAGTTTCGGAAGATGTCCGGTGCGCTGCTCTTTGCTGAGTGGGACGCAGGTTAATTCGCTTTCGCGCTCTACGCGACCCAGCCATTCGGCGATCGTTGCTTCAGCGTCCCTCTCCAGTATCGTAGATACTCGTTCAATATTGGTCATCTTTCGCTCCCCGCGCCTCTGCAACTTCTCGCGAATGAGTGCGACAAGTGCCGGAATCGCCATCGGCTTCACCAGAATTTCGTCCGCTTGCAACAGTATCGCATTCATGGCCTCTTGTAATGCGGGATACCCTGTAAACACCAGAGTGACCGCGTCTGGGTTCGTGTGGCGCATCGCGCTAACCACGGTGAAACCGTCACCCGCGCCGGGCATATGCAAGTCGCAAAGCAGTACATCAAACGGCTCCGTATCAATTAGGTGGAGAGCTTCACTAACACTTGCTGCAGTCGTGGCCTGAAACTGGTTGAGTTCCAACACGGCGCCTAATGATGTTCGTACCTGTTCATTGTCGTCCACCACCAGAACCCTGGGCTGGATCGTGCTGTCACTCTTCGTTGTCATCTCGATGTTCCTCGATTTGCGGCCATTTCTGGGCGGTGGTGATGCCGCTCAGCTGCACTCCCTGAGCGACTCTTGAATACGCTGCGCTTCGTCTGAGGAGAGCAGTTGATGTTTGGATAAAGTTGAGCATGGGTTCCTCCCTCTCGCAGGGGGCGCACCTTAAACGAATTATCGCAGAGCCAGAGTCACGGCATCTGAGCGAAATTGAACACATCGATCAATTTCTACCGTAAGCACCCGCTAGCCGAGAGCGTGCTTTGCTCATGAGAACGTGAGCGCGTTAGGGACCGAAGCGAGAGGGGGAGATTGTATTCAGCCGCCGGAGTGCCCGCGTTTCCCGTATCGCCCAATACGGTCAATTCTGACCAGTCTTCTGGGTTGCAATTGGAGGATACTGACGCCGAGAAGTGAAGTGTGAGGTGACTGTGTGACGCTTATCCTGCTGTTACTCACCATCTGGGCGGGAGCAATCATCAGATTCGTTTCGTTAGGTTTGTCTGAGAAGCGACTATGGATCCCGGTACTTCTGGCACTCGCTGGCGTCTTCGGATGCATGCTGCCGCTGCAGGTTATTGAACGTTCTCGTCACCTGGAAGGAGACACGGGATGAATAACGGCATGGAAACATCCAATCTGAAGAAGAGCAGTCAGAGCTGGGTCCTCTCCTCCAGCTCGCTTGACTTTACTCGCGGATCATTCGGCCAGGATGACCGTGCTCACGTTGAGTCGTGTTGTAACCAGTGCTGTTTCAGAATCGTCGCGACAACGGCCGACGACTTCGACGAGCAAGAGCGAGCACATTCAATCAGTTGCGGGGGATCTGCTGAGGAATAGCGAGCCTGCGTCCCTGCTCGTCTGAATAGGCAATGAACAAGGAGATAATTTTGGCCTGGCACCACCAGCACAACTTCTCTGACTGCAGGGGGGTGGGCCGCCTGTGATCGCTCTCGACTTTGTTGGATGGATTTCTAGACTCAATGGCCCGTCTCGTCCCCGGAAACGGAACGACCTTGGTACACAGCATCGTGTCTGATGTCACCAGTCACAAACACGCCCATGTCCTCACGCTCGGGCTAGAATCTTCAGCTCCAGACGGACTCAACGAGCAGCTAAATGTAATCTGCTTCTATTCCAAAATATGCGATGTAGGCTGCGACGGCGCGCCCGCAGATCCACTTCTATATGCAGAAGAGACGGTCTAATCTGCGCCTTCCGAGCTTCGGAGGTGTTAGAAAGCGTGAGCACGCGTTCAAGGCTGGCGCGTTGGGCTTCCAGTTCGAGAATACGGGAACTCATCCCGCCTTTTAAATCATCCCGCATGAAAATATCCTGCATAGACATCACCTTATCTGGCCGCTTAATTCATCACAATCTGCAGAGAACATCTGCACCATGTGCGGATCAGAACCCTGCACATGCAGCGCTATGCCATTCAGTAACTGATCCAAGCAGTCGAAAAGGCCACCGCCCTTTGCGGGGGAGCCGCCTCGCAAACCCCGCCAAAAATATCTCTCATTGAGATAGTGAGCGGGTGGTCCTATTTTTCCCTTCCTATAGCTATCCCCGTCAAACGCACCCAGGGGATAGCTGCAGGACCCGAGAGAACCAGCTCACTCTATGCAACAGAGTCCGTGAGGCTTTGCACGATTAGAATCCGGGAATAAAAGACAGAAGCCAGGTTTGAGTGAATCACCTCAACTGTCACTTCGCGACACAAATTCCAAACCTTCGCGTTTACAAGTCAACTGGTATACTCCGACTTTATTGTGCGGTACGGCCTCATCTATGAAGCACTTACCTCGTCGGGCGTTGTGGTTGGTCCTGTTCGTTTCTCTCCTCAGCGTGCGCTTAATGGCGCAGGGGGTACCGCAGGGAATACAGGACGCGAATTCCATGCGCCAAATGCAGCAAATGCAGGGGACCTACACCTACAACACTGCGCCTGGCACCGCAGTGGTGATTGTTCACGCGTTCGCTGACGAAAAGCCTGTTAAACCCGACCGCTCGCTTCGGGTGGATCTAACGAATCTTGGCAACCACATCGGTGGATTCCTGGTAGTCCCGGGACGCGAAGATGCAGTATTCGTCAATACCGAGCTCGGGAAGTACTCCGTTTCAGTAACGGCAGTGGGATACCTGACCACGCGTCAAGAAATCACCGTCGTCAAGGCCGAGAGGCAAGACGTTGATATTGTGATTCAACGTGACCCTGCTGCCATCACTCTTAATGAAGCATCGGGCCTTCTCTCGAAGAAAGCGCAAAAAGAGGCGAATCGGGCCTTATCTCACTTGAAATCGGGTCGACTACCCGATGCACGGAAGCAGCTGGAAAGAGCCTATGAACTTGCGCCTTCCAACGCGGACTTGAATTTTCTTTTCGGATATCTGTACTTCGAGGAAGAAGACTACGCGAAAGCTGGAGGGTACCTGCGCACGGCTGCCAGTCTCAGCCCCCACTCTGCGCAAACGCTGATTCTGCTCGGCAGAACGAACCTGGCGCAAAAGAACTACCCTGCGGCTCAATCAGCCCTCGAACAAGCGATTCTCGTCGATTCGGAAAACTGGCTGCCCCATAACTTATTGGCCGATTCCTATCTTCACGAGAAGGAATACGGCAAGGCTCGTGACGAAGCGCAGATTGCTGTTGCGAAAAGCGCGAGATACGGAAAGAGTGCTTCCGGCGCTGCCGAACTCACGCTCGGCCAGGCGCTGCTTGCGCTCGGACAAACCAAAGAAGGGATTCAAGCGCTTCAGGAATTCTTAAAGCAGTCTCCCCCAGCAGACCTGGTCGATCAAGTCCGCGCTCTGATCACGACCGCGGAGAAGAACGATCACGCATCCGCGTCAGGTTCACAAATTGCTGCGTCCCCTGCTGAGCCCCTGATGGCTGTGCCCAAAGTTGCGCTATCGATGCAGACCTGGCGGCCTCCCGACATTGACGACGCAAAGCCGATCCTGGATCCCGGAGTAACTTGTCCTAGTGCTCAGGTACTTTCCGAGGCGGGGGAACGCGTTCAGGAGTTGGTTCAGGATGTAACCCGTTTCTCTGCCAAAGAGGACCTGTTCCACAAGTCGCTCGATAGCACTGGCCTTTCAAGCCACTCAGAGACAAGAAAGTACGACTATGTCGCGGCAATTTCGTCGCAAAAAGGATCCGTTCTGATAGACGAATATCGCGCCGATATCGGTCCGCAGCGTGGCGATCCCGATGGTATTTCGAGCACGGGCTTCATCATGCTGGCGCTCGTTTTTCATCCGGAGATGCAGAGCGACTTCGATTTCGGCTGCGAGGGACAAGGTCAATGGCGTGGACAGCCCGCTTGGTTAGTGCACTTCCGCCAACGTCCGGACCGTCCCAATCGCATGAAGAGCTATGATGTCGGCGGCAAAACCTACCGCGTCGACTTGAAGGGCAGAGCCTGGATTTCCAAGGACACCTTTCAACTCATGCATGTCGAGGCCGACATGGCCAACCCTGTACACGAGATCCAACTGGACAGCGAACATCAGATCGTGGAATACGGCCCCGTGCCGTTTGCAAAGAAAAACACGATGCTCTGGTTGCCGAAAAATGTCGAGATTTACTTCGACTTTCGCAAGCACCACTACTACCGGCAGTTCAGCTTCGATGACTACATGCTTTTCGATGTCGATGTAACAGAACATCACAAACCCCCGCCTGGTACGCCGACTTCGGGCATGGTCCCGGCCGCCGAAAAGCACCCTAACTAGGGCTGTACAGGAAAATCCTCTGTGCCCGGTACAAAGTCGCTCACAACGCCCAGCCTTGCCGCAAAGTAAGTCTCAGTCGAACTTGCGTCGCACTGGCAGCTCAGAATGCAGTCTCGTGTCAGTCTGGATAGGGTGTTCCCGATTTCGCGATGCGAATCAGGTGGTCACGGAAAGTAGTCAGGCCATTCACAAGCTTCACTTCCGGCATGTGGCAACTCACGCAATCATTGTTCTGAACCGGACATGCCTTGGCGGTGGCCTGTGTATTCGTGGGCGCCTGTGCACCCTTCAGCGCGTGACATGCCAGACACTTTGGGTCATAGGCGGCCGTTTCCGTCACCAAGTTCCTGTGAGGATCGTGGCAGGCGATACAACTGATGCGCGGATCGGTTCCGCTGAAGCATTTGCTGTAGGCTAATCGATACGGCGCGAAACGCACATTGAGCTCGCCCTTCCAAGGGCCGCGAATAACCGTCTCCCAACTGCGATGGCATTGCCCACAGAAGTTAGATAGGTCCTCAGACGTCAGCTTTCGCAGATCGGGCGGAGCCGTCTCCATCGCCTGACCCTGGACGGCATACGCCATGTGTGTGATCGACTGTACGTGACAGTGTTCGCATTTGACGCCAGGCTCAAGTGAGCCCAGCGTCAGCAACTGTCCTTCCTTAACTGCGTTCGTCGAATGGCAACCAAAGCACGCTACCGGCTCACTGGGAGGAAGTCGTCTTCCAACCGCTTCGTCAAGAGTTCTCGGAGTAATCTCGGTATCGCCGATGGTGATTCCAAGTCCGTCCACCGATGGGTAGTAACTCACAAGACCTTCGTAGTAGATGCCTTCGCGCTCAAACACCCATGTCTGCGCGCCACTGCCAAAGGTCCAGAGAATGGGAAGGGTTATGGTCCGGGTTCCGTCCGTTACGGAATAAGTGCTTTCACCATTTTTGGTTTCGACGACATAAGTGTAGCCAAATTTCTGATAGGTGAGTCTGGGGTGAGAATTCAATGTCGGGTCGGTGCCCGGGAGCTGGAGCGTGCGCCCCATACCCGTATGCGGCTGCGTCAGTGCCTGCGAGGCATGGCACTGTGCGCAGACCGCAGTAGCGTCTTGTTTCTGCTCGGCGAACACAGTGCTCGCAAGGAGCAGCAGGGCGCATATTGCAAAGACTCGATTAAGGACGCGCAAGCCCGGTAGCACCATTCTTCCTGAGTTGCAGGCACAAGGATCGTTCCCGCCTGGCATCGTCATCGCGCCCAGATTTCGAGTACGCTTTCGCCAATGCGAGGTGGATCTCCAGGTTATCCGGCTGCAGCTTGAGTCCCTGCTCCAGATGTTCCAGGCCTCCAGCCGCGTCGCCCGTGTCCAGCAATGCTCGCCCGAGGATAAGTTGCGATCCGACTCGTTTCGGTTCTTCTTCTGCGATACGTTTTGCGTAGGGCAACGCTTCCTCGGCCTGATCTTCCATCAGCAGAGTCCACGCAAGCATCGCCAGCGCATTTGAGTTATCCGGTGCAACCTCCAGTTCTTTCTTGAATTGAGGAACGGCAGCTTCCGGGCCGAACGCAAGCAGCAAATCTCCATAAAGGAAGTGCGCATTCCGCGCGGTTGGATAACGCTGGAACAAGTCCTGAAACGCTTGCTGCGCGGCCTCCTGCTCTCCTGCCATGAAGCGAAAGGCGGCATCACCTACCGCCGTCAACAGTGGTTGCTGATCCGCGCTTGCGTCTTTGGGAAGGAGCGGAATACGGAGTCCAGCAAGTCCAATCCCAACCAGCAAGTCGGGGCTCGACAGTTTGTGTTCGGCAAATGCAGAATAAGTCTTCAGCGCTTCCGAGAAGTTTCCCAATCGCGTTAGCAGTATGGCTTCGTGATATCGCAGGATCTGTTCCTGGCGCGCGTCGCCAGCCGCTCCCGAGGCTAGTCCATTCCGTATGTCCGCGAGCGATTGCGAATATTCACCCATTTCAAATTCGCAGAGTCCCCGCAAGGCCAGAGCCGGGGCCGATTGCGGGCTCATTTTCAGGAGATTCGAAAATGCTTCCGTCGCAGATGCATACGATCCAGAACCATATCGCAGTAAGCCGAGAGACCACCAGCCGTCTTCCCACTTGGGGTTGATCTGCAGGGCTTGGGTGTAGAGCTCAATTGCACGCGGAGCATCGTCCACATCGCGGGCAGCCGCTGCCTGCTCTGCGAGTTCCTGGAAACTCACCGTGGCATTTTGGGCAGCGATCCTGCCACATGGAAGGAGTGCAAACAGCAGGAGGACACAAGCCCAGTTCTGGCCTCTGCCGTTCCTCAAATGCCAGGGTCGTTTCATCGGGTAGGAGAGCGCAATATTACCATGCCGATTTACCGCCTTCGATCGGGCTCTTTGAGCTGCTGCTTTCCGAATCGAGCTCCAGCAGCCGAAATTGAGCTCCGTCGAATACCGCCTTCAATTCACTTGAACGGCTCACCAAAACGTCGGGCAAACCCCAGTCTTCTGGAAGGAAACTCAAGAACGGAAGGAGATGTTATGAGCAAGGAGAACGCCACGCTAAAACAGAAGGCTGCCCACGAGATTGCGGAGTGGATCGCAATATCCGTGTACTTAGGTTTCTTCTTTTGCGCGATGGCTACCTACCGGATGATCCTGGTTAACGATTTCCGCGATGCCTGGTTCAACTACTCCGCAGCGTTGATCAATGCTCTGGTGATTGCAAAGGTGATTCTGATCGGAGAACTCGCTCATGTGGGCAGGCGCAGCGAAAAAAGACCGTTGCTCTTTTCTGCCATTTACAAATCGCTTGCGTATGGCTTGCTGGTGTTCGCCTTTCATGTGGTTGAGGAGATCGTCAAACATCTCATCCACGGAGTACCCTTTGCCGGAGCTTTGGGACGCGTTCGCCTCGACGACCTGCTCGGGCGTGCGCTCGTGGTTTTTTGCACCTTCATTCCGTTCTTCGCCTTCCGGGAACTTAGCCGAGTGTTGGGCGAAGAGAAGTTTCGCGACCTGGTCTTCCAGCACAAATCCGCGGCCTAGAACATTCGCGACCGATACTCCGCCCGGCTGGCGTAACCGGCGAGTAAACAGCAACCTATGTGCAATCGCCGGTGTTTTGCGAGATAGTAGTTGCACCGCAAAAGGGTAGAAGTGTGCAGTCTTGGGCCCCGTGGAAAGCCCGCTTATGGACAAATACTCTTATGCCTCTGGCACGGATCTCGATTCTGCGAACAAGGCGTTCAAGGAGCAGGTCTCTGCCCAGGTCCGTCGCGCCACGGCTGAGCTGAAGAAACTCGAGCAGCTGTTGTCAGCCGGTATCGTAGACAGGCGCGTGCTCACCGACTTCCGGGACGCTGTCAATCGCGTTCGGGCGACCAGCTGGAACGTGGAATGCTCACTCGAATCTGCACAGAAAGGCGAGCCGATGGCTGCCATGCTGCTGCAGGAACGCGTGCGGCTGGCAACTCAACTGAACATGCAACTCGCCCCCGACCTGCACGCTGAAGGCGCGCAAATCGACCTCCCAACGCTCCAGAAATTGAAGGCTTCCCTGGAGACGTTGCTGCAGGAGATCTCCAGCACTGTCTAGGCCCCGATTCCGCGGTTCTCCTTGCAAACATCCCTCCGC
>Ga0335085_10011953_pt1 | contig 12824 bp, 9 predicted proteins | sample Lox_Sample_45_FD_206712 | JGI IMG/M metagenome (GOLD analysis project Ga0335085, IMG submission 206712) | Soil microbial communities from Loxahatchee National Wildlife Refuge, Florida, United States - Lox_Sample_4.5 | ecosystem: Environmental > Terrestrial > Soil > Wetlands | place: USA: Florida...
GAGCGCATCCTGTCAGAGATCACTCGCGCCTCCTTGATGCCAGGAATCAGATTCCAACATATCGTCAGACCTTCCAATCCCTTGCCCTATTTAGGCGCAGGTCCGCGCACTACCTGTACCAGATCGCCAGTCCGAAGATATTTCGCGAATGCACTTTTCACCTCTTCCGCATTCAGCTCGAAATAGCGCTTCGCTGCGCGGAGCGGTTCGTCGAGCGGCAGATCGATCTCAGCTCGCCGCAATAGTCCTTCGCCAACGGCATCTTCGCTCGATTCACTCAAGGGAATCTGTCGGAGAAGCAGCGCTTTGGCCTGGTGCAGCTCCCCGGCCGATACATTTTCGACACGCATCTGATTGAGATCCCGCTCTACAAGTGCTCTGGCCTTCGACACGTTCTCGGGATCGCAGCCATAGGTCACCGAATAGGCAGCTCTTGTCTCTGAGGCGCTGAGACTGACATCGACAAAATACACGTAACCTGAGACCTGGCGAAGGTCGTGGTACAGGCGAGTTGCATAAAAGCCGCCGCCCAGAACGTGATTGCCAAGCTGCAGAGGGTAGTAGTCAGGATCGAAGCGATTCAGCGGCAGCTGCTCGGCGAGGGTGACGGTATCCTGGACCGCCTCCGAATCCGCCACATTCATCGCGGATGGCTTGTTCGCCGGAACGGCCGGAAGCGTAGTAACGGGCTTCGGGCCGCTCGCTTTCCAGCCACCGAAGTATCTTTCAATGGTCGACTTCGCTTCGTCCGCCGAGACATCGCCGATCACGACAATCGTGGTGAGGTCGGGGCGGATCGCCGCCGCCGCATACTGTTTTACCTGATCGAGCGTTACATGCTCAATCGTCGCCGGGGTCGTCTCCCGCAATACCGGGTCGTCCGCAGGCAGCAGCGCCAGATCAAGCGCGCGCGAAGTCCGGTAACCGGGGCTCCGGAGATTACCGGCAACGAATTGCGAGGTCTGCTGCTTTACGACTTGAAAGGCTGATGTCGGCAGCGCGGGATGCAGTTCATTGTCCGCCAAGAGCTCCACTCCACGTGCGAAGTGCTCCTTGAGTACCTTCAAAGAAAAGCGGTAGCCGGCGCTCTCAGTGGCAGCGATATCATCGAGCGCCTTTTGAAATGCCAGCCTGTCAAGGCTCTGGGTGCCATAAGAGAAGAGTTCCTGGAGAATCTGCGAAACACCTTCTTCGCCCGGCGGAGTTTGGAGATCCGCATTGTGTTTCACCGAGCCGAGGACGGAGATGGTTGGGCTGGTGCGATCCGTCCTGACAATCAGACGAAGCCCATTCGCCAGCTTCGTGTCGGAGGTCGTGAGATTGTCATCTGGCACCTTGAGCTGGGAGAGGGTGGCCGATGCCCAGGCCGGGAGTTCGACCGGCTTGGTCGGTGCGGAAGTAACCTCCTCCGCACCTCCATAGCCTTTTCCCGAAACTGGCTGGTCGCTGGGAACAGGCTTCAGCGTCGCCGTGATGGAGTTATCGTCATTGAGATATTGCTTTGCAACACGGTTCACATCTGCTAATGTGACGCGGCGGATTGCTTCGACATCCTCATCCGGAGAATTGCGCCCTTCGGCGGCGAGCGCATTCGACCATGCGTCGGCAAGCCCCGGAATCGAATTGCGCTCAAACTCTGCAGAAGCCACTTCGCTGCGGACCGCCGCATCGACCAGGTCTTCGGGGACCCCCTCGCGCGCATAGCGGGTCAGGATTTGCCGCATCTCTGCAATGCCTGCCGCAGCGTCGCCGTTTGCCGGCAGTGCGACAAGCCCATAGGCAACACTCGCCCTCGGGTAGGTCTCGGCCAGTCCGAACTCTGTTCCCAGAGCTTTGCCTGCAGGCACCATCCCGTATATTTCGGCCCGCTGACTGTTCAGCACGTCGGCCAGAACTTGTGCCGGCGCATAATCCGCAGAGTCGGTACCTGGGAACCGATATGCGATGAAGCCCAGAAGATAGGGCAGATTGCTATCGAGAGTGAAACTTTCGGATTTGAAGGGCTTGAGATTGACTGTCGGCCGCGCCGGCAAAGGGTGGTCCGGGATATCGCTGAACCATTTTCTGACTTTGGCAAGGGTCTCTTTGGCATCGATATCCCCAACGATGACCAGAATCGCGTTGCCTGGGCTGTACCACTTGTCGTGAAAGCTCTTGAGCATCTCCGCAGTTGTAGCGTCGAACGAACTCTTCGTACCAAGGGGATCGTGCGCATACGGCGTGCCGGCGAACATGTCTTCGTTCAGCCGGTTGATGAATTTGTAAGTTGGATTGGAGAGATCGCGGGCGACCTCCTGCTCGATTGCGCCTCTCTCTTCTGACCACTGTTGCTGAGAATCATCGATACCGCGCAGGCAGGCTGCCTGCGCCTGAAGTGCGACATCAATATCTGCGGCGGGAACGGTGGCGAAGTACTGTGTAATCGTCTGCTGCGTGTCGGCGTTATTCCGTCCACCGAGTTGTGCGTAGATGGCAGCTGTCTGATCCGCCGTCATACCCGTGCAACCACGAAACGCCATGTGCTCCTGCGCATGCGCCATTCCCGGAAAGCCGACCGGTGTCTCGTCGCCTCCTACGCGGAAATTCATCTCTACTGTCGTCACCGGGGCCAGCGGATTGCGGATAACCACCACACGAAGGCCATTCGGTAATGTATCGCGGAGCACCGTGGCCGAATTCTGCGCTGTGGCCACGCACGCCGCATATAAAAGGCAAGACGCGAAGAGGCAGGTAAGACGTCGGGCGTTCACTCGATGTTGGCTCCTGTCAGGCGGCTTAGCGCACACCAGACGCTAATGCGTTCCAGGTAGCATCAATGCCGCAAGTTAAGTGTTGCACAAGAACATGCAAAATGCAGCAACGGCGGCTGTCATCAGGCCGGCTCAGAAGAGATACCTGATTCCAACATTGACACCTCGCGGCGTTAGGAAGTGCGTTCCCGAGAACGTGGAGAGGAAGTTATAGAGTGCGCTCGTATTGTTCAGATTCACCACATCGGCGCGAACGCCCACGCTCTGGTTCTCACGGTGGAACAGATTGTCGTATCCGGCAGAAAGGTCGACGGTGTTGCGAACCGCGATCCGTGGAGGATTGCGGTCGTCGTTTTCTGTTCCCGGACGAGGGATACGAATGCGCGTTGCGCTGATCGGCCCCGAGCAGGAGCGGATCGGATCAGGGGCGGTTGCGAAGAGGGAGCCGCAGTGGAGCCCCATCTGCTGCTGCTCGTCGCCGGTGAGTTGAAGCGCCGTCGCAATATCAGGTACCGCGACGGCCACCAGACCTCCGTCATAGCGGTACGAACTGTTGATCCACGGTCCGCGCGTCCCGAACTGATAGCGAAGGTTCAGGTTCATGGCGAGGCCCTCGTCATGATCCGGACGGGCTACGTTGCTGTAGGGAGCGCTGAAGCTGATGCCGCCGAGCTAGGGGCCGAACAACCGGGATCGGCCGTGGCTTACGGTAAAGAAACCGTTGAATCCGTGCAGCGGGTTCAGGGTCACGCGCACCAGGCCGGCATCAATTTTCGACTTGCGAAACTGGGTGGGAAACGTCAGCGGACTGTTGAGCAGGACATCGAAGTCATAGGCCCCATAGGTAAACTTCCACAAATATTCACCGCTGAGAGAAAAGCGGCTGAAGGCGCTCTCGAAGCCGACATTGAATTGGTTGCGGTGTCCGGTGTTCAGGGTGGCGGAGTCTGCGGCACCAAGGGAGGCGGAGATCGAACCGGGGCCGGCAGAACTGGCGACGATCAGATTCTCGTTGTAGGGAGTGATGAAGACGCGTGAGTAGTTGAGATGAAAGTTCGTCTTAATTGGGGATGCGCTGTAAACGAGTCCGACGCGGGGCTGTACTCCGTGATTTCGCGCAAGCCCGTTGTACTTGTCGAAACGGAAGCCAAGGTCGGTGGTGAAATTGCCGAATTTGATAAAGTCCTGGCCGAAGAGCGCTAACTGCTTGATATCGGTCGAGCCCTGGAAAGCATAAATATTCCCGCCACGGGTCAGATCGATTGCGAGCAAGCCGGGCAGAAATGCGCTGTTCGGAGCCAAGCCCGCGGAAGCGCACTGGGACGGATCGGTCAGGCTGGTGTCCGACGAAGGAGCACCGAAGGAATCGAGACAGGGACTGTTAAAGGCGGGGTCCGTGAGACCGGTCGCAAACTGCTCCGCCAGGAAAGTATGCTTCAACTCGACGCCCCCGGTTGCATTGTGGCGGCCCTTGCTATAGGTCATCTCGTCGCGAAGGCCTGCATTGGTCAGCCGACGGGCCTGCTCAAGGTAGGCTGGCGTGTCGGAGAAGATGTCTTCTGAGGGCCGGTAGCGAATCTTATCCTGCCGGACCCAGAGGTTGGTCTGATTGAATGCATGGGTATTGAAAGTGTGAAGCACCTGAGGAGCGACATTGAAGCTGACGACTGTCTGGCGCTGGTTCTGTCCTAACGCCTCCTGGTCGAAGGTATTCGGCGTTTGAAACCAGGATCGGCTCAGGCTGGTATTGAGTTGCAGGCTGGTCTTCTCTGTCGTCTTGTAGTCGAGCCGTTCGATGAAGTTTTCGGCGTTGCCGTCAGCGTGCAGCGCAGTCGTCTCCGGCGTATCGAGAAAGCGTCCGCTGTTCAACGCATCCATAGCCGTGAAGGAGCCAAAACGTGCCGTACCGAAACCGATATTGCCGCTGCCGGTGGAGGAGGCAAAGCTTCCACGGCTGAGGTCGAGCGCACCATGCGGCGTGCGCTGGTCAAGTCCCGACTTGGTCTGGGCAACGATTACCATGCTGGTCTTGTCTCCCACGTCTGCGCCCGGCGCCCCCTCGCGAACCTCCACCGATTGCAGCGCATTGAGCGAGACCTGAGTTGAAAACGTCCGGCTTTGCTGGTCCGTAATTGGCTGACCGTCTACGACAAACGAGGCCTCGGCATGATCTCCAAGCGGATGGAAGGATCCATTCGAGTCCGCCGACACCCCAGGCGTCGTCATCGTCACCAGCGAACTGAAAGGCGAACTGACGCTCTCGGTTGGCATTCGATCGATTTGCTGGGGAGCGATCTCGACGTGGGCGGGCTCCGTCGGGTCATTGATGGTCGCATTGACCTGGACCTCGGTCATGGCGGCGGCCGTTGCGAGCACGATATTCAACCGAAGGGGTACGCCCTGATAGGTGAACTGCTGGGTCTTGAGGGCAAAGCCTTGAGCTTCAACCGAAATGCGATAGTCCCCAGTCGTAAGTTCGAGGACCAGGAAGCGTCCGTCGGCGCCGGTCATGGTTTTGCGCTCCGCGCCGCTGCTGACGAACGTCAAGGTGATCCTGGCGCCCGGGACCATTGCCCCACTTGGATCCGCCACTGTTCCCGATAGTGCCACATTGACTCCGCTCTGTGCGCCACCCGAAGGAAGAGGAACCAAGGCTATCAGCAGGAGAAATCCCAGCTCCGTCAGCCGGTTTGGCTGGAGCTTCATGACGACCTCCAGTTGCGGTAGCAGTTCAGCGACGCTCATGGGGAATCTGCAAATCTGCCCGCATTGTGCTAATACTATCTCGTTTTCATTAGACGTTCTGGAAAGCGTCAACGCCCGTGAAAAACTTGAAGAAAGCCCCGCTTTGGGGCCGGACGATCAACAAACGTATGTGCTGTACCTTATATCCGGAGCGAAAGGCAAGCAAGCCAACGTGCTCTCGGCGGACCTAAGTCTCGAAATCTTCGCATTGTAAGGGCAAAAGACTAACCCTGAGATCTTCTCCTGCGACAACATTCTGTTAGCGGCTCATGCGGATTATTGGTGCGCGGCCGGACTGCCTTTTTGCAAGGCGAAGCCGTTAGGCTGCGCAGTGGATGAGTGAGCAGAGACAAGTGTTGCCGCTCGACCTGCGGCCGCGTAGAGGTTGAGGCGGGAATAGACACCGAAGGGCGAGCCATTATCCAAAAAGCCGCCACCGGGGCCTTCAGTCTCCGTCAGTATTTGGTCGGCCTGCTCCAACGTCAAGGACGGAAATGCAATTGTCAGCAAATATCCTGCCTCGGGAGCGAGCTTGCTTACATCCTCCACCCGGTTGGCATTTTGGGGATAGACAACGGGAAGATCATAGGTCTGCGTGGAAGCATAGAAAGCCTCATCGGCGGCAGTGTTGCTGAAGCGACCGGTATCTTCGCGGGCGCACTCTTCAACGGTTTCGCCGCAAGTCGCCTGCAAGGCCGCGACGATGTCGGCGCGCGCCGCCTTGACTGCGCCTTGGAAGTCCTTGATGCGCGGGGCATTCTTCAACGTCTGGTCCATGTAAGCCGGGTCGTTGGCTAGAAGATGAGCCATATCGTAGAGCGCCAGGGTTCGCCCGCCCAACACATCCATGGCGTAATGCGCTCCCACCAGGATGCGGTCGTTGCCGTACTCCGCACCGCGCGCAATCATCTGCTGGTATCGTTCCGGCACCAGAACAGCCAGTAGCAGCGCGCCGGAGTAGCCATACGCCGTGTGACCACTTGGATAGGACGGACTATTCGTAAGATTCATCAATGGCCCGCGATTGTATACCCAGTTGTCGGCGGGCACATGGAAGTAATCCGGACCAACGATCCGCACAATGCCGGGCTCGGTTTGAAATGGGCGCGAGTTGCCATAGGCGTTGGCCCCGGGGGTGCCGGCGGGAAGACTGTAGCTCTTGCCGAATATGTCGGTGTTTCCGCCAATATCTTTGAGGATCGCCACAGCCTCGGCAGAAACTGGCGCTGCTCCGTTCGTCGTTGCGTTGGCGAAGAAGAACTTGCAGGAGTTCGAGTTTGCACTAGTGGTGGCGTTTGTGTAGGCAATCACGTCCATGACGGTCTTGGAGAGTTTGGTGAAATGCGTCCGATCGATGTAATGGGCACGCGCCAGATAGCCAGCACCGAGCGTGGTCCCCAATCCGTCCGCAAGATCGGCGAGATTACCATCCGTGGTAAAGACATCTCGAAGCGCCTGTTGCTGCTGTTCCGGGAACGGCAGAAGCGTGGCCTGGCGAATCGTGCCATCCTGAATATGACCGGTCACGACGAAATTCGCAGCGAGAGCAGCCTTGCCTGCCCCTGTATTCGACAGAATGGTAACGGGCGAAAGCCCCTTGAGAACGGCCAGGTCGTTTCGAGATTGTGCTGCCGCCTGCTGAAAGATGAATACCCCCAGCGCTCCAAGCAACAAAAGTGGCTTACCTGTCATATGTCACCTTCGAATCTTCGGAATAGATTTTGCTGTTCTCGATGAACCTGAAATCGCTTCACGACATCATCGCCGAGGCCACGCATCCAACTCTACGCGGCGCCGTCACGTTTATGCGCATCTGCTAACAATAATGCATCAGCAATACACGGGTCCTCTCCGATTGCCGGTTAAAGGCCAAAGACGATTCAGGATAGACACCACCGCGCGGGTCGGAAATCCCTGCATGGTTGCTGGTACGGGGAATAAGCAAACGCCTGATCGCAATAGAGGAGAATCCAATGAAACGTGCCGCATGCCTTTTCTGGTTATCTCAGTGGTTGGTGTCCATCTTGCCCAAGAATGAGGAACGCTTCTATAAGGCTATCGTGCGCAAGCTGCACAAACAAGGGATTCTGGGCGCAACGGTGCTTCAAGGAGTCATGGGATACGGCGTCCATAGGCGTATTCACAAGAAGGGATTGCCCGGCGTCTCAGATGAGCGACCCATAGTTGTCCTGGCTATCGATGAAGAGGAGAAACTGCGCGCAGTCCTCCCGATCAGTACTCCAATGATCGAAGAGGGCATGATCAATCTGGTCGATACTGAGGTAATTTCGAAGGGGACGTCCAGACCAATGATCGAGAGAGAGCAGTCCCAGGGCAAACTCGAAACGTCATGAACAGGTTGAGCGCATCGCGAATCATTTCATACAGACAGATTGTCGCAATTCTGTTTCTGATTCAGGGTTCGATGATCTTTGCTCAGGGAGCGCACCCATCGGGAGACTTGAGGCGCTCGCGCGCCTGTTCTTCGGTGCCAACCTGCCTCCACGTACTGGCCAGTGATCCAAACAATGTTGCCGCACTCGAACAGCTTGGATTGGCGTATGACAGTATCCACCAATGCCAGAAAGCGCAAACAGCCCTCTCGGCCGCCGCGAATCTGAATCCCGAGAGTGCGAGGATTCAATATGAACTGGCCGGAATTGAGGAAGAGTTGCATCGACCAGAACGAGCCCTCGAAGCGTATCAACGATCCGTCGCACTCGATCCGTATTCACCATCAACCCTACTTAATCTGGGCGCCACTTGCGCAGAGTTACACCGATACGAAGATGCAATCAGAGCCTACCGCACGGTTATTACTCTGAAACCTGATTATGGCAAGGCGTACTACGACCTCGGCAATGCCTATAGCGATCTTAAGGAACATGAACAGGCGCGCCGAGCCTTTGTGGATGCGGTTCAGCTGATGCCTGCGGATGCGAACGCGCACTATAACCTGGGAGTCGAACTCGACGAACTCGGAGACCATTCCGAGGCCCTTGCCGAGTATGAGAAAGCGGCGCGCCTGAAGCCGCGAAATGCGGAAATCCAGTTTGACCTCGGGAACGGCTACCATCGCGCCGCGCGTTATGCAAAGGCCGCACAAGCCTTTTCCGTTGTGATACAGCTCACGCCACATGACGCTAAAGCTCACTACATGCTCGGCGATTGCTATGTGCGCTTACGACAGCGTGACCGCCCACAACTCGAGCCGTAGTCGCTGAGAGTCAAAGGAATTTGCCGAGTCCGCGGTAAAACTTGGCGGACCAAAGTAATCCGACTCAATAGTCTTCTCAATGCTTCTCCGAGCGGCTTCAAAACTCCTCTCCACAGAACGGATCATTGATCGAAGGGATCCGCCGGATTCAAATTCAGAGAATCGCGGGCAATTTTCGGCAAAGTGAAGAAGACGGGAATTTTCTCCGGCGTCCTTTACGCGAGATTGTCTAGGAGTTCGGCCGGAAAGGGCGGTTTGGATCAAAAGTAGACGATAAATTATCGATTTTGCATACTTTATGGCGGAGAGCGAGGGATTCGAACCCCCGGTACCCTTACGGGCACAACGGTTTTCAAGACCGCCGGTTTCAACCACTCACCCAGCTCTCCGCGAGCCAATTGGCTAACACGATTGTAAAGCCAACCGGGCCTTTTTTTGAGTGAACGCCGGCTGGTTTGCCTTTCCTGACCGCGATCTGAACCTGGATCTACTTGAGAACCAGCACTTCCACGCCGGACGCGGCGTTCTTCTGGTGGAAGACCTCTTCGGTCGCCTGCTTGAAATCCTCGGGCTTGGCAAAAGGGATATCGGTAAACACCTGCGGATTGCGATCCGTGAGCGGGAACCATGAGCTCTGCACCTGCACCATGATGCGGTGTCCCTTGCGGAAGGTGTGCATCACGTCGGGCATAACGAAATTGATGTCCGTCACCTTGCCCGGCGTCAATGGCTCCGGCTTCTCCCAACTGTTTCGGAACTTGGCGCGGAACGGTTCGCCGCGAAGTAGTTGTTGATAGCCGCCCATATGCAGCGGAGGCGCATCGAGTATCCGCTTGTTCCCAGCCACCGCCGGATCCGCGTCAGGAGCGTCTTCCGGATACACATCGATGAGCTTTACATCGAAGTCCGAATCCGTTCCGGAGCTTGCCACCTTAAGCCGCGGCGAAATAGGCCCCGCGATGGTAACGTCCTCCTGCAGCGGATCGGTCTGGTACACCAGCACGTCTGGCCGGTAGCTGGCAAAGCGCTGATCGTCCACCATGTAGCGCTGCGGCACCGTATCGGTCGTGTAGGACACAAAGGGCACGGGGCGGTTTGGATCGCTCACATATTTGTCCTCGCTGCTACTCTCCTGCGGGGGATCGAAGCTGAGCTTGCCGCCCGCGTGAAGATAGAGCATCTTAGCAGCGGCTTCCTTGGGCGGCCATGATTCATAATGCCGCCACACGTTGGTGCCGGTCTCAAACACCACTGCCTTTGCAGGCGCCTTGCCGGCGCCCTTCAGATAATGCTCGAAGAACGGGAACTGGATCTCGGTTTGAAAGTAGGCCGACGTCTTCGCGTTGAATTGAACGTCGCCCAGGTGGCTTCCGTCGCCACGTGCCCAGCCGCCGTGCACCCATGGGCCTTCAACCAGCGTTGTCGGCGTGTCTGGATTGAATTTGTTGATCGCGTTGAACGTGCGGTATGGCCCTGACAGGTCTTCGGCATCGAACCAGCCGCCAACCACCAGCACCGCGCAATGTACATTCTTCATGTGCTGCGACAGGTCGCGCGCCTTCCAGTATTCGTCGTAGGTATTGTGCTTAAACTGGTCGTTGAAGAGCCAGTTCGATCCCTTCAGGTATTGCGTGTCGAGATTCGAAATGTTACCCGCGTCAAGGTAGAACTTATATCTGTCGGGCGTCGGAAATTTGAAGCGAGCCGACGGCTCTTCAGCTGCAGGGTTCTTTTGGGGCATGAAAAACGCGTAGAACCCGAAGTTCGCCGCCAGCATGAAGGCTCCGCCGTGGTAGCCGTCATCGCCCTGAAAGAGGTCGGTCATGGGAGCCTGGGGGCTGGCGGCGGCAAGCGCCGGGTGCGAATCGATAATCGACGCGGAAGTATAAAAGCCCGGATACGAAATGCCCCATATACCGACTTTGCCATTGTTGTTTTCAACGTGCTTCAGCAGAAACTCGATGGTGTCGTAAGTGTCTGATGCGTCGTCCACATCCTGCGGCGATTTCTTCACGTCGATGTGCGGCCGCATTTCAATGAAGGTGCCTTCGCTCATCCAGCGCCCGCGCACATCCTGGTAAACAAAGATGTAGCCGCTCTTGGAAAACTCGTCTGAAGGCCCAAGCCGAGCGGGGAAGCGGTCTTCGCCATAAGGAGCCACGTTGTACGGCGTTCGATCCATGAGGAACGGATAGGGCCCGGGATTGCCGGCGAAAGCCGATGCCTTGGGCACGTACACGGCGGTAAACAGACGCACGCCGTCGCGCATGGGGATGCGGTATTCATATTTTGTGTAGTGCGAACGGATAAAGTCGTCGGCTGGCACGGCGGTGGCCGGTTGCTGGGCGGCAATCGAACTCAAAACTGGAATTGACAGGGCGATAACCGCTGTATAAAGACGGTTTATTTTGCGCATTATGGGCATCATTCTCCTGATAGATCAGACTAACCCAGCCATCCGGCCCAGCCGTTTCGAAGCCTCGCTTGACCGGTCGTTATAGGTAAATCTAACGGTATGCCTTCCTGAAAGAGCTGAGGAAAACGCGGTTTTTCTTGCTTTTGGCCCGCCTGCGGGCGTTACCCTATCACTATTAAGCTTCCGCGGTCGCGAGCGTCACTGTGCGCCGGGACTGTACCTTATCTGCCTACCAATTGAACGAAGGAGACCCATGTCTACTGACTATCGCAATTTCCTTGCTCTGTCGTATGACGAGCTGGAAGAGCTCAACCTGGCAGCCAAGGCCGATCGCGCTAATCGCGTCGCTGCCGACCAGGTCCGCGAAAAACGCCTCAAGTATTTAACCGATGAGAAGCGGATCAAGGCCGTTACCGTGCTGTTCTCTGACCTTGAGGGACGGCTTCACCTACTCGACTACGATAAGAAGTTTCTGCTCGGCGCCTACGAAAATCTCACCTTCGACGGCTCGTCGATCCGCGGATTTACGGCGCAGAAGGAGAGCGACCTGCGCCTGGGCATCGATTGGAGCGCGTTCTATTGGGTCCCCGCCGACGTGTTTGGCAATGGCAAGGTGCTCGTTTTCGGCAACGTGATCGACAAGGACGGCACGCCGTACGCGGGCGATATGCGCGGCGTGCTGAAGAACTACGCCGACAAGCTCTACAAGGAGAAAAAATTCACTCTCAATGCCGCCACTGAGATTGAAGGTTTCCTCTTTGCTGGCCGCGACGCGGAGCAAAAATATCACGAGACCGGCAAGTTCGATTTCGTAAGCGCCGGCGGCTACTACCACTCGATGCCTCTTGACCCGCTGCGCGCGTTCATCGACACCGCGGCTGAAGTGCAGCGCTCCATGGGATTCCAGAATGAAAAAGACCACCCGGAAGTTGCGCCCAGCCAGTTCGAAATCAACTACAGCTACTCTGAAGTTGTGGGCGCGGCCGACCAGATCCAGCTCTACAAGCTGCTCTGCCGCCAGATCGCCTCAAACATGGGCCTGACGGCCTGCTTCCTGCCCAAGCCGATCGTCGGCGTCAACGGCAGCGGCATGCACACCAACGTCTCGGTCTCCGAAGGCAAGAAGAATCTCTTCTGGGATCCGAAGGGCGACGAGCAGCTCTCCAAGTTCGGATGGGATTTCCTCGATCGCATTCTGAGCCATGCGCTCGATCTGTGCCTCATCTTCAACTCCAGCGTGAACGCCTATCGCCGCCTCGATCCGCACTTCGAAGCGCCGAACCAGATTCGCGCATCAGCCGTGGACCGGGGCGCCATGGTCCGTGTGCCAATCGGCAACTCGCGCTCCATGCGCACTGAGGTTCGCGCCGTTGCGCCCGACGCCAACCCGTACCTCTCGTTGTACGGCATCTTCAAAACCGGAATCGACGGAACCATCGCCAAGACGAAGGACCTCCGCGGACCCGGACGTTTCCTGCCGGACAATATTCAGCAGGCCATCGATGACTTCAAGGACTCAAAGTGGATCGGCCAGATTTTGGGCAACGATGTTCAGGGCCGTTACGCCGACTTGAAGCAGGCAGTGGCCAACCGCTCTCCGCGCGAGCTAGGAACCATCGTCAAGGGCTCCGAAGTACAGTTCCACCACGCCGTTTACAACCAGTCGCTCTGGAACTTGTTCTAAAGCGACCGGTGC